>Ga0310696_10003552_pt1 | contig 19409 bp, 13 predicted proteins | sample AusTroGonzalo_MG_4_FD_203885 | JGI IMG/M metagenome (GOLD analysis project Ga0310696, IMG submission 203885) | Bovine rumen microbial communities from tropical cattle in Woodstock, Queensland, Australia - Gonzalo_02 (v2) (version 2) | ecosystem: Host-associated > Mammals > Digestive system >... | reverse complement strand
GTGATAGAACATCGTCAGTTCCGTATTGTTCGCCGATTCGCTCGAAGCAACGTCAGCTTTCAGAACAAACCTGTTAAACGGAATAGAATCGTTAAATATCCCGTAGTTTGAAACAGACGTGCCATTACCAAGAGTAAAGCCGTTCTTAAACTGAAGGTCATAGTTCTTACGATAGTAAATCGCCGAACTGGTACCCTGAACGTTGATCTGACATCCTTCAAAAGTAAAGGACTTCGCCGGATTTCCGGGAACAACAAACGATCCGCTGCAAGTCAACTTATCGCCTTTGTACTGCGGGAGTCGATCGGCGCACTCGATAATAAAGTACGGCAGATCAGTAGGAAGGTTACCAGACGTTATCTCACCAGATTCATTATAAACCTGATTATGCTGATAACGCTCAAGCATAATATCACCAATCTGAGTATCCGCAATCCAGTTATCGAGAACTTGCATTCTGTTCAAACTATTGTCATAAACACGAATGTTATAAATATCAATTCCACAATCGTTCGATCCAACACTAATGTTAACCGGGGTTAACTGATTGAATCGTTCACCCGATGCGTACTGGATAGCTCTGGACATAATACCATTAATATAAATCAGAATGAGTCTGTTTTCGGTCTGTTTCTCAATAACGATAGTCAGACGAACATGCTCATTATCCTTATAAACGGTACCAATCTCGGTCTGTGCCCCACTAAAGGCAATTTCCTGAGAAGTAATCTCAATACCAATTTTCCTTACGGCACGAGTATAATACTGTTTTGTAGAATCATAAGTCGCGTCGGAAGTTGCTTCATAAGTCTGCTGACTCACGTTTGTACATTCGTAATACGTTACACCAGAGACGAATGCTTCTCCCGTAAAGGGAATGTAATTATAGAACGGAGAATCATCGACACAGGAAAATATAACAGAATCGTAGTTCGTAACGGCTCTCGTTGCAAACTCGATCTCGATCGTCTTTCCGTCAGTCTTGAAATCGTTCTCAAATATTTTGTAAGGAATCGTCAGTCTAGCATCGTCAACGAGTCGCATAACATTAATGCCATCGCTATCGGTCTGCCATCCATCCAGAGTCCAAGTGAAATCACTCAACTGAACTTCGATCGGTTCCTCATAGTAATCTGTTCCGGAAACAAAAGCGTTTCCAGTAAATTCGGTGTAAGTATAATTCGGAGCCGATCCGCTACGAGTGTAATAGGTTTTACCGTTTTGCTTGGTAACATCCTTCGTTAACGGATAGTAGTTCCAAATATCACGAGTCTCTTCGTTATTAGATCTGCCCTGAGCAGTCAAATATAACGCAAGATCCTGAGATTCTGCTTCAACGTCGATGTCGACCGGATTAACTTCGAACGAAATAATCTTCGCGGTTTGTCCAGCAACAATCGTAAAGCTTGTTTTCTTAAGAACATAGTAAGTTTTCTCAGAATCATAAGTCGTATCCTGAGTTCTCGTGTAAATATAATTGTCATGAGAATCAACGCTACGCTCGTAATAAGTTACGCCTGCTTCAAAAGCAGAACCTTCAAATTCGTCATAACCGGCATTGTTCGCACGAACAGTATAAGACTGCTCGGTACGATCAACAGTCTGTGTTGAAACCAAAGCATCATTCAAATATAACGATACTTCAGTCGTATAGTTTGACGGATCATAGACTCTGAACGGAATCTGAACCGAACTATACTGATCAACGCTTCTAAGTCCGAACGAACTGATGATAATAACAGTATCGTCCAAGGCAGAGATAGACATGAATTCGAAATATAACTCATTACTCCGAACAGTCTGTCCGTCGATCTCAACTTCAAAATATACTTTAAGGTTATGAGCACCATGAGACTGAGCAGGAATGGTGTAACTCATCTGTCTGCCACTAACAGCAGTCACCTGAGTACCAATTGTAGTCCCATCAAGAACAAAATAAACCGTCTTCTGAACCGAGCCAACCGGAGTATACGGGAACGAGATAGCTCCCTGATACGGAACACTCGTATCAAAAGACGAACTAATAGACAATTTTGTTACGCTGATTGAGAAGTTGATGGTTCGGGCATTGCCATAAATATCAGCAATCTGAACCTTACAAACATTCGAACCAGCATTGCAATACTTAGCAAGGTTAACACTAACTTCACCCTGATCAATCTGCTGAGTAGTCTTCACAACACCGTTGACGGTTACTTTCAAAGTACCGGCACCAGTCGGAATCTCGTCCTCAATAGAAGACCAAACAAGAGTGACATAGCAAGAAGAACCTTCCGCTATCGTCTTGGCTAACCAGCCAGTAGTATTTGTAACGGTGATAACAGCGTGGTTACTATCTCCACCACCGCCGCCTCCGCCGCCACCAGCAAAGGGGCCAAGAGGACCGACAACAACCGTACCATCAGCCAGCATATATAACAGACCGTTCTCAAGAAACGCATCATCGATCTTGTTCTCGAGTCTAAGTCTAAAGTCTTCGACTAAAGCCTGAATACTAGCTAATTTATTGGTTGTTTCAGCCGATTCGTTTTCAGCATTACCAGCCCTCTCCAATGCCTGAAGAGCAATCTGGTCAGCATTTGTAGCAATCGACTGGATCTGCTCGCCTTTGTGCTGAACTTCAGCTATAACAGCATTCGCAGCACGGTTCATTTCATTGGCAACATTAGCAGCCGCTTGCTGCATGGAAGATATAATTTCCTGAGTATCCTCTTCGAAATCCTCAAAGGTATCTTCCAGATCACGTTGCAGTTGTTCAGTAGCTTCTTTTGCAGCGACAGCATCCTGTCTAGCATTTACAGCATCATTCCGTAACTGCCGCATTTCAGTAACGCCTGCAGAAACCGCCTGACCAGCAGCAATAATCGCAGCCGAATTATCAATGACATTCACTAATTCGCGAATGACTGATCCGGATGCGAGATTATCCTTATCAAGAGCCGCATCTTCAACTTTGAGAATAAAGTTGGCGGTGTTCAGCTCTTTATTACTCTTATAGAGTGTTAATTCAAATATATTATTGCCGGGAACAGCAGTCATTTGCTGATCGCCGGTTACAGTTACAGTATTCGAAGAAATACTTGCATCAACAGAATATCCGTTTCCGTCAGTCTTTGTTCCTCGAATACCGACGGTAGTTCCATTTTCGATGACAAGCTCCCCATTCGAAGCAAACAAGTCAAATATAAGTGTAAAGTCGCTATCATACTGACTTACATTAATTACCAATGGAACTCCACCCGGAGTCATATCAAGTTTGTTTCTATAGGTAATCATGTTGCATTATCCTCCGGTTATGCTCTAGACTCAATAATAAATAAAATGTTCGAGGTGCTGAGGCGTTTACCGCTTTTAGTAATCGTGACTTCACCGACCGCTTTACCAAGATCAGACGTTAAGGACGTACTTCCCGGTATTGTTACGACCGTTCCGGATATAGAGCCATTAATACTAAATGGTGTACCATTTTCATGTCGGCCGTCCATCAGCACACTCGAACCAGACTGGATTGTAAGATCACCGTATACAGAATACAGATCAAATATCAGCGTAAAGTCCGCATCATTTTGATTCAAGTGAACGACTGTCGGTCTACCGCCGGGAGTAACGCTCAATTTGTTTCTGTAGGTGATCATAGTTTACTCCTCCAAAGATTCAATATAGTCCTGCGAATAAACAAGTAGATCCTGCGCTAAACTTTTAATTTCAGCATCAGTAAGAACTTTATTCGCACGTTTATTGTCTTCAATAATTTTTCCGGTGTTATTATCCACTACGGAATATGTGACAGATAAACGCATTCCAACAGCATCCGAAAATACTGTAGCACTAGTTGCTACTTTCATCGCTCAAAATTCATCCTTTCACTATAAAGATTCTGAATATAATTAGCAGCATCTTCATCATACGAAATCTTACGGTCTCTAACAGGATTATTAAGATCTCGTAAAGTATCAGTTTTCTCAAATCTTCGACCGTCATGATCGAATTGCTTACCTTTCAACTCCCATCCGAATTTTAATCCGGGAGTTCCTTTAACGACAAAATAATCAGGTTTACGTTCTTCAACCCAACAATCGCCCTCGCCATACTTCTGAAGAAATACTTGATACGTCGCTTTTGTATCAATAGTTTGCGCAAAGATCGGATCTAAGTAAATATAACCTAAACCGTCTTCATCAATTAATCCTTCCCCAACATCCCCAAACATCGGAGAGGGAGTTTCATAACTATAAAGAATGCGTTCCTCAAATTGATCCACGTCTATGCTACGAGGCTTTGTACCTCTAACGATGGCATAACCGTCAACAATAATACCTCTATTACTTTGACTATCTCCGCCAACAATCTGCATAATTTGAGTTCCAATAGAACTTGCACTAGATCTAGATGCCGGATCTGAAGTAGAATAACGAAAAGAGCATGTTGTTTGAGAAGAAACTTGACTGCTCATAGCTCCGGGAACTAAGAAAATATAACCATAGCCAAGTTTGATAGCTGCATCAATCTGAACCATGGTCGAATATGCATAAATTTTGTCGATGCTATCTAATTTTCCAACATATAAACTATTATTAGAATTTTGCGAAATTTGAACAAAACTTGCATCAGCAGTTTCATAAGCAGAAGCATCACCATAAGTAGTTCTTCCAATACCTAAGAGTAATCTTTTAGTTCCGGATAAAACTGCAGTATTTATGCCTTTTGTAAACATTTTGGCCACCTCATAAGTAGTAGCCGTCATGTCTTGTCCAGCGCTATCTTTTACCTGTATCGCATCAAAATACAGGATACCATCTTGTGATGCAATCTTAACTTCTTTTCGATAGCCGGGAGCAGCATTGTTTCCAACGTTCCAAGTATACCAACGATAACCATCAGCTAAATAAATATAAGAACTAAATAATGAAATTCCGTCTTTATCAAATATCCCACGAATATTATTGTCGGCATCAAGAATCTGCAAAACACCATTGTTATTACCATAACCGCCGACTTTTAAAATACCACTAAGAATATAACTCGCATTTATATAAAGAGTATCATTTTGCATATAAATGCCTTGCAACTGTCCATTATTAGTAAGTTTATTAAATACTTTAGTCTGATTCCATGTTGAATCATAAGTACTTAAAGCACTAGAAATATCGCCGCTAACATCAACATCGTCAATAGCATCACTAATTTCATTAGTAACTTCGGTCTTTGTTGGATAAGCCTTAAGCTGAAATTCACCAGTTTCTAAGTTCCAATAGTTGTACTGATGTGCATCCTGAATAATACCAGCTTTAATAATATTGGCATTAAGCTGGCCGGTCGTCATCATCGTGGCATTAATAGCTCCATCCATAGTGAGTGCTACATCACTAAATGGACCATTATAACCATTATGACTATGACCCAAACCACCGCTATTAAATCGCCAAACATTGACCGCAGTACTAATATCAGGCGTATCCATAATCAGAATTTCTATTGGTTGACCATTTGCGTTGTAATTAAATACAACATAGCCGCCAAGACCACCGGTAATCAATTCAGTGGCATGATTAATCGCAGCCTGCAATGCACTATAAGTTGCAGCATTCTTTTTCGCTTTTTCCAAATCTTTCTCGTATTGTTCACGAAGATCCGAAGTAATGCTATCTGCTAAAGACGTGGATGCATCGCCGATTTCCATTTCAGAATATCGTTCAAGCAACACATCATAAACAACTTTAATGACCTTTTGATTACTAGCAATAATGCCAATTTCCGGATAATATACAGAAACTGTATCGCAAAGGGAAACTCTCTGCAATACAGCTACATTCTCATATTCAGTCGTTTGCCAAAGCTGAACAAAATCAACTGTAATGTTATTATTCGGAAGCCATGGAGTATTATTGTCTAAATACTCGAGAGCTTTAGTTTGTAATTGAGAAGTTGTCGGTTTTTCATCGAATTCGGACGATAAATCTAATTCAATAATAACCGGAAGACCAGTAGAGTTAGTTCCCTGAACGTAGCCGTTTCCGGAAAGGTAAACAACCTCTTCCTCAGTCTCGCCAGTACTTTCATCCGACACGCTTCCAATCCAATAAGGCGCAACAGCATTAAATTTATCACTATTGTCCATTTCGCGAGTGGCATCAATTAAATTTTTGCCATAGCGAATGGTCACTCCAGAATTTACGCCACGGTTCACATAAAGTTTAACATTAAATTTGTCAAACTCGTATTCGCCTTTACCATAAATATCAAGAATAGAACCTTCTTCTCCGCCCAAAAGTGAACGAAGCTGTTTCGGAACTTTCGTATCAAAATTACCTGTTGCTACCTTATCGGTCCAATAAGTAAAATTAGCAGAATCAGCGCCTGCCGAATATGACGGTATCGCGCCAATAAGTTGAGCAACCGACGATGCATGTATAGGCTTTAATATCATGCTAGCTAAACGATAAGAAATATGATGCGCATAAAATTTAGCCACGCCATCAATCGGTGCAGAAAAGCTATAAATATCGAAAGGCTGAATATCGTGCTTGTCATCATGAATACAAGCAATTATTCCCTGAGAATTGCGAATGCCTGCGGCGTAAGCTTCGACCATACTAACGAGAAGAGAATAATACTTTCCATTAGCAGGATACTCAAACTCAACTTCATAAATACCGTTTCGCTCTTCTGTAACTTCACAGGATATAATTTCTGTCAGTCTTCCGATACCATTGGAGGTAAAACTTGTTGCGTTTCCGTAAAATAGAATCGGAATCATTTCTTACCTACCTCCAAATATAATTTTATAGAATCCACCATCTCGGTGTAATGTCTACTTGAGTAATACCACTACCCAATGAGATACCATTTGTTCCCGGTAACAATGTCGGGAAATTATAGTCCGAAAAAGTAACTTTGTCATTCTTACTGGTAGTACCTTTAAAGCAATCCATCATTTCACAGTCAATATCCGTATAACTATCAGCTTGAGAAATCGTAATGGATTTACTTCCTATACCAAGCGTTCCAGTACCGTAAACTCGGAGAAGAGGTTTTGACTCAAACTCGGTAGGATTTTCGATACTACCATTTGATGTAAGAGTCAAAACCCGCTCCCCACTTTTCAAAAAACGCTGCGGCTTGCAATGAAATGTTATACCAAATTGTGTAAAGTCATGTCTTTGATTCACCGCAGGTTCGAGGCCATCATAATAAGCCGCCAACCGAAACTCTTCCGGATGATAAGTATCCTCGAGACGCTGATAACCGATTTTCGAAAGAATATAGTTTCTAAACGCCGCAAGGTTTTCTTTCATGTCTTCATAAATAAAGGCCGGATAAGTAATATCGCAATTTTCAAAGCGTTTCTCATCCACTAATAATGCCCCGTTTCTGCCGGGAATATCGTAGGACGAATAAACATGGGCAGGAGCTACATAAGTCCCCTGCCCACTAATATACACTTTAAAATCCTGACTACTTTTTCCGGCAAAGGTAAAGTAATTCGCCATTAAAGGGCACCTACCTGTTGCTGTTTATTCAGACGAACGAGCCTACGTTCAATCACGCGAGCAAGTTCGTTCACATCCTGACCCGCCTGTGCATAGACATTGATAGAAGCGTTAATTGTATCGCCAACGCTATTGTAATTACCAAAGCCTACACCAGAAGCAGATTCGTTCGCCGACACTCTTCGTGCCGCATTAACCGTATAAGTAGGATCGCTAAAATATGAAGAAATATCACTGGCCATAGCGTCGACATTACTCATGTCAACAACCGGCGTAATCTTCGGACTAAAGTCGTAATCCTCATCCATTAACTGACTTAAAGCAGCGAGTAAAGGATTGATGACTGTAATCATCGATTCCTCGACCTCGTCACTTCCATTTTGAATTCCGATAGCAAGTCCCTGAGCAACGAAGCCACCAATCTCCATCATAACTCTCGAAGGAGACTTAACCTTAAGATTCTTATTGACAGTGCTAACAGTTTTATTGGTTAAATTGTTTACCGCGCCGATAACTTTTTTAGAATTATTATTAATACCAGTAGCAAGACCAGTACTAATGTTTTGACCAGTAGTGGTTGTTGTTCTAACAGTCGTACGCTCATCTATTTCAGCCGCTTCAGCAAGAGCTATAGCAGCATTTCGAACTTGCCACACACTATCGTAAATACCTTGAGCAAGATTGGTAGCCATCTGATAACCATAGCTATAGAAATTGCTAAGACGATTTGAAACAGCATTTTCGCATTCACTAATAGAATTACTTACAGCGTTCGACATAGTGCTAAGACCAGTAGACACCGCCAAATTCATAGCTGAAATAGCAGTCGAAAGAGCTGTTTTCATAGCCGTCAAATTAAACGTTAAAGTAGTACCAATAGACTTCAATGCCTGATCAAATGAACCACGGTTCTGATTAACAGCCTTCGTCATATTCGGAATAAGCTCTTTAGTAATCTTATCCGCTTCTTTGACCATCTTATCAAGATCTTGAAGAACTTTAGTAGCGACCTGTTCAATCGTAGTGACTGCCGTACTACCAGCTGTTGTAATGCCAGTAGCTAATCCAGTAAGAATATCAGCAGAATTCTCAGGAATCGCTTTCACCGCTTGCGCGAGAAGAGTAAGACCCGATGCAACCGAAACAAAGTCAGCATCTCCTTTAAACAGATTCTTAAGTGCATTACCAACAAGAGTCCTCAAACCTTTCTCAAGAGATATGCAAAGGTCTTCGATTCTACTTGGATCAATACCATCGAAAGCTTTGAAACCGCTTGCCAAAGGAGGAAGCGAATTTCCAAGATTAACCAGCTGCTCGGTTCCATCACGGAACGAAGCAAATTGTAAATTAAACAGAGATTTAATTGTTTGTGTTAAAGCATTTCCAACACTTATAAGTCTATCGGCATCTAAGCTATCGAAACTAGAGAAGCCCATAGCAACAGCAGGCATAGCCATACCAATATCATACAGAGCACTAGTTCCATCTCTAAACGTTGCTAACTGAAGACCGAACAATGCTCCAATAGCAAACGCCAAAGCTTCTCCGCCTTTAGCAACTGCTTCGGCGTTAAGAATTTCAAACGTCTTAAAGCCCATAGCAACAGCAGGCATAGCCATGCCAAGTTCAATAAGTGCTGGAGTACCATCACGAATCGTAGCAAACTGAAGTTTAAACAGCGCTTTAATCGCTGTAGCTAAAGCTTCCCCACCTCGTTCAATAGCTTCTGGATTTAAAATCTCAAAGGTCTTAAATCCATTCGATAAGATCGGCATTGTTTCAGCTAACTCTCTAAGAGCAGGAGTACCATCACGAATCGTAGCAAACTGTAAAGCGAACAAGGCAACTATAACCTCAGCAAGTACAACACCCGCTTTACCTATGGCGTCCCAATTCACATCTTCGAACGAACGTGCACCAGCCGCTAATTTCGGAAGAACTTCTGCAACTTTATCTAATGCATAAGCTGCTATTACCATCGATACGGCAATTAAATCCAGAGCAGCTCCAACAATAACTAAAGCGAATGCAGCGCCAAGAGCAGGAAGAGCTACTTCAGACAAAGCAACTAATACAACAGCAACGACAGCAAGCATCGTACCAAGTACTATCATTCCTGCAACTAACTTATCACTATCGACAAGTGTTAATCCGGCTAAAGCTAACGCCATTAAATCCATAGCTGCAGCAACCAGTAATATCGCAGCGCCAGCAGCAAGTAATTCTCCAGCGTTACAAGCTTTTGCCAATACTAATAGCGCTAATGTCATAGTCGCTAAAGCAGCCACAAGATTCTGCAATGCTCGAGAAACCTTAACAGGATTTAATAATGTTAATACCGTAATACCTATAACTAATAGATCTAATGCTGCTGCAACTTCTAGTATTGCTGTGCCAGCACCTAATAGATCTCCGCCTTTACAGAATTTTGCTAGCAAGAACAAAGCGGCTGTCATGGCAGCTAAACCAATAACCAACGCCTCAATCGAATGCGCTAATTTATCTGGATCAATCTTAGAAATGACCCAAACAGCCGCCGAAAATATAACCATAGCAACAGCGACTTCGCCAAGAGCAAAGCCGAACGCCAACATTGCTGCCGCAATTTTCAACAATGCTGTAGTCTGTTTACCTTTTAGATCAAGCGAATCCATTATTTTGATTACACCGACCATTTCGGCAAGGCCAGCTGTCAAAGCGCCAAGTCCAATAGCTAATTTACCAGCATCAATGTTTGCCACAATTGCTATAGCTAATGCTAAAATACCAAGAGAAATCGCAATATTACGGAGTTTCTTGACAATATCATCTTTTTGACCAGTCAAAGTATCAAGAGCTTCGCCAACGCTTTCTAACGTTTTCTTAAAGCTTTTAATTAAATCGCCGCCAAGCAATCTTTCAAAAATGCCTTTATCGCTTCCAAATAATTTTTTAATAACGAGCGCAGCAGCACCTAGCAAACCGATTTGTTTAATCGGACTCGTTCCTGCCGCATTATCATCGGAGAATAAATTATTCCAAGCATCCTTAAGAAAACCGAAAACTTTCTGAATAACATCCCAAGCTTTCTGAGCGCCAGTAGCAAGAAGCTCGAGTGGATTATGATCAGTAATAAAACCGGTCATTTTCTCAAAGAAAGTAAATACCTTTTCAAGAATTCCATGGACAGAACTGAAAGTATCATAAAACTTCTGTCCCCAGTCTTTACTGTCTTTTAACTGTATAACCCAATCAGCAAATTTATTTACAAGATCGAGAATCTTACTGCCGAGACCGTCGGCAACATGAAGGTTTTCGCCTATTATTCTAAATACAGCTTTAATAATGTCATGAGCAACAGTTGCAACAGCAATAAAAGCTTTCAATACGTTGCCCAAAACTGAAAATACTTTCTCTAATACGCCACTTTCTTTTAATCCATTCTTAAAATCGGTAATTTTACCAAGAAGACTCGAAATATCATCAAGAAGACTTAATACAAAAGTCTTAACGTAGGGGGACAAATCCTTAAGCATATTATGAACAGAGCCAATAACCATTCCAGCTATTTCAAACACCGAAACGATAGCGTTCGCTAAATTACTTAATAATTTTTGTCCAGTTCCACTAGATAAATAAGCAAAAAAGTCTCTAAATGCGCCATAAATAGTATTAACAACTTTTTCCCATCCAAAGGTCTCGCCTTCATCAGCAAAGAATTCATTAACCGCTTTGGCAGCATTATTAATGGCATCAATTATTGTATTAAAAAAGCCTTCAAAAACACGAAGATTCTCTATCGTTACTCTAACAAAACCAATTATAGAAGTAAGACCTATCTCTACAATTGTTAAAATTACTTCTAGCACATGCGCTAAAGTTTCCGCAACTTTTTCTAGCGCTCCGGTATGAATCAACGTATTTTTAAAACGTGTTAAAAATTCTCCAGTTCGACTCAGTTCATAAATAACGTCCTCGACAATCCCAGTAAGAAATCCTCCAATTTCACCAAAATACTTTGAAAATTCTTTTACGAATTCTAATCCTATTTTGAAAATGGCCATGATTCCATAGCCAATTTTAGAAAATTCCTCCATAGTCTGAGCCGATTCCATAAAATCTCTAAATTTCATAGTAGCAACTCTAAAATGAACAGAAATTTTATTAAGAAGAACGACTAAAGCGTTTGCCCAAGGAAAATCTGTATTAAATTTTGCAATAGGATCGAAGACATTATGAAATGTTTCTTTAATTATTTCTAAGGGCATTTTAATACCCATAGCAATATCATGAAAGGACCGTATAAAACGCCCAATTACATCACGCGCTATTAATTTATCGACAAAGAATTCAAATGCATTTGCAAAATTTTCAATTTTGTCAGTTACTTTAGTAAGTATTGTATAAAGTTGCCAAACATCTTCTTCATGTTCACCGGGATCTACTTCTGGTCCAAATATTTTAAGAAGACCGCCATGAAGCTCATCAAAGAGTTCAATAAATTTTCCACCGATTCTATAAATAGCACCAATTTTATTACCGCTTTCGTCTAACTCATCGTTAAACAAACGTGCTCGTTGACCTAACTCTCTCCAAAGCTTAAGTGCCATATTACGGCTTTCACCATTGCTTGCAAATACTTCCCAAAGGCCATTAGCCAAACTAGTCCAAAGAACTTTAGCTTCTTCGTAGTTACCAAAGATCTGCTCAAAAGTATTCATCCAGCCGGTACTTACAGCATCCTTCGTTGCATCAAGAGCTTCCTTAAAAGTTTTTGCTTCCTGAGCTGCTTTAAATGCTCTTCGACCAAGATCATATTCTGCTTTTGTAAGGTCTTCAATATAAGGAAGTAATTCTTTAGAAACTTTTCCGCTCTTTTGATAAGCATCAACTTCTTGAAGAATGGCTGTTGCGGTCATTCCAGTTTCTTCGCTAACTTTATGTAGAACGTTCGAATATTCGCCATACTGTTTTAATGTAGTAGTAAGAACCTCCTTACTAAACCAAGCATCTGACAAATATGTATTAAACTGTTCAGCATAAAACTCATGGTTCTTAGCGGTTTTATAAACAGCTTTACCTTCAGCATCAATAGACTTAGTCAGAGTTCCAAGACTCACTGCCGTTTCAAGCGCCGTCTCTTTAAACTCTCGAGTCGCCATGTTAGCGTTCTCGATTGATTTCCAGTCCATTAATTTTACAGAGCCAGTAGCCAATGCCTGAGAAAGGTTATACATTGCTCGACCAGCTTCCTGAACGTTTGCGCCAGAAATAGCCGCCCAAGTCGAAATACCCTCCATAGCAGTAACAGACTCTTCAAGACCAATACCGTTGGAAGTAAATTTACCAATGTTATTGACCATATCGAGAAAGCTATAAGAAGTTTCATCAGTAAACCAGTTTAATTTATCAAGCTGAGCACTAACATAATCCATCTGAGCACCAGTATCAGTCCAGTCCTTAGATGTAGCAGCCATAATCGTCTGAACAGCTTGAGTCTTATCGGCGTATTTTGACCAACCAGCAGAAATTTGATCAATAGAAAGCGATTTAGCAAAAGACATTCCCTTCTCAGCAACACTCACTAAACCATCAGCGAGTTTTCTTAATACCTCATCGCCAATAGTTCCAAGAATCGAGAATTTCGAGGTAATGGATTCAAGAGCATCTACTAAAAGTGTACCGCCTTGTTTACCAAGAGAATCTAATACGCCTTCAAGTTTATCGAGAGTTTGTAAGCTCTGTGCCGCATGTTTTTCGAAACTAGCGTTATCAAGGCCCATCGACACAATTCTTTCTTCGATAGTTTTACTCATGACGATTCATTGACCTCCTTCCAAGCAGCTTTTGCTAAATCATCAAATACTGGCTGGAGAGCAGGATTAATATAGTCTCTGCCCTCCACATATCCGCCAGTTCCAGTGCCATGTCCATACTGAAGTATGACGGCTATTAAAACACCTTTTTGACGATTACTGTTTTTCCATTCAATAGTTGGTCCATCTTTACCATAAGAGATCTCATAGAACCATGAAGAAGCAGTCTTTCCGGTGTCTTTTGGCGTTGCTTTTGATAAAGCCTCAACCCCAAGCTGTCCGTATTTATTTAATATTGAACTCAAATCTACTTTTTGAGCTTTCTTAAGAAACTTTCTCGTATTCTTATAACTTCCACTTACAGTAAATTTAACCATAGCTATTAATCATCCTCGTGTATGGTGTTTTGCTCTTCTAGCAGCATTTAACGCATGATTTTGTCTCATAACAGCTGCCGGTGACATATTCTTCGGCTTCTGACGTTTAATACTGCATACTTCAATCAGCATAAGAAGTCGGTTAATATGCCACTTCTCACAAGGTTCAAAAGGAATTCCAAGTTCGCACATCCAATAATAAATAATCTCATTCGTAATAATGTCACGATTGAATTTAGACTGATTATTCTTGACCGTTGTTGCCGTCATGGGATCATTCAAATAAGCTTCTATTCGTTTCCAATCCGACTTGGTTAAAGCATAATAAGCTTCCGGTCGAACATTAGAATTAATAGTCATACAACGAATGTAATCGATCTCTTCTTCCTTTGTCTTTTTTGGAGTAGATAGGTATGATTTATGCCACTTAGACTCCCATTTTGAAATGCTGATCAAAGAATGTTCGAGAACAAGAGTCGACTTAGGAATATCGATAAAACGGTTGTTCTCAGAATCATACAGTTCCCTTTCAGGAATAGGAATACTAATTGACATAATAATTCTTCTATTTATTCAGTAAGGCCAAGATCAGCCTTGACCTGTTCTTTTCCTTTTTCATATTCGCCTTCGTCCATATCAGGGAAGATTCCGAGCATCATGGGCTCCAGCTCTTGAATTCCTTCTTCGGAAAGAAGAGGAATCAAAAGTGCGGCATAAGCTTCAGAAGTTTCAAACTCTTCAGAAAGCGGAACGCCGTTAATTTTCTTGATGAACCGACCATCTTCGGTTCTCTTGCCATAAGCGGCAAGAATTACAGACTGAAGGAAAGAAACGTAGGGTCTCCAAGATGCCTCTCCTTCTTTAATGTCCGTAACCATTTTACGGTAATAGCCGATAAGTCCACCGTAATCTTCATACTTCATATCAAGATTCAGGACTTCTGCTTTAGTAAGATTGAGCCTGACGACCTCTTCTACGTCATGGCCATCAAAGCCTTTGTATTTGACTTTCTTAGAATACATTTTTAGTTCTCCTTTCAAAAATAAAAAAAAAGGAGCCACCGTATTTCAGGCGGCTCCCAAATATAACCTAATAGTAAATTAGGTTCCGCTCAGAATCGACAGAACTTCGTCGGGAAGCGGAAGACGAGGATCAGAGCCCTGAACAGCAGGCTGAGCCGGGGTATCCACCTCGTAATAGGTAGTGCCTTCAACAAAGCTCGAACCAGCGAACTCGGTGTAAGTATACGTAGTCGTTCCACTACGGGTGTAGTAGGTCTTGCTGGAATTATAGGCAACGTCAGTGGTTTCCTTATAAGTAGCAGGAATTGCATCGTGTGCATCAACACCATAAAGCACATCTTCAAGAGCCTTCAGTCTTGCGATCTGAGCCGCAGTGGTAAACTTCGTGGAATCAATCACCATGTTCGCAGCAGGCTTATGGCCAGTCACATTCACGGGGACAGTCTTGAACTCCCAAGAGAAGTTAATCGGCTCGGGGCTCTCATTGATAGTCTGATACTGACGGCTGGACGGGGAAGCCGAAGCGCCGTAGATCAGATGAATCTTGTAGCCATGGTTATCCATCTCGGTATCGTTACCAAGAGTAGAAACATAGCTGAAGCCAAAAGTCTTACGCGGCTGCTGACCAACAGTCACACCAGCCATCAGCTGCGCACTGCCGTCGCACTCTTCGAACTCGGGAGGATACGAATAGGCTTCAATCGTACCGCCATAGTTCTCAACACCACGCAGAACGAGGTATTTGATGTCATCGGCATAAATGTCATTGGCGTCTCCACCCTCAGGGGATTCAGACACCGAGGTCAGGCCATTCCAAGGCACGCCAAGCGGATAAGTACCGCCAGCAGCCTGCTGATAAAGAACGCCCTTTTTAGTACCAGTTTCGTAGGTCCGTTCGCCGACCTGATCCCAAACAATAGCACTCATTGTGTGTTCCTCCTAATTAATAGTAGATCAAGAATACATCGTGATGAAGATTGTCCGCTACAAAATGCCGTTCATAATGACAATTCGAAAATCTCCTCATCACCCGTTCGACCATTTCATCGTCAGGCTCATCACGATTAATGTAAGTTACCTCATACCCCGGACGAAAGATGTAGTTAAGATCATTCGCATAAAATTGGGCTGCGGTATTTCGCTTCATAATGAAGCAAGGGTATGTAATACCCGTAAAGATGAAGCTATTTCCATACTCGTCCGTTCCCGCATCAGAGGCCGGTTGAAAATATACTTCATCCGTTCCCAGTAGATCCTGAAGTTCCTGAATCAACAGGTCCGACCGTCTCTCCATTATAAGGACCTCCTAAAGTAAGAACCAGACGAGGATACTGCACAGAAACATTTGTAATTTTCCATGCAGTACCCATCCACTTCACGTATTTCATGGAAGCTACATGCTTACGAGCATACGGATCAGCAAGTATTGAAATCTGATTCTCAGGAGAAATAGTATCATTGACACTTTCTCCATTCGGGTACTTCAAAGAACGGCGAAGAATATCACCGCCATAGTTGTACTCAACAGGAGTAAGAACTTTCACTCCAGGTCGTTTCTGAACCATTTCAACAAAGCCGATAGGTCCATAAAACTTCATAGCTAATTCACTTCCATTTTGAATTTATCAGGGTTCAGTTACCTGTCCCGGTTCCTCAACCACAGGAGCCGACTCAACGGTCAAGCCGCTAAGCGGAAATTCCTTGGTGACAGAATCGTATCCTTCTTTACTCGCCACGACCGTAAGGGTCTGCGTGTCCTTATTGCCAACGCGGAAGACTCCGATACCGTCCTCATCAAGAGTACTAGTTCTCGTGATCTTCGCGGTGATGGTAGCTCCTTCAACGTTACAAGTTGCCTTGAATACGATGTAGTTACCGGACTGCTGGGAAACAGTTCCTGAGAAGCCCGTATAATCGGACACGTATTTAAGTGTACCGGTTACAGAACCATCACCGAAGCTTACACCAGTCTGAAGATCTGAAGCTGATTTGCCAAATAGATCCACATCACCAGTGTAAGCTTCTACGTTAAGCGTTAAGCTCGTTAAGGGTTTGTAACCTCTTCTTCAATGACAATGAAGCTGTAGAGTCTGGTGTTAGCACCAGAGACACGAGTCTCGAGCATGCTCTTCAGCTGGTTGAAGTCAATGTCGAAGTCGGTGAAGTGAGTGATCTCGCCGCCCTTGGTAGAACCCATAGCATAGTCAACAAGGTTACCAATAATGGCCAGCAGACGATAAGTCCTTGCAGAAGAACCAGTGCCTTCGGTACGGGTCTTGTTCTGGAACTCGGGAACATTGTAAGCATTGTTCACGTCGAGAGCAGACAGGAGCTCGCTCTTGTTGGTGTAGATACGACGGCCATTCAGATCCTTCGCAAGCAGCATCTTATTGAAGAATGCCTGATCGCAGAACATATCCATCGAACCAGAACCACGATAATCGATCTTGGCATCGAGGATAGCCTCTTCAGCCGCCTGAGCGTAACGATAGCCCTCACCAAAGCCGGGATCATTCGCGGCGGGAGTGGTATCAAGAATCTTGTGAATGGTGAAGATCTCATTATCGGTCCAGATCGGACGAATGTTCTCTTCATTGATCTTATTCTCGGCAGCGGCATCACGACCGTCACCAATCAGAATTGCACGGGCCAGTTCGAGCTCGAGCTCCATACGGTCGATCTTGTACTGGTAATCGACATAGCTGAAGTCGGTGATGTCAACAACATCGTCACGGTTCAGAGCACTGTGAACAAACACGGTCTGCGGAGAAGTGGTACGCTTTGCAACAGCGTAGTTACCAACGAGGGTCTTCTGCTTACCCTTCTGATAGCCCTTCGCACGGAGATCGTCGATGTTACGAATATCAACCTGAGAAGTACGAATGCGGCTGAACGGGCTGCGGTGAACCTTACCCAGAACTGCCTTAACCCACGCCTGATCATTGGTAACGATCTCGGGAGCACCCGGACGAACGTCATGCCACTCGGGGAACAGGGCATCAACACCAGCGGGAGTAGCGCCACTCGGATAAGAGGTGAAGCCGCTAACGGGCTGCAGAGAATCGTGCTGCAGATCATTCTCTTCCTCGAAGAAGTGCATAGCTTCTTTCAGCTTACCGTTCTTCTTAGCATCGGTGATAATAGCCAGCTCGTCAGAGTGGCACAGAACGGGGCCATAGTCCATATCATTGTCAAACACATTGTGCTTCATATTAGTATCTCCTTCATCATCGTCGGAACCGCCCTTGGCATCTTCAAGAGCCTGTCCAATCATAAAATAAACAACTTTCTTCTGCTCTTCAGTGAGTTCATCGAATACGTCCTTAACGGTCTTTTCATTGTTAGCCATTTCAGCTTCCTCCTTATTTGTTTCGTCGTCATCGTCGTCATCTGCAGAATGCTGAATCTCTTCATCATCTTCATACTCTGCATCGTCATCGACTTCTTCGACATCTTCGTATTCTTCATCTGCATCTGCACCGACATCAGCGTCGTCAGATTCTTCAGTATCTTCTTCGTATTCTACATATTCTTCGTCTTCATCATACGAATGATACATCTCAATTGGTTCGCCCGTATAAATCATGGCTTCATCGAGAACGTCTTCATAACATTCATCCGTTGTGCCTTCGCCATGAACTAAAATCGGGTTATCAATATATGCGCCGGGATTTGCACCAGCAAGCACGACGCTAACTTCACGAATCAGTCCGTGAAGAACATCCTGACCCTTCTGGACCAGTTTGTTTGCATAGATAGACAGCGAGACAACGTCTCCATGTTCGACAGCTTCTTTTACGTGCTGACCGTTCATGGTATTGTTGAAGCTGCAGTAGGCATAAACACCGTCTTCACGATTCTCAAGCAAAGCATGTCCGAGAATACCAGTGGGATCATTGTGGTTATGCTGATACACCAGCGGAACTGTCTGGCCGTCATTTTCTTTGAAAGCGTTACGACGAATAATACGACCATCTGCACAAAGGAGGTCGTTCTTAGTCGCCCATCCGCCAAAGTCAAATTTCTGTGCCATTTTGAATTTGCTCCTTAAAAACCAGAATCGCCGCCAGAATCATCCAGTTCTATGTCCTCATCATACTCTTCGTATTCTTCTGGGGGCATATCGCCTTCTTCTCCTTGCGGCTGCTTAAGATTCTTATTACTGAGTTCATCCGCTTTTGGATCTTGCGAGGGTTTAAACCCTATAATTCCACGGACTTCGTTCGAAGTAAGAATCGCATTGCGTGTAAACTTGTCAGCTATATCGGCAATATTCGCTACCGGTACAAGCTTAAACGGATCTCGGAAGAACATGATTGTCTGGCCACGAGTTCGAGCCGTTTTTGTTAAGAACTTCCGATTAAATTCTCCAGCTATAGCAGATAAGATTGGTTCAATAACACGATTATAGTAGTTCATCATAGTAGACTCGTTTGCAGTACCATTTAAGATCTCGTTCGTAATCCCAAGCTGGCTCATTAATGTCTCAGTCAGGTATTCGATCTGCTTCATTAAATTGTTCTCAATCGGTCTATTTAGCTGAACGATACGCTCGGTTCCATCTGTATAAGCAATGCCATACTTAGAACCAGTAAGCTGCTGCTCAATGTCACTGCGCCTTTGTTCTGCTTGCTGTCGACGAGCCTCCGTCTTAATTACATACGGAAGCTGTATAATAAGGTCTAGCTTTCCAGAACTACTCTGCTCATCTATAGTATCAAGCAG
>Ga0310696_10003550_pt1 | contig 19415 bp, 16 predicted proteins | sample AusTroGonzalo_MG_4_FD_203885 | JGI IMG/M metagenome (GOLD analysis project Ga0310696, IMG submission 203885) | Bovine rumen microbial communities from tropical cattle in Woodstock, Queensland, Australia - Gonzalo_02 (v2) (version 2) | ecosystem: Host-associated > Mammals > Digestive system >... | reverse complement strand
TCATCCAAAATGGTAAAATTGCTTTTTAAACCGACTAAGTCGGCATATTTGCGTAAGATTTTGACGCACATGCTATGAAACGTGCCGAGCCAAACCGAATCAACCATGGAACCAATCATATCTTGTGCGCGCAATTTCATTTCTTTGGCGGCTTTATTGGTAAATGTAACAACAAAACAATTCCACGGCTTTGCCAAACCTTGTGATAAAATATATGCCAGACGCGTTGTTAAAACACGCGTTTTACCTGTTCCCGCACCGGATAAGACCAGTAATGCCCCTTCGGTAGTTTGAACGGCTTGTTGCTGCTGTGGATTCAACTCATTGAGCCAATCAAAAGCAGGCCTTAAAGCGCTGATATTATCATACGTTTCGGCAAGATTGTCATCTAAGTCAAATATATTGTTCATTTATGCTTTGCTTCTTGTATTTTTTTTATTTTTCATCTATATAATAGAACAGAACGTTTTGAAAATGTTTTTTTAAATTTGTGTTGTTCACAGGAGAAAATGAAAATGTCGGAATTACGGGAAAAAATTTTAGGTCTCAAAGAGCATTTAGAAAGCGTGATTGTCGGACAAGATGATTTAATTAAGAAAATGTTGATTACATTGCTTGCATCCGGACACGCTTTATTGGAAGGAGCTCCCGGATTGGCCAAAACAAAAGCCATTAAGACATTAGCCTCTTGTATTAATGCTGATTTCAGTCGTATACAATTTACACCTGATTTGTTACCTTCCGATATTACCGGAAGTGATATTTATCTCTCTTCCACAGGTGTGTTTGATTTTAAAAAAGGTCCTGTTTTTGCCAATTTCGTGTTGGCTGATGAAATCAACCGTGCGCCGGCAAAAGTGCAATCGGCTCTGTTGGAAGCTATGGCTGAAAATCAGGTTAGTGTCGGTGGCAAAGAGTATCGTTTGCCTGAACTGTTTATGGTTATGGCAACCCAAAATCCGATTGAACATGAGGGAACGTACAATTTGCCGGAAGCACAACTTGACCGCTTTTTGCTTTATATCAAAATTAATCAACCAAATGCTGAGACTGAAAAGAAGATATTGAAACTTGTGCGTCAGGAAGATGCAAATACGGAAAAATCGTCGTATGAAAAGATGAGTATTCTGGAAATTTTAAATGCGAGAAAAGAAATTTTACAGATTCATACTTCGGAAGCTATTGAAAATTATTTGGTGCACTTGATTATGGCAACGCGTGAACCTGAAAAATATGATAAAAGTTTGAAAAATTCGGTACGTTTCGGTGCAAGTCCGAGAGCAACGATTGCTCTTGATAAATGTGCAAAAGTAAACGCATGGTTGCAAGGACGTGATTTTGTGACGCCGGAAGATATGCACGCTGTTGTTTATGATGTTTTGCGGCATCGTATTATCTTAAGCTTTGAAGCCTTAGCAGAGGGGATAACAACAGATGATATTATTTCCTCACTTCTGAAAATTGTGCCTTTGCCTTAAAAAGGAGAGCGGTTAAGTGGGGGGCAAATCTTTAAAAGAGTTGTTTGGTGCAAAAGACGGGATTGCGGTAAGCGAAGCTCTCGCGCCAAGCTTTAAAGTTTTAATGAAACTAAAAAAAGATGTGCCCTATTTGAAAGATATGCAGTTTAAAAAGACATCATATCAGGTTGGCGATGCACAGTCGGCATTTAAAGGAAGAGGAATTGAATTTGAAGAAGTCCGCCCTTATCAGTTTGGCGATGATGTAAGAGATATTGATTGGCGTGTGACTGCGCGAAAAGATCAGCCTTACACAAAATTATATATGGAAGAAAAGGATAGGGAAATTTATGTTTGGCTTAATTTATCTTCACAGATGTATTTTGGTACAAAAGGCGAATTAAAGTCTGTAACGGCTTCAAAAACAGCTGCTTTGCTCGGTTGGCTTGCCGTTTCGTATAAAGACAGGTTCGGTTTGGCATTATACACGGGAACACAAACATATCTTTTTGAGCCACGGCGACATCAGGAATATTTTCTTTCTATTTTAAAAAAAATAGAACAAGTTGCAAAAGAGAATTTACAACATCATGAAGATACACAAACGATTCAGAAATCTTTGCAATATATGCAAAGGAAAGCAAGTCGTCATGCTATTGTATTCTTGGTCGGCAGTTTTGATGTGCGAGATGAAGATACAATGAAAGAAATTAAGCTTTTATCTCAAGATAATGAGGTTTATGTTGTTAATATTTGCGACAGGTTAGAATTAGAATGTCCTCCGAAAGGAGAGTATGTGGCACAGTTTGAAAAAGAAACGGCAAAAATTCAAAATGACGGCGAAAACTATGCACTTTCTTACGAGAAATATTTTGAACAAAAGCGTGCCGTATTGAGAGAATTTTGCCGTAAACATGACATCCATTATCGCTTAGTGCGATCAGACTTCCCGATATACACCCAACTGCGTCCGATTTAAACGAACATAAAAAATTAATTAAGAGGCGGAATATTAAGCTGAGCAATAAAGCCCGGTTTGATTTTCATGCTGGCATAACGCATATTGCCCGTTTCAATAACAAAACGCTGACGTCCCGTTTGTTGTGAGGCTAAATCATAGAAATCACGGCCATTTAATTCTTGACGTTGAGGATTCATAATATATAACACACAGCCTTGTGTTTTTTCGGCCACGCCGCAACGCGAACGACCTTTCGGAACTTCAGGGTTCATAACAATTCCTTGTAAACCGTTTTGAACGACTTTAGAGGATGAAAAAAAGAATTTACCGCCCAACACACCGATAAAGAGACATATCAAAGCAATAATCCAAACTTTTTTCTTATCTACCATATCATAGGCATATCCGACAACCTGTTGAGACTGCCCGCCATCGTATGAATAGGGGTCGTTTTGTAAATACTCAGGATGAGGCGATGATTGATAGATTTGATTTTCTTGCACATACGGTAATTGAGATACATCGCTTCTATAATCACCTTGTAAGGGTTGTTCACCCAATGGTGCGATATATTGCTTCGGGCGCTTAATTTTCCTTAAGCGTCTGTTACCGATCATGATTTCATCCTGACTATCAAAATTTTCTGCCATTTCTGCCTCCTTTTTTATAAATTATTTTTAATATGTTCGGAAGTTTTGATTGTTTTAATTAAGCGAGGTACCATGAAGACCACCAATTCGCTTTTAGGCTCACTTTGCCCGAAAATTTCATTCGGTAAACCGATAATCATAAAGTTTTCTCCAAGCTTGTTTTTAGCTTTGAAACTGGTAATTTGTCCTTTGGTGGTTTCTAAGGTAATTTCGGAAGTGATATGGTTATCGGATTCAACCTGGGCCTTGGCCAATACTGATAATTCCGACTGAGGACATGCCATTTGACCGCATTTACCTACATCAAATCTGGACAGCCATAAATTAGGAACTACAAATTTACCTTCAGATATGGACTCTACGTTAGCTTTGGAACCTAAGAAGTGTTGTAAAGTACTGATATTGATTTCATTTGTGGTCGTCAACACACGGCCGATAACACCGGTTTGTGCCGTTGTAATTGAGCCGAAATGAAATTCATCCAACAAGGCTTTCCATTCCACATCGCACCCGTCAAAAGGCGTGATTTTAAAGACATGTACATCATACGCAATCAAAATAGGATTTGTCTCAAAATAATTAATCAATTGCTTTAAGTTGTTTCTAACTTCCGTATCAGCTGTGAACGTAATGGAATATTCTGACCAATTCGGAAGTATGGAAGTTAAGCCGGCACCACGCAAAACATCTAATAAACCAAGCATAATCGGTCTGGTTTTAGGAACATAGACAACATGTTCGGCCTTTCTGGATAATGTCATTAATTTCTTTGAGGAATCATACTGGTAGAAAATTCCGGCCGCATTTGTAATCATGTTGACAACATCCGTTAATTCACCTTTCAAATCTTCTCCTGACAGGGAAGGGTAAGGGGCGTCTTTTGCCGCAACGGTAATATCCGCTTCTTTCAAAAGTTTAGCCAATGCTTTTTCGGCCGGCATTGTCTTAAACGTAAAACCGGTAACTTCCAAAAGCGGTAAATCATCTGAAATGGTAACAGGCTTCAGCTTGAAAGCGGAATTATTGAAAGGAAGCGTCAAAATGAGCTGTTGTGTTTGCCAATTAACGTTGCATCGCAAGGGTGTTTCCAAATCAAGCATATTCGCACCATCCGGCGTACGAATGGTGTTTTTTGTGTAAGACGGATTTAATACCGCATTTTGGGCCGGCGTCGGAAGAGGCTCATTTGTTATGGGCTCCTGACCAAAATGGCATGCACTGCTTAAGCACGCAACAAAAAGAACGCTTAACAAAGCCGATTTATTTTTCATTCGGATCCTCCGTTTCATCAAAAGTTTCATACACAACATCAGGATTTTGTTGTTTATTTTCTTCTAAAAGCTTATCCATTAAATCATCTATATTCATGCCGGCACCGACAGTTGGGTCGGATGATTTATCAATATTACCGAGAGCCTGTTTCATTTTGGCAATTTCATCAGGATCTTGTTTGACCATTTCAGGTGATGAGTTGTTTTCAAATTCCTGTTTGTAGAGAGCTAAATTATCTTGCAATGCTTTGACACCGCCTGCAATCTTTTTATCAACATAAGGCCAAAGAGCTTGTTTTGATAAAATGTATTCGCCCGTTTCGCAAATTTCTTCCAAAACATCCAAGATATATGAGTAAAAAGGATATTCCTCCAAAGCAATATTTCCCATGCGAATACAACGTGCGGCAATACGAGAAATTGTTCTGTCGTAATAATCGCGCAGCACAATATAATTATCAATATACCACAAATCTTCTTTGGTTACGATATCGTTATCCATTCAAATCTCCTCTGTTCATATTTATTGTAGAATAAACGAGAGTTTTTAATTTGTAAATCTCTTTTTTAATTCTGATTTTTATCTTGTTCGGTATCATCATTTATATAATCATCCAAATTTTCAGCAGTATCATCATATATCAGATCATTAAAATCTTCCGTCGGAACATCCGTTGACGCATCATATACATAGCCGCCGTCAGTATCTCCGGAAACTTCTCCGTACATATAATTACCATCGTCCGATCCTGTTTCATAAGTATATTCACTGTCCGTATTTTCAGGAGTTTCTTCATACATATAACCGCCTTCGGTACTTTCAGGAGTTTCTTCATATATATAATTGCCGTCGGTATTTTCAGAAGTTTCTTCATATGTATAATTGCCGTCGGTATTTTCAGGAGTTTCTTCGTATGTATAATTACTTTCTGTGTTTTCAGGTATTTCTTCATATGTATAATCTTCATCCGGATTTTCCGGTAAGACGGCAGATGTCGGAGCTAATTCACTTTCTGTGTTATCTGTTTCGGGTACGTTCACAATTTCTTCGGGCAAATTATCTAAATGAGTATCTGAGATGTCGCTTGCATCAGGGATATTCAGGTCTTCATGGTGTTCAGAGCCATCCATGTCTTCCTCAATATACTCCCATTCGGTATCATCCAGATCATCGCCTTCTTCATCTACATATTGCCAATCCCAATCATCATCGGAAGATGCTTCGGAGGATGCTTCGGAGGTCGGCGTTTGTTCTGAATCAGCATGAGATGCCGTTGTATCCGCATCCTGCACATCTAACGCTACAGGAGCGTCTCCGATATCATCCAAAGAAACAGGTGTATTGTCTATCAAAATAGACGGATTTTGCGTCTCAATAGCAATTTCTTCGGCATTTTGACGTGCGGATGTTGTCTCTGTTTCTTCATCATTCTTATGAAACAGATTTTTTGTGAATTTTAAAAGTTTAGAAGTTGTTTCGGTCGGTTGATTATCTTCAACTTTTTCCTCATCTGCTGTTTTTTCTTGTTTTTGAGGTTTGGATTCTTGTTTTTGCTCAGACTTGGATTTTTGTTTTGATTCCGACTTGTGTTTGGATTCTGATTTTTGCTTGGATTCTGATTTTGGCGTTTCAGGTTTAAGAGAAGTTTCAGCTTTATCCGTTTCATGCTTTGTTTCTTCAGAATGAGAAGAAGCTTGTTTTTCAAGAACTTGCTGCAAAATGTGCGCCATATTTTCTTGAGACTGTATAAAAGCATTTGTCAGAGCTTGCAACTCTTTTGTGTGTTTTTCTTCGTTTTGTTGGATAATTTTCAATATATTATTGTTAATGGCAACATTATCGTTTTGTTTTGAGGTTGCTCTCAATGGCGAAATGTTTTTACTTGTTTCATGTGTCGGCTGAACATCATCAATGTGTTCTAAATTGATGATGCCTCTTTGAGTTTCCAATTCCGTGATATGTTCCACAAGCAAAGATCCGCCGGGGAGTGTGCCGAGCAGAATACGTAAATCAGGAGATATTGTAAGCAAAGAATCATCAAATTCATCCTGCCTTTTTTTGTTAAAAATATGAATCTGACGATAAATATTTAGATAGCGCTGAGCCGTGAGAATAGGATCTTCTTCGTCTTGATGCTTGCCTGCAAATTCAGCATTCTTATTTAATTCATCGGCCATAATCTGTTTTCCCGAAAATATTTAACACCATATGAGCGCTATCATAAGCCAAGAAGCGTAAATTTCAAGTTAATCTTTTAAAAAAATGCCATAATGATGGCATTTTTTTCAGATTAAAGGTTGATAACAACAACTTTGTGTAATTTGTTTAAATCATTATAGCTGATTTCAACTTTTTCTTCCGGATTAAACCGCAAACCATATACTTGTCCGTTATCATCTTCTCGTACGCTTAATACCATAGCCTCATTTTCCGATATGTAAAACAATGCAATATCGCCGACGCTGACTGTTTCTTGCGGATCAATAAAGAGAATCGCTCTGCTGGGAAGCAATGTACCTAAACGGCGTGTGCACAAATTAACGGCATAAGCATCTCTTTTATCCATAAGCTGAAAAGGACAAGTGATATCTTTGGCTTCAACATCATTTTTATTAATTATTATATTTCCGTTTTGACCGGAAATTCCAAACGTTTTAATTGTAGGTAATTCACCAGTATATACACCATACATGGAAACATGACTACCTTTAGGTGTTGCCAGAGATTTATATTTTGCATCTGTCTTTTCCATGATTTCTTCTAACTCGCCGGCTTCTTTCAGGCGCTGAACTTCTTCTTTCAATTCTTCCGGCTTAAAAGACAATGCGTGGGCAATATTTTTAAATTCTTTATCGGATACTTCACGTTGCCCCATTTCAATGCGGTGATAGACAGACAAAGTCATATCTGCATTTTCGGAAACTTCCATGAGTGTCATATCTTTGTCTGTTCTCAAGCGGCGTAATGCAGCACCTAAGATTTTTAATCCGGAATCCACATTGATGCGACTGCGACGTTCTTGTTCACGACGCCAAGCCTGAACAACCTCTTGGGTGGAGTTCTGCTCGTTAACATATAAATCTTGTAAAGAGCAATTTGTCAGTTCAGCGACAGAAATCAATTGTTCCTGATTTAAACGACGATAGCCTTTTTCAATTTTTGAAACGGCCGATAAACTGATTCCCAAATGGTCTGCCAAAGCCTGCATAGAAACGCCTTTTTTCTTGCGTTGCAATCTAATTTGATTAGGAAATATAATCTCTTCCATTTTCTCGCCTCTTGAAATAGATATTTAAAACTAGCTTATCGTAAGAAAAAGCTTTGTAAAAAGCAAGACAAAAATGACAATATTAAACAATTTTTATCATTTTTTTGTAGATAACGCAGACTTAAACGTTTTTGTTAAAAATTAAAACAACGCGTTAAATGTATCACGAGCCGTATTTTCTCTGCTCTCATACAAATGGAAATCATTTATATTATTCGCATACGAATTTTGCAATTGACTGAGCTGATTTGCCAAGAAATTGATTCTCCCCGTATTTGAAACAGAACCTTGAGCTTGAAGTGCGCTTAATTCCGCCTGAATTTTATTTAATGAGGTTAAGCTGTCGGATACTTTCTTTCTGATTTGCTCCGTTTGATAATGTGAATGGAAATAGTTTTGTGCTGCTTGTGCTTTTTCAGCTGCTTTTAATTCTTCTTCACAATTTTGAAGTCTGTGAGATCTTTCCTGCTCGGCAAAATGTTTCATATGTTCCTCGGTGAGACCGAGCATGGCAGCTTGTCTGTCAATAACCGGAGCCAAACGTCCGAATTCATTGTTATAATTCATTAAATGTTTGACGGATGTATGGTCTAAAATATGCTTATCAAAACTATATTGTTCGGTTGCCTGGTGTCCGTTCTTCTGTGAAATGACCTGACGGATAATACCGTTATCCACGACTTTATGAATATTACCTTTTGCGTCTACGGTTTCTCGCTTGACAAGCATTTGACTGCCGACCATTTCGGTGCTTAAACGCGTAACGGAGCCGTCAACATTCTTTTGGATGACTGTCAAAACGCCGTTTTCATAAACGGTGGAACGAGATAAAAACCGCTCAGATAAAGCAATACCTCTATCCTGCATAACATGGTTTGAAATAGCCATATTAATCATTTCCGGAGGTAAGTTTGTTCGTGCCTGCAGATTTGCAACCATATCAGCATCTATGCGACCGTTTCTGTCTATCATGTATTTTGCAAAGTTGACGCGGAACTTGAAATTTTGACGTATTGTGTTGCCGTCAGCATCTTTAACGCCACGCACGGTAAGAAAAGCGTCTTTTGTAACGGATACCGTTCTTTTACCTATTAAGCGTTTGCGCTCTTTGGTGTAGACCCCGCCCGAAGAAACGGTTTTTGTAACTTTTTGCCCGAAAATATTGCGCTTGGATATTTGATGTCCGATTACATTACCGGATGCATCTTTGACTTCTGATGAGTTGCTGCTGTTTCTGATGCGATCGGCCCTTTTGGCAGCAATAGATTGCCGTATCGGGGTTATAACAAATCTTTGAGCAGCCAAACCGCCTAATTCACCTCCTTGTCTGGCGAGACCAGCTATACCGCCGTGACGTTTGCCGTCTGCTCCTTTTCTGCCCATAAGCACTCGTGAGCCTACTTGAGCCGAAAGACCGCCGGTTTTTTGACCGATATTTAAGGCCGGTGCTTTTGCAAATTCATCCGCAAGACCTTTTGCATTGTCTAAGAATACCCAACCTAGTAAACAAATCATTATCAGTTTTGTGCCCTTGATACCCCAAAACGCAATGCCCTCTATCGGATTAATCAGTTTTTCGTACGATGAAGCGTAGACGGAAATATCTTGCAGAAGTAAGTCAACCTGCGTTATGATAATATATAGGAACAGCGTTAAAAATACGAATGTAAACATAGCATTCAGAAAGTAATCAAACAGTTTTTTCAGATATCCGGACGTGATTTTGAATGCCCATGCACCGATGGCGGCAGGTAACAAGGCGCATGCAACCGCCATGTTCAAAACAGAATCCACCAAACACCACGGAAATGCAAGCAAGAGCAACAGTCCCGCAATAATCAATAAGTCACCGGTGATAACGTAAGATAAATTCGGAATTACAAATTTGATATATGCTTTTATTCGCCATCCGATGCAACGACATTCACGACCATAGGCCACAATACGCCAAACAGCCTGTTGCATATTTTTAATGGAACACAAGATGTTTTGTCCCATAGATATCGGCAAAGCGCCCGTGGCGTTGTCATTAAACTGATCTTCATAGCCGACCAAATTTTCCATATAAGGTGCGGACGGCGAGCAGGGTTCTGTTTCCGTCAGAGCCTGGATATAATGCATACTTGTATTGAAAATCGGATCTATCGTTAGTTTTAAAATTTGTGCATAGCTGGTTTTTAGAACAAGTACGACAAAGAGAACCTTAAATGCTTGAACAAGTAATTCCTGCATAATTTTTTTAGGTTCTTTGAGTTCAAAAGCGGAAACTTGTTTTAGAATGTATATGGCAATCCAAAGCGCAAACGCGACAATCACAACATTAACAATACCGTCTTTTAAGCTGTTGTAAGTTTTTTTAGCTAAAGCGCTGGCGGTGTTGAATAAAGCCTTAAACATCGGGCAGAATAAACATGAATCGCTCGGAAGTTCAAAGTTTTGATAATCGCAGGATGTATCCTGATAAGCCGGCATGGCACCGGTCAGTCCCGTTGTTGTACGCATGTTGGCCGGCGGTGGTAATACGCTTTTTTCTTGAGCGGCTTCTTCACTTAATTGAGTCCATTCATTTGTGTTTGTTTTATCCGTACATTGTTCTTTGACCGTGTTTGAACAACCGCCGCAAAAACTTTGAATATCATCACACAACGGATTGATAATGGAACTTTTAACGGTATTGTAGCCTTCGGCAAAAGAGCCGCTGTGAATTTCAAAATGAAGATGGGGACCATACGCTTTTTTATGAGGCGGATCATATAATGTGGAGTTTTTATAATTTGAGCCACCGACATAACCGATTGGCGTTCCCTTTTTAACATAACCGCCTGTTTGAATGTAGCCGCTTAAATGCATATAAACGGTAATGTATTTATCATCACAGTTGCTTGTTGTGCACGGGCAAGATTTTTGATGTTCCATAATGATAATGCGTCCGCCACCTTCCATGGGCTTTGCATAGACGATTTGTCCGTCTGCCGCTGCCGTGATAACCGTTCCTTCGGTTGCGGCATAGTCCGTTCCTAAGTGGTTACGTGGCTTGCTGTTTCCGCCGGCACCGTTCGCACGATAGCAATTCGTTTCGGAAACTCTGTTAATGGATGCAACCGGCATGGTGTCTATACAAGAACCGGCTTGAGCATTTTGATTCATGACGCAATTCGGGTCAACATCATATCTGGTACCGCTCGGACAAACATCCGAAAGATGTCCGTTATTATCAAGTGTGAGTGCACAGGTTGAATTGTTGCAAGATACTTTTTTGCAACTTGAAGATGCTTGTTCCGTTTTCGTAAAATTAAACAATTGAGCATTAGCTCTAAAAGCACACATACCAAACAACATTGCAAATATCATAACAGATAGCAATTTGAAATATTTATATGTGAAACAAGTTGTCTTCATGTGCACCTTACCTTATCATTTTTTTGGCCTGTGATCTTGCATGACTTGGCCGACTCTTTCTATAACTTTTCCCGTAATTTTCATCTTCTTTCCAACGGCAACGCCGGCTTTTTCGGTTAGTTTTCCGGCTTGAGTGGAAGCAACATCTCCCGCATATCTTGCAACCGGCTGAACAACTTTTTGTTTTGCAAAATCAACGGCCTGCGTTGACAAATGGTGTATCGGAGAAGCACCGCCGAAAGCTTTATCGGGGAAGAACTTATCCGCATATTCGGGGATGGCAGAGCCAATCAATTTCATACCATAAACAAGGACAGCCACAACCACGAGATAAACGGACGAACCTAAAGAAAATGTTTGTGAAATTGTATCGGTGTCATTCTTATCTATGGCATCAAGAGATGACTGTATATTTCCGAGTGCAACGGAAAGCATTTCAACGGTATATGAAACCGTGATTGCAAGAAATACAAAGATGGCGGCCGTTCTTAAGAAAATGCTGATTAAAATCACGATTTTATCTTTTGTTTTTTCAAAAGGCCATAAAGCAATACCGATCGGGAGTAAGATAATTGCAAAACCTAATTTGAAAGAAACATCCACAACGTAAAACGCAATACTTAAAACAAGCATAAAACCGAAGCAATAGACAATTGCACCGCAAATCCATACGGGGATGTTCGGAAATGAAACAATTTCCACACCAAAAACGGTAACGTGCTCTTTTCCGCTATGCGTGGCATGGCACATCAGTGCATTGCCCAAAACGGAAACAAGCATGACCGAATTTGAAATATTATAAGTTGTGTTATAAATACTGGTTAGTACACTGTCGGGAATAACGCCACCCAAAGCAGATTTTTCTTTGCCTGCCAATTCCTCGGATTGTTGAGCAATGAATGCGCAAAGAACTTCTTTTTCTTCTTTGGAAAGCCTTTTTCCGTAGTTGGCATTATAACTGCCTGCGAGGGCTGTTGAAATACTTAAACAGCACCAAACGCCCAACATGATGGCCAGAAGAAAACGTGTTGTTTTGCTTATCATTCGCCCTCCTTTTTCGGTTTATACGATTCAATATCCAGCTGGTTGTCTTCATATAAGCCGGCCGTGATGGAATCTGCAATATCCGTACCGACAGTAACAATCGGTACGAGCGTGTAGTTAATGATTGTTTGTATGCCGGAATTAAGGATAACCATGGCAAGAACAACCTTAAAACACTGTGCAAAGAATTCTTGAAGCATCTTCATCGGCTCTATTGCCGCAAAAGATGATACATTCTTAAATGCAAATACCGCGAGCCACAGCATCATACCGACTAAAATAATGGCATTTGCAGCCTGACGAGATGTTTCGTATGCATGACCTGCCGCCTTAGTAAAAGCGGAAGTCAATGTTTTAACAACGGAACATCCGTAACAATTGGCATATTTTACCATGAAGTTATAAACAATACAATTTTCGCCTTCAACACGACCGGACTTGACTAAACCGTAAAAATGTCTGGACCATTCATCACCTTTTAAACCGCCGTTTGCGGCAGATTTACAATTTTTCGGGGTGGCTGTGTTGGCAGATATACATTTATACGTTTGGACTTTGCGTGTATAAGAACCCGCTGTTAAAATACGCCCGAGAACGGCACCGACCTCTTTTTTGTTTTCGGTGCAAACGACGCATTTTTGTGTTTGTATGTCGCATTCTATGGGGTCGGCATTTTGATTGTTGTTTTCGTAACCGCATAAAATTTTGTTGTTTGTGCCCATTAAGCGCTCGGCATGAGCAGGCATAAACACAAAAGATGTTATCAGAAGTGTTAAAATAAAAAGAATGTGCGAGGCAAAATGTTTCATCTTATGACCTCCCCGCCCATTGATTGAGTCTTTCTTTCATTTTATCTTTTGCTTCTTTAATCCGCTGAACCGACTGACTACGCATTAAAAGTTTGCCGACACCGCCGGAAACAAAAGAGAATAACCTCTTACCGACTTGGGCCGCCAAAGAGGCAATTTTCTTTTGAAAGTCGGTTGCCGATTCAACACCGATGATGGAACCTGCAAGCGCGACGGAAATGCCGATGCTCTTTAAAATAAGGAAGGCTACCAAAATAAGAGAGAGCGGAATAACGCCGAAATCTACAAAATTATCGCGATTGGCAATTAAGTCGCTGTTATCTATTAAGATATATTGCATGGCAAGGAGTGCCATTGAAATCAGAATGGCCATAAAGGCAATAATTGCCGCAGAATTTAAAATAGAGAGGAAGCCGATTTTGGTCCACTTACGCGTAAATTTGAACGGATATGCCAAAATAAAGCACGGTAATAAGATAATCATAATGTTCATTCTGAAGATGCTGTCTACCATATAAAAGACAAAGGCAACTTTAACGATGGCAAAAATCGCAAATAAGATTAAACCGCACAGATCAGCAGTCAAACTGTTCATAGTCATTAAGGTGCTGCCAATGGTAAAGCCTAAGTGCAGTCTGTCGCTTGTGGCGCAAGTGAGACATTGCATCATTTCGGACGGCGCAGTCGGAAAATATCCGGAGGCCGCATTCATACTTAGTTCGGAAGGTGTCGGTAATTTGCAGGTAAATGAATTTGTATAGACAATGCAGAAATTGGAATCCGCATAACCGCCCACGTCAGCATCAGGTCCGAGAGCTGCCAACACCTCCGAACCGTATTCCAAAAATGCGTAGTAAATCGGAAAAATAATCTTGTTTAAGACAAAGAATAACAAAGACTCGGACGATGCAAACAGACCGCAAACAAGACACACAAAGGCCATTCGGGCAACTTCCGTCCAAACTTCGGCAGGGCTTTCTTCCACAACGGAACTGATATGTCTCAAAATTCTGAATGATAACCATACGGCAAACGCAACCATCATGAAAGGCATGGCGCTTTTTGTAACTTTCGGGTATGCACGTAACGACGATGCTGCCATCGCATCATAAAAACCGGCAAGTAACTCAGCTTGCCAACATGAGCGTTGTTGCTCGTCCAAATCGGATTCTTCACCGGTCAGCTCCGCATCTATAATGGCAACATCTCCGTCACTCTTAGATGTTGAACATGCAGAAAGCGTGCAAACAAGCCCCAATACCATCAGCATTGTTTTGAAAAAGGTTAGTATGTCGTTTTTAAGTACTTTCATCAAATGCCTCTTACTATCGGTTTTGTTATGATCCACCTATTTTATGGCGAACTGTATCACTTATGGCCCCCATTTTATCTGAGGCTTTGTCTGCAAGACCTTTTAAGCCTGTGACTTTGGCGGCACCGCCAAGTAAGCCGCCCTTACGATGACCTTCGGAATCTTTGCTGCCGAGTGCAGCATTCGTGGCAGCTTGTGTTGCCAAACCGCCCAGTTTGCCACCGATGCTTGTTTTGGCTGTCGGACCGCTTGTGCCGGATACATTGTTTGCAAGTTCACCAACCTGAGAGACAAGCTTAAAAGCAAAAATGCAACAGGCAAGTAATACCAAAAATTTGACACCGCTTAAGTCCAGCAATTCTTTGAGTTTGTCCATGTCGTTATTTGTTATGGCTTTTTCAATATCATCCGCATTGCCCTGACCGCCCGTCAGCGCCTGAGTTGTTAATTGCTGTGTGAGCGAAATAATGAGCCCCATCATCACAAAATTAAACAATGCGTTCATAAAAATATCAAAGCCTTTTTTGGTATATGTAAAAGTGATTTTAAAAGGCCAGCAGGCAATTAAAAACGGGAGAAGTGTGCAAAAAATGCCGAGACGAACCGCACTGTCAAGCAAATAAAAGCAGCACGCTAAAGCAATAGCCCATCCGAAAGCCCAAATAATGCTGCCTTCAAGGAGCACTGCCATGTCCGGAAGAATATTAGCCATACTGTGCGAAGCAACACAAATCAGTTTGCTGCCGATAAGAGGCATCTCCATACTTGACAAAGTAAAAAGTTGAACGGTTCCGTAAACCTGCGCCAAAAGACGTTGACTGATAACGCCTGTCGGCATGGAAGATTCCGCAAGTGAAGTATATTTTTCCAATTGTTCTAATGCAGCATCGTTAATAATTTTTAAGCCGAATTCAAGTCCCGCTTCCATTAACGGATTAATCACATAATGATAGATGTAATCCGCATTTGAGAGTAATAAGGCGGCAAGCAAAACCTTAAATGCCTGAACGGCAATGGTATGCAGATATTTACCGACATCCTGTTTTGTGAAAGCACTGACGGATAAAAATGTGTGATACGCGATGAAAAGCGCCAATACAATGATAATCACATTTCGGAAACCTGCGGCAAGTGCTCCGTAGGATATGGTTGCCATACGTTGATTGGCCACAAGCGCCACATGAAAAACCGGGCAGAGAAGGCAATTATCCGATAGTTCTGCACGTGCTTCTTCAAAAGAACCGCAACCTTCCAAAATACTTTGTTTTTTTAGAGCTTCATCCACTTGCTTTTGGTATACGCCGTATTGTGTAGACACACAAGAAAGAGATACTTTTACGGAAGCGTTGTATATTCGCACCGTTCCTGTAGTTGGCGGGGCGCTGTTTTTGGCAACGCATTGGTATAAGTCACCTTTGACGGAGTGATAATCATATGTGCATCTGTAACAAATATGAGTTTCATCGTTGCAATAGCTGCTCGCGCTGCGTTCGGCTGAACCACACAAAGATGCTTTTACATTGTAAGCAAAAAAAGTACATACAACAAAGAAGATAATGGGCAGAATATATTTTTTACTTCTTTTCATGCCGGTCATTCCTCTTTTTAAACGGATTACCCAATGTTTTGACGGCAATCAATAAGACAATACACAATAAGGCTCCGCTAATGTAATATGCATAAGTGCTTGACATAACATCAAACACATGAAAACGGATGGCACACATCACGGCGGCAAAGAGCAATATTGTTATCAAAACAGATTTCATCCGACTATACTCCCATCCTTACATATTATACAACAAACAGAAACAAAAAATATGACAATATTTTTAAAGTTTTCTTTTATCAGACATATGTTTTTTGAGATATTATTTGTCATACGCGCCTCCTATCTTTTTGCGGAGGTTATCGCTTACGGAACCGACTTTATCTTTAACGCCGTCAACAACGCCTTTAACACCCGTAACCTTTGCGGCGGCGCCCAAAACACCACCTTTACGATGGCCGTCTGCATCTTTGCTGCCGAGGGCAACATTTGTGACACCTTGTGCCGCCAAACCGCCCAATTTACCACCGATGTTGCTCTTGCCTGTCGGGCCGTTTGTGTCTGAAATGTTGCTTGCAAGCTCGCCAACCTGAGCCACGAGCTTAAAGGCAAAAATACAACAAGCAAGCAACACCATAAACTTAGCGCCGCTTAAATCCATCATTTCTCTCAATGTTTCCACATTATTGTTGTTTAAGGCATTGATAATGGCATTTTCGGCATCCGCGCCGCCTTCACCCCCCGTTAATGCCTGCAAAATTAATTGTTTCGTGAGCGAAATAATGAGCCCCATCATGACGAAATTGAAAAATGTATTCATAAAAATTTCAAAGCCTTTTTTGGCATATGTAAAGGTGATTTTAAAAGGCCAACAGGCAATGAAAAACGGGAGTAGGGTACAAAAAATACCGAAACGGATAACACTGTCAAGCAAATAAAAACAACAAGCGACGGAAATGCACCATCCGAAAGCCCAAACAAGTGTTCCTTCAATAAGCAGGGATATATCCGGCAGAATATCTGCCAAACTGTGACAAGAAACACAAATCAGTGTGCCACCGATAAGCGGCAAATTTGCACTTTCTTTACTGAACAGTCGGATTGTGCCTTCAACTTGAGCCAAAAGACGCCGACTGATAACGCCGGTTGGCATTTCATTGATTCTTTTGTCCGTATAAGAAGCTAACTCTTTGAGAACCTCGCTGTCTATAATCTGTAAGCCGAATTCAAGCCCTGCTTCCATTAATGGATTAATTAAATATCTGTATATGTAATCCGAATTTGAAAGCAATAATGCGGCAACCAAAACTTTAAACGCTTGAATGAGAATGGTTTGTAAATATCTGCCGACATCTTGCTTTGTGAAAGCACTGATGGATAAAAATGTGTGATAAGCGATAAAAAGCGCCATAACAACAATAATGACATTTCTGAAACCGGCGGCCAGCGAATCGTAAGCCATTGTCGCCATACCTTGATCTGTTGCAAGAATGACCTGAAACATCGGGCAGAGTATGCAATTTTCTATCTTTTTTCTTTTTGATTCAATAGGTTCGCAACCTTCCATCAGGTTTTCTACCGGTCTTATGATAGTTGTCTCATCATAATAGGCGGCACGACGTTGCCCCACAGGCGAACATGTATACCCTTGAGGTAAAGGATCGGTTTGTAAAAGGCAATAATAACGAGTTTGCTTAGTGGTAACGCCGTCTTCACTGACGGTCGTCATTTTGCATTCAAAACAAGATTTATCGTCGCCTTCGCAATATTGCAAAAAGTGCGGATTACCGCCACACTGCATACGCTTTTTTGCATTTGCCACACCGGAAAAACAGCAAAGAACAGCAAGCAAAATGATTGATAAAACAAACAATTTACTTCTTTTCATACCGGTGGTTCCTTATAGATTCTACTTAATGCGGTTACGATTCTAACATATTTTACAACAAATTGAAATAAAAAAATATGACAATATCTTTAAAGTTTACCTTCGGTTAAAAAATGTACACATGCTTGTACGAGTTTTGGGTTGTCAAATATGTTTAAATCGGAGTTTTTGATGTATAGTCGTGCGGGCGAAAAATCTTTTTCTTTTAATTCACCCGGAATATCCGCACTTTTATAGCGTTTGACAAGCGGTGCCATTAATTTATCAAAATAGGTTTGGCAAAAGATGAGCGCCAACGGAAAATTTTCGGGTAGCTTCGGTACATTGAGCGCATTTTCGGGCGTACATTCTTTCAGCGGTTCGCCAAAGATGAAATTAAAGATTTTGAAATGTGATAAAGTTGCACATACTTCACTGCCTAAATTTGTCGGATTAATGTTAATGATTTTGCCGATATTAAATTTTTTGTTCCATTCTAAATTTGTGGCAATTAAATATCTTAAAAGCAGACAGCCCGTACCTTTGGTAATAAACGAAACTTCGCTGATATCCTCGGTATGCGTCAGAAAAAAGTCAAGTTGATCCGTGTGCGCTTTAAGACTTTTGCGCGTGGACGGATAATTAATGGCCGCCACCTGATATCCCTGTGCTTCCAAAGGTTTGATGAGCGGTTTGAAAATATTTTTGCTTTCACCCAGACCGTGAAGCAAAACGACCAATTTACCCTTTTGACGCGGTATTTCATAAATTTCAATAAATTTTACAAAAGCTTGACGACATTCTTCAAAAGTACCTTCGGCACGACGAATATCCCAATTATCAAGCAAGCGATACTTGCGCGTGCGCCAATGTCTTTGGATCCGCCATTTTTGATAGTAAAAAACATCTTCCCAAAATTGTTTGCCGCCTAAAGTAAAAAAAGTCAGTTTCATAGTGGTCTCCTTATTGTGTCATCGTGCTGTCATGGCTTGATTCGGAATAGCGGTGACGGTAATTTTGGCGTTATTGTCTCCGTTTGCCTCTATCAAAATTTGTAAGGCTTTATTATCTCTGAAATATGTCATTTGGCTGATGTGTGCGCGTACAACGGCAATTTCCGTCCATCTGAGCTTAGGTAATTCTGCTACGTAAAAATCAAAAACGCGGCTTGCGTTATACGGCGCATCATAGGATACGCTACCAATCCAGTTTTCTCCGCTGCCCAGAGCTTTTGTATCCTGCAGATTTAAAAAAGCTTTTTGCGGAAACGGAATATCGGGAAAATTGGCAAATGCCGGCGGTATATCCGAACCGTCGGTGCCGCTGATGTCAGCTTTTTTGTTGCTGATACATGCCGTTAATAAAGCCAAACAGGCAATAACTGATAATTTTTTGAGCATAGTTTTTTCGCTTTTTCCGTGTTTGTGTTTATAAACAACGGCATTATAAACGCTTAAAGTTAATAAAAAGGAAACAGGATGAATGTTTTCTTGGATAACTTTGATGGCTGAAATTGCACATAAGGATTTTAAGATTATTCTGCCGTTTATAAAATAAAAGGCAATCTAATTTTGTTATTCAAAGAACGAATCGATTCGGAAAAATTTTCGGTTTTAATTTAAACAGTATATATAACATGTATATAGGATGTCTTATTGCGCGAATAAAATAACTTTACAATACTTTTAGGTGTATTATTTTAAAACGATGTAAATGTTTTGAAAATAAATTCTCAGTAAAAACAGATAGTTATCAAAAAGTATAAAAAAAGCAAAAAAAAGTAAAAAAAGGTATTGACAAAGTTAGGGGGATGGTTTATAAGCGCAC
>Ga0310696_10003546_pt1 | contig 19427 bp, 18 predicted proteins | sample AusTroGonzalo_MG_4_FD_203885 | JGI IMG/M metagenome (GOLD analysis project Ga0310696, IMG submission 203885) | Bovine rumen microbial communities from tropical cattle in Woodstock, Queensland, Australia - Gonzalo_02 (v2) (version 2) | ecosystem: Host-associated > Mammals > Digestive system >... | reverse complement strand
AGGATCGGTCAGTGGTGGTACTGAAGTTTCATTATCATCATATACCGGCGGAAACGGCGGTGGATTCGGTCCTGGAGGCGGTCCCGGTGGTCCTGGTGGCAGACCCGGAGGTTGGTGATGCCATTGGATTACATGATTCGTCTTACCGATAAGGCAGGGTGGCAGCAACTTGAGGCGGTCTCAATAAAATTGGCGGATTGAGGTGAGACCCCAATCCGCCGTTTTTTTTAGAAGTTGTACTTGAGCTTGAGCCAGTATTCTGAGTTGTGGGCATAAGTCCGGAACATGCCTTTGTCAGCATGGAACAGGTCATAGCCAAGCATCAGGTGCATCTGGTCATTCATGGCGTAATCGGCGCTGAGGCGGTTGTAAATGCCGCCGTCAGTCAGGTCCATATAGGCAAATGACTGCAATGAGAGCGTGTTGTTGAGCAGACTCTTTGAAATGCGGAACGTTCCCATGTGAGTATGCTGCTTGCCGCTCATGGCAGGTTTGTAATCCTCAATGTATTTATAACTGTACTGGGCCGACAGGTTCCAGTCGCTGCCTGCATACCAGTCAATGCCGAGCAGGGCGTTTGCAGTTCCTGAGCAGGGAATATCTGTTCCTGCGGCAGGAGACTGAGCCTCATCAAAGTACTGTGCGCCTTCACCACGTATAACGAACTGTCCTACGGGCAATGATACATCGGCTCCAACCATAGTCATGCGGCGGTACTGGCCGGTCATGAGAATGGTTCCGGCTTGCACCTCACTGGTAAATACCGGCATCTTGTTCCAGGTACGCAGAGCGCAGAGAGAGAAATCTATTCCGTTCAGGAAAGATGAGAACCTTGCGCCGAACTCCATATTCTCCAGTTTAGTGGCCGGGGCAGTACCCATGTCGGCCTGAACGGGCAGGGGAAGGTCGTCAGGAACAACAGACCATGGATTATTAGGCTCAACAGGTAGTTCAAAGAATGATGCCACAGGTACGGCTACAACCTCCAGATTCCAGCGGTCACGCAGATAACGCAGACGCAGTCCGCCAACGGGAATACGGATATCGTCATAATCCTGAGCCAGGAACTCGGTATAATCCATAGGTGATATGATATCGGTCACACGCAGTCCGTCGGCAACACCCCAGGTGATGATCTGGCGTCCGGCACGGATATCCCAGTGATCATTTCCCCACCATGTGTATGCCTCACGCACCTGAAGTCCGCTGCGCTCCTTAAGAATCGAGTTGTAAACCAGATTGGCCGATACGAACGCGCCTGCGCCGCCTTTGCTGATGGTCACTTCGCCGCGAACACGGCTGCGGGAAGACATCCAGTCATAGTCCGACTCGGAGCGTAGGGCGTGATAGGTATCGACAAAACCTTTCACGTCCACGCTGAGCGGCTCCGACTCCTGCGCCACGGCAGGAATCGGAACTGTAAACAACAAAATAAACAGGAGACTTCTCATAGTCCTTTTTCAAGTTTGGCAACAGTAAACATGCTTTTATCGACCTTAAGGTCATATTCAGGGTTCTTCATGACTATCACAGTGCTGTGACCGGTCTGCACGTTCTGCATCTCCATATGCGACTTGGTCCAGTATCCCTGAACCTGCTTGATGTCAGATATGGTGAGTTTGCGGTGCAGTTTGTCCAGTTTGTCATAGAACTCCACATAAACGGCTACGCAGCAATCCTGACGTATCCATGTAACCTTACGGCTGTATATCTCACGCTTATCAACAGGAACTGATTCAATGACCCAGCATTTAAAACCGTCACGATCCTCTTCACGCAGTAGGGTATGGGTATCCTCATCGATGTTACGTGAACCCATGTCGTTGTAGGTAAAATCAGTACCCATAAAGTAGTCAGTCTTGGATGATGACCCGCTTATGCGGCGGGTCTTCTTCATGGCCGGCAGATAAAGCCACTTGTCATCATCCTTGCTTATATCATCGTAATCCCAGGTCAGGAATCCGGTCCCGTTGACATCACCGGGGTAGGTGAAGAACATAAGTGTCTTCTTGTCCTTACCCTCATCAATAGACCAAGAAACCACCTTGCGCTCACGCTTGTCGCCGTTTTTCTTGATCAGGGTCAGTTCCATCTCGCTGTAGCGGCTGTCGCCATCGGGTACATCCTTGGCGCGCTGCATTATATCACGTCCCGTCAGGGTCTGGGCACCGGCCGTCATTGTCATAAGGCCTGCAAGTGCCGTAAGAATCATTCTTGCTTTCATTGTCTTAATCTTTTTCATTACCGAATACTTTGAATCTCTTTACCAGAATAGGTGTCACGAACAGGTCAGCAGCAAGGGCCGATATGATGCCGACCACTGCAAGCCAGCCAAAGTGACTGTTCATGGCGCAGGGTGAAGTGGCAAAACTTCCGAACACGGCCGATGTGATGATACTGGTGGTCACGATAGCCACACCAACAACCCTGAACGTGCGGTTGATCGACTTGGGATACTTGCCGCAGCGGTCATACTCCAGTTTGGAGTGGTTAATGAAGTGTATGGTATCATCGACAGCCATACCAAGCATCATAGGTATGATTGTGGCGGTCATCATATCGAGCGGAATTCCGGCCCAACCCATAATACCTCCTACGAATATGGCCGGCATGATGTTAGGAATAAGACCTATCAAGCCAACCTTGACGCTCTGGAACGCAATCATCAGGATAACACCGATAATGAGTACAGATATTATGAATGACAACATCTGACCGCGGACCAGGTATTGCATCATCACGTTGTACTGCGGCAGATTACCCACAGCCGTGATGGTTGCACCCGGGAATACCTCCTTTGCACGAAGGTCAATATCGTTCAGTTCCTTCTCAACCTCGGCCGAGTTGAAGTCCGATATCTCAACCATCAGCCTGAGACGGCGGTAATCGTAGTCAACCCAGTACTCAGATTCAGTACCACCTGCATTTTCATAAAGCATCATCATCTGTGCAACCTCCTCCTCAGAATCGGGTATGCGGTAGAAGGCGTCATTACCCTCGTTGAGTGTCTGGTTCAGGTCCTTGAGGATATCCAGTATGCTTGTAGTACGCTTGGTGAGAGGATAATCCTCTACGATCGATGCCAGTTTCTCCAGACGGCGCAGGTTCTCGGGCTGCTTGGCATCGTCCTCATTAGGCATCTCAATAACCAGGTCATAACTGTAGAGTGAGCCAAGTTCGGACTTACCTACGCTTACAACTTGCTTTACATAGGGAACATCTATTCCCATGGTCTTCTCAATGTCAAATGCGGGAACAATCTTGAACAGGCCGATGCACAGGAACAGGCAGACAATGGTGAATACTGTCACGATGGGGCGTGAGCTGTGCATTGTCCAGTCGCTCAGGCGAACCATTGCGCGGCTCCAGGTGGTGTCGCTGTCCTCGGTGAATCCCTCACGCGGCTTGCGGTTTTTGCCGAACGAGAGCAGCACCGGAGTTACTACCATTGTTGTAAGCAGCACGAAAAGTACTGTCATGGAGCAGATCATACCTACACACTTCATGGGGCGGATAGGGATGACAAGGAAAGAGAGTAGGGATACTATGGTTGTGAGTCCGCAGAAACATACTGACCATCCAATCTCGGTTATGGTCTCCTCAACGGCTTTGCGGCGCTCTCCGTGTATGCGCATGCGGCCGTTAAAGTATGAGAACAGGTGGATGTTATAGGCTATGGATACGGCAAATCCCAGTATCACAGGTATCAGGGTGGTTGTAGAGTCTACATACATTCCTGTGTATCCGGCAATACCGTAAGTGATGAACATACCGCCAATCACAGCCAGGAAAGGTGAAACCACTCCACGCAGAGACTTGGTCATGATAATCATTACTATCAGGCAGAGTATGCATGCAATCATCATGATACGGCTCATCTCAACGTTGATGAACTCCATCTTCTCATAACTTACAACAGGCATTCCGGTTCCCTTGGGGTTCAGTGCTGCGTATTTGGGCTTGAGCAGAATGTGATCAACCTCGGCGCCGGTCTGCATATCGGGAGCCACTGTTGTCTCCTTGCGCCATACGCTGTCCTCGGGGAATGCTCTTAACTTAAGCACTACCCAAGACATGGTACCGTCCTTTGAAACCAGCTTCTTGGCTACATTGGGCTTGCTGTAGGCCATGCGGCGTATCTCTTCCATCTCAGGGGTGCCGTCATCGGGTATCTCATCGGGTACAATCTGCTCAATGTTCATGCCCCATTCATCGCCGACCATGAACTCTATATCGGTCAGTGATGTAATCTTGTCGGCATATGATACGCTGTCCATCAGCTCGTTTGAGAGCTCACGCAGCAGTGTAAGGTTCTTCTTGGTAAAGATGTTGTCACATTCTGTGAGTACTCCCACAAAGTAGTCGTTTCCAAAGTGGGCCTTGAACTCATCGGTCTTGACCAGCATGGGGTCACCCTCAATGAAATAGGCGTCGAACGATGTTTCCTGGACCATCTTCTTCATTCCGATCATACTTACAAACAGGATCACCACAAAGACGCCTAATGCAATCCAGCGTCTTTTAAGCAGTCCGCGGCATACGCGCCCGAACTTTTCATTAATCATTTCAATTGTCATAACTGTTATTGTTTGAATTGTACATTATCTATAAAAAAGAAGGAGGGCTCACATGTAGCCCTCCCCGTTCGTATTCGTCCCTGTACCCAAGGCCGATACTATTAAACACAAACCAATTCCGTTTATTACATTCATAACGGGTGCAAAGGTACAGGGTCGGATTTGCTTGTGTAATACCCAAAACAAGTGATTTTAAAACAAAGGAGGCCCCAATTGGACTGGGGCCTCCTTTAGGATTAATGGTCTGTAGCGGTTACTTATCGGCCTTGAGAGCTTGGGCGACAGCGGCATCTACGTCGCTCATCTTGTCGCCGGATTCAAAGCGCTTCAGGACTTTTCCATCGGTCGAGATAAGGAACTTGGTAAAGTTCCAGCGGATGTTGTTCTTGTTCTCGGCATTGGCCTTGAGCCATGTGTAGAGCGGAATCTCGTTCTCGCCGTTTACCTCAATCTTGTCAAACTGGGTGAATGTGACATGATAGTTGGCAGTGCAGAACTCCTTGATTTCGGCAATGGTGCCGGGAGCCTGTCCGCCGAACTGGTTGCACGGGAAATCCAGAATCTCGAATCCCTGCTCATTGTATTTCTCATAAATCTCCTCCAGATCCTTGTACTGCGGCGTGAATCCGCAACGGGTGGCGGTATTTACAATCAGCAGGAGCTTTCCCTTGTACTGCTCCAGGCTTACTTCTTCACCCTTATCATTCTTTACCTTGAAAGAATAGATGTTGTCCTGTGCCGATACAGCCACAACGGCCATAAGCAGCATGATAGTTGCGATAATCTTTCTCATATGCACTTATTTGCCGCTAAGGTAATGAATTATTTGAACGATTCAATCTGCTTCTTCATTGAACGTTCAGCAAGTCTTATTGCCAGCATGGCAACGGGGAAGGTGATGACCAGTGCAACAATTAGCATGGGAATGTTGTCAATTACCGGAATCATAAGCTGGTCATAACCCGGACGCATTTCCTCTACAGCTGCGGCAAGTGAACCCTCGGTATCGGTCCACCAGTGGGCGGTGTAGGCAAAGAAGGAGTAGGCGAAGGGGAGGAAACTCGAGCGGATACCCTTGATGGTGTCATATCCCTGACGGCATCTGATAATCTCTGAAAGTGCTGTAAGAATGATAAATCCTACAACGAGAGCCCAATCGGCCTCTCCGGCAATAAGGAGAAGGAGCAGCAGGATTCCGTTAAGTGCTGTAGCAACGCCGAAACTCCGCACAAATGTAGATGTGTAGAGATAAATGAATGCAAACAGAAGCGGCATCAGAGCACCGATGTAAGCATAGCACTTAGGGCTGATGATTCCACTTGAAGCACCTATTACAAACGCGGCAAGATAGGCAATTGCCATAAGCAAAACTTTGAGTGTTGGTTTCATACTTTTATCAATTAATGGTTTAACTGCCGCAAAAGTATTCCAGCCCCAATGTCTGCACAATCACTAAAAGTGAGGATTTGGGACATTGGGGACGGTTCCGTTTGTCCTCTTTTTGTACCTTTGCGGCAGCAAAAAGAAAAACATGGAATACCTGCCTAAAGATCCCGGAATGTTAGTATCGGCAGTAAATATGCTGCTTAGAGACGAGGAGTTTGATACATTGGAGTCACTTTGCTGCTACTTCGATAAAGAGCCGGAAGAGATAAAGAACTACCTGAACGAACAAGGCTTTGTTTATGATGAGGAACAGAAACAGTTTCGTCCTTTAGGATATAAATAAGTATGACGGAAGCTGAGTTATACAAAGAGCTTGGCGCTCTGACTAAAACCAAGAATAGTTGGGAGGAAAACATTCCATACGTTGCCTCACTACTGACATCCGATTCCATAAAGATCAAAGCGAAAGCACTCTGGCTGCTTGGCGAGATGGGCCTTGCATATCCTAACGCCATTAAGACCTGCGTCCCGTCAATTGCTTCTTTTCTATCCGAAACAGACCCTCTTTTGCGAGAGCGTGCAGTAAACGCTTTGGGCCGAATAGGACGCGGCTGCTTTGAAACAGTTGAACCGTATTGGCTTGATCTGTTCCGTTTTGCCCACGATGAAGAGGCAAACATAAGATTGGCGTTCATTTGGGCATCGGAAAATATAGCCACAAATACTCCAGACCCTTATAAAGACTACATGCCTCTGTTTGCTGAACTGTTACACGACAGCGTGGACAAGGTCCGGATGGAGGCCCCGGAAATATTCCGTGTTCTTGGAAAACGCAGACCGGATTTCATAAAACCTTACATTGGATTATTACAGAATATAGCTGAGACAGACAGCAACAAAGTAGTTCGTATACACTCCTTGGGAGCTTTGCGTGCATCAGGAGTTTAAAAACTCCAACACAGCCCGGTTGAATGCTTCAGGACATTTGTTTGCAATGAAGTGATTCCCTTTGATAAGCACTAATTGTGAGTCTGGTATGTTTTGAGCAATAAGACTGGTGTGCGCATCCTTTATCATATCATTGGTGCCTGCAATGACAAGTGTCTTTGCCTTTATGGCCGATAATTCCGCAGGCAGGACATTGGGATCATTCACCATAAGCCCAAGCATTTCAGCATTCTGTTTGGCTTCAGGACTTTTACCGGCAAACATACTGGCAATCTTATAACCTATCTCTATAGGAATCTGAGTGGAACGCTTAACGCCCTTGGCATTCAGATTGGCACCGTTAAGAATTAGTCTATTCACACGGCCGGGATACTTGATTGCAAATACCATTGCTATGTTCCCACCATCGGAAAAGCCAAGCAGATGCGCCTTATCTATGCTGTGAGCATCCATGAATTCCAACAGGTCATCGGCAAACTGACGTATGGTGAACGGGGCATTACCGCGCGGCGTTTTGCCGTGTCCGCGAGTATCCAGAGCATAAACATGATAATATCGGGCAAACTCATCAATCTGTCCTTTGAAATAGTCACAGTTCTCACCGTTTCCGTGCAACAGAATCAGCGGTTCGCCCTGTCCATTATCAATGTAGTAATGCTCAATGTCCATGCCGCAAAGGTACAAAAATGATACCAATGGGGCCTGACCCCATTGGTACCATTTTGGGTCAAATCATCACTTTTAGTGATTGTGCGCCTGTGTGAGGCGGAGTACTTTTGCGGCACGAATTAATACTGAAATCATTATGGAAAAGAAAAACAGAATCATTCTCTTTTGGGTACTGACAATCGCAGGCTTTCTGACACATTCTCTGACCGATGCACTGCCTGCTTTCTGGGGTGACAGTATTGTTGCTGCAGAGGGTCCAGCTCCTGTAGGCATGATCTCATTTATGGTATGCATGACCTATCTGATTCCCGTTGTAGGTATACTGCTGTTAGTATACGGCGGCAAGACCGCAAAGGTAATCAATGCTGTTCTGGCTTGCATCATGGCACTCTTTACTCTGCTGCACATGAGCGAACTTATTGAAGAGTTCAATGCCGCACAGCTGTTCATTATGCCTATGATGTTCGTTCTGGCACTGCTGATGGCCATAGACTCCATCAAGATCTGTAAGGAATAAATCTTTGCTATAGTAGTCAGTACGTCGGCAGGCCGTTTTGAGATATCGGTCTGCCGATGTATCTTTACAAGCGTATGAATGAGATTTGGAATCTGATAAACGAGATGTCGCCGTACCTGCTGCTTGGGTTCGGCTTTGCGGGTATTCTGCATGCCTTTGTGCCGGCTCAGTTATACCGCAGGTATCTTGGTAAGGCCGATTTCCGATCAGTGTTTTGGGCGGCTCTAATCGGCGTTCCTCTGCCTTTGTGCTCGTGCGGTGTCATACCCACAGCAATGTCGCTGCGTAAGGAGGGTGCTTCGCGCGGAGCAACTACATCGTTCCTGATATCAACTCCTCAGACAGGTCTGGATTCCATTTTGGCAACAGTTGCATTGCTTGGCGTCCCGTTTGCAATAATGCGGCCTGTAGCAGCTTTGGTGACCGGAATATTAGGCGGTCTGTTGGTGAACGCTTTGACCAAACGTGAGCCTGATGAGAACAACTGTTCCAGCCAGTGTGCATCGGAACAGACTACGCATAAAGGCTTTGGTGCCAGACTGCTTGAGGCATTGCGCTATGGCTTTGTCGATATGATTCAGGATATAGGCCGATGGCTGATCATAGGTCTTGTAATAGCAGGCCTGATAACCGTCTTTGTGCCCGACGATTTCTTCCTGAAATATGCCGGAACGCCACTGGCAAGTATGGCCGTGGTTTTGGCCATATCTATACCCATGTATGTATGCGCCACAGGTTCAATTCCTATTGCTGCGGCACTGATGCTCAAGGGCATAACACCCGGAGCGGCACTTGTGCTGCTTATGGCCGGACCTGCATCAAATATGGCCTCAATGCTGGTTATACGCAAGGTTATGGGCCGAAAGACGATGTGGATTTACCTATTGTCCATAACGTTGGGTGCTATCGGTTTTGGCCTGATTATTGACTATCTGCTGCCGGTGGAATGGTTCACTCAGAGTATTGTGCAGAGTCATGCCTGCTGTCATGAACAACCGGCAGTATTCAAGGTTATCTGCAGCGTTGTACTGGGATTGCTGCTCATATACGCGCTCATCAAGCGCTTTACCGTAAATAAAGAAACAACTATGGATAAGAGAGAATTCAAAGTGGACGGCATGATGTGCAACCACTGCCGCGCAAACGTAGAGAACGCCATCAAGAGTGTGGAAGGTGTAACAGAAGTTACGGTTGACCTGGCATCGGGCATTGCATCAGTAAATGGCTCTGCATCGGACGAAGACATAATCCGAGCAATTACTGATCGCGGTTATTCCGCCACTCGGCAGCTCTTAAGTTGATGTTCTTTTGCAGGCATTCGCTGTAGAGCCAGGGCTCGCAGCTGTGAATGTCGCCTACGTTGATGAAATTCTTGTATGGATGGTATTCAGAGCCGCTGTAACCGCTTACCACAAGGACGTGATATTCCGGTGACAGAGTGACTGTAATGGTATCATGCAGTATTGCAGGTGTGGCATCGGTACGCCAGTTTACAGGGTTGATACCCATGCATGTGGCTGCAATGACAGGTTGGATGTATTTGAGGTCCTTAACCGTATTGTAGCAGATGGTTACGCCTGTATCGGTCTCACCTTTGGCCGCTTTAATATGATTGGTCTGTAACGTGTCATCTGGAGTTACTTTATAACCCAGCACATATGCGGCAGCCAACTGGTTGTACGTTTCATCATCTATATGCTTAAGCAGTTCTACGACAGCCAGACCGCCTTGGCTGAAACCGGCAATTATAAGCGGACGAGTCTTGTCTCGCTGTGCCTGGAAATGGTCAAACGCGGCGCAGACATCGGCCATAGCCAGACGCGTACGGTTTCTGGTGCTGTCCTCATTCTGCATCATGAACGCCTCAATCGTGGCGTGACGATAGTACGGAGCATAGAAACGGTTGCCCGGTGACATATATGCCGCTGCTTTATTGATCTCTATTGCCATGCGCTCGCGGTGCTTGGGGTTCCATACATCAGCGTAATGGCTGGTACGGCCATCGGCATCCTTCCAATCCTCTTCCCAAGTGGAAACCACATAGAATATATCAGCACCTGTACCGTCTGTGTCACCGTCTTGCGTGATCCACATAGTGGTATCAGCATAGTCCGGCGCCTCAGGAATAAACGTCGTGTTATTGGTGCAGCAAATCAGAATGACTGCAATGAATGACAGCAATATCTTTCTCATGCCGCAAAAGTACAAAAAGAGGACAGAAAGAACCGTCCCCAATGTCCCCAAATCCTCACTTTTAGTGATTGTGCGCCCGTGCGGGGTGGAGTACTTTTGCGGCACGATTAATCATAAAAGTAAGGATACATGGAAAAGAAAGAGAAACTGCTTCCGCAGTTGCTTGTTTACGCTGGAAAAAGAAAAATCCTGACCTATCTATCCATGATAATTGCGGGCATCGGTCAATTATTGGCCCTTGCCCCTTTTATTTATATATGGGCCATCATTAAGGATGTGATAGGGGGTGATTACAGCCGTATTGCTCATTACGGATGGATGGCTGTGGCAATGGCGATTGCATCGGCCCTGGTTTATTTTGGTGGCCTTATGTGCTCACATGTTGCTGCGTTCAGAATTGCCGCAAACATGCGCAAGGCGCTGATGAAGCACATTATGACACTTCCCATTGGCTTCCTGGACAGCATTGGTAGCGGAAAGGTGCGCAAGTGGGTTCAGGAATCAACTCAATCAACAGAGACTTATCTGGCTCATCAGCTTCCTGACAAGGCTGGTATGTACGCTACGATGCTCGGCCTCGCTGTGCTGATGTTCTTGTTTGACTGGCGAATGGGCCTGCTTTGCCTGGCAACGGTACTGCTTGCACTTATTGTGATGTTCGCTCTCATGACAGGACCTCTACTCAAAAAGAAGATGGCGGAGTACAATATGGCTCTGGATTCTATGTCAAACGAGGCTGTCGAATATGTGCGTGGTATACCTGTGGTCAAGACATTCGGCCAGTCAGTATTCTCATTCAAGCGTTTCAAGACATCGATAGACGAGTATCAGAAATGGGTAATTGAATATACACTTGACCTGCGCCCGTCGATGACACTTTACACCACGCTGGTAAATGCATCATTTGCAGTACTTATAGCATTTACGCTTGTAATGGCAAACAGAAACAGTCTTGACGGTGAATACCTGCTCAACCTGATTTATTACATAGTAGTCACTCCATCAATGGCCGTTACATTGAACCGCATAATGTTCGCCACTGAGAATGAGATGATTGTGGCTGAGGCATTGGAAAAGACGGGCAGAATCTTCGCCCTTGACCCATTGAAGGATCCGGATGAAGCCAAGTTGCCTGATAAGAATGAACTGGAACTAAATAATGTAAGGTTCAGATACCCTGAGGCTAAGAGCTATGCTGTCGATGGTATATCGCTTGACATCAAGCCCGGTCAGAAAATTGCACTTGTAGGACCATCGGGCGGAGGAAAAACCACCACGGCAAGCCTTATGGCACGTTTCTTTGATGTGACTGAAGGCTCGATAACTCTGGGTGGCGTGGATATTCGCAACATACGCAAGAAGGACCTGATGGACCGTATATCATTTGTATTCCAGGACAGCCGTCTGCTCAAGACAAGCATACTTGAGAACGTGCGTCTGGGACGTCCCTCTGCGACCCGAGAGGAGGTGATGGAGGCTCTGCATCAGGCACAGTGTGATGATATTATCGCCAAACTTCCGCAAGGAATCGATACGATTATCGGCACAAAGGGAACCTATCTGTCAGGCGGTGAGCAGCAACGCGTAGCAATTGCACGTGTCATGCTTAAGAATACGCCTATAGTAATTTTGGATGAGGCTACAGCATTTGCCGATCCTGATAATGAGACTCGTGTACAGGAGGCATTCTCTCGTATGGCCCAGAAGGGCAAGACTCTCGTTATGGTGGCACACAGACTGTCATCGGTAACGGGTGCAGATCAGATATGCGTGCTTGAGAATGGCCGTATAACCGAGAAGGGAACTCACAATGAACTGCTTTCAAAAGACGGCAAATACGCCTCTATGTGGAAACAGTATGTTGAATCTGTAAAATGGAACATAAAATGAGTGTAATCAGTACATTACGTCATAAATACGCTCTTTCTGAACAAGGAGCAAAGGATCTTGTAAAGTCATGCCTGGCAAGCGCAGCAATGGATATAGTGCTGATGCTGCCAGTTGGCGTGCTGTTTTTCCTTGTCAAGGATATTATGGAGGGTACCCCGATAAACACTTGGGGATACATCTGGAAAATGGTGGCCTGCCTGCTTGCCATTGCAGTAATGGAGTATATCAAATATGACAAGCAGTTTACCACAGTATATCTGGAAAGCGGCCGTCGCCGTATAGCCTTGGCCGAGAAACTGCGCCGTCTGCCGCTCTCATTCTTCGGCAAGAAGGATCTGGCTGACCTTACCAGTACCATAATGGCCGATGCCGCCACGATCGAGACCGGTACATCCCACTGGGTACCTGAACTGATAGGCTCGATGATATCCACACTAGTCATGGGTACAGCGCTGTTCTTCTTTGACTGGCGTATGGCATTGGCCGCAATATGGGTTGTGCCGATTGCCATATCGATTGTCCTGTTCTCGGATAAAGTACAGAACCGTTACAACCGCAGGAATATGGAATCAAAAGTTGATTTGGCCGATCATATCCAGGAGGGTCTGGAAACATTCCAGGATATACGTGCCAATGACGCTGAGCAGAAGTATCTCGATGACCTGTATCCACGTATTAATCTGACTGAGAAACGTGCCATACAGGCAGAGTTGGGTGTGGCTTACTTTGTATTAAGTGGCCAGATGATTCTGAAACTGGGAATTGCCACTGTGGCGTTGACAGGAGCATATCTGCTGTCTGCAGGTTCCCTGAATGTTGTAAGTTTCTTTATGTTCCTGCTTGTGGCATCACGCTTGTATGATCCGATGTCCGGCGCGCTTATCAATTTGGGTGCAACAGTCTCACTTGGCGTTCAGTGTGAGCGTATGGATGAGATTCTTTGTCATGACGAACAGCGTGGTAAGGAGAGTCTGTCCAACAAGGGTTATGATGTGGAGTTCAAGAATGTCCGATTTGCATATGAAACGTCTGAGAATGTGTTGAACGGCGTCTCATTCACTGCCAAACAAGGTGAAGTGACCGCGCTTATCGGCCCGTCAGGATCAGGAAAGACAACGGTTTCAAGGCTTGCTTCACGATTCTGGGATATCAGTTCCGGAACTATCACCGTGGGCGGAATGGATATATCCAAGATTGATCCGGAAACACTTATGAGTTTGTATTCAATCGTCTTCCAGGATGTAACTCTGTTTAACAACACCGTGCTTGAGAATATACGCATAGGACGTAAGGATGCTACCGATGAAGAGGTTATAGCAGCTGCCAAACTGGCTCACGTGGATGTGTTTGCCGAGAAACTGGCCAATGGCTGGAACACTATGATTGGTGAGAACGGAAGCGAACTGTCCGGCGGTGAGAGACAGCGCATATCGATAGCCCGCGCATTCCTTAAGGATGCTCCAATCATTCTTCTGGATGAGGCTACGGCATCACTGGACGTTGAGAACGAGACGTTCATACAGGAGTCCTTGTCACGACTGGTTAAGGACAAGACCGTAATCATAATCGCGCATCGTATGCGTACCGTTGCCGGCGCCGACAATATCGTAGTCCTGAAAGACGGTAAGGTTGATGAATGCGGAACTCCTGCAGAACTGACAGCCTCCGGAGGTTTCTACAAGAAGATGAAAGACTTACAGCAGAACGCATTGGGTTGGAATCTTTAAAATCATTAAATGGCACATTGGGGACTGTCCCCTTTGTGCCATTTTTTTTACCTTTGCGGCCATGAACTGGAGTGGAATTATTGTAGGTGCAGCGGTGTTTCTGAGCATCGGCCTGTGTCATCCTGCCGTCATTAAGATGGAGTATTACTGGGGAAAGAAAAGCTGGTGGGTATGGCTTGTTGTAGGCTTGATCTGCTGTGCTTTGTCCTTACTTGTAAAGAACCAGACCGTATCGACCATCATAGGCGGTTTTGCTTTCTCATGCCTTTGGGGAATAGGAGAAATGTTCCAGCAGGAAAAGCGCGTGCTCAAGGGCTGGTTCCCTGAGAATCCGGCTCGCCACGATTATTACGAATCAATCAGAAACAGGAAATAGTTCCGTTGTTTGCATGGAAGATTTCATTTTAAGGGAAATAGACAGGATAGGAGAGTTGTTGCTCCAGGTAGCAATCCGTCTGGGCCTTTTCAAGGATGGTGATGCCAAATGTACCATGGCCGATGTCAAGGCCGAGTTCGGTAAGGCCGAAATTGACTACAATTTGGATGAGATCCTGTCCCAGGAGAATCCGATAGTGTATCTTGTCGAGCAGAAGGGTGCCAGTGACAAATGTCTTGAAGTGCTAACCGACATACTGGTTCACTCGGATATTGATGAGGCCCGCAAAAGATCAATCCTTGATGATGCGTTGAGGTATCTTGACCACCGGGGTTATTATTCGTTCAGACTGCATTCGTTAAGCATATAACAAAACGCCGATGAGCTGAGAACTCACCGGCGTTTTTCTTGGGATTGCAATCTTATCAGAAGATATGCATGTATGATATGTCTGAATTGCAGTCAATCACATGCTCTACGGCGCCGTTGGCGGGATCATAAGAGAACACGCCTGACTTGTCCACTCCGTATGAGGTGAAGTAGAACTTACCCTGATACTCCTCGATTGAAACGCTGTGTCCGTCAGTATAAGGTATACCGTTTATCTTGCTTATAGTCTTGTTGTTAAGATCTATTACTGCAGCCATAGTGTTACGTGCTGTATAGGGGTTGTCACCGTTAAGTTCAAGAATGCCTACATATGCAACCAGTTTGCCGTTGCCGATGTATGAGCAATTGTAAACAGTAGCGGGTTTCCAGCCATCGGTACCTTCGATTACGGTGTTGCTGATATCCCATGTGCGGCTGGGGTCAAACTCCTGCTGGCCGGCGGGAATGCATACGAAGCCGTTCTTGAGGTAGGTGGGATCATAGCCGAAATAGCCGCAGCAGGCAACATAGATATCCTTGTTCTCGTTCATGAACATCATGCCGGGCAGGAAAGGACGGGTGGGGAAGCAAAGACCGCTCTGAGTCTCTGAGATGACCTTTACGACGGTGTCGGCAGTGATGTCGATGATAGCGACATCGGCCTGACGGTAATCCTCGAAAGGCATCCATGTGGGGCCGATCTGGTCAAGTGTCAGGTACATGTAGTTGTCACGGATAAGGCCCATTGCAGGGTCTGCGCTCTGGTCAGAGAATGAGTACTTTGAAAGATCAATAGAGCCGATTACAGCAAGTGACTTGGGATTGATGATGCTTACGCTGCCCTGACCGTAAAGGGGAATATAAGCCTTGTTCTCATTTACTGAAAGTACGGCGTAGGGGCTTGAGCCGGGGATAATCTGTGCGGTAGCAACCTTGCTGAGACCATTCTCCGAACGCTCAAAACGGGTCAGCATCATGCTACTCTTGCCCATATCGGTGGGGAACATGTATACGTCGTTTCCGTTAACTGAGAATGTTGCGGCAAAACCTACCTGGATGGCGTTGTCATAACTGATCTTGCTCCCGAAATCCTCAATCTGTACCAGGTATGAGGAACCGCTGGCGCCGTCATCGTTCTTGATTGTGGTTTCCAGCAGTATGTGTCCTTTACCGCCGGGAAGTTCTTCATTATCCTCATTCTTCTCTTTGTCACATGCAGTAAGCATGAGTGTGATGCCGCACATGGCGGCAGCGCTGTAATAAAGTGTCTTTCTCATTTGTGTTATTTGTTTATGTGGTTATCTGAGTATGTAGCGAAGTTTTACTCCGAAACTGCGACCGGGAAGCGGGCAGTTGTATTCCGATATCACGGTGGCATCGGCCACATTCTTTATCTTGCCCGATATGTAGAGCCTCTGGTCAAAGAAACTGTGCTCAAAGCCCAGGTCAAAGGTCAGGCTGCGCGGTATGCGGCGTTTCTCGTTCTTGGTGAGCTCAAAGTCATAGAAATACTCCTCGATGAATGACATGTCGGCAAACAGACGGGTGTTCTGTCCTTTACCTCCGAACAGGTTCTCCTTGTGGAACTCAAGTCCGGCGTTTGACATGAGCCAGGGAATGTTGGGCATGCGCTTTCCTTTGGTGGGGTTGGGCATCTCCGTGCCGGCCTCATGCTCACGGGTGTCACGCAGGTCCTGATAGGTTACGTTGGCGTATCCGTACAGGCAGGGAAGCATATCGGCCTTGATTTCGGCCTCTATACCCATGGTGCGCATCTCACCGAAGTTCTGGTACTGGGCTCCGATAATTCCTTTTACAAAGCGGATCATATCGTCCACGTGCATGTAATAACCGTTCAGCTCTATCTGCAGGTTTGTGGGATGCAGACCGGTCAGGTCATACAGGAATCCGGCATTGAAACTGAGGTTACGCTCGGGCAGGAGGTCGCGGGCGGGAGCGATGTTGGCTCCGTCACCCAGTAGTTCGTTCTCGGCCGGGATGCGCACGTCATAGCCGCCTGACAGTTTAGCCATAAGACCGCGTGTGATACGGTAACGCATGGCCTCGCTGAATCCGGTACTTGTCTTACGCAGTGATATATCCTCGGCAGGGATATTTACATAGAGGTTCTGGTATTTGGTATCCATTCCGTACCAGTAGTAGCGTCCAGTGAGCGAGTTCAGGAAACGCTGGTCGAGCGAACGGAAGTCGTATGTCAGACCGACAACCCAGCTGCGCATGCGTGAGTCAAAATCAACCTGCTTGCCCAGACTCAGTATCTTGGTATCATCGCTTGGACGGCCATCGGCGGTCTGTATCACAGAGTTGAATATGAGTGAGTTGCGCTGGTTGACAAGATATTCCATGTAGAGTTTGTTGAGCAATGTGAACTTGCGGTTGTCAGAATTGGATGCATAACGGTTGGCTGTCATCTCACCGCCGTATACCGAAGGAGTGGGGTATCCTGTACCTGTCCAGTCATAATAGGTCTTGGCTGTGTCAATCGTACTGTACATAGTGTAGGCTACGGCAGTTGACATGTCAAAATCCAGTCCTTCAATCAGGAAATCCTCCTTTTCCAGTTTGGTGTTGCAAAGAAAGCCCTGTGATGTGGTGTGTGCCTGACGGATATCGGTCTCAATACCTTGTATCTCGTGGTAGGTTCTCAGGTATACAGGTTCAAGTTCAACCTCGTCAAACCACCATTTGTGCGCCTTGATGCTTCCGCCCATGAGAACCTTCCTATAATTATCATGGTCACGCTTGATCTTAAGTCCCTTTACGTATGGCGATTCCATAACGTAGTCGTTATCAGCGTAGTTGTAACCTCCGCCTATGCCGTATACCAGGCCGTGTTTACGGTCATTCTTCTTGAGGACGGTCTGGAAACGGTTGGTATTGAATGACTCAAGCTGGTAACTGACATCGGCATAATGGTCAGGATACTCCTTTATGACTATGTTTACCGCACCGCCCATGGCCGATCCTCCGAACTTGGCGGGAACCACGCCTTTGTATATCTCGATGCGGTCAATCATGTCAATGGGGATGTCGTTAAGGTCCAGGAAATCGGACTGGTCGGCCATAGGGGTCTCATCAATGAAGAATCCTATGCGCTTGCCTTCCAGACCGCGAACGGACAGTCTCTGGGTGCTTCCCATACCGCCTGTGGCACGGATTGTTACGCCTACGGTCTTGGCGAGTATGCTCTGGACATCACTTACAGTACCCTGAAGTTGCTGCATGCTGATAACGGTAATCGGCATTGCCTGCTCACGCAATATTCGTGCCTGGCTTTTTTCTGATATGATTACTTCCGATAATGAGAGCGCCTCGGGTTTAAGGCCGATGTCGTTCGATCTTGCTCCTTTATCGGTCCTGACAACCTTCTCGGCGGGATTGTATCCCAAATACTGGGCTTTAAGAGTATATGTGCCTTCAGGGATTCCGGTTATGCGGAAAACTCCTTCATTGTCTGTTATTACACCTTTTTCAAGTTCCTCAATATAAACCGTTGCAGCCGAAAGGGGAGAGTTGTCATTGATATCATAGACAGTACCGATTATGTCTATGTCGTTTTCTACGTTGTTTGCTATGGTACTGTTTGAAACGCATATTGCCATAAGGCAGGTCACTATCAGGCGGCCTAAGTTGTCGTTAATTGCTTTCATATGGACTGTTGATGTTTTTCGGCCGCAAAGGTATTGGCATAAAAAAGGTACGGCAATACCATTTAATAGTGATATTGCCGTACGTTAATATGGTTATAAAGCAGCAGGAATCAGTCCATGGGATAGACCACTCCCCACTTTTTGCGCAGGGAATCCATCACCTTCATGATGTCAAGAGTCTCCTGGTGAGGCATGTAGGGCGATTCCAGCCAGCCGTTCTTAAGGGCGTCCTTGCAGGCTATGACCTGATACTCATATCCTGTTATCTGTGTAGCCGGCTTCTCAAAAACCGCTGTCGGCTTGTAATCATTATAGACTGTAATGCGCTCGGGACAGTTGATGTTGTCCACAATAAGGTAACCCTCGGTACCGCATATCTGGCCCAGACGGCCGCAAAGGCACAGGGTGCTGGACTGGATATTTGCAATCTTTCCGTCGCGGTATGACCAACTGATGGAGTTATGCATGTCCATGCCGGTGCTGCTCTTGATGCAGTTGGTGCTCTCGTTGATGATATCGGCACCAAAGTACATGCGGCAGAAATTGATGCTGTAGACGCCAAGGTCAAGCAGGGCACCGCCACACAGGTCGGGACGCAGTATTCGCTCCTTGAATTCCATCATGTAGCACAGGCTGGCGTTGAGAAGGCGGGGCTCACCGATTGCTCCGCTGTCAAGCAGTTCCTTTACCTTCATTGACAACGGCATATAACGGGTCCAGATGGCCTCTGTGATGAAGATTCCTTTCTTGTGGGCAAGGTTCAGAAGGGCATCGGCCTCACGGGCATTGGCGGTGAAAGCCTTCTCGCAGAGTACGGGCTTGCCGGCATTGATTGCCAGGCTGGCATGCTCAAAGTGGTGGGAGTGGGGCGTGGCCACGTATACCAGATCAACCTCCGGGTCCTCTACCATCTCCTTGTATGAGCCATAAGCCTTCTGGAATCCCCAATGTCTGGCAAATTCCTGAGCGCGGCCCAGATCACGGGCTGCAATGGCATATTTCATTGTGGGGTCCAGACCGGTAAGGGTCTCGGCCATCTTGTCGGCTATCCAGCCGGCTCCAATAATTCCAATCTTCATATAGTATTCGGGTGTAAGGTTTTAT
>Ga0310696_10003545_pt1 | contig 19428 bp, 18 predicted proteins | sample AusTroGonzalo_MG_4_FD_203885 | JGI IMG/M metagenome (GOLD analysis project Ga0310696, IMG submission 203885) | Bovine rumen microbial communities from tropical cattle in Woodstock, Queensland, Australia - Gonzalo_02 (v2) (version 2) | ecosystem: Host-associated > Mammals > Digestive system >... | reverse complement strand
TATACGCATTTCATAACTTCATTATACAGGTCCAATGTTAAATTTGTGTATTCCATTAGTTTCATTATAAGTGCAAATGTCATCAATCTTTCATCACGAAGAACATCATCTACTAAAAATAATTCTAAATTATCAGTATTGAAATCCCGTATATTGAAAAAATCTCCACGTTTTTCTACTAAAAAATCAAACACATAATTAAAAACACCGTCTATCAGTTTTTGGTGTATAACATTGTCATTGAAGCGCATATTATATACAAACGATGCATAAAAACCGTTGTCTTTTGACAACCTCATGATAAATGGTTGAATTTTATTATATTCAATCATCACATGACGCTTCATTTCTTCCTTATTAATCCTCTTCATTACTTATCTTTTTTTCTATCGCATCCAACTTCTTTGTGAACCATTCTATTTTTCTAAGTAGCCTTTGTTTCACTTCTATGGATATGTCGTCATCTTTCTTATGTAATGATGAAAATTCTTTAAGTTCTTGCTCAGCATCAGTTATTCTTGATTGTAGTATATCAGCCCTATCATACCATTCGTAAATTTGTTTAGAAAATATATGATCAGTATCTGATTTCATTGGCTTTATGTTTTCCATGGGTAATGCATACCTTTTTTTAACATAGAGCAACTTACCATTTTCATCAACACCATCCAACACATTTACATATACTTGGTGCAGGTTATCTTTATATGGTCCAACATAATAGCCATCAACACGTTTTCCTGTGAGCAACGTCAATATGACACAATCACCCTTCTTGAGTTTAGACATCTTTAAAAATGTTAAAATGTATCTTTTTTGCAAAGGTACAAAAAATATTTTTAATAAAAAAGTTTTTTTCGAAAAAAATCAAACTATGTTGATCCCTAGTTTCTTAAACTTCTCTAATGTCTGTTCCTTGTCTCCTATTGATGGGGTGAAATCTGACAATAAGTTAATGTTAGTTATCCCCTTGTTTATCAAACCCTTAACGCTTTCTAATACACAATAATCAAGCGCAATACCACAGACATCTATCTCTTTGGGGCGTAGTATATTTATAATGTCTATGAGTATCTTTGACGATTTTTCACTATCCATTACTGAATACTCTTCCTTATCCCTTACGTCACCTTTATGAAGAAATGTTGTAGGTAAAGTAATGGCATCCAAAATTGGCTGAAACACTTCGGAGCCTTCTGTCTTTGCTACGCAATGAGACGGCCATATACCACCTTGTTCTTTAAACGAACAATGATCGATAGGATGCCAATCCTGAGTTATTGCAATCATAGAATACTCGTTCGCATGCGTTGCAACATACTTTGACAATTCTATCATGCTGTCAGTTGCACCGCCAACAGCAAGACTACCACTAATAAAATCTATTTGTGGGTCAATAATTAATAATAATTTCTTTTCTATCATAATAATATAAAATATTAATTAATATAATATATTAAGACTATAAATTAAGGTCTTAACGAATTTCTTGATATCTTTTTATCGCTCCAATGGGTTAGATCCTTTATCTGTTTTTTCCACTCACCATTAAAGACGCTTGTGTACGCATTCCCTAGAAATGCTGCAAGTTTAACCTTCTTTTCTTTACATTCACTTTCAAGTTCATTATATAGCCTTATACAATCAGATTCATTCTTACAAATAACGATATTAAAAGAATAGGGGCTTTTTATAAGTAGTTTGTTTCTGTATACGAGTATTTGTTTCATATTATACTTATCATCCGAGCCTATGCATATTAGATTATTGTATATCCAACTAAAATCCTTTCTTTCGTGTCTTGGGTCCTTACCAAATACCCAAAATGTTTCCTCTAAATCTATATCAACCCTATCATGTATTTTCCAAACATCACTATCACCCTCATATGTTATTATCTCCCCATCTTCATTTTTTAAGAATATTGATTTTGGGGCTTTAACGTCTTTTTTTAAAAGGAAAACCTCGTAATTTGCCCTAACTAATTTTCCTATATTAATATATCTTATAGGAAACCTAACATTTGAGGATTTCTCTCTTATTGTTTCCAAGATTTTATAGATTCCATCTTCAGTGCTTGAGTGCCCCAAAGTCTTTATATTCCTTCCATTGCTAATCAATGCAAGCCTATATATGCTTTTTTTGGATATTCTTCCCATTGATTATCTTGCTTTTTTGTGCAAATATACAAAATTTTTTTGTAAATCCAAAATTTTTTGGTATATTTGCACCAAGAAACATAAAAATTGATTTCATATGAGCAAAATTTTTAAAACAAGTGATGACATTGTGGAAATGATAATGTCAAAATTCAACGAAACGGGACTTCCTCAGATGGGTGTTGACATAAAGATAATGTCCCTTACTAAAGCCAATTCTATAATAAAGGTATCAAGGGCGAGCGCAACAACTGACTTCCTAACTGATGGGGGTGGTAGTTCAATACACATATTCGTGTATGAGGAAGCATTTGACAGATTGAGTGATGACATGAAACTCAAGTTAATCGAGGGCGCTTTGTCAAATGTGGCATATGATACTGAGAAGGATAGACTACTTTTGGACACGTCTCAATATGGAGAGGTTATACGTATGCGTAAGAAATATGACAACTACCTCGATATCGTTGAAACTGGGGCGTTATTAATCGCTTCGATTGAAGATGAAGAGAAACAGAGAAAAGAAGAAGAAAGGGCATTGAAGAAATCTAAAAAATGATAAGTTATGACTAATAAGGAACAAAAAAGACTGCGCGATATATTGTTTAAGATATATGGAGCGCTGTATAAGGCAGCTACACCAAGTGCGGATTTTAACGAGTTAGTTGAAAATGCTCCTTGGTGTACATATGAAAATGGTGAGTATGTTGAGCACCCCGAAAGCAGATTAATGTCAAGGGAAGAATGCGTAAAAAGAGGGTGGCAGAAGAAGATAGATTATGAAAATTATCATCTTGATTCTGACGAGTACGACAAGATAGTGACAAAGATTCTTAAACGTCATAAATTAAGTGATGCAGATAGGCAAGCTTTGCGTATACAAGCATATCTTGGATGTGGCCCTACGGCTGTTGGTGTGAACAAACAAAATGATTAAATAATATGGCAAAGGAAGGAACGATTAGCGATTTTAGAAAATTTGCGAAGGATAAGACAAGCATACGCATGTCAGTGCTCGATGATAAGATTAAGTCGGCTGAGAATTTTGTAATGCCATACATCTTAGAAGAAAGAAAACTTAACGTCACAAGCATGGACGTTTATAGTAGACTGTTAATGGATAGAATTATATTTCTAAACGGCGAAGTTGACGATGGGTCGTGCAGTACTATGGTTGCTCAGTTGCTATACCTATCATCTATCGATGAAAGGGACGTAAACATTTATATCAATTCACCGGGCGGGTCAGTAGTCGATGGATTGGCACTAATAGACACAATGAATTTTGTGAATTGTGACATCAGCACTACATGTATTGGGATGGCAGCATCAATGGGTGCAGTATTGCTTAGTTGTGGTACTAAGGGTAAAAGGTTTGTCTTACCACACAGTAGGGTTATGATACACCAAGTAAGTAACTACACTGGTGGCACATTGAAGGACATGGAGATAGAATTGGAGCAGACTGTCAGGTGCAAGAAGGATCTTTATGAAATCCTATCAAAACAAACTGATAGGACGTTTGAAGAGATAGAAAGAGATTGTGATAGGAATTTTTGGCTGATTGGTCAAGAAGCCGTCGATTATCGAATAGCAGATAGACTTATCCTCAAACAAAAGTGAACTACCCACAAACTAAAGATTTGTGGGCTTCTGACTTCATCGCTGATTGCCCTTGAAAGGGTCTTACATCTGCTCCGTCAGTGTAATCGACAGTTCCTGCCGATATATTTTTTAATCCTTCTGAAAGGATATTCATTGCAGCATTAAAGTCTCTGTCAAGGACTTCTCCACAATTGGGACAAATCCACTGTCTGTCTTTCAGCGATAAGTCCTCTTTAATCCAACCGCAACAATGGCAAGTTTTTGAAGATGGGTAGTATCTGTCTATCTTCACTACTTGCTTATTGTTCATAACTGCTTTATATGTAAGCATTGAAAGGAATGCTCCCCAACTTGCATCCGATATACTCTGTGCAAGTCTATGGTTTCTTTGCATACCTTTAACATTCAAATCCTCACAACAAATTACATCATAGTTTCTTATTAAGTCTGTACTAATCTTATGTAACTTGTCAAACCTACAGTTATGGATTTTCTCTTGTATTCTTGCAACCTTTATTCTTTGTCTGTCCCAACTATTACTACCTTTCTGTTTCCTTGACAAGTGCTTTTGTGCCTTTGCAAGTTCCTTTGAGTAACGCTTGATGAACTTACTGCTTGAATACCTCTTACCGTCACTTGTAATTACCAAGTCTTTCAATCCCAAGTCTATACCAACCTTTGCATTGGTTTTCTGCAATGGTTCATATGCAACTTGAGTAAGTATGGAAACATAATATTTTCCGCTTGGCGTGACAGAGATTGTCATATTCCTAACATCGCCACCCTTGAATGGTCTATGTTCTACTATCTTTATGCCATCCTTAAACTTCGGAATGTAAATTCTACCATTTTCAACAGAACAATGTTGTGGTATGTGGAAACTTCCACCATTCTTCTTTGCCTTGAATTTTGGAAATCTTGCATTACCCCTAAAGAAGTTTGTGTATGCCGTTTCGAGATTTCTAAGCGCAAATTGAAGTGTTTGCGAATTGATTTCCTTCAGCCACAAGTATTCTTCTTGTTTCTTTAATTTGGTGAGTGTACTTGCTTGTGCATAGTAATTATCACTTTTACCATTCTCGGCGTATTGCTGTTTTCTTTCAGCAAGGAAGTGATTATAGACAAAACGAACAGACCCAAAATACTTTGCAAGCATTTGCTCTTGCTCCTTATTTGGGTACATCCTATACTTATATGTCTTTAAAATCACTTTCATCATTTAAAATATAGTTAAAACAAACCACTTTCAAATATTAAATATCAAATACTTTATAAAAAGTTCATATTTTTGTAAAAAAAAACATTTTTAGTAAGAACATAGTTTTTGGTCTGATGGCTATTTTGTGTGCTCCATTGGTGAAGCAAATCCCGATACAATCAGAAAGTACATTAAGAATCAAGGTTGATGCAATTCATCCCATTAACTAAAGATTAATGGGTTTTCTTGCATCGATTATATAAAAAACACCGTAGAAAAGCCTTTAATAATATATTTAATGATATATAATCTATTAGGAAAAAATCATTAAAACACTATGGCATGCGGATGTAAGAACAAGGCTGCTGCTGCCAATAATACTGCAAATGTTGTTAAAAATCCAACTAACGGTGTAATAAAGGCTAAGACAAGCAGCACAAACCGAACCCTTAAAAGGGAAATTAGGTGAAAAATAATAATGGCGAACTAAATGTTCGCCATTATTTGTTTAATTCAGTTTCAGTTCTAATATAACCTCTTGTGTCGTTTCTTTGATGTCAACAACCTTACTTACGTTACAAGGTTTGTGCGTTTTAGTAACAGCGTCCAAAGATATTACGTTGTGTGTCTCGAACAAATGCTCACCATTAGTAAGTTCAACCATTCCACTGAAAGCTGTATCCCTCTTATCTTTCATATTTGGGAAAAGCCAACATGGATTAAGCGGTATGTTTATATTATTGTCAATTGACAGATAACCGCCATCTCCAGTCCACACATCGTTAGTTATGTTCTCAGACACAGCATCAACAGTAACCCTTACTAATTTTTTATATTCCTCTTTGGAATACTCTAAAGTCATTTTTAATGATAAGTCTGATCCATCTTGAGTAATAATATAATCAAATGACACGTTTTCATTTACTTTATATGGAAATACAGTAATAGAACTTTCGTTCACCTTCTTTGAGAAGACGTTGTCGAATTGCTCAGAGTTGTCCTTAACGTGCGTCACCTTAAACTTAACGGGCTCAACCGATACTTCCTTGCCATTCACAAGTTTATGCCTTACTGATGTAATGTTTATATCTACTGAATCAGTATTATTACTCCAAGATTTTTTAATATATTTATTGTGCCCATCAAAGCATAATTCATAGTTATAATCTATGATATCGTTACCCTTAACAGTTATAGGTATCGGATCGCTTTCGCATATAACCTTATTATTTGAATCCTTTATGGCACCGATAATAATGAGTGCTATGTCTTTCATGCTTGACTTTGTGTTATTGATGAAATTAACATACCACTTACCGTTAACCTCAGTAAGAGACGATGGATATAGTCTTGATGAATCTGAGCATTTATATTTTATATCCATCTTAAGATCACTACTGATTGGATTGTTTTCTATAAACCCATTCTCATATACATCTTGGAATACTGGTTGGAAGTATATATCTGCCGAATTAAGCTCTTCGGTTGTATATGTGCCACCACCATTCGCGAATATATTGTATTTTTGTTCGACTATGCTTAACGCATCCTGATATACTATCAGTCTTATCGACGTTGTGGGGTCATTAATACATGAGATTGTAATTTCTGCTTCCCTCCCCCCTTCTTTATTTTGGTTTGGTTCGGATACCGTAAGCCTCAGTTCAACACTGTCTCCGTTCATATAAGGAACACCACTTATCCACGAAGAGTCGGACATTACGTTAAGGTATGCTGACGGTCTTTTTTCTATGAATTTATCGCCCACATATTTATGTTTTTCACATACTATCGGTAAAGTTTGTTTTGTTTCCAATGATGTATCCAAATCGTGATACATGATTTTTGATCCATCAGCAAATGATAAGTCGTACAGATATGTCACATCACCGCCTTTTGACTGTACTATTGTTGCTTTTCCAACAGAATCACCATACCTTGCAGTTACTGTTACTTCTCTTTCAGGCGCTTCTGCTTTCTGCGCCTCAGCAATAACATACCCATCTACAAGCCTAAAATCTCTTTTATTGCTTATCGTAATCAATGCTTTGCTTGTTATGTCTTCTGTAAGATTAGGAGTATTCTTCTCTCCTGATATGTTTCCGCATGAATCTCTTTTAACTTCAATCCTAGAAAACACCCTTTCAACTGATATCTTAGACCTTCCGCCGTTATTTGGTATAGTGTTCCCTTCACATATAACATTTATTGCTGTGGTTGTTTCGGCAGTAGTAAGCCACGATGAATATGAGTTTAATGTTTGCGTTATTTCCCTATAGGCAACAAACTGCTTGCCATTGTGATAGTATTTTGCAGTAATGGTTGCTTTTTTCTCACTATCAGTATTATTTGGCTCGTAATTCTTCAAGAAAGGCTTTTCATATACAAATGATTCGTCGCCACTGACGCTTATTAGCGCCACCACACGGCTTATTCTGTTCTCAGATAATATACTTGTTGTCCCATCTAAGAAAACACATTGTAAGTCAAATATAGCGTTAACTATTACTTCTTCTTCACCCCCGCAAGGTGGGAAATTCTTATCACAATCTATATCGATTTCCTTCACAAGAGGGCAAACATAAGCAACCTCTCCATTGACTAAGAATAACCCTGATATGATAAGGCCTAAACTGTGGCTATCCTTAAATGATGTAAAATAGGTGCCACGTGCGATATCGTCTATAGTAATTTCTGTGTCGAAAGGCACGTTTTTCTTGAGTTTAACACCATATTTGCTGAACGCTCTTTTTATGTCATTAATTGTCATGATACTTAAACAAAAACACTTTTTAGATAAATATCAAGAGCAACCATTTAGGAACAAAAAGTGCAGTCATTTTATGACTGCACCTATTCATATTACTAATTTTGCGACATAGTCTTTAATAAAATCTATCGCCTCGTCTTTGGACATGTTAGGCTTTCTCATACATTCAGCCTTAAGCCTTTTAAGCATGTTCCCCACAAGTGGACCCTTCTTTATACCAAGTAGCGCCATGATATCGTTGCCATCAAGTGGCAAGTTAGAATTTGATTCACTTTCTCTTGCCTTTATTTTGTCCATGATAGTATTTGCTTTACTTAGTATATTTTGGGCTTGCTTTACTTTCTTACCATATATTTGATTTATGTTGTTTGCATGTATAAGATCAAGTGCTTGTTCGACAAAGTTCATGTCAAAGTCACATTCAGTAAGAAATGCTTTTACCTTATGCTCACCAACGGGGTTTGATGCTGTGTAAGCAGAGAAATATTCATGTAATTCTATCATTTTACACACCTTTTCTATTATGTTGGTTGGGTATTTATACTTCTCAAATATTTCTTTCGCGGCGTTTGCTCCCACCATTTGATGGTACATGAAACTCTTATCATGAGTTTCAGCCTTACCTATGTCATGGAATAGAGCCGCAAGCCTTAACGTGAGGCGTCTAGGCGCTGAATCCATTACGTTAAGAGAGTGTTCCATTACCGTTACCTTTGGGTTCATATTTGAATAAATGTGCTCAAGGGGCTCAAGTTCAGGTATCATTTTGTATAGTATCCCTGAATTTATCAAGCGTCTTACCCCAATAGACGGTCTTTCGGTTATCAGTATGCGATCAAACGCATTGGAAAATGAAATTTTAGACATGGAACTAATTTTATCAGCATTGAGTATAATAGACAGCCACGTCTCCTTTTCTATGCCAAACCCCAACCTCGATGCCTCTTGTATCACTCTTACCATTAGGGATGGGTTTGATGCCATTGCAGCATTCTTATCACCATTAACACGTATCAATTTATTGTTAAAGTCGCTATACCCATTACCGGTAACATCAGTTAATTCAGATGTTGTTATATTATATAACAATGAGTCAATGGAGAAATCTTCCTGACATTCTGATGGCATGTTTGAACAAAATATATCTATATTCTCAAAGTCCTTATCATTTTTTATTGACACACTCCATTCATCACCCATTGATTGTGGGTTGCTACCGTTTTCGAGGTTGTTGGTGCGATAGGCAAGCCATATCGCAAATCCTGCACCGCCGTTAGGCATATCCACACATACATTAATGCTTAACAAATCATCATTGTTAAGAATATCCCTAACACTTTCGCCACAAACATGTACCTTCCCCTCGAATACGCTACCCTTTATCCAATCAGATAGTTTATTAATCAGTATAGCATTTTTTTCGCTTTTATCCATTTTTCTAAACTATATATTCCAATGCAAATATACAAAAAATATGGCAGATAGAACATCTGCCATGTGTTAATAGTTGTTAATTTTCTTTGACTTTTACTGTATACTCATATAGTGTCAGTAGTTGATCGGACAATCCGTCAATAAAATTGTTATAGAATGATGCCACCCATTCCATATAAGAGATGCCTTTTTCGGAGTCTACATCATGCCATTCCCCATCTTCAGTTATTATTGCGTATGACCAATATGAACAGTTATGTGCTATGAATTCATCCAACGTCTTGAATGTAGCCATATAGTTCTTCTTATCCTTCCAATCCTTTAAAATTTCTGCTTCTCTATCATTTGATGGCTCTTTTTCGTCTTTTACTAATGCCCAAACAGTTTCGAAATACCTTACAGCATCCGGATTATAATGCGACTTATCCCAATTAATCATGTTGGCTCTTGCTTGATATGACTCGCTCCCATCATTTAATGTGAATGGATAAGAGAAGTTCTTTCCTAACGCGTAAGTACTCCATTTTCCAAGTGGGTTGTCCTCACTCATGGCGTTTCCGTCATCGTCATAGAACATGCCATTAGTCACCGTGCTATAATATTCAAACGATGACATTGCCTCAATTGCCTTAGCCTTTTCCTTGAAATAATCAGTTTGGAATTGCGACAGCATTAGTTTGTCCGCATTTACTATGAGTTCATTGTATATCTTGATGGCATTTTTCCGCATCTTATCAGCATCTAGATATTTGTATTTAATGTACGGTTCTACCTTTAGTTCGTTGGAGTATTTTTCCATCTTCTTTTCAGGCGAATCACCTACAACAAGAACTGTGTGGAATTTGCTTTTACTTATGTCCATTAATATATTTTTTTTAAAAACCTAAATTATCATCAAGAGCGGTAGTTGCTTGAGTTGCAATGACATTCATGTCCCCCGTATCAATTCTATGATCAAAACCATTAGGAAGACCGTTAGGGATAACTTGCCATTCAAAATGTTCAAATGGTTGCGGTCGTGCTTCTTCATCATTATTGCCGTCATCCCTAATTATTTCTTCATCCATTCCGAAGTTTTCACCTTCGCCAAGATTACTTCTATATGAGTGCGTGAACGAATGAATCGAATTCAATGCCATTTTCAAACGTTCAATGCCATTACCATTTTTTACATCATCGTCAGTTTTGTTGTCTTTTAGACTGCAAATACGGACAGACCTCTTCGATAACAATTTAACGAATCTTGTATCTGAAATGATGGCTTGGTCCTCCCCTTCGTCATACTTAGTGTACACCCAAGTATTTGGGACATTGTCATACTTCACCATAAGATGAAACAGATAATCACAAAAAGTCCTCTCCATCATACTGTCTTTTTTCAATGTGTCATCAGTGGATGCCCATTTTACATGCTCCATATAAAAAAATGAACCTACAAATAAGGGGGCTGCTGAAGTTATAACTACATCTATTTTTTCTCCTGATGTTATTACTTCTTTAGCCAATTCTTCATCCATATAAAGCCCCTCATCCAATGCGTAAAACTGCGAATCTAAATCTGGATTCATCTTTCTAATCAATTCGCTATGTTTCTTTTTCCATAGTCTATTGATGGATAAAGACCCGCCTATCGCCAATATATTAACATTACCCGTCTTAATCAGTGTATAGTCTTCAATAACATGTATACGGCTATAGATGCTGGAAATTTTCTTTGCATTTTCTTCATTGAACGCCGCACGGCTTTCCCCTTCGCCTCTAACGATGCATAAATGCGATGATGTTTTGGAGAGAATGTTATTTATCTCCTTAAAGTCATCATTAATACCACCATTGTAAACTACACCAACAGCCACATATAGTGATTTCTTGTTTGATTTGTCTTTTATTAACCTCGATAACCTTTCTTTAAGTGCTGATGAACTACCTTTAGACTCCCCTATGCACATCAATTGTTCAACATCATGTATTTCTATACTTTTCATTTTTTTACAAAAATATGTTACAAGGCAAATATACAAAAAATATTTTAAAAATAACAAAAAAATGGGAGGAATTTATTCAACCCCTCCCGAACGACATACTAAACAAACACAACTATATCAAGCAAATACTCGTTTGAAGATATCATCATAATCATACTCGGCCTTCGGTCCCGCATTAACAACAGATACAGTTGACTTACTTCTTTCCTTTTTTACTACATCATCAAGGTTAACGCCGATCTTCTTTGCCATTTCTTTATCGTTGGCAGTGATTATTAAATCACCACGTCTGCAAAGAAGTTCAATGGCTTTCTTGTTGTTGTTTCTAATTGCCATACCCAACGCTGTGAAGTTTATGTCATTGCGAACATTAATGTTAATGTTTGGCATTGCCAACAACTTCTCCATAATCCAAAGCATATCAGGTGATGTGGCTGCTATACTGATTACTGTATCGCCCTGAGGATCGACATAATTTAAATCAAATTTACCTGAATCCATTAATGCATTAATCAGGTTGTGTACACCCTCCGCCTCGGCCTTACCAAGCTTGTTGCTGCTATCACAGTAGTAGATATACAAGAGGTGCTCAAGCAGATTCATACCAAAGCTATCTACGCTGTTTCCACTAAATTTAGGATGAGACAGAATCTTCTCTATAGCCTTATACATGTGATTACCAATCGCAGTAAACAATGGGGTTCTACCATTAAGCAAGAAGTTAACGTTTAACTCAGGGTTACCCTCAAGAGCCTTAAGCGCACCGGTCTCATTGTTTTCATCCAACATCTTATGTAATAGAATTGCTGGATCTATTCCCTTAGTATTTATGAAATCTGTGGATGAGATGCCTAAGCTGCTTAGGTAACTTGAATCAGACATCCTAATTCCGTAAGAGTTGTATCCTCTATTAAATGAAAGCATTTGATAAGAATCCTTCTCGTACATTAAGGAAACAATACTGTGCATGTCATTATCCTTTTTGTTAAAATCGAACATAAGGAAGCACGTTGTATTGCTGTTTGGCGTAATCTGATTTATATCCATCATTGTATGCGCCATGAGACACGTAAGAGCGCCCTTAGTTGTCACATTTATAATGAGAATATTGTTTTTATCATACACAACATTTACATACTTAGCTAAATCATATGGGCCTTTGTATATGAAGTCAAGTAACGCGTCATGTGTGAACGTATAGTTCTTACATTCTCTTATCTTATGGAACAGAGAAAGATCAACGCCATCTTCGAGAAGGGCGTCATAAATCCCTATTGACTTTCCGTGATATGTCATTTTTGAGCACTTCAAGTCTTTATCTGTCTTTGAGTGTGCATGCGTTATGCCAAGCAAGTCGTCAACTGTGAACGCAATATATGCACACTCATCGTTCTCGGGCAGCCCAAAGTTGAACAAGAAATATTGATCGCGGCTATGGCTTGTTACATAGTTTTTCCACTGTCCATCAGAGTTAGTGATACACCAATTTGTGCGTCCGTAGCACAGCTTGTTTGAATCTCTGTATGTCTTAACCTTAAGTATTACTATGTTTCCATTATCATAGAAGACCTCAGTGTCTGTGGTATTGATGGCTACGAAGGCAAGCAATTCCTCCTTATTCCACGAATACTTCTTAGCAAGTGACTCTTCGATAAGATTATAGAGTTTACTTGCATCTCTCACAGATGACAAGCGGTTGATAACTGTCTTCTTCGTGCCGGCAGGTAAACAGTTAAACTTCTCAAAAATGTTGAACCATCTTTGGCAAAGAGACGATTTAAAGAATGTGATACCGTCCATTTCATCAACATGGCTATCAGCAGTAATGATATTTCTCTGGTCGGTATTGAACATGTTTATCATGTTCTTCAAGAATTGTATCTTACTAAGGCCATTCATTTCAGAGATAAGAACTCTGAAATCAGATGCGCTCTTATAACAGATAACGTTACCATTCTTGCTCAGTTTCTTTATCAGCGTCTGATTGTTTTCCACCCAATCCTTAATCTGTGACAGAACATCCAATGTGGTTGCTTTGCCAAACACGGACTTAATACCCCAAACCTGATAGTTTGGCTGTCCGTCAAACATTTCAATAATCTTAATGAATGTCTTGTTGCTATCAGGATTGATAGCATACTTCTCAATCAGTGGATTAATTTGTTTCTTAGCGTATTCCATACGAAAACTTTAATGATATAGTTTATGTTATTTTTTTTACGATGCAAATATACAAAAATGTTTTATACTATGGTATTAACAAAAGTTAAAAAAGACTGATAAACATTAAATGGTTGTAGTTGTCGTTATGTTACCAATTGTTGACGCTATTGTTGAACTTGGCTGTGAATAACTAATTGTATACCAACCATCACTAGAGTCCATGTTCTTTTTGGCATCACTATTTCCACAAACATCATACAAGAATGATAACGCCTTGGTAAACTTTTTCACCCTACAATAGCTAAGCATATCTGATAGTATGTACTTGTTTCCATCCTTATCTTCACATGCCTTTTTAGCCATGCAAATCATCAACTCATCTGCTATGGCAGATGGTCTCTTTAACATTCTGTAAACAGAAGAAAATTCATCAGCGGTTTTAAGCTCCTTATCAACCATCATTGAAAATGCCTTGAAAATACCTATTGCACATGAATGACTATAATTAAGCAATTCCCCGCTTTCAAACTGTGAAATATATTTCTCATTGAATATGTCTTCAACCCTTAATTCTCCCCCATAGGATAAAATATTAGATATAGTCTCATTAAATACATTTCTAAGTCTATCAAACCCCATTATGGACTTTAATGTGTATCCATTATTATAGAAAAGGTTGATATAGTCGAACGAATGCATTGTTAGTGTAACAGCGATCAATACACTCATTAGTCTATCAGACTCCTCTTTCGATAGTAACACTTTCTTAACAGATGCGTCATTAATCAAAGCGCTGCACTTTTTACTGTCGTAGCTATATAGGCAGTCAAAGAATACATCTTTTGGGTGACAGCTTCTTGATATGATATCGTAAGGAAGTCCGTACTCATCCAATTTTGAATTGAAGGAGCATTTAATGCCTTTTGATCTTGCATCAAAAATACCCATAGAATATTCCTCCATACTATCAGATCTATAGCCAATCAAACTGAAACATAATTTAGTTGAGCTATTAGCATCTGCTGAGAAATCAATAAAGACCAAAATTTTTGACGCGCTAACTCCATCAATAAACTTAGACGAATCGCCACCTATAAATCTGAATATGTTTGTATCACTTGTAAGAATAGCCATCTTATCACCAAGATCTGAGACTATATAATAGTTTTTTCTTGGTACGAACTTGTTTAGTGATGCTATTACAGTATCCCTATCCCATTTAACATTTGAAATATCAAACGTTGTTACTAATGATAAATCAATGCCGTCCATTTTAAGAATAGACTCAATATTGCCATTGCCGACATATTGTCTAATGAATGATACTATGTCTCCTTGCAAAGAATCATTACATCTACCCATGATGTTAGTATTATTGAAATCATGGGCAAGTATGATACCCCTATTGTGCAGGCTCGTGAAGCCGATTATTGAAAATCTATCGTCCTCTTTCCTTGAAAAATCAAACAACACGTATTGGGTGCTTCTACCCTTCCTTACCACATACTCATTCCAATACGACTTATTCTTACTTATACACCAATTGGTGGTTTTTGCAAGCCTTTTCACTGTATCAAAGTCAAACACCTTAACAAGTACGATGTTATCATTGTCGAAAACAACTTCACACTTTATATTCTCAGAATTTTTTATAAAGTCCATGAGAGACTGCTTATTCCAAGAAAAATGTTGGTCAGTAAGAAATGCCATGAGTTTGAGTATTTCACGGGGGTCTTCAATATTAGACACCTTCCTTATGAAGTTGTTTCTCTTCTGATAGGACAACTTACCAAATTTGGATAGAACGTCATAATCAGAATCTGTCAACTCCATGCCCTTTAACGCTTTTTTCTGTGCTGTGTTAAATGTGTTAATGGTGTTGGACGCCCTCTTTGATCTTCTTAGGACATACATTTCATTAACCAACATTTCAATGTCCGAATAACGAGTATAAGCCGTGGGGGTGCCCTTTTTTAGTTCACCAGACATGTGGCCATAGTTCTCACACCAATTCATTATGTGTTCGAGAACCGTAATATGAACACTCTGCTTGAAAAACAGATTGATCAGCCAAAAAAAGTAGTTTCTTGAGCCAGATGACAATACATAGATGTATTTAGCCACATCGCAATTAACATCTACATATCTCGCAATGTTAGCAACACCCTTTTTGTTTTCATCAAGAAATTTATGATAATCACTTTCAAAAGTTTCAGGAAGGACTATTGCACCTTCAAATTGTGTGAAATTACCATCACCCCTTGAATATGGGTTTATCGCCCAAACACCATGGAATTCCATGCTAGCACCTCTTAAACGCTCATTATCGTCCCTTGACGGGTCATATGGTGTGTTACTTATCGCATTATTGAAAACAAGAATGCAATCTTTGCCACCATCAAAGTATTTTCGTGAGTTTTTTGTATTACGGTAAAGGAATGCTTTTCCATAACATATACGTGATGGGTGTGGCATGAAGAACACGCCAATACCATTCTCATTTATCAACCTAAGCAAATGCTTAGACCCTCTTACTTTTGTTCCTATCATAATCAGAATTTGATATCCTTGCTAAAAGTTTCTTCTATCTTACTCTTTAAATCCAATACAACAGATTCTTTATCCATACCGATTTCTTCAAGGCGAGCCTTTAATTCTTCATCAGCCTTTTCAGCCATTTCTAACATACTCTCCTTAAGTGATGCTATATACGCCTCATAGGTGTCAACAATATACTTAACAGCCTTTTCACTGATGCCACTTTTAACGGTATTATTGCCGGATGCGAATGTGTTATTAGTTCTATTATTGGTTTGGGTGCTACCATTGTAGGAACCATAGGTGCTACTATAGTAAGTTGTACCGAATAGTTTTCCTAACTTTACTTCGTCAGCATCATTAGAATTACTATATTGATACTGATATGCGTGTGTGCTCTTCTCCTTCTCAGTTACAAATCGCTCTTTGTTACCCAACCCCTTGATAATATCTTCACCCATACCAATCGCATGGTCGACATCCTCAAGAACAAGATATTCATTATTTGCGTGTGCATTATACCCACCATTTCCAAAGTTCATACACATAACGCCAGTTTTACTTCTAATATTAACGACGTCAGTATATGGCTCAGATTTAAAACATTTGTCTGTAAAATCCCACTTCTCAACAATTGGTTTGAGCTTTTGCGTATAGAAATCATACGTAAACAACTTTGTTCCGCTACACTTCCATGCTGCTCGCAGTATGTCTGGTGAATCCCACCCGATTACATACGCAACATCATTGAAGAAATCTACGTCCAACTGAGCGCTTCCAAGCATCCCTATCTCCTCCTCAACAAAGAAAGCCGCCTTTATCTTCTCGGTCTTAAGCATGAGTTGGAGTGATATCAGCACACCAAGTTTATCATCCGCGCCAATACCTTGTCCGTCAATGAACACCTCATGACGCACTTCATTGGTGGACGTCTTCATTGTCTTTCTCGTCTTCAACGGTAACTCAGCACCAGCGAGGGCATACACCTTCGCCTTATCCTGAACTGTGTCCATATGGGATGTAACACATGGATAGTATTCCCCATCGGATAACTCGCCCTTTGTCAGATAAACGTTACCCTTCTTATCCATCACATGTTTAATGCCATGCTTTCTTGCCCAAAGCATGATAAACGTAGCCATACGGAATTCGTTTCTACTACACGATGGTATCTGCATTACCTCGTATAGCATTTTAACATCGAGATTCTTAAGAGGCAACTTGCTTACAATAACTCTTGCCTCAGATTCAGTGACTTCCTTTGGCTTTTCTGCGGGTTTAGCAACTGGTACCAAACTCGTATTCTTCTCTGTATTTACTTCACTCATTGCGTAAGATTATAATATAATTCTACCTTTACTTTGTGCAAAGGTACAAAAAAAAGCGGAGACTAACAAATCCTTTAACATTATTTAAGATATGCTGAGGTGGCCTATGGTTTCTTCGTGCTTTGTATTTTGACTATATAAAAATGAAACCAATTCTATTGAATTTGGGAGTTTGTTGTTTGATGCGATAATCTTTAGGATGGTTAATGGAAGAGTGTCAATATCAATTCCATATTGTATGCTATCATTGTCTCCATGGATTTTTAGTTTTAATGACATGTCATCTGATACTTTTTCTTTCCATGTGGCACATAAAGACATGAGATTTATTGCGATGTCCTTTATCTTAGATTCATCGTATCTTCTATTTTCTGATGGTATTTTTTCGTTAAATTCAGAGATTATATCTTCTATATTCATAACCAAAAAAAATAATCTTGGAAAATGCCATTAAAAGCGATTATCCAAGATTAGGTTAAACATGTGTGTTGTAAATTAGTCAGCAACAACTGAAACTGTATCGGCTTCTACAACAACTGTGTCAGCATCTACTGTAACACTGTCAATTGCGAGGGTGTCAACAGTCTCTGTAGCCTCCTGAGCAGCCTTCTTCTCACCACAAGATACGAAAGAAACTGCAAACATAGCTACGAAAATAAAAATCAACTTTTTCATTTTTTCTTTTCCTTTTTTTATCCAAACTTATAAATATATATGTATTTCAGAAATACTGTGCAAATATACAAAAAATATTTTAATTTTGAAAATTTTTTGTCATAAAAAAATTCGGGGATGATGCCAAGGCAACTCCCCGAATCGAGATTACCCATAATTTTCGGACATTTCCATATCTACCTCTCCGTTGTCAATATCTTGTCCCTCCTTGAAAAGGAATGCAAGTGATTTGAGTTTGAATGCCTCAGTAACAGGGTCATCGTCGATCCTAAGTACGACTCCTTCCCTTGGAACCACATTGTTACACTGTGGCTCACTGAGTTCCATGCCAAGAACGGCTGAGTCGTTCTTCATCTCCTCAAGCACATTCTCATGCCAATGATTCTCAGTACTAACCTCAGGGTATAGGTCATGCAATGTGCCGTGATATAACACAGTGATTGGTCTGATTTTGCCATCGAGTTCGGGGTTGTCAGATATTAGCTTCTCTGTGAACTCCTTAACCTCAAGTACGTTCCACTCCCTTGTAGAACCGTCATCTTCCTTGGTAGTGATACGGTAAGGCATTAAGAAGTTCTCCCCCTTTTCGCACCCATAATCATACCCCTTCTGAATCATCTTATCGCTGTCGGTGACATAGCCGGCAATCTCGCTATAAACAGACATACCCTTAGGTATGTATTTAGAAAGTAGTTCGCCATATTCAGACCATACATCCTTATCGTAATAATGCTGCTGTTCTTTTGTGTTAATGTATTGGTTTTTTATAACCGTACGACTACTCCAAATAGGCCCGTAATCAAGGTATGAGTCTTCGAACTTCCATTTCTCAGGTGACACGAGGTTCCACAGTTTTTTGTAGAAAGCAATTTGTTTCTGATACTTCACAAGGCAATTGGAAAAAATATGACTAGTGTTATGTATCAGTATGCCGTTAGCATAAAAGTTATTCGTTGTCGAAACGGTCAAGTCATAACGATCATGCTTAACTGGTAATTTAGTAATTTTTTTAATTTTTACAATCTTTTCCATAATTATTTTTTTCTAATATCGTTAATAACAAATCTTCTGTGAACTCATCTTCCCATATTGTTTCGACTATAAAGCCCTTTTCTCGGGCAAAATTACATTTCTTTTTATCATACTCCCATTTATCTTTTGCCTTTATAAAACGGTTATTGGGGAATTTGACTAAATCGTTTGGCTTATAACGTTTAGGTGAACAATGCCAATATGTACCATTTAGCTCTATTAACAGATTATTGATTTTAAAATCGTAACTATAATATCTTTTGGCAGTTAAGATCTTAAATTCACGTTCATAATCTTTAATACCATTTTTCTCTAACATATCAGCACATTTTTCGTTAAGTCCGTCGTTATGTGTGAAATTATGATTTTTGAAGTGCTCCTCCCACTTTATCAGCCCATCTTCTTTGCCATATTTTTCAATATAGTATTCGGGGCGGCCAGATTTACCTTTTTCATAGCAAACCCTTTCCCATTCCTCTCTACCTTTTTCTTCACCATACTTTTCAATGTAGTAACTAACATCTGAAGATTTGGAACGTTG
>Ga0310696_10003544_pt1 | contig 19438 bp, 12 predicted proteins | sample AusTroGonzalo_MG_4_FD_203885 | JGI IMG/M metagenome (GOLD analysis project Ga0310696, IMG submission 203885) | Bovine rumen microbial communities from tropical cattle in Woodstock, Queensland, Australia - Gonzalo_02 (v2) (version 2) | ecosystem: Host-associated > Mammals > Digestive system >... | reverse complement strand
GGACCCGCAGGTGGCTATCGACGCTCTCTACGCCTTTACGGACTGCGAAAAGTCGCTTTCGCCGTGCACTTGCGTCATTATCGACAAGCACCCGAAATTCGTGGGCGTCTCGGATATTCTCAAGCTGAACACGGAACACACCGTCAAGCTTTTGGAATGGGAACTCGCCAACGAACTCAAGCACCTCGAAGACAAGTGGCACATGACCACGCTCGAAAAGATCTTTATCGAGAAGGAAGTCTACGAAGTCATCAAGAAGGCAAAGGACCGTGAACAAATTATCCGCCTCGTTCGCGAAGGGCTTACGCCGTACCTCAAGCGCCTACACCGCAAAGAAGTTACAGACGAAGAAATCGGCAAGCTCATCGAAATCCCGATCCGCCGTATAAGCCATTACGACCGCGAAAAGGCCGACCAGCTCTTGAAGGAACTCGAAGAGAGCATCGCGACCTGCAAGTACAACCAGGAACATATCATCGACTACGCCGTGAACCACTTCAAGAACATCTTGAAGAAGTACGGTGAAGGCAAGGAACGCCGCACGCAGATTGCCGAATTCGGAAGGGTGAACGCCGTGCATGTGGCGCTTGCCAACCAGAAGCTCTACGTGAACCGCAAGGAAGGTTTCGTGGGAACCGGCATGAAGAAGGAAGAATACCTCTTCGACGTGTCCGAATACGATGACTTGATTGTGTTCAAGGCCGACGGCAGCTTCAAGGTCGTGAAGGTCAGTGACAAGGACTTTGTCGGTAAGGATATCATCCTCGTCGAGAAGTTCAACAAGGACGACGAACGCCATATTTACAACGTCATCCATCAGGACGGCAAGGAAGGTTACGCCTATATCAAGCGCTTCAACGTTGGCGGCGTGACCCGCGACAAGGATTATTACATGGGCAAGAACAAGCCCGGCAGCAAGATCCTTTACATGTCAAGCAACTTAAACGGCGAAGCCGAAGTCGTCGAAGTCATCTTGAAGCCGCGCCCGCGTATCAAGCTGAACTTCGAAGTGGACTTCAGCGAAATCGAAGTCAAGGGCCGTGGAGCAATCGGAAACATCGTTTCGAAGTACCCGATCAAGACGGTCAAGAGGCTTCGCAAGGGCGTTTCGACGCTTGGCGCAAGGGTGCTTTACTTTGACGCTCCGAGCGGAATCGTCTCGACGCAGAAGAAGGGCGACCGCCTCGGCGAATTCAGCGAAGGCGACAAGCTCCTGATTATCAAGCAGGACGGTAGTGCCCGCGTCCACAACATGGCAGACCCTATTCTCGTGGGTTCGAACATCAAGTATCTGCACAAATACGACCCGGCTCAGGTCTTTACGGTACTCTACTTCGAAGGCTCGAATTACAACTACATGGTCAAGCGCTTCAACCTTGAAGGCTGCCCCATGACGACGGAATTCAGCATTGTCTCCGACCACAAGGACACGAAGCTGATCGAGCTATTCGCCACGGACGACGCCCGCGAACTGATGGAATACCAAGTCGGTCGCGAAGTGCAGAAGGAAGAACTCGACTTGACGGAAATTGCCGAAGTGAAGGGCTACAAGGCTCTCGGAAGCAAGTTCACCGCCAAGAAGATCAAGCGCGTGAGCCGCATTTCGCCAGCGGACTCGTTTAGCGACGGAAGCGGTGAAAGCGACAGCGAACTCGAAGAACCGAGCTTGTTCTAAGTTCTAGGATTGCCGCGCCCCCCACTTCGACAAGCTCAGTGACCTTGGGGCTCGCAATGACGAAATTAATGAACGATGCCCCGCGAAAGCGGGGCATTTTTCGTTTAACAAAATGTAATATACCAAATGTTAAACAACTTAATCATTCTTTATACAGCGGACAGAATGTCGTGCATGTTTCCCATTCATAACAGTATGATCATCACCCCAAGCAGTATCATCATAACGACTAAAGCTTAGAAAAGACGAATGGAACTTGTCTATTTCTATAGAAGACCAAAAGATAGTATAATCACCAATGCGAGTATAAAAATTTTCTGCTGTTTTCGTAGCAAATCCCGCAGGCAACAAAGAAAAACCGTAAGCATCTAGGCCTTCACCGCCGTTAAACCAACCAGTATCAGCTCTCAACATCAACGCTGCTGTTTGATAACCCCCAACCGCTACAAACATTTTATTCCATTCCAATGTAGTCGGCAAAGACCAACCTTTAGGGCAAACTCCACGCAACGGATATTTAGGTTTACACAATCTTCCATCGCCACAACCTTCGCCATCCGAACTAAAAATCGCAGCACTATCCATTGCAGCGCTCCAACGATACAAGCGACCATATTTTTCACAATAAGACAAGCTATCATTATAACAGGAGCTTAATGTATCTAAAGAATTTTCTGATAACAAATACTCATAATTCAGATTTTCAGCCATCCACCACCGGTTTCCTATTTTAACAGTCCTATAAGTCTGGCCATCTCGTTCATCCTTCAGAGTACCGTATTCACATTCATCCTTTGTTTTGGTTTTACAAGGCTTCACAGGAGGTTCAAAACTACTAGATGAAGAACTATTCAAATGTTCATTTACATCATTCTGATTAGCGCCAGATGAAGAATCGTTACCGCAAGCAATAATAGAACAAGATATGCAAGATAAATTAACTAATAAGATCCATTTCGATAAATTCATTTTCAACCTCAACATACTTTAATCTTCAACACAGCGAACCGATAAAGTACAATTTTTACCACACGTATATACCGTAACACGATCGTCTATAAAAGACATACCCATAACATACGCATCATTGGCGTTTGACATTTTCGTAGAACTCCAAAAAAAGGCATTTCGCCACACAGATTCATCCTTTTCGCCAGCAGGAAGAACCGTGAACCCATAAGCATCAGAACCGCCACCACGAGCCCCATCATAATAAATCCAATCATCCGTAGAAGACTTGAGCATTTTACCTGCTATTGGCACACCTCCAACTTCGTTAAAAAGAACAGACCATTCATGATCCGAAGGCAAATGCCAGCCAACAGGGCAAGCACTATCCACCGCCGCAGAAAAACCATAATGGCGACCAAATTCATCACAAAGTCCAACAGAATCTAAAGGGCAATTGCTATTCCCTGTTTCATAATTCATATTTTCAGCCATCCAAGTCTGAGATCCAATGTGAATTGTCTTATATGTTTTTCCATCCCGAGAGTCCGTAAAACTTCCAGTTTTTCCTTTTTTTCCTTTTGACTTTCCCAAATTTTCATTTTCCATAGGTTCATCTTTAAGACAACGTACCGATACTTTTAGCTGTTGGTAAGTCTTTGACGAAACAATGACATAAACTACATTATCGTCCTTTAAAAACAGAAAATACGGAGTCGGGCTTGCTATAGCCCTCTTCGTATAAAACCAAAAAGCTGCTTTTTCACCCTCTTCTTCATACACCCCCTTTTTATCATATATGTTGGAGAATAAACCAGCCGGAAGCACCGAAAAGCCAAAATCATCCGTTCCATTGTTGTCATTAGGTTCCTTTTTATCTTTCCAACCCGTCTTGGATTTGAGCGTCCTATAAGCAACAGAAAATCCACCTGTCGTAAGCAAAAGTTCTTCCCATTCATCTCTTGTTGGAAGATGCCATCCCAAAGGGCAAACACCACGCACAATATTCCCGTTTGAGTTAAACCGCCCAGCAGTATCTTTTGCAGCATCCCACAAATACAGACGACCATATTTTTTACAATAGGAAGGGTCATTGTTATAACAGAAACTTGATGAATCATTACCGTACATAGGTTCCAAATATGCATAATTCAGGTTCTCAGCCATCCAAGTCTGGTTGCCTATAGTTACAACCTTATACTTATGACCGTCTCGTGAATCGATAAGGAATCCATCCTTAACTTCAGAAATATTTTTTTCATCAGTCGATGTTCCAGAGGACACCTTTCCGTCATCGTTATCGTGTTCTGCTTGCGAGCCGTTGTCAGTACAGGCCGAGAAAAGAAGGACGACGAGTGCTAAAAAAAGCAACGAACGACATTTGATGCAACTATTTTGCATTTCCATTCCTCCAAAAACAAATTATGTACTCTCGTAGAGCTTATCTACAAGATAATAATATAGAAATATTTGTTACAGAATATCTCTGTTCAAGAGTTCGCCGTGGCTGAGTTCAAGACGGCGGAACGGGCTGTTCAAATAAAAGTCCGGGTTATGCGTTGCCATGAGGATGGTAGTACCGCGGGCATTGATTTCCTTGAAAATGCAAAAGACTTCTTCAGCGTTTTTCGGGTCCAGGTTACCGGTCGGTTCGTCAGCCAAAAGCAAGTACGGATTGTGCACCATCGCGCGAGCAATCGCCACACGTTGCTGTTCACCGCCCGAAAGCGTGTAAGGCATCGCAAAGCGCTTTTGCGTAATCCCCACAAGCGCAAGCGCATCAAACACAGCGGAATTAATCTTATTGCTCGGAGTCCCCACAATGCGAAGCGCGAGCGCCACATTTTCAAAAACGTTCCGGTCCGGCAAAAGCTTAAAGTCCTGGAAAATAATTCCCATCTTGCGGCGGAGCGCCTGGATTCTATCGTCCGGAGTGTTCTTGCTATCGTACAAAACGTTGTCCGAAAACTTGACCATCACCTGGCCACCGCGTTCATCGTCCGGGCGTTCGTCCATATAAATGAGCTTGAGCACCGTTGATTTTCCGGCACCGGAATGCCCCGTCAAAAAAACAAACTCGCCTTTATTTATACGGAACGTGACGTTGTTCAACGCCTTCCAGTTGGCTTCGTAAGATTTCGTGACGTGGGTGAAATGAATCATATTATTCCGTCATTCTGATTTCGACGAGAACTTCCTTACGCCACTTTTTGATAAGCTTGTCAAGCTTTTCGTTTTCGAGGTGCGTCGCCGCCATCATTTCAATCTTGCCGTAGTCTTCTTCGAGCGTGAGTTCACGAACCTGGCGGGAATCATCCAAGCGGAACAAGTGATAAGCGCCATCAATCATGACCGGTTCCGAAATTTCACCGACGTTCAAATTTGCGACAGGATCGACATAAGCGGGTTCCATTTCGTTTCGTTGGAACCATCCGAGCAAGCCCCCCTGGAAGTTGCTGGACTTGTCTTCACTGTACTTCTTGGCGGCATTCGCAAATTCTTCTTTTGTCTTAATCGTCTTGCGGAGAGAATCGGCGAGCGCGACAACTGCAGCCGTATCCTTCGCGGTCGGAATCGTGCGCAAGAGAATTTGTGCAGAACGGACACCGTCTTCTTTACGGCCAAGCACGCGGGCAATATGCCAGCCCAAATCCGTCTTGACTGGAGTCGATGCATAGTGACCATTCTTCAAATGTTCAATCGCCTTTTCAAAAGCCGGATCCAAAAGGCCACGCTTAAAGTAACCGAGGTCGCCACCCTTTGCGGCAGAACTATCCTGCGAATGGTTCTTGGCCAAAAGCTCAAATTTGATACCGAGGTTCAAGCTGTCTATCAACGTCTCAGCTACACGTTTCACGGAATCGATAATTGAGCTATCCGGCTTAACGGGAATTTGGATGTGGCTCAGCAACACGCAGTTGAACTGGCGCGGGAGCGAGTCCTTGTAATCCTTGTAGAACAAATCGACTTCTTTCTTGGTCGGATGAATCGAGCCCACGTGGAGCTGGCGCACGCGGGACATTTCCATGTGGCTACGAATTTGCTTGCCAAGCTGTTCGCGGTACTGGATCATAGAAAGACCAAGCTGGGCACGCACGGCCTTTTCAAGAGTCGTCATGTCAATCTTTTGGCTTGCAGCAATAGACTGGAGATGAGCCGTCACGCGCTGATCGACTTCGGCATCCGAAATGACGATGGAATCACGGTCGATTCGGCTAAGCAAGACTTTTTCTTCAATCATGCGGTTCAGCACAGTCTCTTTCTGCTGTTGCTCCGTCATATTTGCAGCTTCGGGCGTATCCTGGAACCTGTAAAGGTTGTTCATGAACTCCGAACGCATAATCGGCTTGCCATCGACAACAGCCGCAATTCCTTCCATCAGCACGGGTTCGGCAAAACAGGCGACAGACAGTGCAAATACAAAAGAGGCAATTCGATTACTGATCATTATTTTTCCTTTTCACTAAGTACATTCATCTTTGTAATTATGGGAATTCCCGTTTTCCATTCATCTTTGAGCCGTTTCAACACGACATTCTGGTGCTCCATCCAAGCATGCATAGAGACATCCTCAATGACTTCATCAAGCGGACGCGCATCGGCGGAATCCAAGCGACTTGTCACTACCGCAATTTTTGCAGCGCCATCGCAAACCTTCATCGGAGTGATACGTCCTACAACGGCCCGACGAATCGAAGGAATCATGCATGGGTCCGGAGTCACATCGACACCGTCAAATTCCCTCATGCGCTTCACCAAACGATGGTTTGGCGGAATCGATTCGAACTTGGTGTTCTTGAATTCCTTGTAATACAGCACCGCAGATTTCCAGTCGGCAAACGAAAGAATGGCTCCCGAAACCGAAGTTTTTCCGTTCAGGTACAAGTTCTGATTCTTATGATAAAAATCAATTTTTTCCCCATCGCTCACCATCATCGTATCGAGGAAAGTCTGCATGTAATAATCCGCCACAATCTTTCGTTTCGTGCGTTCAAGCATGCGAACCAGCGCAGAGTCCTTCAGCGCGCCGTTTTTTATGGCCTGCTGGTAAATAAGTTCCTCGTCAATCCAGTGCTGCAAAAAGAGGATACGTTCGTTATCGCCCCATGAATCCCAATCAGGGGCATACGTGTAAATTTCCGACTGGTGCAGTTTGGAATCACCCACAGTCACAATGACGGGATCTTCGGACTCACAGGCGACCAAGATGACCAAACTGAAAGCAAACAATATTCGGATAAGAAATTTCATTGCGACAAATTTAGCAAATTCGCGGCAAAGAAAGTAGTTTAAGCCATCTAGAGCCGACCAAAACGGCCTTTCAATCTCGCCAAGGCTTCTTCTTCCACAACATCCTCGACGTTGCCCCCCTTCCGCTTGTACCTGAGAATTTCAAAATCCTCAAGCATAGCCTTCGCCTGCAAGTAAAGGTCTGCAAATTCGGAATCGTCCGTTGGAGTGCGATCGATTTTTCCAAGGAGTTCACGCGCATTTTTCAACTCGTGGTCCTTGAGGTAACGCGCCTTGAGGTACGGGCGGAAATATTCGCGGAGCGTATTGGCGGAAAGTTCCGTGATTTCGCGGGAGGTATTAGAATTACGAAACACGCTTGATTCGCGAGATGCACTAGAATCTCGAGATGTGGCGAGGTCGTTTTTCACAAGATTTATTTCGAGGATCTCCGAGACCGCACACAAACGTTCAAATAAAGCAATCTCTTTTTGGTACGCCGCATGAACCGCTATTATTTTTTTATTTTGGGTTACTGTTTTTCCTTGCAAGTTACGCATATTCACGCTGAAATCCTTGAGCAGGTTCCAGCATTTCACAAACGCATCCGCTCCAATGAGTCCCGATTCGTAAGTCGCACGCACAAGCGAAAGGCGAATTTCTTCGTCTTCGCTGCGGGTATTCGCGGCAAGACTCTTAAAGTCCCGAATCTTTTTACCACGCGAAAATTCAAGCCCTGTAAAGCGGACACAACGACTGGCGTCTAGGCAATCTGCAACAAGAGATTTTGCGACCCAAATTTTGAGAGCTGTTTTAAAGTTATCCGCAAAGACGCCGCCTGTTTCGAGTAAGTTCAAACGGTCGGCAATGAGTTGCCTTTTCTCTTCGGTCTCGAGATGCGCGCATTCCACTCGCTTGCGAAAACCTTGCCAAAAGCGCGATTCATCCGCGCCCATCAACGCCGACTCGCCCAAGCGCCAGCCAAAGCGCATTTCTTCAAGCGGGAAATCGATGCCAAAAGTCACAATTGCAGGGCGCACCGCAAGGAACATGCGGTAAGAACCCCATTCAGGAGAAATTTCGAGTTTATAAGGTTCCGGGAATCCAGGCTTAGAAACGACCAAATGCAAACGCAAATGATTTTCTTTGTCCGGATTCACCGTAGGCACGTCAATGCTTGTGCCGTTTGCACCCGAGCGGATTTCCTTTGTATTCGAAAGCACTTCGTAAAGCAACAGGAGCGGCGCTTTATGCGGGAAGTTTTCGAGTGCCGCAAAGAATTCATCGTCAATCGCCGTACGCTTAGCTTCAAGCAACTTTTTAACGCTCTTGGGCATTTCGCGGATCACGGATTCAATCATCCATTCGCGCCATTGCTGGATGCTCATTGCAAATTTTGCCGGAGAAATTTCTGTCAGCAAGTCATAAGGCAAATTGAGCGTGATACCGTCGCAATCGCGAGTCGCATCAAAGACCATCTCGCCCATAACAACGCGCTCGCCAATACGGAAATGCTCGATGGAACCGCCGAGAGTAGGGGCGACATCTTTAGACTTGACTGGATTCTTCACCCTTTCAGGGTTCAGAATGACGTTGCCTGCATTCGTCTTCCCAAGCGCTACATTCGTCATCCTGAGCGCAGCGAAGGATCCTGTGCGGAACCCGTCAACATCACTTGTCCAAGTTGTTCCGGTCGTACCGCCATCCAACTGGTCCAGCCAATATTTCTCATCAAATTTGAGGAACTGGTCGGTGTGCTCGTGAATGTAATCCTTGAGCGTCTTGATGGAATTCACCTTACCCGCAATTCGCGTGTAGTATTCCACAAGAGCATCTTCACTCGGAGCAAGCCCGAATTGGCGTTTACGCGCTTCGAGCGCATGCAGATTTTCGACAACGCGATCATTGTGCGTCATGAATGGGAATGGCCTAGCCACCTCACCCATCACCACCGCTTCGCGCCAGAAAATTTGGGCACAGTCTTCGGGATTCACGCGAGCGTAATCAACACGATGGCCACGGCTAATCACAAGCCCGCGGAAACTCACTTCTTCGACCGCTTCGACAAATCCGCGTTCCTTGTTCCACGTCGGCTCAAACCAGCGACGCGTACAGAACGGTTCGGCCACTTGCAAAATCCATTCCGGTTTGATTTCGGCAGCCTTCGTGAGGAATGTGCGACTCGTCTCGCGCACTTCGGCACTGAAAAGCCATTCCACGCTTTTCGCGTACAAATCGCTGCCCGGGAACACGTGCGTTTCACGACCGCTCACCAAGCGGTAGCAGCCGTTTTCGATATCGCGGTGGGCAATTCCGCCCAAGAAGCCAGACAAAAGAGCAATGTGCAAATTGTCGCGATGGAACGATTCGAACGGACAAACTCTATTTTCAAATTTCACTTCGAGAATGCGGCTGAACTGTTCGTACAAATCCACCCATTCACGCAAGCGCAAAAAATGCATGCTGTTCTTGTCGCAGAACTTGCGGAGTTTGTTCCAAGTCCTGCCGTCCCAGTCCGTGCAAAAAGCATTCCACATCGAGACATAAACAAGGAAGTCGCTCTTGTGACCACAGAATTTGCGGTGCAGCTGACGGATGCGGGTACGTTCCGGTTCATCGTTCGGCACCACACGCGGATCCTGAATGCTCAGCGCCGAGCAAACGATAAGCGCAGGCTGCAAAACGCCTAAATCACGGGCACGCAAAAGCACTGCCGATAACGCCACATCCATCGGGAGTCGCGTCATATCGCGGCCAAGCTTCGTCACATGACCGCTTGAATTGTCGGCGGTGAGCGCACCCAGTTCAAACAACGTCTTGTACGCGCCGCGGAATGCCGAATGCGGCGGCGACTGCAAGAACGGGAAGTTTTCGAGTTCAAGTCCGAGACTGCGCAATTGCAAAACGACGTTCGCCAAATTGCTACGGCGAATTTCCGGCTCAGTGAATTCATCGCGCTTTTCAAAATTCTCGGGAGAGTAAAGGCGAATGCACACGCCGGGCTTCACGCGCCCCGCGCGTCCAGTGCGCTGCCGCGCACTGGCCTTCGAAATTTCTTCGACGGGAAGCCCCTGGATTCTCGCCTGCGCATTGTACCGCGAGATTCGAGCCATACCCGTATCGACAACGTAAGCGATACCCGGAATCGTCAAAGACGTTTCTGCAATGTTCGTCGCCAAGACCACGCGGGTCTTGCCGGTATGCTTGAAAATGCGACGCTGTTCATCGGGACTCATGCGTCCGTAAAGCGGGAGCACGTCAAAAGTCGCTGCATCCAACTCGTGCGCAAGCTCGCCAGCCAAGTCCTGAATGTCGCGTTCCGTCGGCAAAAAGCAGAGCAAGTGGTCGCGGTGCCGCGTTTCCAAATCGAGAATCGCATCACGAGCCTCTTCAATCAACCCCGAATCGCCCTTGCCCGAGATATCACGACCGAAACCTCTCTCGTCTCTCGTCTGTAGGGCTCCGCCCGTTCTCGTATCTGAGAAATAATACTCCACATCAACAGGGTACGTGCGGCCTTCGGCCTCCATCACGCAACTGTTGTCGTAAAATTCTTCAAAAAGTTTTGCATCCAACGTTGCCGATGCGACAATCAACTTGAAATCCGGACGACGAGAAAGTACAGTCTTGAAAATGCCGAGCAAGATATCGATGTTCAACGAGCGTTCATGCGCTTCGTCAATCATGATGGCGTTGTACTGCCGGAACAAGCGGTCCTTGCGGAACTCCTGCAACAAGATACCGTCCGTCATCACCTTGATGGGGGCTTCATTTGTACCTTGTTCCCAAAAACGAATTTTCGTCGAGACAAGTTCTTCGTCCTTGAGTTCTTCGCGCAAGCGGTCGGCAATGGAAATCGCCGCCAAACGCCGCGGCTCAGTAACACCGATTTTGAACTTTACTGGATCCTTCGACTCCGGGCTACGCCCTTCGCTCAGGATGACACTGCTATCGTCTCGCGTTTTACCAACAAACCATTCCAACAGAAATTTCGGCAGCTGCGTAGATTTGCCGGACCCCGTATCCGCCTTGACAATAATAACTTGATGTTTTTCTAAAAGTTCAAAAAACTCCTCCCGATGTTCAACAACGGGAAGTTCCGGGTACTCAATTTTCAAATCGGTTAATTGCATTCTAGCTATGAGGTCGCAGCTACGCTGCTTTCAGGTATGAGCTATGGGGTCGTGCCTTCGGCACTTTGAGGTATGGGGAATGGGCTTAATGTAACAAGAAAAGTCCAACGCAATTTCAAAGGAGCTTTTGCTCCGTGCCCATAGCCCAAAGCGACTGTAGGGAGCGTGCTCATTCCTTAATATGCCCACATTTGTCGCAGGTGAGCTTGTAGCTGTTATCAGGATCGACTACCATCACGCCGTCGCATTCCGGCACTTCGCACGGGAGTTCTCCCGGCATCACTTCTCTATATGTCTTTTTTTCTTCCATAATGCACCGAATATAGAAATTCGCCACACCGCCGCTTTCTACAATATCTATTTTTCGAACATGGAAAACGCAAAGACCGTCAAACAATCGCAAGTAGAAACCCGCGACATCGTCCACCCCTCCGACGTAAACGCCTACAATTTCGTTTTCGGCGGACACATGATGTCGCTTCTCGACAAAGCAGCCTGCATCGCCGCCTACACGCACGCAAGGCGCAGAGTCACGACGATTTCCATCGACAACGTGCGTTTTTTCAAGCCGGCAACCGTCGGCACGATTCTCACGATTAAAGCCTCCGTGAACCGCGTGTTCAACACTTCATTAGAAGTCGGTCTCAAAGTCGTCGGCGTTCACCCGCAAATTTCGTGGCAGCCCGAAGTCATTTGCCACGCGTACATGACATTTGTCGCTCTGGACGAAAGCGGCAAGCCGACCCCCATTCCGTCCATCATCCCCGAAACCGAAGACGAAATCCGCCGTTTCGAAGAAGCCGAAATCCGCCGCGAAGCACGGAAAAAACTAGCGGAACAACTATCAAGCAAGTAAAAGTCAATTTTTTAGCCCGATTTTATCCACCCGTACCTATAAAAAGACGATAAGTCGCATTTTATAGGTACGATTCGGTGAAAAAAACTCTCCTACTCTGGTTTACAACAAAATAAGAAGCATATAAAACAAAAAAAAACTTAAAATATATGCATTTTTCACTAAACTTCAGCGTTTTTTAGAGCAGATAAACTAACAAAATACCTATAAAAAGACATTTTTTCCAATTTTATAGGTACCCAAGTTCAAAAGCAACGAGAACAGTACCTATAAAAAACACATTATTTCAGCTTTATAGGTACCCAGAACGAAAAAAACATCACAGCGAGCAGCCATAAGACACATCGCGAAGCAACCACATCTTTCTACTCTAGTCACCGTCATTCCGAACATAGCGAAGTTGTTACTTTTTATTCCAATTCAAGACATAACTGGATCCTTCGGGGGAATCCCCTCAGGATGACAAAAGAGCATCACCCGTTCACTCGTCTGCATCAATCGTCTTTAGTCAGTACTCTCTCGTCTAATTAGAACACTGGTTACACTTGAAAACATTTTCACCAAAATGCCCCTTTGACGTTAGGGTTCCCGTTTCTAGATTTTTACACATGAAAAAGATCGACGTCAAGGATCGTTCGCTTATCAGCCTCTCGTGGCCGCTCATCCTCACGTTCGCCGTGGGCATGATCCAGCCCATGATGGACAGCTGGTTCCTTTCGCGCACTTCCGAAACCGCAGCCGCGGGCGTCGGCGCCATGCTCCCGATTCTCGGTGCGCTTTTTACCGCACTCCATGCCTTCGCACAATCCGGCGCGAGCATCGTCTCGCAGTACATCGGCGCAAAGCAGAACAGCCACGCCAACAGCACGCAGACCATGGTCCTTTTCGGGAGCATATTGCTCGGAGTGGCACTCACGCTCATCGTTTATCCGCTTTCAGGGCAAATTCCACGCTGGATGGGCCTCACCGATGAACCCGCAAAATACGCCATGCAATTTTTGAGCGTTGTTTCGTTCGGGTTCGCCTTCCGCGCATTGCAAACTATTCTCACAGCCCTCATCGCAACCCACGGCCTTACCGTCTGGAATCTCGTCGGCAACACGCTCACCATCGCATCGAACGCCGCCTTGAACGTCGTGTTCCTCGAAGGATATTTTGGACTCCCCAAGATGGGCGTTTACGGCGTGGCCCTCGCCACCGCACTCTCGTGGCTCATTTCTTCGATCATTCTCTGGCTCGTACTCAAGTTCAAAGTACACCACCACAGCAAAGTTCGCGACTGGAAACGCTCCCGCATACTCCTCCCCGACTGGGTGCGCATCGGCCTCCCCGCCGCCGCAGAACCCATCAGTTTCCAGCTTTTCCAGGTGTTCATCACCGCCATGGTCGTCTATGTAGGCACCACGGCAATGACCGCCCGCGTATTTGCGGGTAACTTCGCGGCCCTTTCCGTGATTCTCGGAGTCGGCCTCGGCAGCGGAAACCAAATTCTCGTCGCCCACCTCGTTGGCGCACACGATTACGACAAGGCCAACCGCCGCGTTCACCAGACACTCGCCGTCGGCATCATCAGTGGACTTTTGCTCTCGATTATCATCGCGCTTCTCGGTGAACACTTGCTGAGACTTTACACAGACAATCCCGAAGTGCTCAAACTCGGCAAAATCTGCCTTTGGTGCGACGTAGCCGTACAGCCCTTCAAGGCAGTAAACTTTATCGTCACCACATCGCTCCGTGCCGCAGGCGATTCCAAATTCCCAGCACTCGTCGGTAGCGGCATGATGTGGACACTCGGCCTTGCAACTTCGCTCATCCTCGCGTTTGTCGTGGGGCTAGGACTCCCCGGACTTTGGCTTGGCATGGCCGCCGACGAATTCTACCGTTCATTCGCCAACATTTGGCGCTGGAAGAGCGGACGCTGGAAAAGCAAAGCTGTTGTTTAGTAAGCTGTGATTAGCGGTTGGTGGTTAGGCGAAGCCGCAGTCAGTACAGCTTAGAAATTTTAAGGTGATTATGAAAAAGTCCGGCGGGAAAGCCGGACTTCATTAATCAAAGAACTTCGTCAATTTACGATTTGCCAAGTGCAGCCTTGATGGCAAGAACATCTGCTTCAGAAAGCTCAGTGAAATCCGTAATTTCTTCAATAGGCTTGTTTTTCAGCAGCATTTTCTCCGCAATTTCACGATTTCTTTGATTGCGACCTTGCTGCAAACCTTGACGCAAACCGCTATCAATAGCCGCTTTATGAATAGCATATTCGTCCCACTTGGCTTTCTGAGCTTCGTCAATCATTTTCTGTTCCTCTTTCGATAATTTAGCCAATCTCGCCGTCGAAAACAAGAGCGCGAACTCCGAATTCGCATACTGCCTGGGCATCTGCGTCATGTTCTTTATGTTCTTGAGAGCGTAAAGCCCCCTGTCGAGCGTCGTTTCCAGCTCATCCAAAGGCTTGTTGAACTTCGGCAATTCCACAAACGCAAAATTAAGAGTATCGCTGACACTTGCGCCGTTGACTTCGCGAAGTTTTGCCCGACGGATGTAGCGGTCGTCGGCAAACATATTGAATTCCATGAACACAACTGTAACGACCGGCTTCAAATCGTAATTGTACTTTTTGCCACGTTCCCCCTGCGCAATAACCGTCTGCGAAGCGTAATAAATTGCGCGGTTGACAATGTTTTCCTGAAAAAGAATCTGCACCTCAATAATGAACCGCCGCCGCTCAGAATCGATGCAATGTAAGTCAAATACAGAAGTCCGATTTTCATTCGAGCCGTCGCTGTATTCCTTGTTACGGGACTGCACATCGACAATCGGCGACGCGATTTCGCCTTCAAGTACAGCGTTCAAAAGCGCAATCAGACAGACTTTGTTTTGCGAATCAGGATTGAAAGCCTTCTTGAAAGTCCTGTCAAGAAGAAGATCCGCAAAGACTCCAGCCCCTTTGTATTCTTCGAAAGTTTTGGCCTCGCCAATCATTTCGCCGTGGCCATTCTTTATTTCAGCCGCGTTATTATTGTTTTCCATAATTATCCGTTGTTAAACACCCGATGATGTCAGGCCCATAGACAGAAAACGCTCCCATCCATTATATTAACACGCCTTTTTGGAAAATTTGGTCCACTATTTTTTCAATAAAAATGAAATTTTTACAATCGACAGTACTATATGCAAAAAGTCCGGCGGAAACGCCAGAATGACGCAGGAGCCGAGCGATGCAGAAACATGCTTGCATGTTTTTATATCCGAGGCGAACAAGTCAAGCCTCGAAGAGGAATGACGCAGGAGCCGAGCGATGCAGAAACAAACTCGTATGTTTCTATATCCGAGGCGAGCCTGTCATGTGCTTGCACAATGACGAGCAAGGTTAGACCGCACGAACGCTTGCGTTCGCATTTAATCCCCGCCGCAGTCAAACCTCGAAGAGGAATAACGCAAGGAAGGCGGATGTAATCCGCCTTAATATTTTATAAGGAAATTATTCGAGTTTTACACAACGGACCACATACCCACTTTTCTTCTCACCACGGCGATTACGAGTAGTTCCTGTACCATCATCGCTATCTCTAGCAACATATGCAGCATACGCATACACAGCCACATCATACTCATGTTCTTCTGGATACACCCAGTAAACAACATCGAGCAAGTCATCAAAACCACCATTAGCAGTCCTTAAACCAGCACCAACAAGGGAGAAACCCGTAGTATTGTAGCCGCTAAAGCGGTATCCGGAACGCAGTCCTGCAATACCATGTTCTTCATTGCCATCTGCATTTTCTATAATTTTGTAATCATCATAAGTCATTAACCGCCAACCTTCCGGGCAAATTCCTCGATGATTTTCTTGTATTAATTCAGCGCAACTTTCAGTATTGCAACGGCTCGGCAGTTGCATCATTTCCGCCCACTGGTAAAGGCCACCAAATTCATCACATTTTGTAGTATCGTTATTATAGCAGTAGCGTTCTATTTCAGAATCGTCATTCTGATCATTTTCGCCAAGAACCATCTTACCAATATTCAAATTTTCAGCCATGACGGTAACAGTATCCTCAGTCCAAATGGCTTTACCATTAGCACCCATTTCTTTAAAGACACGTCCTGGAATTGTGATATAATAATAGCTTCGCCCATTACGAGGATCAACAAAAGTCTTATAACGATTTTCTCCAATACGCCAATCCGCAGCAAGTGCATGCGAATGATCAAACGGAACATATTCGCTGCTGGACGACTCAACTTTTATACTGGATGAAGACAAGTTCGCTGAGCTCAGCCGAAGCGAACTAGAACTGGATTCTACTTTTTTACTAGAAGACGATTGATTACTGCTACTAGATCCTTCGCTGCTGCTCAGGATGACGGAAGAAGAAGAAACCGTCTTGACGGAAGATGAGGAAGAAATCTTTTTACTGCTACTAGACTGTTTACTGTTACTGGATCCTTTGTGGCTATTACCACTCTGGTTGACAGAAGAAGACGACACATTATCGTCATTTGCGGAAGTACCGCTGTCGCTGCCACAAGCGACAAGGGCTATGGACAGGAAAATAGCAAGCAGAGATTGCTTCGCTGCGCTCGCAATGACGTTATTCAAGCCTACAATAACGTTATTCATTCCAAACTTTCTCATTCGCACTCCTCTTATAAGGATAAAATAGAAAAATTCGGATGTAAATAGATTGACTATAGAGAAAAGCTATTAGGTATGAGCACGGGTCTTACGACCCTTTGGGGTATGAGGTATGGGCAATTGCTCAAAAGGGCTTTCGCACCTACCCCACAGCCCAAAGCGAAGCGACCCCAAAGACACGCAGTGCCGACCCCACCCCCAAAAATTTCTACATTTGGCGCATGCCATTCTACTCCGACGAAATAATCCAGGAACTCAAGAACCAAGCGGATATCGCGTTGGTCATTCAGCAGTTCCTGCCGCTCAAAAAGAACGGAAACAATCGATACGTCGGTGTGTGCCCATTCCACGATGACCATTCCCCATCCATGACGGTTAACTCCACACTGGGCATTTACAAATGCTTTGCCTGTGGAGCAGCGGGGGATGTTTTCAAGTTCATCCAAGAACATGAAAAACTCGATTTTAAAGCCGCAGTAGAATGGGTGGCGAACTTTGTGGGCTATACACTCCCAAACCAAGGCGGTAAGGTCAATACCGAAGCGCTCGAAGAACGCACGATGGTTCAAAAATTAAATGAACTCGCTTGCGAATGGTTCGAGCAACAGCTCACGTTAAGCCCAAAGGCTCTCGAATATTTAAACAAGCGTCACGTTTCCAAAGACACGCGAAAACAGTTCCATATCGGGTACGCCCCGACAGGTCGTGAAGGTTTTATCGGATACGCTGCACGCAACGGTTTTTCGCCACGCGATTGCGTCAAGGCGGGTCTTGCTGTCGAAAAAGAAAATGGCGGTATCGCAGACAAGTTCCGCGATCGCTTGATGATTGCCATCCAGAACCTTTCCGGTGTAGTCGTCGCCTTTGGCGGTCGAGACTTGAGCGACCCGGACTCACACAAAGGCATTAAACTCGCCAAATACATGAACAGCCCAGAAACCGCACTCTACAGCAAGCGCGATATTCTCTTTGGGCTGAATCACAGCCGCAACGCCATCACGAAGGAGAATGCGGTCATTATCGTCGAAGGATATTTTGACCTCATCAGCCTTTACCAAAGCGGAGTGCAGAACGTCGTTGCCGCATCGGGAACGGCGCTTACCGAAATGCATGCAAGCATCCTCGCCCGCTACGCGAAAACGGCTTACCTAGTCTTTGATGGTGATGCCGCTGGACAAAACGCCACGCGCCGCAGTCTTGAAATTGTGCTCCCCAAGGGGCTCACGCCAAAAATCTTTGCGCTCTCACGCCCGGACGGTACCAAGATTGACCCGGACAACTTCGTGAACGAACAAGGTCCGGACGCTTTTAGACAAGCGCTCAAATCAGCAGAAGACTGGCTCAGCTATCTCGGTCGTTCGATGCCACACCAAGGACCCGAAGACCGCGCTGCATTCATTACGCAGGCAAAGACGCTTATCAAAAGCATTGAAAATCCAGAACTGCGCAACCAATATTTAAAGCTAGTTGCCGAACGTTATGGCACAACCAGATCTCTCGAAGGGATCAAAAATCCATATCATAAACACGTAAAAAAGACGACAAACACAGAACAACCCGCAGCACCGCAAGTAAGCGTCCCGTGGGAACTGCTCTCGCCGATCGAAGTGCGTTTTGCAAATTTGCTTTATCGCAACCCCACCCTTCTCGACCGTGCTGCAGAATACTTCGACATGGACTTTGCCGCAAGCGGAATCCAGATTTTCGATTCTCCGCTGATTGATGAATTTATCCAGTCGATTCTCGCGCAGTACGCAGAGACGGGCGCATTCTCGCCGAGAGTCTTGTACGAATCGCTTTCACCGCAGTTGCAACTTTTCTTGGAACAACTCCCCGACGAGACATGGAAAACGCCGAACGAAATTCTCGAATTTTACGACACGTTAGCCGTGCTCACGCTAAACCTGTGCGACCGCTACAAAAAGCTCATTCTGCTTGATTCCGAAGCAGGCATGCGTCTCCGCATGCAGTTGAATAAATTTACGCAGAACATCCAGATTATATCGAAAAAGCGCAAGATTTCGGCCATTACGCCGGACGTTTTTGCCGAACAGGTCATCCTGAGCAAGGCTCCGCTCATCGACCTTTACACCGCAATTAATGAGTTGTCAATGGGCGCACCGGTCACCGCGCAGTTCAACGCACCAGCATTTTCGCAACCCGCGCCGACACACGTGCAACCAAACGCACCGCAGCACGCACTGGCCGCCGCACAATCCCCGACGCAATTTGCAGCCGCGCAACCAGCACAGTTCGCGCAATCTGAAATGCCCCCGGAAATGGAAGCCCCGCCACCATTCGATGGCGACGAGCAATTCGCATCGAGCGAACCTCCCGAAGACGTTCCATACGACCCGAACGAAGACGAGCCCTACGTCCCTGATGACGAGCCTTACGTTCCTGACGATGATTTTGGAGCAAGCGACGACTTTGGCTAACGCCCACTAGATTTTAAAATTAAAGAGGAAATATGTTATCCATCAAGAACCTTAAAGCAAGTATCGAAGACGGCACCCAGATCCTGAAGGGAATCAATCTCGAGGTGAAACCCGGTGAAGTCCACGCCATCATGGGCCCGAACGGCTCCGGCAAAAGCACGCTCTCCAAAGTGATTGCAGGGCACCCCGCTTACCATGTCGATGGCGGCTCCGTAGAACTCGACGGCAAGAACTTGCTCGAGATGGAAATCAACGAACGCGCGAACTCCGGCCTCTTTATCAGCACGCAGTACCCGACCGAAATTCCGGGCGTGAACAACGTCGAATTCTTGAAAATGGCGCTCAACAGCAAGCGCGCCTTCCTCGGCCAGCCCGAAATGAGCGACGAAGATTTCAAGAAACTCTGCGAAGAAAAGATGAACTTGCTCGAAATGGACGAACGCTATCGTGAACGCGGCGTGAACGACGGCATGAGCGGTGGCGAAAAGAAGCGCAACGAAATCCTCCAGATGGCCATTCTCG
>Ga0310696_10003543_pt1 | contig 19441 bp, 12 predicted proteins | sample AusTroGonzalo_MG_4_FD_203885 | JGI IMG/M metagenome (GOLD analysis project Ga0310696, IMG submission 203885) | Bovine rumen microbial communities from tropical cattle in Woodstock, Queensland, Australia - Gonzalo_02 (v2) (version 2) | ecosystem: Host-associated > Mammals > Digestive system >... | reverse complement strand
TGTGGTACCGGACCACCGGCGCGCCTTCGGCCTGCGCGGACGTCGGGATGACGCCCTCGAAGGTCAGGATTCCGTCGGTGCTGTCCAGCACGGTCTTGGCCATGCTGAGGTCGCTGAAGGCGTTGACCTCCCAGGTCAGCGCCACCGTCGAGCCGTCGCCCAAGGTGAGGGTGGCGGGCAGGTTTTCGCTCGTCCAGGTCGGCTTGTAGAACACTTCGTCCTGCTTGTTGTTGGCATCGATGATTGTGCCAGTGTAGCCGGCGTAGGCAGCCTCCAGGTCGTCCATGGTGGCGAAGTGGGAGGCATCCGTGGGAACGTCGAAGCCGACGTACAGTCTGTCGTAGACGCTCAGGTTCAGCGCGTTGTTCGCATAGCTGACGTACTGGGCCTTCAGGCCGTCGGAGGAGGCAGCGGATGCCTCGCCGTTGACCAGCGTCATGGCGACGTTGTTGACGGTCAGGGCTGTGTTGAGGCCGGCCAGGCCGTCGGCCAGAGCGTAGCTGCCGACGCCAGCTTGGTTGATGGTGATGTCGGGGGCGGAGAGGTCGAGGCTCGTGAAGGTGACCTTGCCGGTGTTGGCGAAGGTGACGCCCGTGAGTCCGTCGCCTGTCTCGGTGAGGGCGCAGATGGTGATGGCGGTGTCGCCCGCGAAGACGAGTTCGGCGTCTTCGACATTGACCACGGCAGTGGAGGCCTTGGTGATGTCGGCGTTGATGACATCGGCGCCAGAAATGGTGATGGTGCCATTCACGTTATTGATTTTGTCGGAGGCGGTTTCGAGCGTGAAGTTCGTCATGATGACGGTGCCGCCATCGTTGTAGAGGGCGCCACTGATGCTGGAAGTGCTGCTGACGTTGCCGCTGAAGTAGACGTCATACAGGGTGAGGGCGGAGCAGTTGTAGATGGCGCCGCCGTTGCCGCCGGCGGTGTTGCCGACGAAGGAGGCGTTATTGATGGTCAGGCTGGAGTTGGACTGGTTGAAGATGGCGCCGGCGTGGCTGGGGCCAGAGCTGTTGTTGGTGAACTCGGCGTTGTTGATGGTCGTAACGCCTCGGTTGAAAAGGGCGCCGCCGAGAACGTTAGCGACGTTGGAGTCGAACGTCACGTTGTACAGGAGCAGTCCGTCGCTGTCGGTGGCGATGGCGCCGCCGTAGATAGCGGTGTTGCCAGTAAAGACGACCTCGGTGATGTCGGTCACGGCGCTGCCAGTGTAGATGGCACCGCCGTGGGCATTGGAGGTGTTGGCGGTGAAGGTGGAGCTGTAGATGCTAGTCGAGGAACCAGTGGTGTAGATGGCGCCGCCGTTGCCACGGTTCGTATTGCTGTCGTAGACGTTGTCTGAAGTATACAGGACATTGTCCACCTGCGTCTTGGTGACGGTGCCGCTGGTGGTGGAGGCAATGTAGATAGCCTCGTTGTAGATGGCGCCGCCGTGGCCAGACGCGGAGTTTGCAGTGAAGGTGGAGCCGGTGATGGAGGCATCCACTACATTGCTGATGTCAATGGCACCGCCGTTGTAGCCGACTGCCGACTGCGTCTGGACGTTGTTGGCGAAGGTGGAGCCGCTGACGGAGAGGGTTCCGCCTGGGGTGGTAATGATGGTTCCAGAGACCGTGCTTTTGGGATTTGATCCGGCTGCGTAGAGGGCGCCGCCGTGGCTGGCGCTGTTGCCTTCAAACAGGGAGTCGGTCACCTCACTGTAGAGACCGCTGTAGAGACCGCCACCATAACTGGCGCGGTTTTTTGTGAAGGTGTTGCCTTCCACGAAGGAGATGTTGGGAGCGTAGAGAGCACCGGAATAGCCGCCAGAGACATTGCCAGTATAGAGGACATTGGTGAAAGTGCCCGTGCCGTTGTTGGCGGCGATGGCGCCGGCGTGGGACTGGATGCTGCATCTGGAGAAGGTTGAATCGCTGATGATCAGTTCGCCGGCGGCCTGGAAGATGGCCGCACCAAGAACTTTGCTGCGCGAACTGTCGAACACAGAGTTCTTGATGGTGGTGGTTCCGGTGACAATGTAGATGGCACCGCCGTAGGCGTTGCCACTGCTATTGGCGGTGCTGGCGGAGAAGGTACAGCCGTCGATGGTAATGACACCAGAGGTGTAGATATCCGCGCCAGAGGCAGCCACCTGGTTGTTCGCGAAATAGCTGTTGGTGACCGTCATGGTGGAGCCAGCCTTGTTGAGCAAGGCGGCGGCGTTGCTGTCGGCTGTATGGTTATTGGTGAAGGTGGAGTTGGAGATTTCGGCGATGCCGCCAGCGTTGATGATGGACTTGGCTTTTGTGTTCCCGTTCACCAGGATGTTGTCGGCATAGAGTTTACCGGTGCCGGTGACAATGATGTCCTGAGCAACGTCGCCAGTGCCGGTACTGCTGTTAGCGCTGAAGGTGGCGGCGGAGACATGGGCCGTGCCGGAGTTGTAGATGGCTGCGCGGGCGTTGCCGTTGGCTGCCCCGACGGTGTTGCCCAGGAAATTGACCTCATTGAGGAACAGGAGGCCTGCGGAGTCATTGACGATGGTGCCGGCCGCGCCACTGGTGTTGCCGGTGAAGAGAACGTTGCTGACAGTGGCGGTGCCGCTGTTGTAGATGGCGCTGGCGTGGGTAATGCCGACGTTATTAGTAAAGGTAGAGCCAGTGACCGTGAGGAAACTGTCGTTCTTGACGGCGCCGGCGATTTTGCTGGTGTTGGCTAGGAAATTGACCTCGTTGAGGACCAGGAGTCCTGCGGAGTCATTGTGGATGGCGCCGGCCACATCACTGGTGTTGCCGGTGAAGACCACATCGCTGACAGTGGCGGTGCCGCCGCTGTTGTAGATGGCGCTGGAATCGGTGGTGCCGACATTATTAGTAAAGGTAGAGCCTGTAACCGTGAGGAAACTTTCGTTCCTGACGGCGCCGGCGATTTTGCTGGTGTTGGCCAGGAAAAGAACGTTGTCAATGGTACCGTAGGAGGTTATGGTCGAGCCACCGACATTGTAGAACGCGCCGACGGAGTTGAGGCCGTGGTTGCTGGTGAAGGTGGAGTCGGTGACGGTAGCCGTGCCGTTGTTATTATAGACACCGGCACTCCGGCAGGCGGTATTGCCCTCGACGATGGTGTCCGTGATGTTGAGAATTTTGCTGTTTTCGAAGAGCGAGGAACCACCATTCACGCCGTAGGCGTTGGTGACAGTCACGCCGCTGAAGTTCGCCGTGGAGCCGTTGACGAGAATCGTCCCGTTGCCGCCGGCATTGCGTGCCTTGTCGACGACGGAGTCCGTGATGGTGAAGACACCACCGGAGATGTAGAAGTTGCCGTAGCCACCGGAGGTGTTTCCGGTGATGGTCGAACCGCTGACATCCAGAGTACCGCCCTGGAGGAAGAAGGCAGGGGCATGCGTGTCAGTATAGCCATTGGAGATAGTGGAGCCGATGAAGGTGACTTTGCCCCCGCTCTGCTGGAGGGCTCCGCCTAGAGTTCGGCAGTAGGACTTGTCCACCAGGACATCGTCAAAGGTATGGGTACCGCCGTAGATGCGGAAAGCGCCAGCATAACTGTTACCGGAGGTGTTTGCGGAGCCAGCGTAGAAGGTCGAACCGGTGATTGTGGAGGTTCCATTGCCACTCAAGTAGAGCAGACCGCCCTCGCTCAGGTTGGGGACGCCGCCAGCGAAATAGGAATCCTTGATGTTCAGCACACTAGCGTTGTCCATCACCAAGGCGCGTCCTTTCTGAATGTTGTTAATGGTCACGCCTTCCAAATTCACGGTGGATCCGGCAGTGCTGGTGATATAGATGCCACACGCCGCCATGGTATTGCCGGTGATGACCGTATCCGTGATATTGGCTTGCGATTTGCAGATTCTGATGACGGAAGAACCATTGGCGGAACCAAGGTTGTTGGTGAAGGTACTGTTGCTGACCGTGGCAATGGAGTTTTCGCCGAGGCAGAGGGCGCTGGAGTTGGCATTGGTGGTGGTGTTGCCCTCGAACGAGCAGTTGTCGATGGTGACATTGCAACCGGCGTAGATGGCGGAGCCGTTGAGGGTGCCAGTGAGGGTGTTTCGCTGGAAGGAGGTGTTTGTGATAGAGGCGGTTCCCGCATTGAGGAAGAGTGCGCCGCCGTGGCCACCAGACACGTTGCCGGCGAAGATGCTGTCGTTGATGGTCATCACCGCGGTCGCGTTGTTCAGCATGATGGCACCGCCGTGGCTGGTGGCGGTATTTCCGCTGAAGGTCGAGCCGTCGATGGTCATCAAGGTGTTCCCCTCGGCGGCCATGATGGCACCGCCCTGCACCGCGTAGTTGTCCTGGAAGAGGCTGTTGTTGATGGTCAGTATGCCGCGTTGCCAGAGGGCGCCGGCGTTATCCGCCTTGTTGTTCGAGAAAGTGGAGCCGAGGAAGGTCACGGTGGAACCTGGATTGACATAGACGGCGCCGCCGTTGCTTCCGCTCATTGTATAGCCGTCGAAGTCGATGCCTTCGTCGAAGATGTATTCGGTGGAAGTTCTGAAGGTGGTACCGCGGATGTTGTGATTCGCCAGGCTGACGACGACCGCCAGCGACTCGGTCATGCCGGTTAGGGTCGTATACCCCGGGCCGGCGTAGGAATTACCGCCAACTGTACAGGTGGTTACGGAACCGTCGGCGCTGACAATCGCCGCTTCGATTGGTTCTGTGTTTCTCAGGACGCCCATTCTTTTTCTCCTTGAGGTTGTCTGGGTGTTGGTATTATGATGAAAACAAAAGTTATCACGATTCACATTTCAACATTATAATTATATCACACTTTTTCCCAAAAAACAAGAAAAATCATAAAAAAGTGAAAAAATAATAACCGAGGGAGAGCCGAGCGTCTGCTCGGCCAATGTGCCCGTGAAAAAGTGTACCAATATCCGGTAGAGGGAGGCCAAGGCTAGAGATTCTAGCGGGGCGCGCGCTTGGCCGGGACGAGGGACATGGGACGCGGGGCGCGGGGAGCGCGCTTGGCCGGGACGAGGGACGAGGGACATGGGACGCGGGACGCGCCCTACCGAACGATGGCATAATTTTCCACGGGCGCGCCCAACAATAATCCCCTACTTCACCAGGCCGGCCAGCCAGGTGACCATGCCCTGCGGGAATAGCACGAGCATGAGAAAACAGAAGAAATAAGCAGGCAGGAACAGCATACTGCCCTTGAAGACCTCGGCGGCGCTCGTGTCCTTGCTGATTCCCGCGACAATGAAACTGGAGACGCCGACCGGCGGCGTGACTGCCCCCAGAGTAGTCACGAGGCAGACGACCTGGCCGAACCAAACTGGGTCATAGCCCAACTGGGTGATGAGCGGCTGGAAAAGCGGCAGCGAAATCATCAGGAAGGCGAGGGAGTCCATCAGACATCCGCCGACGAGATAACAGACGGCGATGGCGGCCAGGATCAGCACCGGCGGCAGATTGCAACGGGAAACGGTGTCGGCCAGCAGGAACGGCAAGCGGGTCATGACCAAGAACTTGCCGAAGATGGTCGCACCGGCGAGAATAAGGAAAACCATGCCGGAGATGTGGAGTGTCTCTTTCACGGACTGGAGCAGTCCGCGCCAGCCAAGATGGCGGCGAAGCAGGCACCAGCCGATGCCACAGAAGGTCCCGAAGCCGGCGGCTTCGGTCGGCGTGACAATGCCCGTGAACATCGCGCCCATGATGAGCACGAAGAGGACGGCGACCTCGATGACGCCCCCCAGGCAACGGAGACGTTCGCCGAGCGTGTGCGCCTGGCCTCCGGGCGCCCAGTCCTTGTGCACGGCGCAGAGCACCAGCACGGTCACGACGAAGGCCAGCACCAGCAGTCCGCCCGGCAAAATGCTTCCCGCAAACAGTTTGGAGATGCTTACGCCCGTGTACAATCCGTAGACGACCAGGACGATGGAAGGCGGAATGACCACGCCGAGGGTCGAACCGACGGCGATGCTCCCGCATTTGAGTTCGCGGCGGTAGCCAGCCTCGGTCATGGGCGGCAAAGCCACGCAGCCCATGGTGGCGGCCGTCGCGGTATTTGAACCGCAGATGGCGGAGAAGCCAGCGGAGGCCAGCAGGGTTGTCACGGCAAGGCCCCCGCGCTTTTCGCCGAACCAGGTCTTCGCGGCAGTGAACAGGCGCTCGCTGTAGCCGGCATGGAACATCGCCTCCCCCAGCAGCACGAACAGCGGAATGACCGTGAAGCCGTAGTTGGAGAAGACGCTCCAGACCTCCATGCCCGTGGTGCCCGCGAATATCGTGTGCAGTGTGACTTCCGGCATGAGCGAAATGCAGCCGACCGTCCCGACCAACAGCATGGCCAGCCCCGGCGACATGCCCGTAAACAGAATGAGCAGGAGCATCACCAGGATGCCGAACAGGCCAAAGACCATTTCCGCGTTCATCTGGCACCCTCCCCTGCTCCCGTGCCTGCGGGCGCGATTTCCGTCGTCTCGCCAGGCAGGACGACATCGTTGCGGATGGAAGTGACGACGCCCTTGCGCTCCCCGCTGGTGAGGGCCTCGGTGTCCGGGTCCTTGCGGGTCAGCAGATAGACGCAGTCGGTCAGGTAGGCGCAGGCCAGCAGAAGCAGACCGCCCGCACAGGCATACATGAGCCAGGGATACTGGATGCGCAGAGTCTCGGAAAGTTCCCCCGCCGCCAGCAGGCGTTTGGCACGGTTAATCTGCTGGACGGCCAGCACCAGCAACAGCAGAAACCCACAGAACATGTTGAAGGCACCGACCAGTCGCTTCACCAGGGGCTTGTACCGTCGCGTGAACATGTCGAGTTCGACATGCCCGCGCTTGCGCTGAGTGTCCGCCAGAGCCAGGGAGGCGATAAGCGCCCCCAGGAAGCCGGAAATCTCGTAACTGCCGCCAATGGGATGCCCCAAAAGGCGTCCAAAGACATTCAGCCCAGACAATAGTACGAGAGCACCAAGCAGGAAACCGGCGATGCCCAGGCCGGCCAGGCAGAGCCAGCGTTCCAGACGAACCAGCCTGTTCATTTGCCGTTCCCTTCGCCGTTTTGCAGGAAATCGATGAGTTTCTGTCCGTCGATGCCGTTCTGGGCGACACGCTTGACGTAGGCATCCATGATAGGCGCGAGTTTCGCCTTGACGGCGGCGATCTGCTCGTCGTTCAGGCTGGTGACGGTGACGCCGTGCGTCTCCTTGGACCAGGCCAGCGCGTCCTCAACATGCTGGTCAACGTAGGCGCCAGTCCATTCGGCCTGCTCGAAATAGAGGTCGTCGAAGACCTGCTTCACGTCTTCCGGCAGGGAGTCCCATTTCTTCTTGTTCATGACGACCGCAAAACTGATGACCGGCAGGCGCGCCTCCACGACATGCTTGCAATAGACGGCGTAGTTCATGTCCTTCATGACTTCGCCCGACGAGACGATGCCGCTGATGACGCCCTTGTGCAAGGCGTCCGGCACGTCGGACTGGGGCATGGCCACTGGCGCCGCGCCCAGGAGTTTGAGCGCGTCCAGGCTCGTCCCGGAACTGCGGAGCGTGGCGTTCTTGAGGTTGGTGACATCCTCGATGGGGGCACTGCTCATGATGACCCCCGGGGGGCATGTGAAGGCAGTGAGAAGTTTTGTCTCCGCAAACTCCGCGGGATTCTCGCGCTTGAGCAATTCCGCCAGACGCCGGCTGGCCGTCTTGGAGTCAGGGAAGAAATGCGGAAGGTCTGTCGCCTCGGAGACGGGGAAGCGCCCCGGCTGGTAACTCATGGCGAAATTGCCGATGGCGGCCGTGCCGTCGGCCACGCCGTCGTAGATGGCTTTCGCGCCGAGGAGGGTTCCGCCGGGATATGTCTTGATGCGGACGCGCCCGTTGGTGCGCTTCTCGACCTCCTGCTTCCAACGCTCCATCTGCACGCAGGGGAAAGTCTCCGGTGGCGGGAAATTCGCATAACTCAGTTCAATGACACTCTCGCCTTCCTGACGGGAACAGCCTGCGAATACCACAAGCATGAATGAGGCGATGCCGACAAACAGCAAATTCTTTTTCATGGCCTTTCTCCCAATGGACAAAAAAATGGTAAAAATCTGGAAATAAATTAATTAATATAATGCCTAATAATTAATAATACAAGCCCGCACATTCCGGTAGGGCGGCGAGACCCTTCGCCGCCGTTCGTGCCCGGGGAAAAACATGCCATCGTTTGGTAGGGTGGCGAGACCCTTCGCCGCCGTTCGTGCCCGGGGAAAAGGACATGGTAGGGCGGCGAGACCCTTCGCCGCCGTGGTGCCCCTGGATAAATGATTTGGTAGGGCGGGCAGGGGTCTGCCCGCCCTACCGGACGATGGAATACTTTTCCACGGGGCGCGACGGCGCGGAAACCGGCGACCTTGTCGCGAAAAATTGCAAAAATCGTTTTTGGCATTACATTAATAATCCCTGGGGACAGGTGAAGCGAATTCGTTTACAAGATGTTTGGGCTTACTGTCTCCTCATTATGTTAAAACCAATTACTTGCACGAGCGACCTCGGACTGTACGAACTGTCCCAGCCAGGGCCCATCCGCTGTCTGATTGCCACAACGCCGGAAACGCGGTCGATTTGCAACGACCCGCAGATTCTCGGCACCGAATACACCCGCCGTCTGCAACGGGCTTGCGCCAGGATTTTGTCCGCCGGAGGCTTCCCTCTGACGGAAAACAACACGGCGGTCATCAATATTCTGCGCGGTGGCCTGAATTTCGGCCTGCGCGATGCCCTGGCGGATGCCTTCGGCTGGAAGGCGCACACGACCTGCTTCATTTCGGCCCAGCGAGCCCGCGACACTGCCGATCCGGAAGAATGGCATATCACGGAAAACGCCTACCGCAAGGTCTATTTCCCGCAGGAGCCACGCCTTGTCATCGGCGATGTCGTCGCGACCGGCACAAGCCTGCGCTTCGCCCTGGAGGAACTTCTGAAATCGGCCGAAGCGGAAAACGCCTCACTGCGCAGCATCCTGTTCTTCACCTACGGCGGGCCGCGCGCCATGGAAATCCTCAATGAGGTCGATGCCCTCTGCCGCCGCAAATTCCCCGACTACGAGGTGACGACGCTGGTCTTCCTGGAGGGTTGCTTCCAGGTGCCCGACCTCCACAGCCGCCTGACAATCCGCCTGACAGGCACTGACCTGCTGCGGACTGGCGCCATCATGGCTCCGGAATTCATCGAGTCGCAATACGAAGACCCCGCATATCCGCTGGAGCGTTGCACCATCTACGATGCTGGCAGCCGCGCCTTCTGGATCCGCGAATACGCAGCGGACGTCCTCAACTACTGGAAGCAGGTGCTTGACCTGGCCGTACACGGCGTGACTTACGCCGACTATCTGGCCCAGCGTTTCCCTACCCTCGACGCCACCCGCCTGCCGACCGACATTTCCCTGCGGGACCTGGCCATCCGCCAAATCGGCCGGATGCAGCCGTTTGCCTTATGATTTTAGCGGCCTTACACGCGCTTTTCCACGGGCACGTTGGCCGAGCAGACGCTCGGTCCTCCCTCGCCTTTCCCTTTTTCCTTAACCACCAACCACTAGGAACCTGCCATGAGCAACGAAAATCCGCAAACTGAAATGCCGGCCCAAGAGGCCGCAACCGCAACTCCCCAGATCCTTGACCACGACTTTGCCCAGAGCCAGGTGCCTGTCGGCAGTCGTCGCGGTTTCTGGAGCATGTTTGTCATCATGCTCGGCTTCACCTTTTTCTCCTCCTCCATGTGGACGGGAGCTAATCTCGGTGCTGGCCTGACCATGAAAGGCTTTTGGACCGCCATGCTCATCGGCAACCTCATCCTCGGCGTCTACACCGCCGCCTTGGCCTGGATCGCCGCCGACTCTGGCCTCTCGGTGCATCTGCTCTCACGTCGCACCTTCGGTCAGAAGGGCAGCTGGCTGCCGTCCTTCCTGCTCGCCTTCACGCAGATCGGCTGGTTTGGCGTAGGTGTCGCCATGTTCGCCATTCCCGTTCAGACTTGGCTGAATGCCAAGGGCATCAACTGCAATGTCTGGATTCCCGTCATCATCTCCGGCCTGGCCTTCACCTCCTCCGCCTATTTCGGCATCAAGGCGCTGTCCATCATCTCCATCGTCGCAGTGCCGATCGTCGCCTTTGGCGGCGGCTTCTCCATGCTGAAGGTCTTCTTCGATAATCCAGACGCCTGGAACACAATGATTCATTTTACGCCAGACGCCGCCAAGGCTCTGACCATCAGCACGGCCATCGGGTTGACTGTCGGCAATTTCGTCTCTGGCGGCACCTGCACGCCTGACTTCGTCCGCTTCGCCAAGTCCAAGAAGATCGCCGTCGCCACCACGGCCATCGCCTTCTTCCTCGGCAATTCGCTGATGTTCCTGTTCGGGGCGGTCGGCGCCATGTTCTACAACAAGAACGACATCTCGGAAATCCTCGTCCTCCAGAACCTCCTCGTCCCCGGAATCATCGTCCTCGGTCTGAACATCTGGACAACCAACGACAACGCCCTCTACACCTCTGGCCTCGGCCTCGCCAACATCACTGGCCTGCCGAAGAAGGCCATCGTCCTCTTCAACGGCATTCTGGGAACCGTGCTGGCCGTTTGGCTCTACAACAATTTCTGCGGTTGGTTGAGCATGCTCAACACGACTCTGCCGCCAATCGGTGCCGTCCTCATCGCTGATTTCTTCCTGAATCGCGGCAAAGGAGAGCGCACCGCCAGCATCCTCCGCTGGCAGGCTGTCGTCTCCTGGGCCATCGGCGTCGCCGTGGCCAATTTCGTCAAGGTCGGCATCAGCAGCATCAATGGCATGATTGCCGCCGTCATCGCCTACGCCATCTTCAATGCCTGCTGTGGCAAGTGCTGCTGCCAATGCGGTTGCCAGGACAAAGCCAATTAGCGCGAGTTTAGCAAGCATACCCTAATCCCCCTGCGGCAATGCGATTCGCCCGCTTGCCGCAATTTAGGAAAAGCCATCATGACCAGAAGTCGCAAAGAATTGTCTCAGTTAGCCAGCCTGGGCAGCCAGTCAACCACCTACGCCTACGACTACAATCCCGGGCTGCTGGAGCGTTTTGCGAACAAGCATCCCGAAGCCGACTATCTGGTCATGCTCAACTGCCCCGAGTTCACCTCGCTGTGCCCCAAGACCGGGCAGCCTGATTTCGCGGAAATCCGCATCGCCTACATTCCGGACAAATATCTGGTCGAATCCAAGTCCCTGAAACTGTATCTGTTCAGTTTCCGCAACCACGGGGATTTCCACGAAGACTGCTGCAACATCATCCGCAAGGATCTTACAGCCCTGCTGGAGCCTCGGTATCTGGAAGTGACAGGCATTTTCAACCCGCGCGGCGGCATCTCCATCTATCCCTTCGCCAACTACGCCAAGCCTGGCAGCGGCTATGAGGAATATGCCAAGACGCGTCTGTTTGCCGCCATCGACCGCCGCGACTGGAGATAGCCATGGCAAACAAGGCACTAGTGCTGGCCAGCGGCGGACTCGATTCCACGACCTGCCTGGCCATGGCCGTGGCGGAACTGGGGGCAGCGAATGTTTCCACCATCTCCATTTTCTACGGCCAGAGACACCGCGTGGAACTCAAGGCCGCCCGCGCCGTTGCCGAGCATTACGGCGTGAGGCAGTACGAGTTCGACCTCTCGCCAATCATGCAATTCTCCAACTGCGCCCTGCTCGACGGCTCCACGCAGGAGATTAGCGCCAATTCCTACAGTGAGCAGATTGCGGAAAATGGCTGTAAAATCGCCACCTACGTACCCTTCCGCAACGGACTCATGCTCTCGACCGCCGCCAGCCTCGCCCAGAGTCTCTACGATAACGACACCTGCGACCTGTATATCGGCGCCCATGCCGACGATGCGGCCGGCAACGCCTACGCCGATTGCAGCGTCCCCTTTCTGGAGCACCTCGGGCAGGCGATAGCCATCGGCACCTACGACCAGGTGCGGCTGCGCGCGCCGTTCGCGCGGCTCAACAAGGCGGCAGTCGTCGCCCGAGGTCTGCAACTGAACGCTCCCTACCACCTGACCTGGAGCTGCTACGAGGGCGGCGAGCGGCCTTGCGGCCACTGCGGAACTTGCCGCGACCGCGCCGCCGCCTTTGCCGCCAACGGCATTCCCGACCCCGCCCTGCGCTGATTTCCCTGAGCCTCCCAATGCGGAAAACCAACGAAAACCTAGTATTGCTAAACTCTCTGTTCAGCACGGCGCTTGTCGTCTCCAATGTGGTCACGGCGAAGCTCTTCCGCACTGGCATAACCGTTTTTGGCCTGGACCTGGTGCTGCCCGGGGCGCCCATCTGCTACGCCTTCACCTTCCTCATCACCGATGTCATCGGCGAAATCTGGGGGCGCAAGGAGGCCTCGAAAAGCATCGTCTACGGCTTTGTCTGCCAGATTTTCGCCTCCCTGCTCATCATCATGACGCAGCATATTCCCGCCGCCGACCAGAATATGCAGGACGCCTACGAGAAACTGCTGGGGCAGAACTTGCTGTTCGTCGTCGCCAGCCTCATCGCGTATTTTGCCTCGCAGATGTGGGACGTCTGGTTCTTCCACTACCTACGCGACTGGTATCTGAAAAAGCGCGGAGGAACCACCCGTGCCCGCTGGCTGTGGAACAACGCCAGCACGATGACCAGCCAAATCATCGACACCGTGCTGTTCATCGGCATCATCTTCGGCCTCGGCTTCCGCTGGTTCTGGGATTGCAACAAATGGGCCGCCATGGCCCTGACCATCCTCGGGCAGTATGCGTTCAAATTTATCCTTGCACTCCTCGATACCCCCCTATTCTACCTGCTGACGCATGAGACGCAGGACGCGGAACGCGAGACATGAGACGCGCTTGGCTGAGACGCGGGACATGGGACGCGGGACGTGGGAAGCGCGCATGGCTGGGACGCGGGACATGGGACACGGGACGCGCGCTTGGCTGAGACGCGGGACGCGGGACATGGGACGCGGGAAGCGCGCTTGGGCGAGACACGGGACGTGGGACGAGAAACTAGCCACTAGCAAGCCATCTGAAAGGACAAGCAAGATGATTGATTGGCGACTGAAAGAAAAACTGAAAGGAAAGGACATCCTTTATGGTACGCATACGGGCCTGAACAACGCCGTAATCACCGAAATACTTTCCGGCCTTGGATATGATTATCTGTGGATTGACACGGAGCATGCTGCCGTCGATTATGCGGAACTGGTACAGATGATTGGCAATGCCTGGAACGCCGGAACTCCCCCGCTGGTCAGACTGAACATCGGCGACAGGAATCATTCCAAGCGGGTCATGGAAATGGGACCAGCGGGAATTATCTTCCCCATGGTTGACACGGCGGAGCAGGCCAACGAATCCATCAAGTTTACGCTTTATCCCCCGGACGGCTTCCGCGGCTTCGGACCGCAGCGGGCAGTTCGCTACGGGCTGGACAACGACATGGAATACTTGCAACACGCCAATGAAGCCCTTTGCCGCTTCATCCAGTTAGAATCCCCGGAAGCCGTGGACAATTTGCCGGCAATGCTGAAAAACCCCTGGATTGACGGCTTTATCATCGGTCCGGTCGATTTGTCCTGCCGTGCGGGCTGTCCCGGTGATGTCTACAGTGAAAAAGTCACCAGCCTGGTCCGCATGGCCGCTGACATCGTTCTGCCCGCCGGACGCCGTTTCGGCCTGTCCTTGGGAGCACTGACCCCAGAGGGGCGTCAGCACTGGCTGGACCTGGGCATCAACATGATTTCCATTGGCAACGACTACACCTTTGTCCTGCAAGGTGCGCGCCAGAATCTGGAATTTCTGCGGACTGGGAAAAGTCTTCATTAGTCTACAAAGATCCGTTGATTCTGCTCTGCTGAGGTGCGCTCATGGCCGAGACTGGGGACATGGGACGGTGGACGTGAGGTTAACTGCAAACCACTTTTTTGTGTCGTGAACCTGAATAGTTACCAATAAAAAACAATCCCCTGGAATTGTCAAGCGAAAGCACCAGATTTCAGTTAGATTTTTCCCAGGCGAGGGAATGCCTCATGAGAATTGTCAGTTACAACACGCAGGCAGGTTTTGCCAATGGTCGCCAGCTTCACGACTGGGAGGCGCAGGCCGCCCTGCTGGCCACGTATGATGCAGATGCCATCGCCTTGCAGGAAGTCGCCATCCGCCATCCGCAGGGGAAACCAGTGGATTATCCAGCGGAGGTCGCCAGAAAACTGGGGATGAATTATCTTTTCGCCGAGGCCATGCCCCTGAAGCCAGATGGGCACTACGGGGTCTGCCTGTTGTCGCGCCATCCGCTTGAACACCTCGCAACGATTCAACTGCCTGTTCCGCAGGACATCGAGCCGCGCGTAGCCCTGGTGGCGCGCGTGCTGGCACCGACACCGTTCTGCCTGGTCTCCACGCACCTGTCCTATCATGGGGAATTTCCCGGCGACGACGAAGGCCGCGTGCGGCAGATGGAATGCATCTTGGACTTCCTTGAGGCCAACCGACTGTCCCCCGTCATCCTGGCCGGCGATTTGAACACGGCTCCCAACGCCCCCGCCTTGATGACCCTGCGCCGCCGCTTTGAGGTCTTCAACGACAATCGCGACGCGCGTCCTACCGCCAAGACAAGCAAATTCGGCTGGCTGCAAATCGACTATATCGCGGGCACGCCGCCCAGTGCCATCCATTGCACAGCTTTTCGCGTGGGTGACGATTGCCAGGCCAGCGACCATTATGCCGTCATTGCCGATGTAGAAATTCCCGCCACGACGGTGTAAGCGATGTCAACCTTCCTTGTCATCCTGGCTGGAGTTTCGTGGGGTTTTCTGGGAGTTTTCCTGCGACAGATATCATTTGCGAAAGTCTCCGCTTTTGAGGTCTGCACCATCCGCGCGATAGGCACTGCCCTTGTGCTTGGGATCATCCTGGCCGTGTGGCGTCCTCGGCTGCTACGCATCCGCTGGCGCGACCTGTGGTGCTTTCTCGGCGGCGGCTGCGTGAGCATCTTTCTTTTCAACTTCTGCTATTTCCTGACCTTGCAGCGCACCTCCATCGGAGTCGCCGTCATCCTGCTGTATACCTCCCCTGTTTTCGTGGCTCTCCTGGCGAGGATATTCTTCCGCGAGCCGCTCACCAGACAGAAGATCCTGGCCATCTTGATGGTGATGATTGGCTGTGTCCTGGTCTCAGGTGTCTGCGGTGGCCAGCAGTCCCTGACCGCGACTGGAATCCTCACGGGACTTAGCAGTGGCTTCTGCTACGCACTCTACAGCATATTCGGACGATGCGCCCAGCAACGCGGATACTCAACCCCCACCATCACCTTCTGGAATTTCGCCTGCTCTGCCCTGGCCAGCTGCGCCTTCCCCCGCTGGGGATTTCTCGTCCAGACCTACACCCAGCAGCCGTCCATCTGGCTGTGGACAGCCCTGCTCGTCGGCGTCTCAACCATCCTGCCCTACTGCTGCTACACCGCTGGTCTGGCGCGCATGGAGGCCTCCCGCGCCGCCGTCCTCGTCGCCATCGAGCCTGTTGTCGGCGCCATCGCGGGAATCATCATCTACCACGAGCGGCTCAGCCTGGAAACCCTCTGCGGTAGCGCCTTCATCCTGGGCGCACTGTTCGTGCAGCAAATCAAATACCGTGGGAAGTGACTTCTCAATTAACCCTAGCGTTGCTCGAAAAGGCGTTCCACGGGGATTAGATAATTCATTCTCGCCAACGGTAAAAAACGGGCGACTATTTCCATTTTTGGCAAATAGTCGCCCAAAAATGCCTTAAAATTGGTGGCGATATTCTGGCAACGCCATATTCCCCATGAGAGTAGGTAATTGAGCCCTAAAGCGGGACGAGGGACATGGGACGTGAGACGCGCGCATGAGTGGGACGAGGGACATGGGACGAGCGACGTGGAACGCGCGCATGAGTGGGACGTGGGACATGGGACGAGCGACGTGGAACGCGCGCATGAGTGGGACGAGGGACATGGGACGAGAGACGCGGGATGTGCGCGGGGTGGGACGAGGGACATGGGACGAGCGACGTGGAACGCGCGCATGGGTGGGGGGCGAGGGACATGGGACCAGGGACGTGAGACATGCCACTAACACATCAACTTTTTTGTGCTCTGAACCTTCTGAATAGTTACTCTTTATTTAACGCAGAGAAATGAAAAAATGCTATATTATAATTTTCTCTTGAAAGCCAAAAATTATAAGCGGAGTTGAACGATGTCCATACAGAAAGTACTTGTCTATCTCGGAGCCACGATGCCGGCGGACGCATCCTACGCGGAAGCGGTCAGGGAACTCGGCGAAGGACTGGTGCGGCAGGGCAGGACATTGGTTTTCGGCGGCTCTCGCGAAGGCACCATGACCATTCTGGCCGATGCGGTTCTAAAGAATGGCGGGAAAGCCATCGGTGTCTTCACCAAAGCGCTCCCTCCGGATCTTCTCTATCCTGGCCTGACGCAGACCATCATCACGGAAAATATCCTGGAACGCAAGGAGGAAATGTTTCGCCAGGCCGATGCCATCATCGCCATGCCTGGCAGTTTCGGAACCTGGGATGAACTTTTCGATGCTCTGGAACGCCTCAAAATCGACAAGATTCATCGCCGCCCCCTCAAGCCTCTCGCCGTGCTGAATCTCCACGGCTATTACGACAGCGTGCTGGCCTTGCTCCAGCGCTCCGTACAAGAAGGATATACCCAACCGCACTATGCCCAACTTCTCCATGCGGCATCTTCCGTTGAAGAGTTGCTGGAATGGCTTGGCACAAGGGAATAGGCGACCATCACGCGCAGAAAAGAACATGGAGATGCGCGGGCTCCGTCCCGCGCAATTCGGCAAAGCCCGCACAGTAATGCGCGTTTTTCCACGGGCACGACGACGCTGACGTCCGCCTTCGCTAAAGCTACGGCGTGACAAGGAGCCGCGCCCTCCCGCATCATATTCTCACCTTGCACACGGTGCTGACACTCAAATCGACTTGCAAGGTGGCTTCTGGAACACCAGGGCGGCAAATACGCACGGAATGGCGACCATCGCCGTGGAAGGCAAGGTCATGGCCTGTGACTTCCACAAACATATTTGGTGAATCAGGGATGACCAGGCAACCGTTCGCCCAAGTCGCGGTCAGAAGTTCGCGTTCCCGTACGGTGACAGACACAGAAAGCCCCTGACCGCAAATGACTGCCGTGACCTCGTTGCCAGCGGTTGTCCAGTCAGTGTTCAGCAGATGGACACGCTCCACACCATCGCCCTCGTCCCAGACATTCCAGAAGATTTCGCCGTCGCTCTGCACGGCAAAATCCGGGAGACTCTGTTCCGCGAGGGCGGCGAGCGTGTTGGCGGAAAACTGCTGTAGCGCCTCATGGCCAAAATAGGCGTAGGTGCAAAGCAGATACACCTGACCGCGTCCGTAGCGGTGTCGAGTCAGCAGAGGTGCGCCACTGGCCGCGTCAACAGCGACGACCTCCGCGCCCGCCAGCTCCAAATACGCCAGACAGCAAGCGCCGTCCTCGCCAGAATGGTTGCTCGGCCAGGCGGAAAGGACTGGCTCCCGCGATGGAAAAAGGGCGTCGTCCATGACTTTCCACGAGCCTGAAAACTGTTGCCCCTCCCCTTTGACACGCACACCGCAAAACTCGCGCAAATCCCCTCCGCAGTACAGATTCAGGTCGTTCATCTCCAAGAGGAACTCGCGCCTGGTATGGCGACTGAACTGCGGCAGGCCAATGAGCAATGTGCCGCCGTCAGACACGAACTCGCGCAGTTTGTTGTAGTCCTCGTCAATCATCGTATTCCAGCCCAGATGTGCCAACAGCGAATACTGCTTCAGATAACCGGCTGAAGCCTCGGCGGGGACTTCGTCGAAATCGCCGTACGGCGTGCCTGAGAAGAAGAATCGCCTTCTGCTCCAGTCCTGACGCAGAGGCTGGGCGGAGGCGCCTGGCATCAGGGCCTCCAGGACCAGGCGGCATTTCTCGGGTTGGAGATGACGCCATTCCGGCGAATCATTGCCAGCGATGCCCCATACCGAGCAATCGGGACTGTCCTGGACATGGCAGTGGAAGCCATGGAAAGGCGCGGCATAGCGTCCCTCAACGAAAGCGATTTTGCGCACAGGGCGTCCACGGCGGGGATGCGTTTTGGCGAAACGGTAGAAGGCGCGAGTCATATCGCGCTTGCCTTTGGTCAGCGCATCGTCCCAGGCCTGGCGTTCCTCCTTGAACATCTCGAAAAGAGAATCTTCCTCGTAGAACATGTCCGCGCCCATAACCCAAGGCTGAAGCAACGAGAGATAGTACATACCCAGATGATTCTCGAAATAAGGCTGCCAGGCGTGCTGGATGGCGATGTGGACTCCCCAATGTCCGTCGCGGAAGACCTCCGCCGCAGGGCGTGCCTGGGCCAGCAGATGCTGAGTGTGCGGAACCATCGTCTCGGCGCGCAGATAGTCGGCTCCCGCCAGATAGGCGTAGCGGTGTGCCCCTGACGGGTCGCCGAAAGAGCATTTCAGGCCCGCCTGACGAACCCGCTCGACATGAGTGCGGAGATAGGCGATGGCATGCTCTCTCGCCTCCCGCATATCAGACGAACGCCACTTGTCAGACGGAGCCAGCCCGTACAGGGCCAGCGTCGCCTCGTGCTTGCCAGCGGAATGGAACATCTCGCCGGCGGAACGGGCAAGTGCCCCGCTGTCGAAATCAGTGGCGGCGACCACCTGGAGATGATGGTCACGGCAGAAGGTGCCCCAGCGAGTCAGCAGTTCATCGCTGACGGGGGCGCGGCGTTCGCCGTTGGCGTCTTCGTAGATGAAACTGCGGAAGACTGCCAGATTGCCCAAACGTGTGCGAGCCGTGTAGTCGAGCAGCCAATCCAGACCGCCGTTGTCATCGTGCGGCACAACGGTCATGTCGTAGCCGACTGTCACCTCTGGTATCTCATCCGTCAGAGCATAGACGGCTGCAACTTCGCCGACACGGCGCAAGGTTCCGGCCTGAACAGTCACGGGGAGATGCCGTCCCGCCTCGGACAGCGTGAAGCGGAACTCGTTCCAGCCAGGCGTCAGCGAGAGCCGCGCCGTTCCGCCAGGCCACGAAACCTCCGCGTCATCCTCTCGGACGGCGAAAATTCTCCCGTACAGACGTTCGCCCGCCAAGGCCCAGGACGGCAGAGACAGGTCGAGATGGTCATGCACGCTATCTTGCAGAATGATGCGGTTGACGAGCAAGCAGAACGCTGAATGATGGTTGACTATTTCCAGCGTGTGTTTCCCTGCGGGGGCCTGGAAACGCAGCCATTCGTCTTCCAGCAACTGCATCCTTTCATCGTGCTGGCGCAGATAACGTACCGTCTGGGCAACAGTCTGCCCGTCGCAGCGCACTTCGATAGGGAAAAAGGCGCAGACTTGCTTCTCGTCCCCAGGCGTGTATTCGCGCGGAGCGCCCATGATGACCAGATGCAGAAGCCGC
>Ga0310696_10003540_pt1 | contig 19449 bp, 14 predicted proteins | sample AusTroGonzalo_MG_4_FD_203885 | JGI IMG/M metagenome (GOLD analysis project Ga0310696, IMG submission 203885) | Bovine rumen microbial communities from tropical cattle in Woodstock, Queensland, Australia - Gonzalo_02 (v2) (version 2) | ecosystem: Host-associated > Mammals > Digestive system >... | reverse complement strand
GCGAGTGGCGCACGCGCCCCCACAGCTCGCCGTGCGCGCGCTGCGCGTCCAGATCCATCTCGAAGCGCCCGTCGAGCCTCATCCGGGCGTCGCGGCCGGGGAGCGTGACCGAGACGTCGTCGAGCGAAATGGTGCCTTTCCCGGTGCGGACGGTGGCGACGGCGCGCTCTGGCCTGACGCCGAGGATGGACGGGTTCTCGAGCGTCAGGCGGAATTCGGGGAGCTCCGGAACGTCGAACGCGAGCGGTTCCGGGACGTGTTCGATCTCTTCCTGCGGCTCGTAGTAGCTGTCGGGCATGCGCTCGTACTTCGCCTCGACGATCTTGAGAGTCTGGGCGAACAGGTTGACGTAGATCGCGCCCGCGACGGCGACAGGCCGCTCCATGCTGTTTTCGCGCCGCATGTCGTAGATGCGTATCCCCGACATCCTGAACCCGTGGCGGAAGCCGAACGCGGCGGCGTCGCACCTGACGAAGAAGTCCCGCGTCGAGACGGAGTCGGTTATGCGGTTTGTGAGGAACTCGGGCAGCCGCTGCTCGCGGAAGAGCAGGCTGAACACGAACACGACGAGAACGACGAAGGCGAGCTTGAGCGTCTTCCACAGAAACACGAACGTCTTTTTTGCGTACCGAAGGAACATATAGCTGCATTCCGCCTTTGGCAGCCCCTAGGAGAGTCGAACTCCTCTTACCTGGATGAGAACCAGATGTCCTAGCCGATAGACGAAGGGGCCAAGGTTTGGTGCACCCGGTGGGATTTGAACCCACACACCTTGCGGCACCAGAACCTGAATCTGGCGTGTATGCCAATTTCACCACGGGTGCTACACGGGTGCATATTATCTCATATTCCGCCGATATTGTCAATAGCGAAATTTGCGGCGGCGGGGTCTGGGGTTCGCCCCGGGTTGACTTGCGGGGGGTGTTGTGGTATAATTCCCGCAAAACAACACAATAAAACAAAAAAGGAGCATCCATGACAGCACTGTGGTACATCGCCCCGTTCGCGTCTCTCGTCGCGCTCGTGGTGGCGGCGATATTCTTCAAATCCATGAAACGGTCGGACGCCGGCAACGAGCGCATGGTCGAAATCGCCGGGTACGTGCGGCAGGGCGCGATGGCGTATCTCTTCCGCCAGTACAAAATCGTGTCGCTGGTGTTCGTGGTGCTGTTCGCGATATTCGCGGCGCTGGCGGCGATGGGCGTGCAGAATCCGTTCGTGCCCGTCGCGTTCCTGACGGGCGGGTTCTTCTCCGGACTGTGCGGCTACATCGGCATGAAGACCGCGACGCACGCCTCGTCCAGGACGGCGCAGGCCTGCCGCAGCTCGCTCAACCGCGGCCTGCAGGTGGCGTTCCGCTCCGGCGCGGTCATGGGCCTCGTCGTCGTCGGCCTCGGCCTTCTCGACATCTGCGCGTGGTACTTCATTCTCGACAAGTTCGTCTACACCGACGCCCACATGGCGTCGGGCCTGACGCTCTTCGGCCTGCAGCTCGTCGAGCCGGGCTGCACGTTCGCGGCCAAGATGACCCATATCACGACGACGATGCTGACCTTCGGCATGGGCGCGTCGATGCAGGCCCTGTTCGCGCGCGTCGGCGGCGGCATCTACACCAAGGCGGCCGACGTCGGCGCCGACCTCGTCGGCAAGGTCGAGGCGGGCATCCCCGAGGACGACCCCCGCAATCCCGCGACGATCGCGGACAACGTGGGCGACAACGTGGGCGACGTCGCCGGCATGGGCGCCGACCTCTACGAATCCTACTGCGGCTCCATCCTCGCGACGGCGGCGCTCGGCGCGTCGCTCGGCGGCGCGGACGTCCTCAAGCAGGTCACGGCCCCGATGATCGTCGCCGGCCTCGGCACGGTACTTTCCGTCGCCGGAATGCTCATGGTCCGCTGCAAGAACGACAACGCCACCCAGAAGGAGCTTCTCCGCTCGCTTCTCACCGGCACGCTCGGCAGCAGCGTGCTGATCCTCCTCGCGCTCGTCGGCCTCCACTTCACGGGCTTCATCTCCTGGGGCGTCTTCGGCTCGGTGGTCGCGGGTCTCGTCTCCGGCGTCGTCATCGGCCAGGCCACGGAGTACTACACGTCCGACGACTACGGTCCGACGCGCGGCATCGCCGGGCAGGCCGTCATGGGTCCCGCGACGACGATCATCGACGGCCTCGCGACCGGAATGTACTCCGCAGGCATACCCGTAGTCACGATCTGCGCCGGCATCCTGTGCGCGTTCGGTTTCTCCGGCGGCTTCACGAACTTCACGTCCGGGCTCTACGGCATCGGCTTCGCCGCCGTCGGCATGCTCTCGACGCTGGGCATAACGCTCGCGACCGACGCCTACGGCCCGATCGCCGACAACGCCGGCGGCAACGCCGAGATGAGCGCGCTCCCCGCCGAGGTCCGCCAGCGCACCGACGCGCTCGACTCGCTCGGCAACACGACCGCCGCGACGGGCAAGGGCTTCGCGATCGGCTCCGCCGCGCTCACGGCCCTCGCGCTTCTCGCCTCGTATCTCGAGGAGGCGAAACTCTGGATCGTCAAGTTCGCCGGCGACGGCACGTTCATGGGGCTCAAGGCCGCGGACATCCTGCCGCAGTCCCTCGACAAGTTCATGCAGAACTTCGACCTGACGGTGATGAATCCGCTCATGCTCTGCGGGCTCTTCATCGGCGCGATGATGGCATACGTCTTCTGCGCCATGACGATGAAGGCCGTCGGCCGCGCGGCCGGCTCGATGGTGGAGGAGGTCCGCCGCCAGTTCAAGGAGATCCCCGGCATCATGGAGGGTAAGGGCACTCCCGACTACGCGCGCTGCGTCGCGATCTCGACCGCCGGCGCCCAGAGGGAGATGATCGTGCCGTCGCTCCTCGCGGTCGTGGTCCCCGTGATCACCGGCCTCGTCCTCGGCATACCGGGCGTCCTCGGCCTGCTCGCCGGCGGCATGGTGTGCGGATTCGTCCTCGCCACGATGCTCAACAACGCTGGCGGCGCGTGGGACAACGCGAAGAAGTTCATCGAGAAGGGCGCCCATGGCGGCAAGAAGCTCCCCGACGGGTCCAAGAACCCCGTCCACGGCGCCGCGGTCATCGGCGACACGGTGGGCGACCCCTGCAAGGACACGTGCGGCCCGTCGCTCAACATCCTCATCAAGCTCATGAGCATGGTGTCGATAGTCTTCGCGCCGGCCGTCATCCGCTACGCCCCGGTCGTCCAGGGCTGGCTCGGCTTCAAATAGGCTGCGCAGGCCGGACGCCTGCTGCAGGGACCGGCGCCGGCCGCGCCGGTCCCTTTGCCGGAGGAAGCGCGCGCCGGGGGATTCCAGATGTGCGGTGATCCGAAAGTGTCGGTCGTGGTTCCGGTGTTCAACGTCGGGAAATATCTCGGCGAAAGCCTGGAATCGCTTCTGCGGCAGACGCTCGAGGAGATAGAGATAGTCTGCGTCGACGACGGTTCCACCGACTCTTCGGCCGCGGCGCTCGCGGACTTCGCGGCGCGCGACGCGCGCGTCAAAGCCCTGACCCAGGCCAACGCGGGCGCGGGCGCGGCCCGCAACGCCGGGCTCGAGGCCGCCCGAGGCGAGTACGTTTTCTTCTGCGACCCTGACGACTGGTGCGAGAAGCGGATGCTTGCCGCCATGTACCGTTGCGCGAAAAGGGAGGACTGCGACGTGGTCCTCGCGGGCGCGCTGAGGCACGACACCGTATGCGGCGTGCCTTACGCCGCGTATCCGACCCGCAGGCTCCTCGCCATGAAGCACCCCTTCGCCGGACGCGACGCGGCGGATTTCATCTTCTCCGACGCCAAGGCCAATCCGTGGAACAAGCTCGTCCGCAGGGAGTTCCTGTCAGCGCACGGCATCAGGTTCCAGGAGCAGCTTCGCGAGAACGACCTCTACTTCTCGTACGCGACGGTGGCCGCGGCGGCGCGCATCGGCATAGTGGACGGCGCGTACTACCACTACCGCATCGGCCGCCCCGGGAGCCTGCAGGACAACGTCCGCAGCGACGGCAGCCCGCTTCTGTGGCTCAACGCCTTCGCGGCCGTGAAGGAGAGGCTCCGCCGCGAGGGCATGCTCGACGTGTTCTCCCTCGGGCTCCTGCGGATACTGGCGGGGACCGGATGCAGGAACATGCTCAAGCAGCACAGTCCGGACGCGATCTCGGCGCACTACGCCGTTCTGCGCCGCGAGATCGTCGAGTTCTCGTCGATGTGCGGCGAACGCGCCGCGTCTCTCGGGGAAGGCGAACGCGCAATAATCGGGATAGTGCTGTCGTCGGAATCCCCGCTGCCGCTCGCCACGCACATGGCGCGGCGCTACCAGGCGCTTTCTGTCGGGCGCGGTTCGTCGTCGACGACCGCGCTCGTGAGGCGCGCCGCCCGGATGCTTCACGGCGTCGTGTCGGTGGCGAGAGGGAGACGGTGATGGCGGCGCGGGTCGCGTTCATCTCCTACGTCACGCATTCGCGCCACCTGAACTACGGCGCGACGCTCCACGGCTGGGCGTTCCAGCAGATTCTTTCCCGCATGGGCTGCGATTCCGTCGCGATCGATTACGTGCCGAAGTCGCTGACCGGATACCATTTCAAGTGGCCGGTCCTCCAGGCGATGCGCAGCTGGCGGCACCCCGTCCTTTTCGTCCGCCGCGTCGCGCAGTGGCTCGTTTCCACGCGCGCGAACCTGCGCAAGTGGCGCAAGTTCCGCGAGTTCGCGCGCGCGCGCCTCGTCTGCACCCCCAAGACGTACGGCGCGAAGTCCATAATGGAGCATGCGGTGCTGGAGGGATGCGAAGACGCCAGGGTGTTCGTCTGCGAATCGGACGTCATCTGGAAGCGCAGCGCGGTCCACGGAATGGATCCCGGATTCCTCCTCGAATTCCCCGCCGCCGCCCGGGCCCGCAAGGTAGCTTACGCACCGTCCGTCGCCAGAGAGCCGCTCCCGCCCGGCGAGGAGGAGCGCTTCGCCGAATGCGTCGGGCGTTTCGACGCGGTCAGCTCACGGGAGCGCGCGGGCGCGGAATACATCGGCCGGCTCGTCGGGCGCGAGGTTCCGTGGCTCCCCGATCCGACGCTTCTCCTTTCCGCAGAGGACTACGCCGCGATCGCGAAGCCGTCCGGACGCAGCGGATACGTACTTCTCTACACGTGCATGACCGTCAACGTCAACATGATCCGCGAGGCGCGGCGCTTCGCGAAGCGCCTCGGCAAGCGTCTCGTCGAGGTGGGCAACTACGGCATCAACAGGTACATCTTCGGACACGAGACCGTGGACGACGCCGGCGTGGAGGAGTGGCTCGGGCTTTTCATGGACGCCGACGCGATCGTCTGCAACTCCTTCCACGGCATTTGCTTTTCGGTCGTGTTCGGAAAACCTTTCTTCGCCTTCAAGCGGAACGAGACGGACTGGCGCTTCACCGGAATCTGCGGGGAGCTGGGGCTCGAGGACCGGCTCGTCGACGCGGGCGGGAGAATCCCGGAGAATCCGGGCGACATCGATTTCGGCCGCGTGCGCCGCGCGCTCGCGCCGCACGTCGCGCGCGCCCGGGAATTCATCGAAACGAACATCGTCGAATACGCAAAGGGGCCGGACAATGGCTGACGGCGGCGGCATCGAAGAGGTCTCGGGCGCGAAGGTCCGCAGAAGCCGCCTCCTGCGCAGGCTGCGGTTCGGCCTGCGGCGCGTCCTGATGCTCGTTCCGCATCTGCTCGCGCGCCGGTTCACGCGCACCGTCCCGGGCAAGATCGCGTTCATGACCCACAACTCCGCCTACGCCTGCAACCCGAAGTACATCTACGAGGAGCTGAAAAGGCGCGACCCGGGGCGCGATACGGTGTGGATCGTGGCGAAGAGGGAGTGCGCGAAGGACTACCCGGCGGACGCGAAGATCGCGTTCGCGGGAACGCTCCGCTGCCTCAGGGAAGTATATTCGGCGCAGGCGTGGATCGACAACGGCATCGCGTTCTCGTACGACTTCGAGCGCCGCCCGGACCAGATGCACGTCCAGACCATGCACGGGTCGCTCGGGATAAAGAGCATCGCGAACGGATACGAGAACCGCAAGAAATCGGGGCGGGCGGGCCGCCGCTCCGCCAGGCGCGAATCGGAGCTGACGGACTGTGTCGTCACGAACTCCGCGTTCGAAGAGGGGGTCTTCCGCGGCGTGTACTGGAAGAACACGCCGATGCTCCGGCTCGGCCACGCGAGGACCGATCCGCTCTTCGGCAACGGGGGGCGTCCGGCGGCGGAGATCCGCGCCGGCCTCGCGCGGCGGTACGGGCTGGACGCGGACGCGCGCCTCGCGCTGTTCGCGCCGACCTACCGCACGGACCTTTCCGCGAAGGACCTGGATTTCGGCTTCGCGAAGATGGCGGACGCGCTCGCCGCGAAGTTCGGCGGCGACTGGCGGCTTCTCGTGAGGCTGCACGGCAGCACCAGGAGCGTCAGGGTTTCGTGCGACGGCGCAAAGGTCGTCGACGCGACGGACTGGCCGGACATGCAGGAGCTCATGATGGTAGCGGACGCCGGGATAACAGATTATTCGAGCTGGATATTCGACTATGTCGTGACGGGGCGCCCGGGTTTCATCTACGCGAGCGGCGCGGACCGCTACCTGAAGGCGACGGGGCTGTGCTACCCGCTGGAGGAGACTCCGTTCCCCGTCGCGTACGACGCGGAGACGCTCTTCGCCAACGTCGCCGCGTTCGACGCGGCGGACTACGCGCGCCGCGTCAAGGCGTTTCTCGGCCGCATGGAGTGCGTAGACGACGGGCATTCGGCGGAGCGTGTCGCGGACTGGCTGGAGAAGACGCTCGCGGGGAAGGAGGCGCACGGATGAACCGCTACGGATGGACGGCGTTCTTGAAGAGATTTGTCAACGCCTTCGGCAACGGACTTCTTGCGGAGAAGCTGCGCCGCCGGGCATGGCGGAGCCGCATCGTATCCGGCGTACGCCGGCTCCGTGTCGCGCTGTCCTGCCCGGTCGAGCGCGACAAGGTGCTTTTCGCCGCGTCCGCGTGGACCTGCACGTGCAACCCGAAAGCGGTTGCCCGGGAGCTGGCGAGGCGGCGTCCGGACGTAGACATCGTGTGGATTCTGGGCGAACAGGCGTTCCGGGCGTGCGGTGGGCGCCCCGACACCGGGCGCGCCGTGAGGTGCTGGACATGGGACGCGTACAGGGAGCTTGCGACGGCGCACGTCCTCGTCGAGAACGCATACCTGTTCGTCACGCGCGGGGCGCCGCCGAAGCGTCCCGGGCAGTTCGTGATGAACACGTGGCACGGGTCGCTCGGGATAAAGCGGCTGGACGCCGGGAACGCCGTGCGCAACGGCAGCGGCGCGGCGAACGCGGCCGTCATAGACGCTCTGCTGACCAACAGCGACTTCGAGGACGGAGTGTTTGCCGAGTGCCCCCTCGCGCCGGCTCCGCGCGTCCGGACCGGGCATCCCCGCAACGACATCTTCTTTCTCCCGGAAAGCTCCCGGCTCGCCGTCCGCGACCGCGTGCGCGCGGCGCTCGGGGTCCCGCAGGGGGCGAAGCTCGCGCTCTTCGCGCCGACGTTCCGCGACGACCGGCTGGCGGCCGGCCCCGGCGGATGCGATTTCGCCGCGTGGAGGGACGCCCTTTCGCAGCGGTTCGGCGGCGAGTGGACGGTCGCGATGCGTCTGCATCCGCTCGACGCCAAGGCGCTCGCCGAAGGGCTTCTCTCGTTCCCGGACGGCGTTCTCGACGCGTCCGGATACGAAGACATGCAGGAGCTTCTGGTGGCGGCGGACGCGGGGATAACGGACTATTCGAGCTGGATATACGATTTCCTGCTCTGCGGCAGGCCAGGTTTTCTCTTTGCCCCGGACAGGGCGGAATACGACGGCTACCACGGGTTCTACTATCCTCTTGAGGCGACGCCGTTCCCCGTCGCGGAGACGAACGAATCGCTCGTGCGGGCGATCCTGGAGTTCGACGCGGAGTCGTTCGCGCGCAAGACCGGGGAGTTCCTTTCCGGCAAGGGTTGCATGGAGGACGGCAAGGCGTCCGCCCGGGCGGCGGACATCATCGAAAAATGGCTCAAGGAGGAAATCCCATGACGGATCCGGTCGATCTCGTCTACGTGTGGTGCGACGATTCCGACGAGAAGTGGATGGCGAAGCGCCACGCCGTCGCGGAGCGCTACGGCATAACCCGGTCGAACACGCAGAACGGCGCGTGCCGGCACCGCGGCGGCGATATGCTGCGCTATTCCCTCAGGAGCGCGGCCGCCAACGCGCCGTGGACGAGGACTGTCTTCGTCGTCGCGGACGACGACCAGGCGATTCCGGACTGGCCGGAGCTCCGCGCCGGGAACGTGCGTATAGTGCGCCTCTCGGAGATAATCGACGCGTCCCGCCTGCCGACGTTCTGTTCGGACACCATCGAGCACCACATCGCGAGGATACCGGATCTTTCCGAGAAATTCCTCTACGCGAACGACGACATGCTGTTCTGGGAGGAGGTTGCGGAGAGGTTCTTCTTTGATGCGGAGGGGCTCCCGTACCTGCGGTTCGGGATGGTGCGCAAACCGTCGGACATTCCGTCGGAGGCCTGCTACCGGAAATGGATAGACCGCGCCGACAGGCTTGTCGCCGGAAAGTTCGGGACCCGGCCCGGTCCGCGTTCGCCGGTCGGCCGGTTGCCGCACCACAACATAGACGCATACAGAAAGTCCGACATGCTCGCGTGCTACGAAATCTTCAAGTCCGAGATCGAGCCGATGTTCGAATTCCCGTTCCGCAGCGACAGGACAGTCCAGCGCGCGCTGTATTCGTTTTACGCCTATGCCGTCGGGCGCGGACGGTTCCGCAGGGCGTCGTTCAACACCAACCGCGCGTCGGCGTGGTGGCGGCGGCTTTTGCCGGCGTGGGCGGACTCGCTGCAGATCGCCCCGGGGCGCTGGCGCGAGGCGCCGGAGATGTTAGCCGCGTTCCGCCCGAAGCTCGTCTGCTTCAACGACGGCCCGGACACGCCGGACGGCGATTTCGAATGGCTTCGCGGCGTTCTGGAGTCCAGGTTCCCGGAGGTCGCGACATGAAGGCCGTGGTCGTGCTCTCCGGCGGGCAGGACTCCGCAACCTGCCTCGCGCTTGCGGTGCGCAGGCACGGCGCGGCGAACGTCGCCGCGATAACGTTCCGCTACGGACAGCGCCACGCGCTGGAGACGCGCTTCGCGAAACGGCTGGCGAAGCGCTTCGGCGTCGCGGCGCACAAGATCGTATCCCTCGGGTTCTACCGCGGATTGACGTCCAGCGCGCTTCTCTCGAAATCCGGCGAAATCGCCAAGAAGAAAGGCGCGAGCTGCCCCAACACCGTCGTGGAGGGGCGGAACGCGTTCTTTCTGCTCGCGGCCGCGGTCTGGGCGAAATCGCTGGGCGCTACGGAGATCTACACCGGCGTGTCGGAAGCCGACTTTTCCGGCTATCCCGACTGCCGCTCCGCGTTTGTGAAGGCGCAGCAGCGCGCGTTGAGGCTCGCGCTGGAGTGGCCGGTCAGGATAGTGACGCCGTTCATGCGGATGTCGAAGGCGGAGGAGTGGGCGCTCGCCGACCGTCTCGGGATTCTCGACGTCATCGAGCGGGAGACGCTGACCTGCTACAACGGCATACCGGGCCGGGGCTGCGGCAAGTGCCCCGCCTGCATTCTGCGCAACCGCGGCTACGACGAGTTTGTGAAGGGGAGGAGTGGCTAGTGGCTAGTTGTTAGCAGTTAGCAGTTAGCAGCTAGCGGTTAGCAGTTAGCGGTTAGCGGGTGAGTGGAGGAGTGGGTGAGTGGAGGAGTGGAGGAGTGGAACTTCGCTTATTGCGCGACCATCGACCCGGCATCCGGGAGGGCGCGTGTCCCCACGCGCCGAATCGGGACGCCACCCCCGCACAAGTTGAAGGTTGAAAGGTTTGGCTCTTCTTTCGCTCCTTGACTTTTCGGCGAGGGGGAATGGTGGGCTATAGTGGATTCGAACCACTGACCTCTTCCATGTCAAGGAAGCGCTCTAACCAACTGAGCTAATAGCCCGAAAATCGAAAACGTGGGATAGTATACCAAAATCTGCGCGTTCGCGCAAGGGGGAATTTTTCCGGCATTTGATTTTGCGCGGCGGAAATGGTATAATTTGCGGCAATGCGGCGGATGGTGGCGTGCCGCCGCTACAACCCGTGAACAACCAACAAGGAACGACGACAATGGAAATGACAAGACGCGGATTCATCGGCGCGGCGGCAATGGCCGCGGGCGGAGCGATCGCGGAAACCGCCAACCCGGCGCCTGCCGCCAAGGATGACTTCATCTGGGCGGACCTGCTGCACATGGGCTACAACATGTGGAGCGACCAGCCCGTTCCGTACTGGGGGCCGAAGGCCAACCGCCAGACCGACCCCGAGCGGCTGAAATGGGTCTGCGCCGCCGACCATCTGCGCTTCGACGAGGACACGTGGCGCAAGATCACCGCCCACATGGTCGAAAAGGGAATGAACATGGTCGTCATCGACATCGGCGAGGCGCTGCAGCTCCAGAGCCATCCCGAACTGGCGGTCGAGGGATCGTGGACGATCGACCGCTTCCGCAAAGAGCTCGAACGCCTCCGCGCGATGGGGCTCGAGCCGATCCCGAAGCTCAATTTCTCAACATGCCACGACACGTGGCTCAAGGACTACCACCGCATGGTGTCGTCGCCGACATACTACAAGGTGACCGCCGAGATCATAAAGGAAGTCTGGGAAATTTTCGACAAGCCGCGCCTCTTCCACCTCGGGTACGACGAGGAGACCGCAGGCAACCAGGGCGCGTATGCGTTCACGGTCGTCCGCCAGGGCGATCTGTGGTGGCACGACTTCCTGTACCTTTCGGGCACCGTCGAAAAGCTCGGCTCGCGTCCGTGGATATGGAGCGACTACTGCTGGCGCCATCCCGACGAGTTCGTGAACAGGATGCCGAAGAGCGTCCTCCAGTCGAACTGGTACTACGGCACGGCGTTCATGGAGGAGACCGACAAGCACCAGCTCACGCGCGCCTCGTCGTACGAACTGCTGGAGAAGGCCGGCTTCGACCAGCTGCCCACCGGCTCGAACTGCTACAACGACGGCAACCTCGGGCTTACGGTCCCGTTCTGCCGCAAGGTCATCGCCCCCGAGAGGCTCAAGGGCTTCATGACGGCGCCGTGGGGGCCGACGTATCCCGACCGTCTCGAGAAGCACATCGCCGCGATCGACCAGCTGATGGCCGCGAAGTGACGGGAGGCGGCGGCATGGGCGCGGACATGAAGGTCAACCTCGGCGGGCTGGAGATGGACTCTCCCGTCGTCGCGGCGAGCGGCACTTTCGGCTACGGCACGGAGTACCTCGGCGCGGCCGACTACTCGAAGATCGGCGCGGTCACGGCGAAGGGCGTGAGGCTCGAGCCGTGGCCGGGCAACCCGATGCCGCGCCACTGCGAAGTGCCCGGCGGTCTCGTCAACGCGATCGGCCTCCAGGGCGCGGGCGTCGAGAGCTTCCTCTCCATGTCCGTCCCGTGGTACGCCTCGAATTCGCAGGTCCCCATGATCGTCAACATCTGGGGCGGTACGGTCGAGGAGTACGCCGAGGTCGCGCGCAGGGTGTCCGAGGCGGCCGCGTCGGGTCCGTGCTCCGTGATCAAAGCGATCGAATGCAACGTGAGCTGCCCGAACGTCCGCGAGGGCGGGCACGCCTTCGGGCTGGACACGCACGTTCTCGCGCGTCTCGTGCGCGCCGTGCGCGCCGCGACCTCGCTCACGCTCATCGTCAAGCTTCCGCCGAACGTCGCGTCCGTCGAGCCCTACGTCAAAGCGTGCGAGGACGGCGGCGCGGACGCGATATCGCTGATAAACACCATTCCCGCGATGGTGATCGACATCGAGCGCCGGCGTCCCGCGCTCGGGAACGTCTCCGGCGGACTTTCCGGCCGGTGCGTCCATCCCGTCGCGGTGAAGGCCGTCTACGACGCGCACCGCGCCACGAAGCTGCCGATCCTCGCGATGGGCGGAGTGTACACGGCGGCGGACGCGATCGAGCTGATGCTCGCGGGCGGAACCGCCGTCGCGGTCGGAACGGCGGCGTTCACGGATCCGGGCGTCTTCGCCGCCGTCCACGACGGCATCGCGGAATACTGCGAGAGGCACGGCTTCGCCGGACCGGCCGCGCTCGCGGGCGCGCTGGAGGCGTAGCAGGAGGGACCGGGGCGGATGCGCATTCTCGCGAGATACATCTTCCGGGAGTTTCTGGTCCCGCTTTTCTACTGCCTCGCCGGCTTCATCTCGATCTACGTCCTCTTCGAGCTTTTCGGTTCGTTCTCGCGCCTTTCGGAGGCGAAGCTGCCGGCGGGCGAGACTGTCGCCTACTTCGCCGGGTACCTCTCGCCGTTCTTCCACTATCTCGCGCCGGCCGCGCTCATGCTCGCGACGCTGTACACGATGTGGAACTTCAGCCGCCACTCCGAGCTCGTCGCGATGCGCGCGAGCGGCGTCAGTCTCGTCGCGATCGCGAAGCCAATCGTCTTCGGGTCGGTCCTGGTCGCGGCGGCCGTCGCATTCGTCAACGAATGGTACATGCCCCGCCGCGCGCAGTGGGCGAAGAGCCTGAGGGCGGAGCGGTTCAACACGGCGAAGGTGTCATCCGGCGGCGGCCTGAGCTACTGCGACTCCGCCGCAAACCGCACATGGGCGGTGAACGGATACCACGACGTCATGTGCAGGACGCTTGGCGACGTGCGCATAACGACGGACAGGAGCGACGGCTCGCGCGAATCGAGCGTCACGGCGGAGAAGGCGATGTATCTCGACGGCGAATGGTGGCTCTTCAACCCCGTCGTGCGCCACTACGACACCGGCGGCCGCCCGGTCGCGACGCCTGTCCCCGAACTGGACGCGCTCAAGCTCAGGGCCTTTCCGCACTTCCGGGAGCGGCCGGAGGACATCATGATGCAGAACTGCGACCCGCGCTTCGCCTCGGTGCGCGGCAAGCTCAGGTACATACGCGTCAACAAGGACATGGAGGAGTCCACGCGCGATTCGCTACGCTACGACGCCTGGGCGCAGGCGGTATCCCCGCTCGCCTGCATAGTCATAACGCTCCTGTCGATTCCAGGCGGAATGGCGTCCGGCAGGCAGTCTGTCTTCGCGGGGATCCTCGGCACCGTCGGGATGTATTTCGCGTATCTCGGCATGGTCATCGCGTGCCTCGCGCTCGCGAAGACGGAGATGATGCCGCCCGTCCCGGCCGCGCTTCTGCCGCCGGTCGCGTTCGCCGCGCTCGGGTTTTTCCGATGCATGCGGCCCATGTCGCGCACTCTTGCGCTCATGGCGCTCTACTTCGCGCTTCTCGGGGCCTACGTCGCGCTCGCCGCGCTTCTTTCCGGACGTCTCGGCATGGACTGCGCGATGGCGCACAGCCTCGCCGCGACGCTCCCCGTTCTCGCCGCCGCGTTCCTCACGCGCCGCATGTGAAAACCAACTGGCGCGCGCGGCCGGGATTTGATATAATATCGCCCATGCGGAAAGAAAAAAGCAAGAAGGGGGCCGTGCGCCTCGAATATCCGTTCAGAGAGGACGCGGTGCGCGCGCTCAAGGCCGGCGACGCGGTGCTGATAACCGGCACGGTCTTCACCGGGCGCGACAGGTTCCACAAGCATTTCGCGGACGGCGGCGCCCTGTGCGCGGACTTCCGCGACGGCGCACTGTACCACTGCGGACCCGTGGTCACGGGCGATGCGAAGTCAGGCTGGCGCGTCGTCGCGGCCGGGCCGACCACGTCCGTGCGCGAGAATCCGTACGAGCCGGACTTCATCGCCGCGTCGGGCGTGCGGCTGATAATCGGCAAGGGCGGCATGGACGCGCGGACGCTGGCCGCGATGGGCAGGCACGGCTGCGTCTACATACAGGCGGTAGGGGGCGCGGGCGCGCTCGCGGCGGCCTGCGTGGAAAAGGTTTCGGGCGTGTGGCATCTCGAAGACTTCGGCGCGGCCGAGGCGTGCTGGCGCTTCGAGATGAAGGATTTCGCCGGCGTCGTCGCGATGGACACTCACGGCCGCAGCCTCTTCGCCGAAACCGAAGAGGCGTCCGGCGCCGCGCTTGAGAAAATGAAACGCGCCCCTCTCGCGAAGGGCGCGTGACCGGCGCGATTACTGCGCGTCCGGCGCCGGAGCCTCTGCGGGCGGCGGCATGTCCGGCGGCGGCGGGGGCGTCGCGCCGTCGCCGTCGGCCTGCGGAGCGCCGGGCCTGCCGCGGCGGCCCTTGCCATGGCGACCGTGCTTGGCGGGTCCGCGGTTCGGAGCGCGGTCGTTCACGATCAGCATGACGCGGATCGGCGCGGCATTCTCCGCGGCGGCGTCCGCGACAGCCTTGTCTATGCGCTCCATCACGGACTTCTTGAACGCCTCGACGGCTGCGGGATCGGTCTTCGCGTCGAGGAATATGGCGGGCGGACGCTGGAATTTCTTCTCGTCGCAGCCGGGCTTCTTGCACTCGCACGGGGGGCAGGGCGGCTTCGGGCATTCTGCCTTCTTGCATTCGCAGGGTGCGCAGGGCGGCTTCGGGCACTCGGCCTTCTTGCATTCGCAGGGTGCGCAGGGCGGCTTCGGGCACTCGGGCTTCTTGCACTCGCAAGGGGCGCACTTGCATTCCGCGCCGTCCAGGCATCCGCATGGCGCGGGCGGGGTTTCCTCCGCGAACGCGGCGGACGCGAGCGCGGCCGCGCAGAGGGCAGTCATTATCTTCTTCATCGAACGATCCTTTCGTTTTCGAGGGTTTGCGATGGCTGATATTTTACCAAATCCCGGCGACTTGCGCAAGATTGACGCGAGAAGTCCGTATTTGGTATAATATGCGGCTTGAAAGGCGGACAAGAAATGAAGCGCGCAGACGTGGACAAGGTCCTAATCATAGGTTCGGGCCCGATCGTGATCGGTCAGGCCTGCGAATTCGACTATTCCGGCACCCAGGCGTGCAAGGCGCTGAGGGCGTGCGGATACAAGGTCGTTCTCGTGAATTCCAACCCCGCGACCATCATGACCGACCCGGTGATGGCGGACGCGACCTACATCGAGCCCCTAAACGAGGCCCGGCTGGAGCAGATCATCGAGAAAGAGCGGCCGGACGCGATTCTGCCGAACCTCGGCGGGCAGACAGGCCTCAACCTTTCCATGTCGCTCTCGAAGAAAGGCGTTCTCGACAAGTACGGCGTCAAGGTCATCGGCGTGAACCTTGACGCGATCGAGCGCGGCGAGGACCGCGAGGTGTTCAAGGAGACGATGCGAAAGCTCGGCATAGAGACGCCGCGCTCGGGCATCGTCCACTCCGTCGAGGCGGCCGTCGAGCTTGTGGAGAAGGAGATCGGCTATCCGGTGGTCGTCAGGCCCGCCTACACGATGGGCGGCGCGGGCGGCGGCTTCTGCTACAACGTCGAGGAGTTGCGCACGATCTGCGCGCGCGGGCTCGACGCCTCGCTCACCCACCAGTGCCTCATCGAGGAGTCGATCCTCAACTGGGAGGAGCTCGAGGTAGAAGTCGTCCGCGACGCCAAGAACCAGATGATCGCCGTCTGCTTCATCGAGAACATCGACGCGGTGGGCGTCCACACCGGCGACAGCTACTGCGCGGCGCCGTTCCTCACGATTTCGAAGGAGCTCCAGGACAGGCTCCAGCGCGACGCGTTCAAGATCGTGGAGTCGATCGGCGTCATAGGCGGCACGAACGTGCAGTTCGCGCACGACCCGAAGACCGGGCGCGTCGTCATCATAGAGATCAACCCGCGCACCTCCCGCTCGTCCGCGCTCGCGTCGAAGGCGACGGGCTTCCCCATCGCGCTCGTGTCCGCGAAGCTCGCGGCGGGGATGACGATGGACGAGATCCCGTACTGGCGCGACGGGACGCTCGAGAAGTACACGCCGGACGGCGACTACGTCGTCCTCAAGTTCTCGCGCTGGGCGTTCGAGAAGTTCCGCAACGTGGAGGACCGCCTCGGCACGCAGATGAAGGCCGTCGGCGAGGTGATGTCCATCGGCAAGACGTACAAGGAGACGTTCCAGAAGGCGATCCGTGCGCTGGAGCGCGGCAGGGCCGGTCTCGGCTTTGCGAAGGACTTCCACGAAAAGACGCTCGACGAGCTGCTCAAGATGCTTTCGGTGCCAAACTCCGAGAGGCACTTCCAGATGTACGAGGCCGTCCGCAAGGGCGCGACCGACGAGCAGATATTCAAGGCCTGCGGCGTGAAGGCGTACTTCGTGCAGCAGATGCGCGAACTCGTCGAGGAAGAGGAAGAGATCCTGAAATACAGAAAACCCGGAGGTTCCGGAAATTCCGGAAATTCCGGAAACTCCGGCACCCCCGGGGCACTTCCCGACGGCCTGCTCGTCCGCGCCAAGCGCGACGGCTTCAGCGACAAGTACCTGTCGCAGCTTCTCGGCGTGCCCGAGAAGGACATCCGCGCGCAGCGCAAGAGGATCGGCTGCCGCGAGCGCTGGTTCGCGGTGCCGGTCTCCGGCGTCGAAGGCAAGGCGTACTACTATTCCACCTACAATGACGTCGCCGCCGATCCCGACCCGAAGCGCGCGGCGGCGTTCCACGAGGCGGCGCCCACGGCCAACCCGAAGAAGGTGATGATCCTCGGAGGCGGGCCCAACCGCATCGGCCAGGGCATCGAGTTCGACTACTGCTGCTGCCACGCCGCAATGGCGATGCGCGAGATGGGCTACGAGACGATCATAGTCAACTGCAACCCCGAGACGGTCTCCACGGACTACGACACGTCCGACAAGCTCTATTTCGAGCCGGTGACGCTGGAGGACGTCCTGCAGATCTACGAGGCGGAGAAGCCCGAAGGCATCATCGTGCAGTTCGGCGGGCAGACGCCGCTCAACATCGCGCGCGGGCTCCAGGAGGCGGGCTGCAGGATTCTCGGAACCTCGGTCGACTCCATAGACGACGCGGAGGACCGCGACCTCTTCCATTCCACGATGGACCGGCTCGGCATACCCATGCCGGAGTCGATGATGGCGAGCGACCTCAATGGCGCGCTGAAGTGCGCGGAGAAGCTCGGCTACCCGCTCATCATAAGGCCGTCGTTCGTCCTGGGCGGGCGCGGCATGGAGGTCATCTACGACGAGACGATGCTTCGCGAGTACGTGGACAAGGCCGTGGGCGTGACGCCCGACAGGCCGCTCTACCTCGACCGCTTCCTCTGCCACGCGCTGGAGTGCGAGGCGGACGCGCTCTCGGACGGCAAGGACATCTTCATACCCGCGATCATGCAGCACATAGAGCTCGCGGGCATCCACTCCGGCGATTCGGCGTGCGTGCTGCCGCCCGTGACGATTCCGGAGGAGAACCGCGCGACGATCCTCGACTACACGCGGCGCATCGCGGCGGAGCTGAAGGTCGTCGGCCTCATGAACATGCAGTTCGCGATCGAGGACGGCAAGGTCTACGTCATAGAGGCGAATCCGCGCGCGTCGCGCACGGTCCCGCTCGTCTCGAAGGTCGCCGGCATACAGATGGCCCGCATAGCGACGAGGCTCATGCTCGGCGAGACCGTCGCCTCGCTCGACCTGCACAAGCGCGGCGCGATACCGTACTTCGGCGTCAAGGAGGCCGTCCTGCCGTTCGAGAAGTTCCCCGAAGTCGATCCGGTCCTCGGGCCTGAGATGCGCTCCACGGGCGAGGTCCTGGGCCTTGCGGACACGTTCGGCCTCGCGTACTTCAAGTCGCAGGAGGCGGCGGGGGCCCCGCTCCCGGTCGAGCCCGGCAAGGTGCTCGTGTCGCTCTCGGTGAAGCAGGACGACGCGGTGGACGCGGTCAAGCGCCTTGAGGCGCTGGGCTTCAGCGTCGTGGCGACGGAGGGGACGGCCAAGTGGCTGAACGGACGCGGCGTCGCGGCGGAAACGATCGCGAAGATCGGCGAGGGGCGCCCGGACGTCCTCGACGCCATCAAGAACCGCGAGGTGAAGCTGATCCTCAACACGCCGTCCGGCAGGCGCGACGCGCGGGCCGACGACTGCCGCATACGGCAGGCGGCGATCAAGTACAGGGTTCCGTACCTCACGACCGTGGCGGCGGCCGCCGCCGCGGCGGAAGGCATCGGCGCCGCCATGAAGGGTCTCGGGGAGGTGCGGTCGCTGCAGAGCTACCACGCATCCATCGCATAGGGCGCGGTACGGACGGAAAAATTCCTGTCAGAAACCGTCCGGACCGAATCCTAGCCCTGTGTAATCCGCAAAAAGCGGGGAAAGGCAAAAAGGTGCAACATGAACAAGACGATGAAAAATACGGTTAAGACGGCGGCGGTCGCGATCGCGGTCGCGATGTGCTCTGTCGCGTGCTTCGCGCGTCCCCACGGCGGACCCGGCCGCGGACCCGGCTTCGGCGGCCACGGCGGCTACTACCGCGGCGGCGGCCACCACCATCACCACCACCACAGCGGATGGGGCCGCGGCGGATCCCACTTCTGGCCGGGCTTCGTCGGCGGAGTCGTGGGCGGTCTCATAACCGATGCGGTGGTCCGTCCGACGACGGTGGTCACCACCCCGACGGTCGTGACGACGCCTACCGTGATAGCGCCCGCACCGGTTGTCGCGACGCCGGTGTACACGACCCAGAACGTCTGGATCGAGGGAAGATACGTGGACCAGGTGCAGCCGAACGGCGTCGTCGTGCGCGTGTGGCAGCCCGGACACTACGAACAGCGCCAGATCCTGGTGCAGTAAAATGGCCTGAAAGGAGCCGCAGACCGAATGTTGAACTGGATGGATTCGCTAAAGGGCCGCTCGCTGATGCGGCTCGCCTCGCTGACCGATGCGGAAATGCTGGACCTCGTCGATCTCGCGGCGCAACTGAAGGCCCGCCGCCGCGCAGGAGTGCGCGGCGACCTGCTTCACAGAAAGAACATCGCCCTCATATTCGAGAAAAGCTCGACGCGGACGCGCAATTCGTCGGTGATCGCGGCCCGCGACGAGGGCGGCGGCGCCGAATACCTGACGCGCCCCGACATACACTTCGGGAAGAAGGAGAGCGTCAAGGACACCGCCCGCGTACTGGGGCGCATCTACGACGGAATACTCTTCCGCGGATTTTCGCAGAAGACGTGCGAAGACCTAGCGGCGTACTCCGGCGTGCCCGTGTGGAACGGGCTCACCGACGACTACCACCCGACGCAGATCCTCGCCGACCTCCTCACCGTCAAGGAGACGTTCGGCGACCTCAGGAACTGCACGGTCGCATACGTCGGCGACGGGCGCAACAACGTCGCCAACTCCCTCATGATGGGCTGCGCCAAGGCGGGCGTCAGGTACGTCTGCTGCACGCCGGACGAACTCAGGCCCGACGAAGCCGTCCTTGCGGAGGCCGAAGGCGTCGCCGCCAGGAACGGCGTCGACATAAGGGTCTTCCGGAATCCGGCCGAGGGCGTGAAGGGCGCGAACGTCC
>Ga0310696_10003539_pt1 | contig 19452 bp, 11 predicted proteins | sample AusTroGonzalo_MG_4_FD_203885 | JGI IMG/M metagenome (GOLD analysis project Ga0310696, IMG submission 203885) | Bovine rumen microbial communities from tropical cattle in Woodstock, Queensland, Australia - Gonzalo_02 (v2) (version 2) | ecosystem: Host-associated > Mammals > Digestive system >... | reverse complement strand
CTTCAAGCCGCGAAAAGCTGCCGATGAAGAACCGGCACGAACACCCACATAAACAGGAGCAATCTTCGACAAAGCGTCAACCGCGGACTGAAGAGTTGCCCCTTCATCACGTAATAGCCACTCATAATCAGGAGCTAAAGGTGCTGTACTGAACGTGGAAACAAAAATAGCACGAGGCTCTTTGTTCGGCAACGCTATACAAGCGTATGGACGCTGCTCTATCAATGACCACAGACCCGAATGAAGTAACACCTCTCTAACGGCAGCACCGTCTTTGGCAGCCGTATCAAAATGTTCATACTCCGTTTCCGAATCCGCTTCAATGTTGACAGACATCACCTTGCGTCTCTCGCCGCGCACGATATCCACTACCGTGCCGCTTACAGGTGACGTGAACAACATAGCCTCAAACTGCTTGTCGTGAAAGAGAGCACCACCCGCTTTCACTCTCTCGCCAACCTTCACCATCAATTTAGGTGTAATGCCGGCGTAATGGTCTGGTACTATGCGATAAATATTATCAGCGGAAACCTTGCCTAAAGACTGCTCCGCCTTACCATCCATCGGTACGTCCAAACCACGTTTTACGAGGATTTGTTGCATAACAATTTGGAATTTATTTTGATTAATAGTTTCTTTTACACACAAAAAACGCGCAAAGATATATCTTAAAACGCACATTGCAAAATCATTGTCAATAATTTTGCAATTTGTAATTATTACTTTACCTTTGCGGCGGTATTTTTCAATAAAGAATTCAGTATAAGAACAATCTAATCTCGCGGGAGCAATCCCGGAACATTATGGAAGAACAAAAACTCAACATCAACCTTTCGCCCGAAGTGGCAGAAGGCACTTACGCCAATCTGGCTGTCATCTCTCACTCGTCATCGGAGTTCGTTATCGATTTCATTCGTATGATGCCCGGTCTCAAGCAGGCAAATGTCAAATCACGCATCGTTCTTACTCCCGAACATGCCAAGAAACTGCTTTTCGCTCTCCAAGACAATCTTGGTAAGTACGAGTCGCAATTCGGCAAAATACAAATCAACGGCCAACCCACACCCGGCTCCACCATTCCGATGTCATTCGGCGGAGGTGAAGCATAAAAACTTACCGCTATGGATTACCAATTTCCCCCCAGCCAACTTATTATCAATGACGATGGCAGTGCTTTTCACCTCCATCTCCGTCCCGAATATCTCGCCGACAAGATAATCCTCGTAGGCGACCAAGACCGCGTCAAAAAAGTGGCTGCGTTCTTTGATGAAGGCAGTCTTGAATGTGATATCCGGAACCGCGAGTTCCACACAATGACAGGCCGCTATCACGGCAAACGCGTCACATGTATGTCTACCGGTATAGGAACCGACAACTGCGATATAGTAATGAATGAGATAGACGCTCTCGCCAATATAGACTTTACTACCCGTAAGGAAAAAGACATCAAGCGTTCTCTTGAGATTGTGCGTGTCGGTACTTGCGGGGCAATGCAGGAAGATATACCTTTGGGTTCATTCCTTGTCAGCGTCAAGTCCATAGGTTTTGACGGTGTTCTTGCTTTCTATCACGACCGTGACCGGTTGTGTGACCTTCCTTTTGAAAAAGCGTTTGTTGAGGCAGTCAATTATCCTGCCAAGGCTGCCGTTCCATACGTGGTAAGTGCCGATGCCGAACTCGTTGAACGCATAGCGCGACAAGATATGTTGCGCGGTTGCACTATCGCCGCTAACGGTTTTTACGGTCCGCAAGGCCGTGTGCTGCGTGTACCCATTGCTGTTCCCGATATCAACGACCGCATTTCCGCTTTCCGTTTCGAGGGACAACGTATCACCAACTATGAGATGGAAGGCAGTTGCATCGCCGGTCTGGCACTTCACATGGGCCACAAAGCGATGACTGTCTGCTGCGTCATCGCACAACGCAAAACGGAAGCCGCCAACACCGACTACCAACCGCGTATCACGCAACTCATCAAAACCGTTTTAGACCGCATTTGACATAATCACAAATTGTTTTTCCCATAAACATTTATACAATTGCAGGCATTGGGAAAGCGGCACACTGAAAACAAAAAATGAATAACAACTTAAAACATAAACAGATATGGAAAAGCCTTACGTGTTGGGATTGGATATAGGCGGCACGAACAGTGTATTAGGTATAGTGGATGCCCGCGGACAAGTATTGGGTCGCACAAGCATCAAGACACAGGACTACAGAGACATCAACGTGTATGTCAAGACGTTGTATGAAGAGGCGATGAAGATTATCACCCCTATCGGGTCGTTGGAGATGTTCCGGGGTATAGGAGCGGGCGTACCAAACGGCAACTACTACACAGGCAGGATAGAGGGTGCGATGAACCTGCCGTGGCAGAACGCACCGTTCGCCGAGATGATGAGCAAGCAGTTCGGCATACCTTGCACCATAACCAACGATGCCAACGCCGCAGCAATGGGTGAGATGACCTACGGTGCCGCCAAAGGGATGAAGAACTTCATTATGATTACCCTTGGTACGGGTGTGGGCAGCGGAATAGTGATAGACGGCAAGATTGTGTACGGTCATGACGGTTTTGCGGGCGAATTAGGTCATACGTGCGTTAATCACAACCAAGATGCGCGTTTGTGCAACTGCGGCAAGAGAGGCTGCTTGGAGACATACGCTTCCGCCACGGGTGTGTCGCGTTCAGCCAAAGAGATAGTTACAACGACCAATGAGCCTACCCTGCTTCGCGGATTGGACTTGGACAAGATAACATCAAAGGACGTGTTTGACGCAGCCGAAAAGGGCGATGAGGTGGCTAAACGAATCTTTGACTACACAGGCACTATTTTAGGTCAGTCGTTTGCTGATTTCGTACATTTCTCCGCTCCGGAGGCAATCATACTGTTTGGCGGTCTGACCAAGTCGGGTCACTGGATAATGGATCCTGTGGTGAAGGCGATGAACGAGAATCTGTTGCCACTGTGGCGCAACAAAGTGAAGGTTATGTTCTCTGACTTGAAGGAATCGGATGCGGCCGTATTAGGTGCGAGCGCACTGGCTTGGGAATAAGAGATGTTTCCGATACGACTATTATATCAGTTCCCTGAATGGGTTCATTGTTGTTATGCAGAGGCCTTGTGGCGTGGTGCAAAAGACGCGGCACAAAAGACTGTGTACTTGACGTTTGACGATGGACCGGTGCCGGAGGCTACTCCTGACGTGTTGGATATATTGGACTCGTTCGGTGTGAAAGCCACTTTCTTCTGGGTGGGTGAGAACCTGATCAAGTACCCCCACTTGGCGCAGGAGGTGGTGAGTCGCGGTCACGAGGCGGGCAACCATACATACAACCACTGGTCGGGCTGGTCTGTCAGTGCGGAAGAGTACAAGGCTAACGTGCTGAAAGCAGACACTATAATGCGCGATGTACTGGGTGAAGACAGAAAGAACAGACTTTTCCGTCCGCCCTACGGGAAGATGCGCAGAGAAGTTTATAAATGGCTGATCCAAGAGGGTTACACGATTGTGCTATGGGATTTGGTGACTCACGATTACAATCGCCGATACAGACCCGAAGAGATTGAACGGATATGCTATAAATACGTGCGAGACGGCAGTATCATACTGATGCACGACAGCATCAAAGCATCAAAGAACACACTGGTGGTTCTTCCCAATATCATACACCGCCTTCAAACGGAAGGATACAGATTCTGTACATTGTGATACTTAAATTAAACCGGCATATATGGTTGCTGCTGACAGCACTTACACTTCTGTCATGCAGCAATAATCTTCGCACAACGGAGTCACGTCTGGCCCAAGCCGATGAGCAATTGGCTGAACTTGAACAGTGCCTGCAGCGGACACTGCTGCTGGACTCGATTCAGCCCATTACCACTCGCACACAGGACATATTCTTCTACATATTGAGCAACGGTCAGATGGTCTATTGGTCGAGCAACAGGCTTAATATTGATGACATTGAGCGTCCGCTGACCAACGAATGGACCGAGATATGGTTCAGAAACGCCAAAGGCTGGTGCAAATGGAAACGCATGGGCGACTGGGGTATCTTGGTGGCTGTCGCAGAGGAATGGAACGAGGTGGATGACCAGACGCTGTCGCAGAGTTTTTCGTACCGCCCTCTTATGGAACAGCGCGAGGTGGAGCAGACATTATGGACGCAAGCCAAACTGCGAGTGAGAGTATTCTACCTCGTAAGCCTGCTGTTCTTCTTTGGACTCGCCGTTTTAGGCATCGGATGGATAGTACACGAACGCGGGTTCAAAAACATGCGCATGCACGCCAAATTCCAATATCTGTTTCTAGTCCTTTCGTTAGCGGCATTCGTTTATATCTTCTCAATGTCAATCAAGTATGTGCGCCGTCATTATGCCCGCCAACAGCAGGAAACACTGCAAAACAAATGCAGATACATAAGTTCGGCATTGCAGAGTCTGTACTATTGGGACTATAATCTTGACGCAACCAAATCGGATGCGCTCAATACTGACCTGCGTGATATAGCATACACCTACGGTGTTGATATACACGTGTATAATTTAGAAGGGCGGTTAGTAGGCAGCAGCACACCGCAACTGTTCCAACAAGGATGGTTGTCAACATACATCTCCCCTGACGTTTTTTACGCCGACCACCATACAGGCACAAGGTATGAGCAGCTCAGCAATCTCCGATACTTGGCATCATACACAGAGTTTGTCAATGGCAGCGGGCTGTCAATAGGTTACATATCTGTACCATCGTTCCTCTCTGAAGACGAGATGGCAATGGAGGTGGACGGATTTCTGGCACGTCTGCTTCCTGCCTACCTGATTGCGCTCTTTCTTGCTTTCATCTTATCTTCATACGCATCTTCGTTACTTCTCAAGCCTCTCAAACATTTGAGCGACAGTATGCAACAGTACGAACTTGGCGGTGCGAACCTGCGAATTGAATACGCTTATAATGACGAGGTGGGTGAATTGGTGCAACACTACAACGAGATGGTTGCGCAATTGGAGACGGCATCCCGGCGGTTGGCACGCTCCGAACGTGAAGGTGCGTGGCGCACGATGGCCCGACAGGTGGCACACGAAATCAACAACTCGCTCACGCCGATGAAACTGACCCTGCAACAACTCCAACGCACACGTGGCACCGAACGCTTTGAGCAATACTTCGACAAATCAACCCACATGCTTATCGAACAGATTGACAACTTGAACCATATAGCATCCTCTTTCTCCTCATTCGCCAAGATGCCTGAGGTGAGCGTGAGTCAAGTGGACGTGGCAGACAAATTAGTGCATGTCCTCACACTCATGAACAACAACGAGCAGCATATACCTATACGCTATGTCGGTCCCAATAACGGGATACAGGCATACGCCGACAAGGATCAGATACAGCAGGTGTTCACCAATATCCTACGTAATGCCCTGCAGGCCTTGGAGAGCAGGAATGATGGCGATGTCATTGTAGTTCTCCGGCAGGAAGGCGACAAGGTCGTTATCTCTTTCTCTGACAACGGTGGAGGCATTCCGGAAGACGTGCAAAGCCGTATCTTTACTCCTAATTTCACCACCAAGTCTTACGGTACAGGACTTGGGTTGGCTATCGCACGCAACATAGTTGAAGGATGCGATGGCACCATACGTTTCGAGACATCCGACAAAGGCACCACTTTCTTCGTTACTCTCAATTCAGTAAAAGACGCATAAAAGAGGTCGGGCAAAAGACTTGCTCCTGCCCGACCTGCTTTACATCACAATGTCTTAACGCACACGCGTTCCCTGTGCGTTGTAAATCACTCCGTTGCGCTCAATAAAGAGGACTCCGTTGCGTATGAATTTATTAACATTGCTACTTGTCTTGTCGGTGCTTTCGTCCATTACATCCAACTCCGTCACATTTTCACCATCGGCTACTATCCTGACATGGGCCGCATTGACCAAAACCAAACTACGGAAAACACCACGATAAGCAGGCAGTTTGGTACCAGTACTCGTATTGGGACGGAAGACCATATTGTCTTTAAGACCCAGGTAATAATTGCCATCGTCCGAACTCTTTACCACACCGTAACGCAATGCACCGACTAACGTTATATCGCCGCTGCCGGTACCATCCAATCCGTCGTATGCATTTGCCACTGTCAAGTCTGACACCTTGTCCGCACTAAAATCAAAGGTCACTTTGGTGAACACAAACGAAGTCTTGGCTGCCATAGCCGCATTAGGATTGACTATATAACATTGACCGGCTTTCATCATCTTCGCCTGCGAGAAATAAAGTGTCACATTTCCACCTTCATCCATCTCGGCACGCGCAAACTCAAATACCCGTCCACGCATACCCAACGTCCCCAACAAACCTGCCGTAACATTGAATGGTAAGCACAATGTAGCCCACGAACCTTTAGTAAACTGACGGTTGAGTGTGGCGGCGGCGACGGTACGTCCATTGTAGTTGGCAGCAAACTCATCATAATAAGCATTGGTCTCTTTCTCCTGCAAGATAATATCTAACGGCAGACTATTCTCAAAGATTGCCGTGATAAACGTATCCTGCGTGAGGGTGAGAGTGCGCGGATTATCGGTGCTACCGTCGGACCACTTAACGAACTCATACCCGTTGTTGGCATCCGCACGGAACGAGAGATTCAGATCTGCACAAGATGCCGGCATTTGGGTAACAGTGACTGTTCCTTTCGTATTGTCTTCCGATGTTACGGAATACGCAGGTACAGGTATCACCGTCCAGACCGCATTGACGGTAAGGTCGGAAGTGACGCGGCTGAAGTCCTTGTCCCAGTCAAACGTGCTGCACTCGGGAACCGCCACATCGGGAGCCGTTGCGGCATCGCCGTAGGCTATGGTTTGCGGCTCACCCAGCATGTTGCCGTTCCCATCCGTGAAGATGACGGTGTAGAGAGCCTCACGCGCCAGACGCACGGACTGGCCGCGGCGCTTCTCGCACGTCCATACAGCGGGAAGCTGGTAGTTGGAGGCTCCGTTGAAAATAAGATAGCTTGCGTTCTTTTCGCTGGTGGCAGTGGATGACCAGTAGTAGCCGAAGATATCCGTGTTGTCCATAAAACTGTAGTAGCCGGTGGCGGGATTGACGAAAGTGGCTTCATTTGCGCCGTTCATCGTGTTGCCTATACCGCCGGTGCGACGGCCAGCAGCGGGAAGGAAGACCGCGCCTGCCGCTTCCATCCGTTTCCACTCGTCAAGGGTGTATTTGTTCTTTTCGAAGTCCTCAATCTCATAGTCATCCACGCGGTACTTGGGCGTGAACTCCAGTCCCTCGGGCAGCTGCCAGTCATCGGGCAGCAGAATCAGACCCTTGCGGTCAACGACCATCGCGCTTCCCCACAGGCTGCCACCTTTGCGGCTGTAGAGATACACCCATTCGTCTTTGGTGAGGGTGAACCATCCGTCTCCGATGAGTTGTCCCCAGTCGCGGAAGTCACCTGTGTAGTCGGCATCCGCATTGGACGGACTGACACCGTAGTTGGTGATTTCGGTGCTGTAAGCGAACATGTCGATGGTTCCGTGGAAATTCTCGTCACCGAGGTTGATATTGGGAAGACCGATGATGTCGTACTGGGTGTGCGCCAGCGACCAGCTGTCTTCCGCGAGGTCGTACTGGAGGTTGCCCTTAGCGAAACGCACTTTCTTGCTGCCGCTGACGGAGAAGCCTCCCTGCAGGGCATCGCCTGCCGCTTCCGCCGCCGCATAAGTGGCTGCGTACGAAGTTGCTTCTTCTGCCAATACCACCGTTCTGTCCCAACCGGCGAAGACCATTCCGTCCTTGGCGGGTGTGGGGTTGGTAAAGGCTGGCAGGGCGTTCTCGTCACACCATACGGTCTGCAGGACAGTGGTGCCGTCGTTGTCGTAGAAGGTAATCTCGTACATACGGACCTCCTCGTATGCCGCAACGAACACCTTGTCACCGTCCACGGTCGGGTGATTGGCGAAGATGACGGGTTCGCCCTCGCCGTTGAGCAGCCAGCCGGTGAAATAGTAATGGTAGCCGTCCGAGCGGTGTGCATACGGATACGGTGGGGTGAATTCCTGTCCGTAGGTGTATTGCCCCACATCCTCATGCTGCTGGTTGAAATCATCAATGTATTGCCACGTAAGGGTGAACAGGCGTTCTTCATCCGAATATACAGCCGTATATACGGCATCGCCTGTCACGGGTACGATATCCTTGTCCCAGCCTATGAAAGTGTAGGTAAAGTAGTTGTCGGCAGGCTTGACCGGTTCATCGCTTGTATAGGTGGGCATCTCCCCTACTCTCACAGTACTTGATTGCAACTCACTGCCGTCAAAATTGACAAAGGTGACGGTATATGAATTTCTGACAAATTCAGCAGTCAGCGTTATATCTTGCGTCACTGTCAATGTACGCGGATTATCTTTGTTTCCGTCTGACCATTGCAAGAAATCATATCCATCGTCAGGTGTTGCGGTAAGAGTAGCCGTTTCGCCTGCATAGTACGAACGTTTGTCAGCCCCAGCAGAACCGTGTCCATCGTTGTACACTGTGATTACACATACAGGATCCGCCTCAAAAACAGCGGTATAAGTCACATCCTCCGTTACTACCACACTCCGTTCCGGGCCAACGGTAGCGACATTTTCCGCCTCGTCCTCCCACCGCAAGAAATGGTAGTGGACACCCGGTGTTGCCTTTATAACGCCGCTGTTATTATCGCAGTCAGGTGTTAAGAGCCAGCCGACGCTGCCCGTTTCGGGAGTCTGTACGGCAAGCGTAACGGTATAGATGAAGTCACCGTAGGTATTATATGTGCTGAATGGCAGCGTTGACGCTTCGTAGGAGAGTCTGGCTCCGCAAGGCACTTCCGCCACTGCAACATCGGGAATACCCGTGAATGCGGAAGAATGAGCGGACGGCGGTGTCAAGCGATTGAAACGCACCGTTTTCAATGACGAACATGTATGGAAACAGTACACGCCAATAGATGACAGTTGCGCAGGAATAGTCACACTTGACAGTTTCTCCATACCAAAGCAGCATCCGATCGGCAATTCCTGAACATCGTCACCTATAGTGAAAGAGGTAATCTGCCCGCATATATTACGGAAAGGCGTGTTAGCGGTATTCGTACCTGCAAGAGCACACGTCTTCGCATTCCAAACCACAGTGGTCAGTTGAGTGCAGTAGGCGAACGCATCCTTACCTATATAATTCATATTTTTAGGGATAGTAATGCTTGTCAATTTGCTGCAACCATTGAACACATTTCCATTCAAAGTGGTGAGCGAAAGCGGCAAAGTCACAGAAGCGAGATTAGTCATCTTATAGCACAATCCCGCAGGAAGCACCTGCACCTCACTTCCGAAATTAAACGCTGTAATCTGACTGCGGACGGAATAGAAAGGATTGCCCGTATCATAATTGTCAGGTATCTGACAATTGGCGGCATTGTAGTTCACTGTCCTCAATGCGGTACAGTTATAGAACACATCAGTACCTATATTCGCAAGATTTTCCGGCAAGCCGATTGATGCAATGGGCGTAACTGCAAAGGCATAATCACCTATCTGCGTAACTGCCTCCGGAATAGTGATGGATGGGAAGGCGTTGCGGGCAAAGGCGTATGCACCTATACGTGTCAGCGAGGAAGGGAGCGATATGGTTGTCAGTTGCCGGTGGTTGAAGAAGGCATAATCTCCTATGCCCGTTATTCCTTGGGGCAGAATGACCTGCTCGATGGTCGTATAGGCGTAACTCCACGGAATGGTGTTGTCGGTCATACTGGTCAGAGTGAAATCCCACATGTCTCCGTAACCTTCAATCGTCAGCACTTTATTGTCAGACGACAATTCCCAAGTCAGGTTGTCACCGCAACGATGGTCAACGGCCACCTCTGTATCTATTATCACACCGTCACAACTCGTACTGTAACTACATTCAACAAATGGTGTTTTCCATACCGCATTACCATAGACGATGCCGGACATATCACAAATTATTCTTAATGAGGGAATATACCAGTCCGTCGCTGTTACTTTGTATATATCCTCATTGTCGGAAGACTTGCCCACATACTGGAAAGATATTTCGCCGGATGTCACCTCGTAAAACTGTCCATTCAAGTAAATCTGTGAATTATATTCGCCTCCGCCATCAACGCCTATCGGGAAAGTGCCTGACAGCGAATAGTTGTCTTGGGTATAAATCTCGGCAACGGCAAAAAGCGTTCCGCCTGCATCGTAAAGATAAACGGAGTAATCCCCGTCCTTGCCTGCTGTTTCGTTGTTAACAGCCACATAATAGGCGAGTTCCTGACTGTAACGCTCTACCGCGCCGCCCATATAGGCGGCTGTGACTATTCCTCCGCTTTCCGCTATGGACGTGACAGGACGTGAAGCGAGACTCGTCCATTCGGTGACGTTTTGCGTCCCGGGATAGGTGTTCGCCCCAGAGGGAATTTGTGTACCGTTGGCTGACACCAAAGTGTAATGCGGAGCTCCGTGATCGGAGAGATTGGGTTCGTTGGCTGACCAATACGTAGCGTTATAATTCATTTTCCATACCAGCATTCCGTGTCCGGGAAGGTACGTGTCCCAACCCGTCTGCTGCCGATTCTCTATATAGTAATTGAGACCTGTTGTGGTACATACCTGATACTCGCCCGATGCGTTAATCTGATAGCACTTGTAGTCGCTGTGTTCCGCAGGGTACAAAACGAGATTGGAGGGAGTTTTTCCAGGATTGACAGGTGTGTCCCACCCCAAATATATGCGCTCGAACGGACTGTAGTTGGGCGGGCATGTACCAGCATCTTCATTGCCGTTGCTATCGACACCGCTATAACTGCCGTAATCCATAATGTCCCAGTCCCACGGTGTTGTTTTTGCGCTGTAGTTGTTCCCGTAACTTGTGTCATACAAGTCTGGCAAACCAAGCACGTGTCCAAACTCATGGCAGATGGTTCCGATGCTGGAGCGATAGCCGGAAGCATCCAATTCGCCTGACATGGCGTAGTTGTTGATGTACAGTCCGTCCACCTCACAATCATCCTCCGAATAGGTGCAATTACCGAAATACCGCGCACTGTAAAGATCCCAGTTATGCGGCCAGATGGTAGCGGCGGTGCCTCCGTTGGCTTCACCCTTGCCAGCATAGATGACATACACAAAGTCTATCTCATCGTCGCCGTCATTGTTGTACAACGAGAAATCCACCTCGTATTGCTCATCAACGGCTTTGACAGCCTCCACCACGATATCTCCGGGATATTTGTCTTCGCCTCTTACTCCACCAACGTTTGAGCCGTAATATGAATAGTTGTTTTTGATTGTGACGGGGCCGTACACATCAAAATCCGGCACGTACTGACCTCTTGACTGCTCGCGGAAATACTCGCGCACCGAGTTATGTGTGTTGCGGTAGTTGTACCCCGCTTGGTTCATCATATTATTGAAAGCAGCCTGTGTGTTGGCGGCTTTCATAGAGAGGTTTGCATAATTGACGAGGATAACTATACCTCTTGGCGCGAGATTGATGTTGCCTGCCGTACGATGAGGACGTGAAGCAAGATAACGGGGAGAAGACTTACGCAGTTGACTCAGTTGTTCCGCCGTCTTTTCTGACAAAACGACCGTACCATCGTCCATAAGCACGTATGCCACACCATCGCGGTCTTCCAACCAGTGACCGAACTCGTCACCAATCATCTGGAGACTGACGCTCTCTCCTTTGTCCGTAAGGTAGTCTTTCCATCCGCGACGTGCCGGAACTGCAAACAATGACTGTGCTATAGCCAACACACATATTACAATGACTGACAATCTGATTCTCATAATGTATCTGTTTATATTTGTATCTGTTTGATTTTTTCTCCGTACTGCTTTTCCGACCCGCCCAACCTGTACTGTCCAACCCAGTCCGACCGATATGTTTCGACCGCATCCTGCTTCCACAAAAAACATTCAGCGCGCAAAGTTAAGCACTTATTTCCACGCAACCAAATCTTTGCACCATAAAATTTTCACTCTCCTCTTTCTGTCTTTTCTTCTTTTTGATACTTCTTTTTGATACCAAGTGCACAGTAATTATCCCAAACCTATCTGAGTGGAATTTTGCAGCATTTGCCGTTGGACAACATACATTTGCCTTACGCATGATTCATTATTATTTTGTCGGTTATAATTATTGCAGTACTTTTGCGCCGATTTGTAAATATCTTAATATCACACCATAAGAAAAAATGGAAAAAGCCGTTCTCATAGGGTTGATCACTCCCTCCCAAAGCGAAGAACGCACACGTGAATACTTGGACGAACTCGCTTTCCTCGCCGACACACGCGACATAGAACCTGTCCGCCGATTCGTTCAGCGTGCAGACCACGCCGACACCAACACTTACATAGGCAGTGGCAAAATACAAGAAGTAAACCGCTGGATAACAGACCATAACCAATCTGCCGAATCACCGGTTGATATCGTCATTTTCGATGACGAACTCTCTCCGCGACAGATTCGCAACATAGAGAACATTTTCAACCCCAAGTCCGCCGGCAGGGACCATCATCCTATCCGCGTCATCGACCGCACCCTGCTCATTCTCGAAATCTTCCTGCAACGGGCACAGACCAGTTACGCCAAAACGCAGGTCGAACTGGCTCATCTGCAATATATGCTGCCGCGTCTGACCCGTATGTGGAGTCACCTTGACCGCCAACGCGGCGGTGGAGGCACCAACCGCGGCACAGGTGAAACGCAAATCGAAGCTGACCGCCGTATCATCGGTCAACGCATCGCCCTGCTCAAGGACGAACTGAAACGCATTGACCGTCAGATGGCCACACAACGACAAAGCCGTGGCAAGATGGTGCGTGTGGCTCTGGTGGGATATACCAATGTCGGCAAATCGACACTGATGAACCTTCTCAGCAAAAGCGATGTTTTTGCCGAAAACCGGCTCTTTGCCACTCTTGACACCACTGTCCGCAAAGTCACCATCAACAATCTTCCTTTCCTTCTCAGCGATACGGTCGGCTTTATACGCAAACTCCCTCACCATCTCATTGAATCCTTCAAATCCACATTAGACGAGGTGCGTGAAGCCGACTTGCTGCTTCACGTTGTGGACATCTCACATCCTAATTTTGAAGACCAGTACCAAGTGGTGGAACAAACCATTTCCGAACTGCTCGGTGAGGACGAGATACCTCAAAAAGACAGCGCGGTAGCTTCTCTCAGACGCCCCAGACAAGTAATCAAAAAGACCATTCCAACCATTGTGGTTTTCAATAAGATTGACGCTTTTCGATATGAACCCAAGGAGGAAGACGACCTCACTCCCGTGCGCCGCGAGAACATCTCTTTGGAAGAACTCCAAAAGACATGGATGGCTAAACTGTCTGACGACTGTATCTTCATTTCCGCTACTGCAAAGCAGAACATTGACTCTTTGCGACAACTGCTTTACGAGCGTGTGAAGGCTATTCACGTCCAGCGATACCCCTACAACGACTTCCTCTTCCCCGACATCGACACATCGCTATAGACAATGGTCGTGTCCCTTTCCTGAACAACTATCTGTCGCACATCGCTGCCGTAGCCGCACCAGTAGCCTAATCCGCCGTTGATATTGCTCTTTATCTGCGCCTTGGGCATAAAAATCCACGTATTGCTTTCAGCCGAGGAAACAAAAGATGACAACACTGCGTATGACTGTGCGTCTATATGCGCAAGTTTGACGCTGACCGTATCTCCGACAGCGAAATTGAACTCTTTGGTCACGTCCAACATCGTGTTCGAGCGATTGACGCGCCATCTGACAGTCTGTCCCTGACTCGCCCTGTCGTCCATTACCCCCAGCGATGCAAGCGAGTATTGCCGCTTCTTGCCAAGACTGTAAAACAGCGCGTAATAATCGGTCGTCGCCTCGTTATCATTGAAACAGACCTCCACATCTTCAGCCCCCGTTATTATTATCGAATCTATCGGCACTACCGCCGGAACAGTCGTCACCGCTGACAGTCGCTGCCCTTGATAATCAACAGTCAGACGATATGTCTTGCATGTCGCTCCTTTCATCAGAACATTATGATAGTAATACGGCGGCAGGTAGGTGGTGTCTATTCTAGCTATCAGTTGCACGCTGTCTGTCCCGTCTGACACATACACCCGCGCCGCATACACCATCCGCTCGCGCATCATCTCCTCCATCCCGACCTCTGTCTCTGTCATCCGGACTGCTTTGTGGAGGAACACCATCGGACGCCTGCCTTCCTCTATCCACCCTTCCACCACTATCACATCCTTTTCTGTCCGCACCTTTTCGCATCCTGACAGACACAGCCCGCACAATATAATTGTCAATATCTTCCGCACCATAATATCAAATATTAAACCTCACCGAAACCGACGGTATGATCATCGAAAGCAGTCCTATCTCCCTCGTATTGAAATGTTGGGTGGAATAAGTGACAAACTGCACATTCTTATGGCAATACACATTATACAGCGACAGATTGAAATCTATCGACCTGTCATTCTTCAAGAACAGTACATAATTGGCTGACAAATCCAAACGGTGTGTCAAGGGCAGACACTCTCCGTTAAACACCCCCATTAACGCCACCACCTGCCCGTTAAGCAGGTATGCCGCCTCAGGCCTGGTATATGGAGTGCCGGTGGCCAGTGTAAACACCGCTCCCACCGACCACGACCGGTCGAACGAATACGTCGCCGTCGCCACCAGCTGATGACGACGCGAATGGGAACTGTCGAAGGGCTTGTCACTCACCTCCGGAATAAACCTTTTTGCCCAGCCGAGCGAATATGTCAGATACCCCGACAACCTGCCCTTTGCCTTTTGCATCGTTATGTCCAAACCGTAGTTCCTGCCCGTCCCTGAATAAATAAAATCAGTATATGAGGCATTATTGTACAACAAATCCAACACATTAATATTACATTCCAACGAGTTATACAGCCGCTTGAAATACACCTCCGCCGACACCACATACCTGTTTCTGGCAAACGCCCCTTTGTATCCCAAAGACGCAGACAGCGCATATCCGGGTCTGAACAGCTCCGATGCAGGTATATAAAAGTCGGTCGGCAAACCCGTACTAATCAAGTTGATATTATGATTGTACTGGCTATAACTCCCTGCGTGGACATAAAGATATTGTTCTTTCCCGACCTCAAAAGTCATATTCACCCTCGGATCCAAAGCACCGAACACTTTTCCGCAGCCGTAAACAGTGGCTCTCAACCCCACGGAATAATTAAAGAACCTGTTGACTTTATGCCCGAAATCAGCAAAGACCGATGCCTCGTGGGTATATTTGACCGATTGTGTCACACTCTTCACACCCATCGCAAAATCACCCGACACCGCAAAAGCCAACGGCGAGTACCTTGTTGACGTGTATTCACCGCCTACTTCAAGACTCATCCCCTTTCCAAAACCAATACACGTATTGTGCCTGACACCCACAGCACCCGTCGCCGAATTGCCGGACAAACCGAGTGCCTCCTGCAAGTCCAATCCAAAACGGTTATGATACCCGGACAAGAACGCAGACGTGTGACAAGCGACTTTCCCTTCTCGCCTGTCCCATTGCAACGACGATGCCAGATTCTGCCATGATATATCAAACAGTTTCAAACCGTTTCTGCTGTCATCAGCTGTCAGCTTGTCATTCCCCGCAAAAGCAGAAAACACTATATCGTCCTTATCTGTCGGACGACAAGAGTATGTCAGATTCAAGTCCTGAAAATTATAGTCCGGCTCTATATTATCCCTCTTCAACAGTCCTCTGTACAGAGAAAAATACGAAGCCCTGCCCGACACAAACAAGTCACTCCTGTCAGAAACATGCGACTGCAAATGCACGTCCGAACACAACAATCCCGCATTGACCGACATATTGAATTTCCGCTGTGCCTTCCTGTAAGTCTGCAATCTGACCGCCCCTCCGAGCCTGTTGGCATCAGCCGCGCCGTGGGCAGACATAACCACGTCAATCCTCTCTATATGCGAAGCATTGAAAGCCGAGAACAAGTTCAATACGTGACTCGGATAATAAACAGGCGCATCGTTGATGGTCAGCATGGTATGCGCATTGTCACATCCTTGCACGAAGATTCCTCCCACCGACTCATTGTTCACCTGAACCCCTGCCAAGGTCTGCAAAAAATACAACGGGTCGGTCTGCCCCATCAGTTTGGGCAAACTCTGCAACTCCTTTACATTAAGCGTCAAAGAAGAACTACTGACCCGCTCCATAGCAGGGGTCAGTAGTTTCGCCTTCACCTGTAGCTCTTCCAAGTCCCTGTATGCCTCTATCGTCGTGTCGTTTTGCTGTTCTGACTGGCCATAACAAGTCAATCCCAGCGCCAGACACGCCAATAACAAGCTGCAGCGGGACATTGGTTACAGGTCAACAGGTTCTATCTTAAGTTCCTTGAAGAACTCTATATAAGCGTTTATCAGCGACTCCGTTGCGTCAAGCAAATCGCCGTATGAACGACGCGTAAAGTACTGATCAAACTGCATAGTCACTTTATCCTCAATAAAATAGATAGCAGGAACTACCGAATAACTGCCGTCTGTGTCATTTCCGTCCGCAGTCATCACTATCTGTGCCTGCTTGATGTCGCTTCCATAATATACGAACATCAGCACATTCTCATTCCAGTTCTCCACTTCCATTTCCGCCGACTCCCTGTCACCGCTGCGGCCTCTGTCCTGAATCTTTTTCATTCCTGCGTAGTAAGCATCGCCGAGAACCTCTCCTTTGAGGCTCATCTCACCGCCCAACAGCGACAGAAGCACATTGGTCTTACCGGGTTTGAACTCGTCTCTGAACTTGTCCATGTATTTTTCCAAGTCCTCTTCCGAACGCAGATTGTTGTTCGGATCGATAGCAAGCGCGTTAACGCCGGTGTTATCCAAAGCCAGCTTGCAAATCTGCTTGCCGCCTACCGTCAGTTCGTAGTTGCCTCTTGCCGCATTGCGGGTGATGTTCATGTCGTACTTCTGCACCACGTTGGCAAGACGCACATTGCCTGCCACCTTGAAGTGATCCTTGCGATTGATGTCAAAGGTCAGCGCCACATTGATCAACTCCACATTATTATCCGTCAAAACAGCCTCAAAACTTGAAGGAAGATGCATCACAACAGGTTGCATTGTGTACGGGTAGGACACATGCACATAGTAGTGAGTACCGCCGAAAGTCGCCGTAAAATAGTCATCACTCTCGAAGTTGTCGTCGCGGTTGTCAAGCAACTGCTGATAGTAACTGGTGGATATCTCCTCACCCTCTATAAACCTGCCGGACTTCTCATCCCAGTAGTCAACCGTATAGATACGTTTGGTAGTATTGTAGTCATAGACTTTCACTGTATCGATTACCGAATAAGCGTCTCCGCCCGCTTTGAACGTTATCACCACATTGTCACCCTTACCGTCCTGGCAACGGAAAACCGCCGCATTGGCATTTTCAGCCGTGAAACGCCACTTCTTGCTGCTGTCAACAAACTCATACTCCCCGAAAAAATCCTTTGCATACCAGTTGTCAGGTTTGACTATGTCCATAAAATCCATCGGGGCATAATACGCGTTCACCGCCAAACGGCGCAATGCCGCCATCTGTTCTTTCTTTCCCTGATAGGAAGCGTGCCCCGAACCGGCACTGTCCAATACGGCTGACCAGTTGGCATCCTCAAATATCGACACCAGATAGTCGGTCAACACAATCAGGTCTTTCTGTTCCTGCGTCTTGAAACAACCTAACATCTGCTCGCCCAACTGGTTGAGCTTCTTCACTTGCTCATCGCCCGTCAAACGGTCTTGCGCACCCTGTGACGTTGTGGGTAAATCAGTGTTCTTCGAATTGTCCTTCTTCTTGCAAGAAGACACGCCAAGCATCGTTGCCACTAACACAACCAATGCAAATAGTAAATGTTTACGCATAACTCTTGTTTTTATTATGTTTGATGATTTTTACACTTATCAATTCTGCCGACTCCGCATCCGCCTCAATCAAAGACCCTCCCTTTCGACAACAGCCCATTGCGCTCTCTTTACTGACAGAGAGCGCGCAAAGGTAAAACTATTGTTCCACCCATCCAAAAATTTTCGCAAATTACTACCACAAACTCAACAGAATACAGAGAAAATCCAGGTGTTTCCGCTGAGTTTGCCATATTTAATAAAATTTGGCATTTTATCAACTTGCTGAATATTTGCGGTTTGTAAATTTTAGGTTATGTAAAGGTTATGTAAAGGTTATGTAATTAACCGAAAATGAGCCTGAAAAGATCCGACAAAAATACCATAAAAAATGTGCGGCACTACCATTTATGCTTAATCCATTAAGCAATTTTACCGCTTATTTGCTTATCACATTAAGCAATTTTTATTAAAAAATGCTTGTTTCATTAAGCAAAACACCGCACTTTTGCAGCGTCGATGGGAGTGCGGCCGTCTCCGTACGCATATTCAGCGAAACAAATTACTACAGTAAACATAGGATTATGGAACAACTACAGAACCAGCATCTGCGTCTTATGACCAACCTGAAAGCGGACTGTGAGCGCAGTCTGATAGACCGCATCAACTGGAATGCGCGGCTGATTGCCATCTGTGGCGCACGCGGCGTGGGAAAAACCACCATGCTGCTGCAGCATATCAAAAAAACGTATGGCGCCAATCCGCATGAAGCGCTTTACGCGAGTATGGACCACCTGTATTTCACACGCCATTCCCTGTTGGAACTGGCTGAAGAATTCCACAAACACGGCGGACGCTGCCTGTGCTTGGACGAGGTGCACAAGTACGACGGCTGGAGTCGCGAGATCAAGAACATCTACGATGGTTTTCCCGACCTGCGGATTGTGTTCACCGGTTCGTCACTGCTCAACATCCTTAATGCGGAAGCCGACCTGTCGCGTCGTTGCGTGAGTTACGATATGCAGGGGCTGTCGTTCCGCGAATACCTGCTGTTCAAGGAGCGTCTGTCGGTGCCTGTCATCCCGTTGGACGATGTACTGCACCGCCCGTTGGAGGCTTCTGAGACTGTTATGGCTGTCTGTAAGCCGCTCAAACACTTTGTCCCGTATCTGAAGGAGGGCTATTACCCGTTCTTCCTTGAGCCGGACATAGATTATCTGACGCAGGTGCAGAAAGTGGTGAACCTGATTCTTGAGATTGAGTTGCCCCAGTTGGGCAATGTGGATATCGCCAATGTGCGCAAACTCCGCAGTCTGCTGTCCGTTGTGAGCAGCGGCGTGCCGTTTGCGGTGGATATCAGCAAAATGGCGCAAATGGCGGAACTGAACCGCAACACCATTGTTGGTTATTTGTCGCATCTCAACAGGGCTGGACTGCTGAACCTGCTTTACAGCGACACACACAGCCTGAAACGAATGCAGAAACCCGACAAGATTTAT
>Ga0310696_10003538_pt1 | contig 19455 bp, 15 predicted proteins | sample AusTroGonzalo_MG_4_FD_203885 | JGI IMG/M metagenome (GOLD analysis project Ga0310696, IMG submission 203885) | Bovine rumen microbial communities from tropical cattle in Woodstock, Queensland, Australia - Gonzalo_02 (v2) (version 2) | ecosystem: Host-associated > Mammals > Digestive system >... | reverse complement strand
CTCGATCCTCTCCTCCAGCTCCAGGTAGATGTCCTTGAGCTTCTCCAGGGTCTCCGGCTTCACATCCCACATCCCGCGGTCGATGGCCTCCATCAGACGGTTGAGCATGTCCATGGCGGCATGGGGGTTCTCGTCCTCCATCCAGTCCCTGACGTTGTCGTCGAAGAGGTACCTCTCGGCGAGGCTCTCATAGACCCAGTCATCTACAATATCCGATGTCGCATCCCATCCGAAGGTGAACTCGGTGAGGTTGGCGATCTCCGATACGCCGCGGTAGCCGTGCTGCATCAGGCCCTCGACGAACTTGGGATTGAGGATCTTGCTGCGGTAGACGAACTGCAGCTCGTCCTTGGTGCTGCGAATCCTCGTCCTCTCGGGATCGGAGCTGTCCCCCATGAACGTGAGGGCATCCTTGTTCCCGTATGCGCGGACGAAGGAGTTCATCCCTCCGAGGTATCCGTACACATCGTCCATGTCGAGCATGTCGATCTCCCTGTCGGGCATGTTCTTGACCGTGACCCCGACCTTGGAGAGCCTCTTCTTGAACTGTTCCTTCATGCTCACTGCTTCTATGCCGCGGCCGTAGGCGTAGCTGCTCCACTCCAGGTAGATGTCGGCCAGGTCCTCCACGGTCTGCCAGTCCCCGGTCTCAATGGCATGGTTGACGCCCGGGCCGTACATGCCCGGAGGGCATCCGAAGATCCTGACGGAGTTCTGCATCCTGGCCTCGTCAACCGCTATGCCAGATGCCATGGCCTCGACGATGTCGTTCCTCAGGTTGGATGCGAGATAGTTCTCCTCGTCGGATTCGTCGAGGTTGGCGACCAGCTTCACCGCGTCGTCGATGAGGTCGATCAGATTGGGGAATGCATCCCTGAACAGTCCTGTGATCCTGACGGTGACGTCTATCCTGGGCCTCCCGAGCTCCTCTATCGGTACGACCTCGAGCCCGCAGACCTGGCCTCCGCTCGGGGACCACTGGGGCTTCACACCCATGAGCCAGAGTATGTATGCGACGTCGTCCCCGTTGGTCTTCATGGTGTCCGTGGCCCATATGATGAACCCGACCTCGCGGGGGTAGCAGCCCTTCTCGTCCATGTACTTGGAGATCATCTCGTCCGCCATCTTGCGGCCTATCTCCCAGGACGACCTCAGCGGGATTATGTCGGGATCGATGGAGTAGTAGTTCCTCCCCATCGGGAGGATGTGGGCGTTCCCTCTGGTGGGAGCCCCGGAAGGACCGGGGAGCACGTACCTGCCGTCGCACCCGTGCATGAGGTTGTCGATCTCGTCCGTCATGTGCAGGAGATTGGGGACCAATGTGGTGCAGATGTAGTCCAATGAAACGGAAAGGTCGCCGGAAGGTTCGCCGAGGCGCGAGGACACGATCTCCCTGCACGGGGTGGATTCGAATCCGTTTTCGGCCATCTCGTGGATGAGCTCCCTGGTGCAGGCGTCTATCCTGTCCAGCAGGATGCCGTTCAGCTCGCCCTTCGTGTTCTCCGACGGGTTCTCGGCCAGGTATCTGGTGTCGTACCCCATCGCGGAGCCCACCGCATCCCTGAAAGACGGTATCTCCCCGTTCCTCAGGCGCATGAGCGAATAGACGGATTCCTCCAGCCTGTCCCCCTCAGGGGCGCGTCCGAGAATGTGCAGACCGTCGCGGATTATGGCATCCCTGACGTCCGTCAGGTAGTCATGGAGCTCCTCTACATGGGTCTCGAACCCTTCGGCGTCTATATCGTCGGGGAGATGGAGGTCCTTCAGCAGGTCCGCGGCGCGGGCGGCATCGAGCACCCCCTGGACCATGGACGTCCGCTTCCCTCCGCGGATCTCGCTCCTCGCCTTCAGGTATTCCTGCAGGGCGCCCTCCACCTGGGAGAGCTCCCCGTAGCTGCCGGCACGGGACATGGTGGGGCACATATGGCCTATTAGGACCGCCTCGGAACGGCGCTTGCATTGGATCCCCTCGCCGGGGTCGTCTATGATGTAGGGGTAGATGTGGGGTATCCCGTCCAGGACAAGGTCGGGGTAGCACTTGCCGGAGAGCCCTACGCTCTTGCCCGGCAGCCACTCGAGGGTGCCGTGGGTGCCTATGTGCATGACCACGTCGGCCTTGAAATCGTTCTTGAGCCATCTGTAGAAGGCCAGATACTGATGGGTCATCGGCACCACGGGGTCGTGGTACACCGATTCCATCTGCTCCGCCCATCCCCTCAGCGGCTGGTATCCGATGAATATGTTCCCGTTGACGATACCGGGGATGACGAACTTGCCGCCCTCGACGGCTATCTCGCCGGGAGGCTTCCCCCAGCTGTCCTCAATCTGCCTCCTGTTGAAATCGGACAGCTTCGAGTAGTATCCGTCGTACTCCTGCCTGGACATGAGGTAGGCGGCCTTCTCCCTTATCCTCTCGGGGGACGACCATTCGAGGTCGTTGGTGATATTGTCGAGGATCTCGTCGATGAGCGCCCTTCCGTTCTCGGGGACGTGGTCAAGGGTGTAACCGTCGCTTCCGAACCTCTTCAGCATGTCGCTGACGCTCTCGATGGTATCCAATCCGGCGGCATTCCCTATGCGCCCGGACTCGGGACGCGATTGGTAGATGAGGATGGCGACCTTCCTCTCGGATTTGGGGATGTGCTTCAGCACCGCCCACATGCGGACCATGCGCACGAGATGGTCGATCCTGTCCACCAGCGGCGAGAACTTCCTCGCCTCTCCCCTGGCGCCCTCGACGCTGCAGATGGGCACCGCGATGATCTGCCCGTCTATCTCCGGCCAGAACACGCTGCTCTTCAGGTCGTATTTGGAGATGCCCGACGCCGATTCCTCGTAGTCGGCGAAGTGCTTGTTGACCGTCATGGCCTGAATGACGGGGACGTCGATGAGGTTCCTGTAGAAGTTCTGCTCGTCGGGGGTGCGGATACCGCTGACCCCTTCCCTCGAGTTGTTCAGCTGCGAGAACGGCGTATGCATGATCAATGCGTCGATGAGAACCTCGCCGTCGCGTGTGAAGTACTTTCTGACAACGGCTACCGTGCCCTCCTCCCCGGGCACGTTGCTGGTGGTGGTGCCGAAGAACACCGGTATGACGTTCAGCCCCTCCTGCTCCAGCCTCCTGATCAAATGATGGACGTGGGCCTGGTTGTCGTAGATCCACATGTTGGAGGTGTAGAGCACGCCGATCGTGGGCCTGTTAGGGTCCAGATGGCGCATGTACTCCTCCTGGGTGACGTCGTTGGGGAAATCGGGATGATGGATGCCGTCCCTGCGGAGGGCGACGGGCTCCGGGGCGCCGGAGATGCCGGACAGCCTGTTGTGGAGCCAAATCACGGCGTTCCTGTCGTTGTCCGCACCCCTGTTGCGCATGTACTCCCCGAGGAGTATGAAGTCCTGGTCATCCCCCTTGAACAGGTCGCGGTAGGCGAGACGAACGTCCATGTTCCCGGAGAAGATCAGCACATATCCCGGGCACTCCTTGAGGACCTCCTCGAAGGAGACGAACCGCATCATGCGGGTGGGGTCCGTCATGCATCTCATCATGACCAGGTCGGCGGCCTTGGACCTGCGGACCAGCTCATGGTACGTGAGGGGATCGTCGTCCACATCGTCGGCGTTGACGCAGTAGAGATCGGCTTCCACGCCCAGGTCCCTGCATGCCTCCATGACCGGGACCTCCATCGTACGGGCATCTGCACTCTGCACAGAGATGTACACGATCCTGAGGACGTCCATAGGGATGGATAGTCCAACATGGTTATAAGTATCGTCGCATCTAACTGCCTTATATTCGCATTTAGAGGTGGCAAAATGGAGAAGGCTCTGTTCCCGTTCGTTTCGATTGTCGGCCAGGAAGACATGAAACTGGCGCTGATGCTCAACATAGTCGACCCGGGCATCGGAGGCGTCCTGATCAAGGGCGAGAAGGGGACCGCCAAGTCCACCACCGTCAGGTCCCTCCAGCAGATCCTGCCCGATGCGGAGTCCGTGGAAGGATGCGTGTTCAACTGCGACCCCTCCCGCCCCGACAGGCTGTGCCCCTACTGCGCCGAGAAGCTGGCATCCGGCAAGGAGCTCCCCCGTATCACCAGGAGGATGCGCGTGGTGGAGCTGCCTCTGAGCGCCACCGAGGACCGTGTCGCGGGAACGCTGGACATCGAGCATGTCCTGAAGACCGGCGAGAAGAAGTTCGAGCCCGGCGTGCTCGCCCAGGCCAACGGGAACCTCCTCTACGTGGACGAGGTGAACCTGCTGGACGACCACATCGTGGACCTCCTGCTGGATTCCGCCGCGATGGGCGTCAACTACATCGAGAGGGAAGGGGTCTCCTTCTCCCATCCGTCTCGTTTCATACTCGTAGGGACCATGAATCCCGAGGAGGGCGAGCTCAGGCCCCAGCTGCTCGACAGGTTCGGACTATCTGTTGAGGTCCGCGGGGACCGCGACATGGAGCAGAGGATGGAGGTCGTCCGCAGGAGGATAGCCTTCGACTCCGATCCGGAAGGGTTCCTCGAATCGCACAGGGAGGAATCCGAGAAGCTCAAGGCCTCCCTGGAAGCGGCCCGCAGGCTGCTCCCGTCGGTGAAGGCCGACGATTCCGTCCTGAGGGGCGTCGTCTCGGTGACGACTAACTTCGGCATAGACGGCCACCGTGCGGACATAACGATGATGAAGGCCGCCAAGGCCAACGCCGCCCTGGAGGGCAGGACCGAGGCAGACAAGGACGATGTCCGCAGGGTCGCCTCGCTGGTCCTTTCCCACCGCATGAGGAGGCGTCCCTTCGAGGAGGCCGCATTCGACAACGAGGAGCTCGAGAGATGCCTCCAGTCGATCTGAGGTACCCGTTCTCTGCCGTTCTCGGCATGGACGATGCCAAGCGCGCGCTCATGTGCGCCGCTGTGAGCCCCAACATACGCACGGTGCTGATCAGAGGAGGCGCCGGTTCGGCCAAGACCGTCCTCGCGAGGGCCCTTGGCGGGATAGCCGGCTGCGATGTCGTCAACGTCCCCCTCAACGTCACCGAGGAGCAGCTCTTCGGCGGCATGGACATCGATGCCACGATACGCCAGGGGAAGGCCGTCATGCAGAAGGGCATACTGGACCGCGCGGATGGCAACATCCTCTATGTGGACGATGTGAACCTGATGGACCAGCGCATGCTCTCGGGGCTCCTCGACTGCGTGGCGACCGGAAGGGTGGTCCTGGAGAGGGAGGGGATATCGTCTTCGTACACCACGGAGACCACCCTTGTGGCGACCATGAATCCTTCCGATTCGGATCTCAGCCCCCATCTGCTGGACCGCTTCGACCTCTGCGCCTACGCGACATTCCCCGACTCGGACAACGACCGCTCGGAAATCCTGCGCAGGAACATGGAGTTCAGCAGGGATCCGGCAGGATTCATCTCATTGTATTCGGACGAGGAAGCCGAGATCGTCAAGAAGGTCTCCCTGGCGAGGAGGATCCTTCCGCTGGTGACCATCTCGGACGATCTCCTCGGGGTTGCTGTGGAGCTGACCTCGAGGGTGGCCGCTGACGGATTCCGCGGGGATCTAGCCATGGCCAACGCATCGATGGCCCTAGCCGCCCTCAACGGCAGGGACGAGGTCATGAGGAAGGATGTGGAGGAGGCAGCGATGATCTGCCTTGCGCATCGCCGCAACTTCATCCCCAGTCCGCCACCGCCGCCCCCGGAGGACCAGGAGCCCGAGGATCAAGAGGAGCAGGAAGAGCAGGACAACGAGGACAGGGAGCCTCCGGAACCCCCGGAGAAAGACGACAGCGATCAGAGCCCCCAGGACCAGAGGCGGGACCCTCCGGAACCGCCTCCTGACCTGCAGGACCTCCAGCAGATGCTGGAGGAGATGGTGTTCGAGATCGGGGAGCAGTTCAGGGTCATAGACTATCTCGATCCCGGAAGGACCAAGGTCACCCGCACCTCCAGCACCAAGGGCCGGCGCTCCATGGTCGAGAGCTCCGATGCCACCGGGCGCTACGCCCGTTCACGCATCCCGGACGGGAAGACCAGGGACCTGGCCTTCGACGCCACCATACGCGCTGCTGCGCCCTACCAATCCACGAGGGACCACGACGGCCTCTCCATCTCAATCAAGGGCCAGGACCTCAGGGAGAAGGTGCGCGAGAGACGCGCCGGCTGCACGATCCTGTTCCTGGTCGACGCCAGCGGTTCGCTGGGCGTCAGGAGGCGCATGGCCGCAGTAAAAGGAGCGGTGCTGTCCATGCTCAGGGACAGCTACGTGAAGAGGGACAGGATAGGGATGATGGCCTTCCGCAGGGACACGGCCGAGCTGATCCTGCCTCCCACCAGATCCGTGGAGTACAGCTACAGGAAGCTCGAGGAGCTCCCAACAGGCGGGAAGACCCCGTTGGCGGAGGCCCTCGTCACGGTATCGGAATTCATGACGTCGTACTCAAGGTCGCATCAGGGGGAGATGTGCTACATCGTCCTGATAACAGACGGCCGCGGCAATGTCACCCTCAGCGAAGGTGCCGATGCTAAACAGGAGGTCATGGACCTGGCGAAAGAAATCTCCATCCCGCAGGTCGGTTGGATCGTCATCGACGCCTCGGCCGGATACGTCAGGTTCGACCATGCAGAGAGGCTCGCAGAGGCCCTAGAGGGCACGTACTTCAGACTGGACGACCTTAACGCCGACAGGCTGGCCGAAAGCGTCCGCGCTGCGATCGACAGATGATCTCAGAAGCTCGCGTTCTTGCGCTGGACGTACAGGATGTAGATGAACAGAGGGCTGCCGATCAATGCGGTGACCACTCCTACGGGCAATCCGCCGATCAGCCTCACGGCGACATCCGACAGCACCACCAGCGCGGCACCTATGACGGCCGATGCGGGGATGAGGATCTTGCTGTCGTTGCTGGTGACCAGCCTGGCGATGTGAGGGGCCACCAGACCGACGAATCCGATCGTTCCGGTCTTGCAGACGAGGACCGCGATGACGATGGAGATGACGACGAAGGAGAGCATCCTGAGCCTTACAGGATTGACTCCGAGGCTCTGGGCGACCTTGTCGCCCGCATTGAGGATGTTGACGTTCCTGGCGAGGAACAGGAAGACCACCATCACACCTACGGCGGCCGCAGTCAGGATGGGGATGTCCCCCCATGTGAGGCTGGACACCGTTCCGACGCTCCACTCGTAGATCTGCTGGAGGGTCTCGTCGCTGGCGTTGAACTTGAGGAAGGTGCTGAACGCCGAGAACATGTACATCATTCCGATACCGATGAGGACCATCATGATGGGGCTGATGCGCTTGAAGGATGACACGAACACGATCACGATGGACGGGATGAGCGCGAAGACGAACGCGTTCGCCATGGTTCCCGCATCCCCTCCGACGAACGGGAGGATCGAGATCCCGTAGATGAGGGCGATGGTGTATCCGAGCATAGCCGCGGAGGAGATACCGATCGTGTAAGGATCCGTCAGGGGGTTGCGGGTGACGGTCTGCATTATGACACCGCCCACGGCGAGGATGACCCCTGCCATCACCGAACCGACGGTACGGGGAGCGGTCTTGTCCATGACCACGTGATCCCTGATCCACGCGGCATAGTCCACCGACCTGTCGGGAACGTTGCCGGTGAGGTGGTCTATGACTATCCTCATGGCCTCCATGAAGCTGAGCTCGAAGTTGCTCACAGACAGGGAGTAGACGCAGACGAAGAACAGCGCGATCGCTATCCCTACCGAGAACAGGATCCCGCGCCTCTTCACCCACAGATACCTCTCCTTGCTGTTCGGATCCATGATATCACCAGCTTGCTCCTTTGTCCCTGATGATCAGATACAGGAAGAGCGGGGCTCCGATGAACGATGTGACGACACCCACGGGTATCGCGGCCTGCACGTCTATCGCCCTCGAGATTATGTCGCATCCGAGGAGGAAGAACGCTCCGAAGGCCGCTGCCGCGGGCATGGTGAACTTGTTGTCCGACCCGATGATCAGACGGATGATGTGGGGGATGACCAGACCGACGAATCCGATGACTCCGACGTAGCTGATCACGGTGGCGGCCATGACGGACAGGAGGATCAGGCACACTACACGGAGCCTCTCGACATCCAATCCGAGGGATTTGGCCTCCTTGTCGCTCATGGCCATGAGGTTTAGCTTGCTGGCCAATGGCAGGAGCACAGCCGTTCCGAAGCAGGTCATGAGCAGTGTGAGCGGGATCGCATCCCATGAGAGGTCTGCGAGGGTTCCCACCTGCCACGTATAGATCATGTGGAGCGTGGCCTCGTCCGTTGCGACGAGGAACAGCGTGGTCATAGAATTGAACAGATAGGATATGGCCACTCCTGCCAGGATCAGAGACGCCGGCGAGTGCTTGAAGAACGGGGCCATCACGACCATGACCATGACAGGGATCATGGCGAAGATGAGCGCGTTCAGCACCACGCCGAACCCGGCGATGCCGCCGGACCCTATCTGGAGGCCGAATATCATGGCGATACATACTCCGAACAGCGCACCGGATGACACACCGGTGGTGTAGGGGTCGGCCAGGGGGTTCTTCATGACGCTCTGCATCACGCATCCGGCGATCGCCAGGGCGACACCGGCGATGATGGCGAACAGGGCGCGCGGCACACGGTACAGCCATACGATGTCGTAATCGAAACGCTCGGTGGTGCCCGGTTCGTAGTAGGTGCCGTTGAAGCGGTCCATGAAGTATCCGAACACCTCGCCGATGTCGAGACTGCGGGTGCCCACGCACAGGGACACCCAAAATATGCAGAAGACCAGGACGATTAGCGCGGCTATGAACAGGATCCTGCGGGCCATGTGGACCCTGTATTCCTGTTTCATCGAAACCGTGCCGTCGACCATGAAAATCACATTTTAAAGGATCCGGGGCTTCCGCCCCGGAATGGTTTCAAGCGGCCATGGGGTCCTTGTCAACGTAGGTGTAGATCTTGTTGACGTCGATCAGCTGGTTTCCGTCGTGGAACAGGTTGATGAACGACTGGTGGATTGCGTTGGCCCATGCGAGGTCGAGACCCTCGATCTGGCCTCCGTAGGAGGAGAGGAGAGTGTAGGCGACCCTCACGGGCACGGGGATGGCTCCGCTGACGATGACCTGGCTTCCGTCCTCTCCGTAGTGCTCCCACTCGTTGAATGCCTCGGTGTAGCTCTTCCAGATCTTGGAGATGCTCTCCGCGGTGGCATCGTAGTAGACGGCGGTCCTCAGGTGGACGATGCGCTGCCAGCTGTAGACATCGGTGTTGAAGATACCCTCGTTGTCGACGACCTTGATGCTGGTGGAGGATCCGAAGTCGAATCCCTCGAGTCCGAAGGCCATTCCGGCCTTGTTCAGGACGTCCTGGTAGTCGGAGGTTCCGGAGGAGACGTATCCGGTCATGGAGGAGGCGATTCCCTTCATGGGGGCCTTTCCGACGGGGAGCTTCGCGATCATGCTGTTGATGCCGTCGAAGGCATCGTCGTACAGCTCGAGGAGCTTGATGGACTTGTCGTGCTTCTGGAAGAGAAGACCGAGCAGAAGGATGGAGTGGGTGTAGACCTCCTTGTCGACGGATGCGGCAGCGACCCTGACGACATCGATGTTGGCGGCCTCGAACTTGTCCTCGTTGGTGAGGTAGGACCTGTTCCAGTCGCTGAGGACACAGGTGACGTTTTCCTCGGCGATGACGTCGGAGGATCCGGCCTTTCCGTCCTCGAAAGTGATGGTAGTGGAGCTGGTTCCGAGCTTGACGGTCTTCTCCTCGTCCAGGTAGTTGTACTTGTAGAGGGACTTGTCATTGGTCGATCCGTAGCTGGCTCCCTTGACCTCATCGATGATGTCGAGCATGTAGCACAGCATGAAGGAGTTGGCGGATCCGGTCATGATCATAGAGGTGACGGGGAACTTGGTGGAGACGATCTCCTCATCCATAACGGAGTCTCCGTCAGAATCGTGGTAGTTGACGTGCCAGATGACGGTGCTCTCACCGTTGACGATCTTGGTCACGGTTTCAACATCCTTGGAGTTGAGGACCTTGTCCTGGTTGGCGTCAGCGAGAGGGGCCTCTTCGACGGTCATGCCTTTGTTGACAATCCTCTCGAGCATATCGATGTCCGCACGGTCAATGACGTTATCGCCATTGACGTTTCCGTAGACTTTGAGTCCGACGTCGTCGAAGGAAGAGGGAGTGTCCACATTGTCGTGGTTCCCACTGATGACGACATAGACTCCTACCGCTGCAATCGCGATAACCGCGATGGCACCGATTGCAATCATCACATTTTTATCCATGATATCAACCCATGAACTAAGGGTTGGATTAAACAACCAATAATTTAAACCTACCTGATTTCAATACCTTAAAAACTGCATATTGGTTGCTAATTCTGTACGATTTCAGACTAGTTGTCTGATATCATACAAGAGTTGGATGAATCTTCATCGGCCTCCGACATTTGGCGGAGGGTGTCGGGATCCGCTTCGAAAGAAAGGAAAGGGCCGTGAGGCCCTTTAAGGAATTTCAGTCCTGCCTCATCTGAGCCAGATACATCTTGGAGGGGCCGTGTCCCTTGGAGGCTCCCTTGTTGAACCACTTCTTGGCCTCGGCCAGGTTCACCTCGGTGCCCACTCCGTCCTTGTAGCAGCGACCTACCAGGAACATAGCGCTGACGTCGCCGGCGTTAGCCTGCCTGAGGTAGAAGTCGAAGGGTGACTCCTCCTCCTTGATCTTGACATCCTCGCCGGTGCGGCTCCTGACGATGTCCCTGGACAGGATGTGTCCCTGCTCGGCGGCACGCCTGTACCACTCCAGGTCCTTGGTGGAATCGGCCTTGGTGCCCACGCCGTTGGTGTAGCAGTATCCGGCGTAGTACTGGCAGAGGACGTTGCCGTTCTCGGCTCCCTTGAGGAACCACTCGAACGCCTTCTTGTCGTCCCTCTCGATGCCGGTTCCCTCGAAGTAGGAGTAGGCGACGTGGTACTGCGACTTGCCGAATCCGTTCTCGGCCAGCTTCTTGTGGGCCTCGAAGGCCTTGGTGCTGTCCTTCTGGACGCCCTTGCCCTTGGAGTATGCCTCTGCAACGGCGAACTGGGCCTTCATGTAGTTGTCCTCGGCGGCGCGGGAATACCACTCGAACGCCTTGGCGTCGTCCTTCTCCACTCCCTTGCCCTGCGCATACGCATTGCCGATGTTGAAACAGGCGACGGTGTTGCCGTGGGCTGCGGCCATCATGTTGTAGACAAGGGCCTTGTGGACATCCTTCTTGAATCCGTTGCCCTCGGAGTAGTTCTCCGCAGTGACGTACTGCCCGTACTCGCTTCCGAGGTCAGCTGCGAGCTGGAAGTACTTGGCCGCGGCCTTCTTGTCCTCCTTGACCTGCCTCCCCTTGAGGTGGAGCTGTCCGAGCATGACGAGGGCCTCGGGGCAGCCGTTGTCGGCGGCCCTGTTGAGGTAGTAGAGACCTCCGTCCCTGTGCTTGTCCACGCCGACGCCACCCATGTAGCACCTGGCGAGACCGTAGAGCCCGTCGCGGGATCCCCTGACCGCCGCGGCGAAATACCAGCAGTAGGACCCGACGGGGTCCTTCTCGACGCCCACTCCGTCCATGTAGCAGCGGCCGAGGTTGTACATTCCCTCGGCGTTACCCCTGGATGCGAGGGCGTCGTAGATCTCCACGGATTTGGCCTGGTCGCGCTCGACGCCGAGTCCGAACTCGTAGCACCTGGCGAGGGCCAGAGCGGCGACGGGGCAGCCGTTGTCGGTCAGTACCTGCAGCTTGGCGGCGGCGGAGGCGCGGTCGCGCTTGACTCCGGTGCCGTAGAGCTCGCAGATCGCAAGCGTGGGCTCAGCGTTCCAATCGCCCATGTCCTTGGCCTTCGAGTAGCACTCGTAGGCCCCCTCAGGGTCGAATCCCCCGATGCCAAGCTCCTTGAGCCTGCCGAGGGTGAACATTGCGCTTGCGTCCTCCGTGGATTTCGATGTGAAGTAGGATACGATTGCATCGTCGGAGGGGGACTCCATGCCCTTGAGCATGCAGTCGATCTCTCTGTAAGCCTCCGCGTTGCCGTTTACGAATGCACGGAAGTACCACATAACAGCCTCGACCGGATCCGCATCGAAGCAGATGCCGTTCCTGTAGCAGGTTGCTATGACAAGCTGGGCAGTCTGGTGGCCGCTCTTGGCTGCGCGCTGGTACCACTCCAGAGCCGGAACGGGGTCCGATTCGTTCTCCAAAGCGAGTGCCTGAGCAAGCTGGAAGCAGGACATGACGTCCCCTCCCTCGGCCTTTGACTTCAATAGCTCTATGGCTTCCATGAGCGCGAGTAGCCACACTGTGTTAATAATGATTGCGCCAAAGATGTTTTATCCTTGTCGGAGACCCTGGAACAATAGGTCGGAAACACCCCCTCCAAGGACGTTCTTATAGGCAAAATAATGATAATGGATGATACTGACATGACCTCCATTATTGACGCGTATTTTCCAGGGGCCGCGATCGGATCCCATAGTGATCCGAGATATGGCGATTAACGAGCTGGCACCGATAGTATCATCCAACTGCAGGCGGTATTCGGCACCCGGTGTCCTCAGAGGCCCGCTTCCTGGTCTAATCTCCTGTTGCGGAGGACGATCAGTATGTTCACGAGAACGAGCATGAAATTAAACACGTAGAAGAAGAGGACGTAGTCGGCATCGTCGTTGGCGAACTTGTTGAGGATCCCGAATATGTATCCCGCCTCCAGGATTACCATGAAGGCCAAGCTGCTGCCCTTCGCGGTGCGGGCCTTCCATGACCTGATGATGTTGAACGGCCAAGCGGCCGCGAAACTGACCAGCATGGCCACCTCGAACACCTCCGTGATCATCGTCGCACCTCCCGCTCCGGCCGTTTTCAGGTACGGTCGGGCGGATGGGAGGGTGTTGTTATGGTGACATGTAAACCATCCGCCGGACCGCGGAATCGGGATACAATTGTGTATAATGTCTCGTCAGAGATAAAACGGCTTTGGATTTGTCTCCCACACGACAAATGCCCGCTTTGTGTAGGCATCCTCTTAAATACAGAATCCCGATAGAGTGATTTCGCGGGACAACCGCCCGCGGTGGTATAGATGTACAGCATGAGTCCTTTCTCGGGCCCCCTCCTCTCCGACGAGGAGTCCATCAGCAAATACAACGACGAACAGCAGTGGGGACTGCATATCGCCATCGATCTAGGGAACTGCGACCATGACAAGATCTGCGACGGCGAGTACATCAAGAAGTTCGCCGTGGATCTCGCGGACCACATCCACATGAAGAGATACGGAGAGCCCATAGCGGTGCGCTTCGGCGCCGACCCCAAGGTCCAGGGCTATTCCCTCATCCAGCTCATCGAGACCTCCTGCATCGCAGGCCACTTCGCCGAGGATACCGACAGGGCGTTCATCGACGTGTTCTCCTGCAAGGAGTACCCGCCGGAATCCACAGCAGAGTACTGCAAAGAGTACTTCGGTGCCAAGAAAATGCAGTACGCCACGCTTTTCAGGAACATCTGAACCTTCAAACCTCAGGGGCCTCCGGCCCCTCTATTTATTTCTTTCTCGTATTCGAATTTAAAGGATATAACAGCGGAATATACATCCAACATCTAAATTATTTATATACGGAGTCATCAACAAACCGCTATTCAGTAGAGTACCTTTTTAAAGGCTGTAAAACGACCTGCATTCAAGTGGGATGCTCTCCCGCTGGAGGAATAACAATGGTCCAAACGGAACATATAGATCCGACGGCCTTGGGATTGTACCTCGTCGCAATAGTATCGCTGCCTCTGGCCCTCTCAAATCTCTGGACCAACGGCCCCGAGACCAACCTTGCGCTGTACTATCCGCTGCTGGGTCTCATGATAATAGCATGTGCGTACTTCGCATACAAAGCAAACTCGCAATTCGGCTTCGTAGTCTTCGCCCTTGTGGGTGCGGCCGTCCTGCTCTCCGGTACAGGCATTGACGCCTGGGCCGACATCGGGTTCGGACTGGCGTTCCTCGTGGCCATCATATGGTCCATCAAGCTGGGAACCCCGAAGTTCCTCACCGCCATCTGTGTGACCACCGCCCTGATCTTCCTCATCATCGGAATCATGGATCCCGCACTTGCCGGCAGCAGCGATGCTCTGAGGTATCTCCTGGGCATAGTCGCCATCTTCAACTTCCTGGAGAACTTCATCCTGGCGACCGCTCTGGCCACAGAGGGCAAGCTCCTGCCCATCATCTGAAACAATACGAGGGGACGGGGGTCGGAACCCGTTCCCTCCATCTTCCCTAAAATTACAGAAGATCCCGGGCATGAGCCCGGGTTTAGATTGTTTTATGGTTTCCGAGAACTCACTCGAACATCGTGTTCTGCGACTGCAGGAACGAGAGGATCTCCTTCCTCATCCTGATGAACTCGGGGTCGCCTCTGTCGCGGGGACGGTCCCCGGGGACCTCGAGCATGGTATGGATGGTCGCAGGCCTCTTGGTGAGGACCAGCACGCGGTCGGAGAGATAGAGCGCCTCGTCCACCGAATGGGTGACGAAGACGATCGTGCGCTGTGAGTTCTTCAGGATCTTGACCAGGCCCTCCTGGAGGATGTTCCTGGTCTGTGCATCCAGAGCTCCGAAGGGCTCATCCATGAGGATGACGGCGGGATGCATGATCATGGCCCTTGCGATGCCCACGCGCTGCTTCATACCGCCGGAGAGCTCATGGATGCGGGCATCGGCGAACTCCTCGAGACCCATGGCCTTGAGGTACTTGTCGGACCTCTCCTTGCGCTCCTCCTTGGGGACGCCGGCGATCTCCAGACCGAACTCGACGTTCTTCCTCACGGACCTCCACGGGAACAGGGCGAAATCCTGGAAGACCATTCCCCTGTCGGATCCCGCGGTGGTACATTGGTTGCCTCCGATCGTTATGGTGCCCGATGTGGGCTGCTGCAGACCCGAGATGCACCTCAGGACCGTAGATTTGCCACATCCGGAAGGACCGATGATGGACAGGAGCTCCCCCTTCTTGATGTCGAAGGACAGGTTGTCCACAGCCACCGTCGTCTTCTCGTTTGTGCGGAATGTGACGTTCAGGTTCTCTATCTTGACGAGGGGCGCACCCTCGGGGATGTCCTCGTAGAGCGCATCGGTGCGGTCCGCACGGACCCTGTCCTTGGCGCTGTACTTCTCCCCTTCAATTACCATCTCGGTCTTGCTCATGCGTCCAACCCCATTCTGCGAGAAACCACCTTGCTCACATACTCGGCCACACCTGTGGTCAGCAGCCCCAGAACAGCGATAATGATGATGATCGCGAAGGCGTTGGCCATCTGACCGTTGTTCACCACATCCACCAGGAACTGTCCGATACCTCCGGACCTCTTGTACATCTCTGCCGCGACGATACACATCCATCCGACACCGAGACCCACCTTGATACCGTTGAGGATGTAGGGCACTGTGGCCGGAAGGACCACCTTGTAGAATATCTGGAAATGGCTGGCCCCGAGCGTCTTCGAGGCGTCGAGCCAGTTCTTGTCTATCCTCTGGACACCGAATATGATGTTGGTGAGCAGAGGGAAAACGATTCCGATGAACACCACCAGCGCCGAACCGAGGACGGAACCGAAGGTGATGATGAGGATGGGAGCCCAGGCTATGGGTGCGATCGGACGAAGGATCTCGATCCACGGTGCCGTGAACTCCCTCAGAGGTTTGATGTATCCAAGGAGAAGGCCCAGCGGTATCGCTACCACTGCGGCCATCAGGAATCCCTGGATGAAAGTCTTCAGGCTGGCGCTCAGGTACTCCCAGAGGGAATGCCCGCCCATGGTATCACCGTATATGATGAGGTTCCACAGTGCATCGAACACCTTGTCAGGCGTCGGGAAGTTGACGTTGTTCAGCCACGTGGTGACTATCCACCACAGGATCATGAAGACCGACAGCGATACAAAGATGATCACCGCGGTCCGTATCATCCTGTGAACACGGTTGGTCTCATCATATCCTTTGAATAACATGGTTACACGCCTTCCGAAGTCTCATTTTTCTGTATATATCTTACGCGTGGATCTGCTCACCGTTCATGCACCTGATGGTCATGGGAGGAGCTCCGAGGAATCCGATGTCGGACTCTCCGTTCGCAAGCTGCGTGTAGACTCCGGGCCCGTTGGCCTGGGCAGAGACGACGACGTCAAGGTTGTTGGCCTCGAACATTCCGGTGTCGTATGCGTACCACAGGGCGATCTGGTGGATGTCTCCCTTGATGGCTGCGACCTTGATGGTGGTCATGGAGGTGGGCTTGACGTAGTTGGCCCTGAGCGCCTCCTTCATGCAGTCATCCTTCACGAAGGCATCGGCGAGGTCCGCGTAGGAGCTGAATCCGAGATCTGCGGGAGACTTCTCGATGACGGTGTTGTTGTAGAGCTGCTCCGCGAGCTTGGCGATGTCGCTCTCGAGCTTGGAGAGGCTTCCGGAAGAGTTGTCGGCGTAGAGGTACGTGACGTTCTCCAGAGCGGACTTGATGGCGGCCTCCTTCTGGGCATCGGTCATCGAATCGGGCATACTGACCCTGTTCTTTGCGATGTTGATGAGGGTTGCGTAATCCGCAGACGTGGGGTTGTTCAAGGCTGCGTTGATCTTGTCGACCGCGGAAGCGTAAGTGGCGAGGAACGTCTCCAGGACGTCCTTGTTCTTCACGATGTACTTGTTGCTGGTTCCGATGATACAGCAGGTGTGGCCGGGGAAGAGGTCGTTGGTCAGAGCGAGTCCGACGTATCCGTTCTCGAGACCGACGGAGTACTGGGCCTCCCAGATTATGTATCCGACGAGATCCTCGGCTGTCTTCGTCGCATTGACGAAATCGGCGAAACTTGCCACATTGGGCATATAGTAGAGGGTATCGTCCTTGAGCTGGGCGCCCTCGCTGTAGGAGACGAACTTGAGGTTCATCTGGGAAGCGAGGTCCATGAGCTGAACGTGCTGGATGGTTGCTGCGCCGGGAGTGGCGAAAACCTTTCCGCCCCAGCCGGAGGCGATCAGAGTTCCATCGGCGGCGATGTAGTCGGTCGTGTCCTCTCCGGGAACGAGGAGGATCCCGGATCCCTCGGAGTTTACACGGCCGATGACGGCGAGACCTTTCTCGTCGCTATCGCCTCCGCCGTTGTTGAAGAACAGGAAGAACGCTGCGACTCCTGCGACAGCGATCACCGCAACAACGGCAATGACTACTATTTTATTGTCCATGATTAGACCCGGAGTTAGGATTGGCTGATGATTATTAATACTATCGTACAGAAATTTCCTAATTAGGATAATTTGCCATCCATACTCCACATGAGTCCTTAATTGGCTACCATATCCCTCTATTATAATACAGCGAATGGAACTTTCCATCGTTCCAAACAAGGAAAAACAGCGCTGGAATATCCACAACTCGGAAAAAGAAATGATAAAGGGGGACGTGGTCCCCCTTGGGTTTTACGGTCAGTTCGACAGCTTGAGATTGTCGTACTTGTAGACCTTCTTCGGACAGCTGAACTGACATCTGTAGCAGGCCGTACCGAGGCAGTTCTTGGTCTTCACCACGATCTGCTTGTCATCCATGAGCTTCAGGGCGTGCTCGGGGCACTCCTTCTCGCAGACGCCGCAGCCGATGCATCCGTCCATGTATCCCTTGAGCTCGGTCCCTATGTCGTGGAGGATGGTGAGACCCCTCTCTCCGAGATCAGGGATGTCACGCTGCACGACCCTGATGACCTCGGGGTGGCCCCTGGGCTTCGGCAGCTCCTGGATGCCGACCATGGCGTTGTTCTTGTTGTACATCTCGAGGCTCATGCCCTCATCGCATATGGCCAGCTCCTGCATGTAGATCTGCTCGAAGATCTTGTCCCCGGCGAACATGATATGGTTGGCGCGGATGCCGTTGGCGATGTCCTGCAGCGTGTCGAGAAGCTCCGGGTCCCTCAGGATGTCCGTGGACATGGCCAGGGACGTGTTCCCGTACTGGTAGATCTTGTTGCATGACGGGGGAAGCAGTCCGACCTCGCGCGCCTTCACCGCATCCACGTAGGTACCGGAGGCGCCTGCCATGTACATGATCTTCATCTCTTCGAACTTGATGCCCGCGTGCTCCAGCAGGGTGAAGTGTCCGGCCCTCATGGCGCCTATGGCCTTCATGGCCTCCTGGATGTCGTGAGAGTCGATGTACACGCCGTCCTGCAGATGGAGCTTGCCGTCGGGCGTGGTGAGCTTGCCCTTCTTCCAGAGGTGCTCGTCCATCGCGGCGGCCACCGCCGCTATGACTCCGGTACCGGTGATACCGACGGCCTTGCCTGACATGGGGCCCTCCGGCGTGATGGTGTTGAATGCGAAGTCTATCCTGTCCCCGTTCTCGGGGATGATGTCATCGTTCAGGACCTTGCAGATCCACTGGTAGTCGTACTCCAGATCGGATATCGCTCCCGGACCTGCGAGCATACCGCACTTGATGGACTGCCCCTCCATGGCGGGACCCGCGGCGGCCGATCCCGTGTAGATCTCGTCGCCGATCTTGAGGGCCATCTCCGCATTGGTACCGTAGTCGGTGACCAGACAGTTCTCCTTCTGCTCGAGGAAGCCGCTCTTGTACATCATGGCCAGCGCATCGGCCCCGATCTCGTGCCTGATGGCCGGGGGCACGAGGAGCTCGCAGCCGTCGCGCACGTTCAATCCGACATCGACCGCGCTGAAGACGCCTGCATCCCTCTTCTGATCCTTGATCCCTCTGGCCTTGTGGGCGTTCTCGCCGGCGAAGGCGAGGTCGTCGACAGGTATCCCCTGGAATAGGGATAGCTGGATGGGGTTTCCGCAGATGCTGACCCTCTCGACCTGGTTGAGATCGATGCCTAGCGATGCTATCACCTTGTTGACCGTGTCGATCAGGATCCTGTGCGCTACATCAGTTCCGACATTGATGCAGAAGGTCAGGTGGTCCATGATGTTCGCTCCGGGGAGCGGGTGGCATTCGGTCACCGAGGTCGACAGAATTTTTCCTGTACTAAGGTCCACGGCATGGGCCCTAGTACCGCTGGTTCCGATATCCAGCGATATTCCGTAGCTCATTTTTATTCCTCCAGATAAGAGGTTTGGAAAGGGTTTCGATAAGCCTGGTGTTCAGTCGTGATGGTGGTCGTGGTCGTGACCGCAGCATCCATGGTCGTGGTCGTGGTCGTGGTGGTGCTCATGGTCGTGGTCGTGGTGGTGCTCATGGTCGTGGTCGTGGTGGTCGTGGTCGTGACCGCAGCATCCATGGTCGTGGTCGTGATGGTGCTCGTGGCAGTGGCATTCCACATGCTCATCTAGCTCGTAATCAAGGCCCGTGTCGTCCACCGCATGATACATCCTGTGCTTGAGATCGTGCTCATCGACATCGAGGACGGCACACATGAAGGTGAA
>Ga0310696_10003537_pt1 | contig 19459 bp, 18 predicted proteins | sample AusTroGonzalo_MG_4_FD_203885 | JGI IMG/M metagenome (GOLD analysis project Ga0310696, IMG submission 203885) | Bovine rumen microbial communities from tropical cattle in Woodstock, Queensland, Australia - Gonzalo_02 (v2) (version 2) | ecosystem: Host-associated > Mammals > Digestive system >... | reverse complement strand
CAAAAAAGGCGAAGACCCCGAAAAATACGAATACTACGACCTTCGCGAGTGCGGCAAGAACCTTCTTGACAATGAGCCTGAAACAGTGAAGTTGTTGGAGGTCTTTGGCGAACACATGGAGAAAGGCAAACGCAAGGTGCGCATCCTCAAGCCTTTAGAGGCCTATCACGCTTATGGCGACATGATTACCTACTATGCTGTCAAGACCCTTTTGGATTATCTGAAACAGCATCCTGAAACGGATATGGAAGCCATCGTGAACCACATGAAAGGCAAACGTCTCCGCAAGTGGATCAACCTTGGTGGTCAGACCATGCCAGAGGAATATGCCGACCAGCTGCGTGCCGACATCCGTGACGGCAAGCTCAACACTTGGGATGAAATTCATCACCGTTACGATGAACTGTGGGAGAACTATCAGGCTGAAAAACTGCGTCATGCCTACTTCTCGCTGATGTTCCTTTACAAGGATGATGCCGACATGTTGACCAAGGAGATGTGGTATGAAAACCTGGAAAAGGCTATCCGCATCCAACATTTCATCTGCGACCAAGTCTACGAAAGCCGCAAGAAAGACTACGAAAACGAATTCCGCAACGCCACCTTCCGTAACGAAGACGAAAAGATTGCTGTCATCGGAAAAATTGATGAGGTTGGTTTCGTCCAGCAGATTCGTGAAGAGACCGAGGACTTCGAGAAATCCATTCAGGATTACATCAAAAATCATTTAGCATAAATCAACAATTAAACAAATCGAAGATTCAACGAAGTTAATTAAACGACAAACAATTAAACATCAAATACCATGAGAGTCATTATTGAACAAAATTACGACGCCATGTCGCGTTGGGCCGCTAATCATATTGTCGAACGCATTAATGCCTTCAAGCCGACGGCCGAAAAACCATTCATCCTTGGTCTGCCTACGGGTTCAACACCTATCGGCACATATCGTGAACTCGTCCGCCTCCACAAGGAAGGCAAGATTTCCTTCCAGAATGTGGTCACTTTCAACATGGACGAATATGTGAAGATTCCAGAGAACCACCCCGAAAGCTACCATAGTTTCATGTGGAACAATTTCTTCAGTCACATCGACATCAAGAAGGAAAATGTGAACATTTTGAACGGCAACGCCGAAGACTTGGAAGCCGAATGCGCTCGCTATGAGGAGAAAATCAAGAGCTACGGCGGCATCGACCTCTTCATGGGCGGTATTGGTCCCGATGGACACATCGCCTTCAACGAGCCCGGCAGTTCTTTGACTTCGCGCACTCGTGTAAAGACTTTGACCACGGACACCATCATCGCCAACTCACGCTTCTTCGAGAACGATATTAATAAGGTGCCGAAGACCGCCCTTACCGTGGGTGTGGGTACCGTCATGGACAGCCGCGAAGTGATGATTCTGGCCAATGGCCACAACAAGGCCCGCGCTTTGGCTCATGCCATCGAAGGTGCTGTCAGCCAGATGTGGACCGTCAGTGTGCTGCAAATGCACCCGAAAGGCATCATCGTTTGCGACGACGCAGCTTGCGACGAGATGACCTACGGCACGGTCAAGTATTTTAAGGATATTGAAAAGAATAACCTTTAATTTTAATAATAACCATAGTTTTTAATAATGAAAACATTTGCAATTATCGGTGTGGGGGGCTACATTGCCCCCCGTCACCTGAAAGCCATCAAAGACACGAATAACCTCCTTGTCTCCGCCTACGACAAACACGATAACGTAGGTATCATGGACCGTTATTTTCCTGATGCTGCTTTTTTCACCGAACAAGAACTCTTCGACCGGCATAATACCAAACTGAAGGACAGAGGTGAACAAATTGATTATGTAAGCGTTTGTACACCAAATTATTTGCACGATGCCCATATTCACTATGGTCTGCGTTTGGGTGCCGATGTCATTTGCGAGAAGCCTGTTGCGCTTAATCCCTGGAACATCGACGGTCTGGAACACGTGGAACAACGTGAGGGACGCAATGCCTATACCATTTTACAGCTGCGTTTGCATGACAAGATTAAAGAGTTGAAGAAAAAAGTGGATGAAGGCCCGAAGGACAAGATATACGATGTTGAACTTACCTACATCACAGCACGTGGCAACTGGTACTATTCTTCATGGAAGGGTGATGTCAACAAAAGTGGTGGCATTGCTACGAATATCGGTGTGCACTTCTATGACATGCTGGGCTGGATTTTCGGTGATGTAAGGAGAAATATTGTCCATGTGGCTTCGCACGATCGCGTGGCAGGTTACTTGGATTTTGACCGCGCCCGCGTGCGTTATTTCCTCAGTATCAACGCTGACACGTTACCCCAAAACGCGGTGGAAGGAGAAAAACGTACCTACCGCACCGTTAAGATTGATGGAGAGGAGTTTGAGTTCAGTATGGGGTTCACCGAACTGCACACTGAAAGTTATAAGGAAATACTTGAAGGCCGTGGCTTCCGCATCGGAGAGGCTCGACGTTGCATCGAGATTGTCTATGACATCCGCCACGCCCACCCCGTCGGCCTCATCGGTGACTATCATCCAATGGCCAAATTGCCTTTGAGCGGGCATCCGTTTGGGTGGAAGTAATCATCTTTATAACTTTTGCTTTTTTTTGTTTCTACTAACAATGTCATACACCCATATTCAATTTCCAAAAGACACTTTATTTCTCGTCACAGGCGGTGCTGGTTTTATTGGCTCTAACCTCTGCGAGGCGATACTAAAACTAGGTTACAAAGTCCGTTGCTTAGACGACTTGAGTACAGGCAAGCAAGCCAATGTAGACCTGTTCCTTGACAATCCGAACTATGAATTCATCAAAGGCGATATCAAGGATTTGGACACCTGCATGAAAGCTTGCGAAGGTGTAGACTATGTGCTCAACCAAGCCGCATGGGGAAGTGTACCCCGTAGTATAGAAATGCCTTTGTTTTATTGTGCCAACAACATTCAAGGCACATTGAACATGATGGAGGCAGCCAGACAAAACAAAGTGAAGACCTTTGTCTTTGCCTCCAGTTCCTCGGTTTACGGTGACGAGGCGCACCTGCCAAAGAAAGAAGGTGTAGAAGGTAACTTGTTGTCTCCTTATGCACTCAGCAAACGTGCCGCCGAAGAATGGGCTAAGCAGTACACTAAACATTATGGCTTGAAGACCATAGGTTTGCGCTATTTCAATGTTTTTGGCCGTAGGCAAGACCCGAATGGGGCCTACGCGGCTGTAATTCCAAAGTTCATCAAGCAGTTACTCAACGACGAGCAACCCACCATCAATGGTGACGGCAAACAAAGCCGCGATTTCACATACATTGAGAACGTGATAGAGGCCAACCTGAAAGCTTGTCTTGCTCCCGATGAGGCCAGCGGCGAAGCCTTTAATGTAGCCTACGGTGCCAGGGAGTATCTCATCGACATATATTACGACTTGACCAAAGCTTTGGGCAAGGACATTGAACCTAACTTTGCCCCAGACCGCCCAGGCGACATCAAGCACTCAAATGCCGACATCAGCAAGGCGAAACGACTGCTGGGCTATGACCCGGAGTATGATTTTGCCCGTGGCTTGAATGAAGCCATTGAATGGTACAAGAACAATTTGTAAAAGTAAAAAACAATAAATACAGCATACAATGAAAGATACCAAAATTTGTGTAATCGGTCTCGGTTACGTCGGCCTGCCTTTGGCTCGCCTTTTCTCAACCAAATATCCCACTATTGGTTTCGACATGAGCCAAAATCGTGTGGATGCGCTTATGAGCGGTCATGACGCCACTTTGGAAGTGGCCGACGACCTCCTTCAGGATGCTATCAACAACCATGGCTTCAAGTGTACTACCAAGCTTGAAGACATCAAGGACTGCAACTTCTATGTGGTGGCCGTGCCCACTCCTGTTGATAGCGACAACAATCCCGATTTGACCCCGTTGGTGGGCGCAAGCACTACGGTTGGCAAGGTGATTGGTAAGGGTGACGTGGTGGTGTATGAAAGTACCGTGTATCCTGGTGTTACCGAAGATGAGTGCATTCCTGTGGTGGAAAAGGTTTCAGGGCTTAAGATGAACGTCGATTTCTACGGCGGCTACAGCCCCGAGCGCATCAATCCGGGCGACAAGCTACACACTGTGGAACATATTAAAAAAGTAACTTCAGGTTCCACCCCTGAGATTGGCAAATATATTAATGAGGTATACAGTTCGGTGATTACCGCTGGCACCCACCTTGCTCCGTCTATCAAGGTGGCAGAGGCTGCTAAGGTGATTGAGAACTCCCAGCGTGACATCAATATCGCCTTCGTGAACGAGCTCTCAAAAATCTTCAACAAGTTGGGTATCAATACCCTTGATGTTCTTGAAGCCGCAGGCACCAAATGGAACTTCTTGCCTTTCCGTCCAGGATTAGTGGGTGGCCACTGTATCGGCGTTGACCCGTATTATCTGGCACAATGTGCCCAGCGTCACGGCTACAACCCTGAAATCATCCTTGCAGGAAGAAGGATGAACGACGGCATGGGTGAATACGTAGCCACTCAAACCATCAAGTTGATGTTGAAGAAAGGCATCCAAGTGATAGGTAGTGACATCCTCATCCTTGGTTTTACCTTCAAGGAAAACTGCCCCGATGTGCGCAATACCAAAGTCATCGACATCTACAAGGCTTTGAAGGAATACAACCTAAACATCACGGTTTACGACCCGTGGGCCAATCCTGCCATCGTGAAGCATGAGTATGGCATTGAAGTCGTCAAAGAGCTGCCCACGCAGAAATCAGACGCTGTGATTCTCGCCGTTGCACATAAGGAGTTCATGGACATGGATGTAAAGGCTCTTGTCAAAGACAATGGTGTCATTTTTGACGTGAAAGGCATCTTACCCAGAGACATCATCGACGGAAGACTTTGATGATTCAACAATTAATTAAAGTATTGAGTTATTTCGGGTAGAAAATAGATGATGGAAGAAAAAAATCATGACTTTAGATGATGTAAAAATAATAGACCTTCCGAAATTTTTGGATGCCCGTGGCAATCTCTCTTTTGCCGAAAACCATAAACAAATTCCCTTTGAAATCAAACGCACCTATTGGCTTTATGATGTGCCAGGAGGGGAATGTCGAGGTGGACATGCTTATCGGGAAAATGAGGAATTTATTATCGCTTTGTCGGGCAGTTTCGATGTGGTGTTGGACGATGGCTGTCAAAGAAAGGCGTTTTCTCTCAACCGATCTTATTATGGCTTGTATGTTCCCAATGGGCTTTGGAGGGAGATAGAGAACTTCTCCACAAATGCTTTTGCTTTGGAATTTGGGTCAACACATTATAATGAGAAGGATTACATTCGCGATTATGACATTTTCAAAAGATTAAAGCAAGATGGGAAAATATAGCGTATTTGATTGTTCCATGGTGGAGTTGGACCAACATCACAGCGACCGTAAAGGGAACATTTCAGTGGTGGAAAACGGGGTCACACTTCCATTTGATGTCAAACGGGTATATTATCTCTATGATGTACCAGCAGGTGAGTCGCGTGGTTCTCACGCACATAAAGAATTGGAACAATTAATCATTGCCGCTTCTGGTTCTTTTAGCGTCATTTTGGATGACGGACAAAACAAACGGAGAATTTTCCTTAACCGTCCATACCAAGGTCTCAATGTGAAACCTGGCATGTGGCGTGACTTGGAGGATTTTTCCTCGGGTGCCGTCTGCATGGTGTTGGCCAGTGAGTTGTATCAGGCAGAGGATTATATTCGGGATTACCAAGAGTTTTTGAATTTCAAGAAAAATGAAGGAAATAAATAAACCATTGATAATTGTTGGCGGTGCTGGTCATGGTAGCATCATAGAAGCCTGTATTAAAGATAATCGTAGCAGATATCATGACCTTGAATGGGAATTGAAGGGTTTTTGCAACGATTATGATGACGAGGTGGATGGGTACCCTGTATTAGGAAGGCTATCTGATATTCCAAGGTTGATTAATGAAGGGTATTATTTTATATGGGGAATCCATTTGATAGCAAGAAACTATAAGACGGAAGAATTGTATAAACAAGCAGGGATTCCCAAGGAAAGATTAGCCACCGTCATTCACCATACGGCTTTTATTGACGATACAGTAGTGATTGAACCAGGATGTTTTGTCATGTATAACGCTTATATAGCACCTCGTTCCCATATTGGTGAAAGTACTATGATAAAAGCTAATACCAATATCGGCCATGATGTAAATATAGGTGCATTAAGCCATATTGCCATGGGATCTATCATCGTGTCGTGTGTCGAGATTGGCTATTGTGCGGATGTGGCAGTTGGTGCCACGGTACTTGCCCATACAAACATTGGAGATTTTGGGATGTTAAGTGCTGCTGGTCTTGCCACCCACAGTATTCCAGAAGGCGAGATTTGGGCTGGTTGTCCCGCAAAGTTTTTGAAAAAAATGAGTAAAGAATAATAACTATGATACCTTTTCTTTCTTTAAAAGATGTCACGGCAATTCATGGTGACGAAATCAATGCAGCTGTTACCCGAGTGGTGAACAGCGGTTGGTATCTACAAGGCAAGGAAAACGAACGCTTTGAAGAAGACTATTCAAGGTTTATTGGTGTAAAACATACCATTGGCTGTGCCAACGGATTGGATGCACTGATTTGGATTTTCCGTGCATATATCGAATTGGGCGTGATGCAATCTGGCGACGAGGTAATCGTCCCGGCCAATACATATATTGCTACCATTCTCGCCATCACCGAAAACGGATTGAAGCCAATCTTTGTTGAGCCCAAATCGAACACCTTGGAAATTGATGAAGACAAGATAGAGGATAAGATTACAAATAAGACCAAAGCCATTTGCATTGTGCATCTGTATGGACGTTGTGCCTATACGGAGAAAATCGGGGCACTTTGCAAAAAATACAATCTGAAACTTGTGGAAGACAATGCACAGGCACACGGTTGCCTGTATTCGGATGGACGCATAACAGGCTCCATTGGCGATGCGGCAGGTCATAGTTTCTATCCAGGCAAGAACCTTGGTGCTTTGGGTGATGGTGGCGCAGTGACAACTAGCGACAAGGCTTTGGCTGATGCCGTTCGTGCTTTGGCTAATTATGGTTCTTCAAAGAAATACGTGTTTAAATATACTGGCCGCAACAGCCGTTTGGACGAGATTCAGGCTGCGGTACTCGATGTGAAGCTGAAATATTTAGTTGAAGACAACGCACATCGTAAATTAGTGGCCAACTATTATTATGACCATCTCAGTAACCCTATTGTTACTTTGCCAGATAGATTGCCTGATACACAAAATGTGTATCATCTTTTTCCTGTCCTTTGCGAAAAGCGCGATGAACTACACGATTATTTAGAGAAAAATGGTGTTGGCACTATCATCCATTATCCTATTCCTCCTCACAAACAAGAGTGTTACAAGGCATGGAACAAGATGAGTTTGCCCATCACGGAATACATAGCCGATCATGAGTTAAGTTTGCCGATTGGCCCCAGCATCACGATGGAAGAAGTGATGCAAGTAGTTGATTTGATTAATAAATTCTGAAACATTGGCCGAAACAACAAAAAACCGTAATTCATACGGTGGTATTTTCAAAGCCATCGCTTTGTTCGGTGGAGTTAAGTTGATAAACATCCTTATCTCCATTCTCCGATCGAAGGCGATAGCCATTTTGATTGGGCCTACAGGCATGGGTATCAGCAATTTGCTGAAATCTACTACAGATACCGTGAACCGTATTACGGGGTGTGGCCTGCATACCAGTGCCGTTCGCGATGTGGCAAAAGCTTATCACGAGCAAGACCAAGATAAAATCAATGTCACCATCACCACAGTAAGGGGATTGGTATGGGCCACAGGCTTATTGGGAGCCTTTTTGGTGTTGATATTTGCGGGTCCGTTGAGCCAGTTTGCGTTTGGGAACAGGGAGTATACTTCAGCATTTCGGATTTTGTCCATCATGTTGGTGTTTATGCAAATCAACATTGGGCAAATTGCGCTCATGCAAGGTACTTTCCATTACAAGGACATGGCCAAAGCGAACTTGATTGGACATGTATTGAGCCTTGTTTTGACCCTGCCTTTATACTATTTCTTCAGGGAAAAAGGTATCGTTCCGGCCTTGCTCATCGCATCATTGATCACTTTGATTTTGTCCACCATATATTCAAGAAAGATACATTATGAAAAGGTAAAACTGTCATTAAAGGAATATTGGAAAAATGGGAAAGACATGTTGACGGTTGGGTTTGTGATTGCTTTAGGCGGTTTGATTAGCAATGCGTCTTCTTATTTGATGAATGTCATCATCTCGCGTGTGCAATCTGTGGAAGCCGTGGGTCTGTATTCGGCAGCCATTACCATTGCCAATTCGTATGTGTTTCTTATTTTGTCGGCAATGACTACGGATTACGTACCACGTCTGTCTGCTATCAATGGTAATAATGAAGAACAAGTGAAAACCATCAACAAGCAAATGGAGATGGTCGTGCTATTGTTGACCCCTCTGTTGGTTACCTTCATCGTGTTTGCCAAGGAAGTCATTTGGATTTTATATACTCCGAAATTTTATGCCGTAACCCACATGCTGGAATTCTTGATGTTCGGCATGTTGTTCAGGGCTATCAGCTGGTGCCTTTCATACGCTTTTATTGCCCGTGGTGATTCCAGGATATTCCTTACCAACGAAATCATCGTCTTTTTCATCTCTCTTTCCTGCAAGTTTATAGGATTCTACTTTTTCGGTTTTACGGGTATAGGTGTAGCCATCATCGTGGTTTATCTAATTTACACCACGATTATGGCTATTGTTGCCAAAAGGCATTATGGTTTTTCATTTGATAGTGGCTTTATCAAATTGGCATTAACCAGCACAGTCATTTGTTTTACTGCTTTGATGGTTTCTTATTTCGGCAATATACATTGGTGGAAATATGCAATAGGCGTGACATTGTTATTGGTAGCTATATATTTTTCCTATAAGGAATTGGATCAGCGGGTGAACATAAAAGCAGCCTTCTCCAAGTTGCTCAAAAAGAAAAACGGAAAGAAGAAAGAATCATGAACAGAACTTGGAATCGCGCCTTAAATAAATTACGTGAGATTGTTACTTCCTCTCACCGTTTAGCTCCTGTAATGCGTTTTGAAGCCTATGCCAAACAGTGTGATAAAGATAGCTATCACCTCATTGAATCAAACAGGGAAACTGTGGTGATGTCGACACGTTACTTTGGTGAAGATGCAATTCCAATGGAGCGGTTTGCTTTACCTGATGCTTATTGGGCCTCTCTGCATCATGGGAAGATAATAGGAGGATCGAGTGTGGTGGTCACCTCCGACCGAAAAATGTTGTACGACCTGTTGGTTTCTTGTGATTTGTATAATGCCAATATTACGGACGATGGGCTTTTCATGCTCTTCGGGAAACCTCATCATATCGGCGACAGATATTTTTACAGTTACCTTCACAAAAAAGGAAAGTCCATCGAAAAAGGCATCTGCTTGGCCTCTAACATGTCCTGCAATTACTATCATTTCATGTTTCAGGTGGCGGCCAAGTTGTATTATGTCGACCGTGTAGGCTTCGACAAAAGCATACCGTTATTGATAGATGAACAGGCACTGAGCATCCCGCAGATGAAAGAAGTGATTGAAAAGTTGAACAAAAGTGAACGCAAAATCATTCCTTTACAATCAAGGGTATTGTATGAAGTCGGGGATTTATATTGCATTTCCGACCCCAACGTGGTCATCCCAAACAGAAAGACGATGTCGTATGACCGTTCTCATGCATTTGCGTTCGACAAGAAGGCATTGGATTACCTTAGGAGGGGGATAATGGATACAACGACTAAAGATAATGTACCGTTTGCCAAACGAATCTTTTTATCAAGAAAAGATTGCAATCGGCGTAATATCAACGAAAACGAGCTTAAGCCTATTCTTGACAAGTATGGATTTGAGTTTGTCTACTCGGGTGAGATGGACATTCTCTCCCAAGCCCGCATGTTCAATCAGGCAGAATATATCATAGGTCCCTCTGGGGCTGCTTTTACCAATTTGTTGTTCTGTTCAAAAGGATGCCAAGTCTTGCTGTTTGTGTCACATCATCATAATACCACATGCTATTCTTCTTTGGCTGCCCCATTGGATGTTGACACCCTGTTTCTGGCTGGGAATGGCAATACAACAAAACTGCAATCCAGGTTTTATAAAATTAATCCCGAATTGTTGGAACAGTATCTGCAAAACTTGTTCGGTCAATAAAAACTCATGTAATTAGATTATTATGGAAGAAAAACGAATAGATATTACCATAATTTTAGGATGGATGTTGGGCATATTGGTCTTTTTGAGGACGATGCCCGTTTATTTGTGGACAGTTGAAGATACCATTCGCCCGATTTGTACCATTCTTGTGATGTTGATTTGTGTGACTAATATTTCAAAGGAAAGAGGTACTTTTTGGATTTTTCTTTTCTTGGCTGCATCATATATTTGGGCGGTAGTCTTTGTTGACCATTCTGGAATAATTACATTGTTGAACTTCATGACTTTTGCCATTATCCCAATCACAAGAAAAGATCTGGTAATGAAGGCATATAAGTCATATCGTTCGATTTTGGTGGTTGTTTTTATTCTGTCCATAATAGTTTACATTCTCTGGTTATTTGATTTGGCAGGTGTTGGCGAAGTTATTGATCCTTTGAATAGTGTTAAAACCCACAAATACCTCAAATATCCGTTTTTTGTGACTACTATGGACGAAGAGTCGAGACGATTCCGCGCTCTTTTCGATGAGCCCGGTGTGGTGGGTACAATATGTGGTTTAATCTTGGTTTCTGAGCAAATGAATATGAAGAAGTTGGGGAATTGGGTGTTTTTAGTGGCAGGTTTAATTTCTTTTTCATTTTATTTTTATGTGGCTTTAGTTGTGGGTGTGGTGCTGTTTTCCACCAAACTGAAATTCCGTTGGTTGATTGTCCCTGTCTTTGCTGGTGCTTTATTGGTATCTTATTATATTCCATATATATACGATACTGTGTGGAGTCGTTTTGAATGGGATGCTGATAAGGGTTGGTTTGTTGGTGACAATCGTAATGCAGATGACCTTTCAGAACACTACGAATCCATTGCTGGCACAAAGGAGTTTTTTACGGGTGAAGGCTCTGCTGTAGCTAAAGAGTATAACAATTCTGCTTCATTGAACTTGATTATCGTCAAGCATGGTTTCATTTTTGTTTTCCTTAATTTGATGGGATTTGCCATACTTTCATTCCGTGAGATTCGAAATAAAATACTCTGGATATCGTTTTTTGTGTTCTTAGTTCTGACACTCTACCAGCGACCTGGTTTCTATGGTGTGTACTCTATTTCGCTTTATACAATGAGCATTTACAATTTTGGTATAAATGCCGAAAAACTGAGCGATAAGTTGGAAATGGAAAAGAAGGCCAAAGAAGAAAAACGAAAGAAACGCCGTTTGAAGAGAAAAAAACGATTCCAACTTCGGACCGCATGAGTTTCGATTATCCTCCAGTAAATACTATCCCTTAAACACAAAGACAAATCATGTTGCCTGGCATTCCGCGTATTTCTGTTTTAATGATCACATACAAGCAAGAAAATCTGGTAGGCAGAGCCTTGGATTCCTTGCTTTCGCAGAAAGACTATATCTACGAAATTTGCATTAACGACGATTGTTCGCCCGACGGCACTTGGGATGTGCTGCAACGCTATGCACAACAATATCCTGATTTGATTAAACCTGTACGTAACGAACACAATTTAGGCATTTTTGAGAACATTGAAGCCACTTGGAAGCGTCCCACGGGCGACATCGTCTGCCGCCTTTCGGGTGATGACGAGTACAATCGGGACTATTTCCGAAAGGTGATAGAATTCATCAAAGAAAAGAAGATTGACTATAAGAACGAACTGTTTTGTATCTATGGTGACTACAGGCAGGTGAATGTCGATGGAAAATCGATTGTTTATCGCAACGATATGGTGAAAAAGCACGACCCCGTCAAGTTGCATGTTCGCAAGCTGCTTTCGAACCGAGGGGCATGCTATAGCAAGAAGGTGCTGGACAAGTTTGAGAAGGTGAGTGAAGGTCGCTCTTTAAGTGTGGAGTTTATTGTGGAATATCAAGTACATCTGTTTACGGAACACAACTATTATATCCCTGTGATAGGAAATATCTATTACGCTCAAATTGGTGTCAGTGCTCACATGAAATGGAGCGACTCCAAGGTGAGTCATATCGAAACATACGGCAAACTAGTTAATTTTTTGGAGCGTCACGGCCGTCCGTTGGATTCAAAGGATTTGAACTATGTGAAGTACATGCAAGCCTATCGTTTGAAAAACACAAAACAAGCCTTGAAATACTATTTGAAAAGCATCGATTTGTCATTGGGATGGAGGGGGCTTCAACTCCGAAGAATCTTCTTCGTTTATATCAACAGAATATTAAAGAAAAGAAAAACCAAATAAGCAACAGTTATGGGCATCCTTTCAAAAATACGTTCATTCAAACACTGTATCATTCCTTCTTTGTCCGACTTAGGTTCGGCAGGGGCTAATTCCACCATTGGAAAACCCGTGTACTTTACTTCGTCTAAAGCCATTCACATGGAGGAAAACACGGTGATTCGATTTGGAGCTGTGTTTATCAATAACAAGAATGAGCATATTTATATCAAGAAATACACAGCCATAGGAACCAATTGTACTATTATCACTGGAGGACATAGAAGCACGGTGGGTATTCCTCATGTTTTGCTCGGAGCCTCCCATATCAATGACAAGTCGATGGACTTGCATATCGATGAAGATGTTTGGGTTGGTTCCAATGTCACTATTCTTCCTGGTTCCGACCTTGGTAGAGGCTGCATTGTAGGAGCATGTAGCGTGGTTTCCAAGCCCGTGCCTCCCTACGCATTAGTGGTAGGCTCTCCAGCCAGAATTGTTGGAGTGAAGTTCTCCATCGACCAAATCCTTGAACACGAAAAAGCCTTATATCCCGAAAAAGAAAGATTTAGCCGCGAATATTTGGAAGAGTTGTTTGCCAAGTATTACGAAGGCATGAAAGTGTTCGGTGTGCAGACGGAATTGACAGAAGAAGACTTGAAGAAGCTGGAAAAGGCAAAAAAGAAGAGAAATTACATTGAACCCGAGTTGTAACGCTTCTTTTCATCATGCTTCATGTTTTCCGGTTCGTCATCTTATCTGTTTGTTGCCTTTTAGTGGCAACGATAGCTTCTGCCTGTCGTGCTACCATAGTGGTCAACAACCAAGTGGAGTTTGACGGGCTACAGGAAAAGCTGACAAACACTATCAAAACCGGAAAAAGGAATATTTGTGTAACCTTGTTGCCAGGAACCTACGTTACGAAGGAAAAACACATTGTATTGAAAGGCATAACAGCCGCTGATACAAAAATTCATATTAAGGGCAAAGATGCGGTTTTGGTGCCTTCGGGAAGGGAATATCAGGATGGCGATACATATCAAGGCACTTTTTCTACGGATAACTGCTGGATGAATGGCACCGAGGATATGGAAACTTGGTCATATATCCGATATGCTGATGGTTTGGTTGAGGTGTTGGATACTATAAAGAAACTTTGTCAAATTAAATGTAAAGACACTTTCCCGAAAGATACGGATTTCAGCAACGCATACATTCTTATTCCGCATTGGTACCAATCGAGCGTCTATAAGATTGACAAAATAGACAAACATTATATCTATTTCACTGCTGATGACTTGAAAGCGTCCTCATACGGTGGATACAATGTGAACGACGACTACAACTATGGCAAGAAGGGGATTCGTTACAAACTTTGCAATGTCGAGACAGGAGAGGACTATCTTCACCTAAGTCATGGAAAAGTGCATCTTCCAAACGGTGTCACTTCGGTGTGTGAGGGTAAAACTCATAACTTCTTAACTATCCAAAACTGCAATTTTTCCTTAGTGGAAATCAAAGGCATTTGTTTCTTAGGCAGCGCTTTTGATGAATCGGCCTCTACAATTCGCATTCAAAATTCCAAGTGTAAGAAAATAAGGATTCACAAATGCGGCTTTTATGGTATGCGGGGCAATGTAATCTCCGTTATGGCATCACCAAATGTCAGAATCGACAACAACCGGTTTGAGGATTGTTATCATTATGGCATTAAGTCAAACAACGAAAGTGCCAACACCTTAGTGGAGAAAAACAGCTTCAAGTCAATGGGAAAGCGTATGAACAATACGCCTTGTGTCAGGTGTCAAGGAACGAATTACCGTGTTTCGGACAACGTTTTCCTCAATTTCGGTTATGGCGGCATCAGTACTGGCGTTTGGTACAAAAGCAAGATGAAACAACCCTGCGCAGGTGTCATTGAAAACAATGACTTGAGTTTCAATCAGGACTATCTCGACCATATCGACAATTACGGTATCATGGATGGTGGAGCTATCTATATTGCCACCAAGAATGCAGGCTCGATTATTCGAAATAACTACATTCATGGCTTCTTTGGGATGAAATCAAACCGAGGCATTTTCTGTGATGACGGTGCCTCCAATATCGAGATTTATGGCAACGTCATCACGGGTGTTGCTAACAGTAGATGCATTGATTCTCGACGCGCTACTTTCGTTGAGCGTTCCAATACCCCAGAATCAGACATTGATAGGGTAAATGTGAACATCGTTATTAAAGACAATGTCATCGATGGCAGTATTCGCTTTGAGGCCCATGAAGACCTGGACAACGGTTGTGTTAAAGGGGCCAATTATATCCTTCCTGCCCAAGACGGAAAAGTGCCGAAAATGATTATTGACCATGTGGCTGTCCAAGAGGACGACATTGTGGTTCAATGTTCAAGAGTTCAAGAGTTCAAGGTTCAAAAGAAGAATAAGAATAAAATAAAAATCAGGAAATGAAATACTACACCATGCCAGAAACGCGTGCGTTTCTTGAAAGTATAGGGATGCCAGGCGGCGACCTTTATGATTTACCAACATCAGAAAAACGTTTTCCTGATGGAGGACAATATCGTTTCGAGGTTCCAGGCATTCAAGGCCCTGGCCCAATGAAAGCTTTGCTTGAGGCTTTGGATGGATACGGTATTCAAATACACCGTGTTACCCAGACCAAAGGCATCATGTTCCTTACGGATGACGAAATCAAACAAATGGTGGAATACGCAAAGCAGTGGAATGTGCAGCTCGTTTTAGCCTGTGGTCCGCGTGCCACTACCGACACTTCCGCTTCAGTGAAGACCGAAGAAGGTCAGCGCATGGGCTATCGTCTGCGTGGTGAAGAACAAATTGCCCGTGGCATTGAGGAAATCCGTCGTGGTGCCCGTTTGGGCGTTCGTGGTTTCTTGGTCTATGACGAAGGCTTACTTTGGGCTTTGGGCGAGGCGCGCAAAAAAGGTTTTATCCCTGCCGATTGTCACTTCAAGGTAAGTGCCCACTCTGGCCATGGCAATCCTTGTTCGGCACATGTGTTGGAGACTTTGGGCGCCGATTCCATCAACCCGGTACGTGATATTCAGGTTCAGATGTTGGCCGCCATGCGCGCCGCCATTGATGTGCCGATTGACTTGCATACTGAGAACCCGAAATCAAGCGGTGGTTTTATCCGCCACTACGAGGTGCCTGACTTTATCCGTGTGGCCGCGCCAGTGTATTTGAAGACAGGAGGCTCTGTGGCTGCCAACCACAGTTATGATACCACCGAAAAAGAAGCTAAACAACGCGCCAAGCAGGTTTCTCTAGTAAAGAGAGTCGTTGATACCTATTACCCCGAAGCTATCGTCTCTCCAAAGAAATAAAACATCTAAAAACACAAAATAAACGAAAAATTTTTGTGTTTTTTGTGTCTTTCGATGTTCAATATTGAAACGACGAATGAAACACCATCAATATAATCCTAATTACAGGTTTGTCAAAGAACCGATTGATTTTGACAAATACTCGGGCAGAGACTTGTTGCAGTATTGCCTTGGAGCTACGATGTATATGCCTGGCACCAAGGATTTTGCCAAGGCTATTGTTGAAAAGAGGTACCCTGGATTGACGTCCATGGTGATGTGTTTTGAAGATGCCTGCAAGGAGGAGGATGTCCCAGCCGCAGAACTGAACTGCATCCATGTCCTTGAGACCTTGAAGCAGGAAGTCGAGGCAGGCATTTTGAAATATGAGGACATCCCGCTGATTTTCTTCCGTGTTCGCAATGTGGAGCAGTTCAAGCATTTTGCAACTTTGCTCAAACCCGAACATATTAAATACATTACGGGTTTCAACTTCCCGAAATTCAACAGCCTCAATGCGGCAGCATATATGGACCACCTCGTAGACCTTAACCACAAGTTTGGCGAGGTTGTTTATGGTATGCCCATCATCGAGGATGCCAGGGTGGCCTATAAGGAATCGAGGCTTGATGAACTGATTGCCATCAAGCGTGTTTTGGACCAGAACAAGGAATTGGTGCTTAATATCCGTGTTGGCGGGACCGATTTCTCCTCATGTTTTGGGGTGCGTCGAGGTATCAACTATACCATTTACGACATCATGACCGTGAGCAATTGCCTGATGGACATTTTGAATGTCTTCACGCGCAATAACGACTACACGGTTTCGGGGCCAGTTTGGGAATATTTCAAGGTCAACAAATCGATGAAGGACCTGAAAGAATTGCCCTCGGTCGACCTTCAGCAAACCATTTTGAAGAGGAAAGCCATCGTGAATGATGCTGTCGACGGGTTGATGCGTGAGTTGATGCTTGACCAGGCCAATGGTTTCATGGGCAAGACCTGCATTCATCCTTCACACTTGAACTATATCAACGGCATGTTGGCGGTGACCAAGGACGAGTATGATGATGCTTATCAGATAATGCATACTTCAGGAGGTGTCATAAAAGGCACCAAAGGCATGAATGAGATTGGCCCCCATAAAAACTGGGCTGAGAAAATTATGATGCGTGCCCAAGCTTACGGAGTAATTGAAAATGATGCAAGTTACATTGAACTGTTCGGAGTACAAAATGATTGAACTCACAACACCGCTAAGCGAAGAAGTCATCAGCCGTCTGAAAGTAGGCGACGTGGTGACCATCAGCGCGTATATCTATACTGGTCGCGATGCGGTGCTTCCCAAGATTGTGAAGGCTGCTGAAGAAGGGACTTTGAAAGACATGGGCATCGACTTGAAAGGTTCGGTGATATTCCATACAGCTGTAAGCCCGGCTGGCGTGGGGCCTACTTCCAGCAACAAGGTGGAGATAGAGAGTACGTTTGAGCCGCTATCGAAAGCCGGTGTGAAGATGCATCTCGGCAAGGGAGCCATTTCCAAGGAGACGGTTGCAGCTTTGGCAAGAAACAATGCTGTCTTTGCCATCATTCCACCAGTAACTGCTCTGTTAGGGAGTCAAACCGAGGAACAAGAGATTGTTGCCTTCCCCGAATTGGGTATGGAGGCATTCAATAGGTTGAAAGTTGTGAAATATCAGGCCATCATAGCTGCAGCGAAAGGAGAATCCATCTATGACTAGTATAAAAGAGAAAGTAGCAGATTGCTTAGTTCGGGCGGGTTCCACCTTCCGTGAAGACCAAAAGGAAGCGTATCGTAAGGCGATTGCCGACGAAGAAAACAGCAATGCTTGTTGGGTGATGCGGCAGGTGCTGGAGAATGCTATAGTTGCCGAAGAGAGAAAGAGCCCTTTATGTGACGACACGGGCATTCCGCATCTCTTTCTTGAGGTGGGACCGAAACGTAGTGTTACAGGTGAATTGTTGGAAGAGATAAAAGAAGGTATTGCACTTGGCTTGCGGCAACTGCCGGGGCGTCCTATGGCCATCAAAGGTGACGACTATGCCCGAATAGATCAAAGTGGTGGTTTGGATGAAGACAGTGGTGCTTTGGCACCGTCGCCCATCATCATCAAACCTGTTGATGAAGATGTGCTTCGGCTCACGGTGCTGATGTTAGGTGGCGGACCAGCCATTCGTGGTATTACCCAGCGCATTTTCCATAAACACAGCGTGGATGTGGTGATTGACGAGATTGTCAACCGTGCTATTCCAGCTGTCAGTCAGTTGGGATGTTCCCCTTGTGTGTTGGCCGTAGGCATTGGCCGCAGTCAGTTTGAGGCCACCTCCATGATGATGGAAGCCATGGCCAAAGGCAATTTCAACGACCAGAGTGACTTTGAAAAGCGCATCACCAACAAAGTAAATGAAGCCAATATCGGTCCTCTTGGGTTAGGCGGCAAGCATAGCGTGTTGGCCACTTTTGCAAAAATTGGTCCGCAACGTGCCAGCGGTGTTCGCATTGTGGCTCTGAGACCTTGTTGCTGCTTTGAACCGAGAAGGGCGAGTGTGGATTTGTAAATAGAATATCCGCATGAATAATTAGAAGTACCCATAAAATGAAAATTAAAGAAAGGTTATATGAACCATGAAGATTAGCAGCAAAAGCAAGGATCCCCGAAATTTAATTAATAAATTTATTTCAAACAAATACATATGCTTATTGTATTTTTCTTTGAAATACAAAGGCTCTTTAAAAGAAAAGTATTGGTTTGTCAAGAATGCCATTAATGCGTTAAGACACGGAGTGATGGGGTTTAGAATTGGCAGGGTGGCAGGGGAGTTTACGGATGCCTTAAGGGAGCAGACGGAAATGACTCTCGAAGAAAAATGGCAATACTGCAATCTGGGTTTTCATCCCCATTGGAAAGCGCGGGTTGGTGTCACAATGGACAATTACAAGGATTACATTTCCTATTTTGAGTTTTATAACGGAAAAGCATACGTAAATAACAGACTGATTCCGTTATTCGATGATAAACTGTTGACATACTATGCTCTGAATAAATGGGAAGACTATGTCCCTAATCATTATTTCTATGTTGACAAAGGCAGACTTTGCCCGTTGGATTCCACAGAAAAGACAAACTTGACATGGAAAAGTGTGTTGGAACTCCTCAAGCAGAAACCTTTGGCGGCAAAGAGGTGTCATGGAGGTCATGGAGATGGTTTCCATAAGCTTGCTTATAATGATGGTGTAATTCTTATTGATGACAAGCCATGCAATGAAAAAGATTTGGAAGTGTTGATAGATGGTATGGATGATTATCTTTTAACCGATTTTGTTTATCCAAGTAAAGCTTTACAAGATGTAATTGGAGAAGATTCGTTTGCTGTGATGAGGGTGTTGACAACCTATACTCCAAAAGACGGCACGTCGGTTGACAGAATGATTATTCGTTTGGGTACAAAAGCTGCTGGTCATACACAGGCCGGATATGATATTTTGTATGCTAATATTGATGAAGAAGGCTGTTTGAGAGATACCGTATATGAGTATTCCGGTTGGCATTGTGAAAAAATGGAAACTCACCCGGAAACAAATAAAACTGTTGAAGGGTTTAAG
>Ga0310696_10003536_pt1 | contig 19459 bp, 14 predicted proteins | sample AusTroGonzalo_MG_4_FD_203885 | JGI IMG/M metagenome (GOLD analysis project Ga0310696, IMG submission 203885) | Bovine rumen microbial communities from tropical cattle in Woodstock, Queensland, Australia - Gonzalo_02 (v2) (version 2) | ecosystem: Host-associated > Mammals > Digestive system >... | reverse complement strand
AAGACATGCTGGCCGGGCGTCAGCTCCAAGCAGATGTTCTGGGTGGTGTAGCCATCGTGCTTCCTTATCTTGGAAAGGATGGCAGGTTTATCCTTTACACAGGAATCAAGGAAAGCATCAATCTGCAGACGTTCGCGAACCTCTTTTATTAATATAGCACGGCGCTGCTCCCACTCCTCCTTGTTGCTGTACTTCGAGGAGAGCCAGTCGAGCATCTGACGGCCTTCATCATCGTGACGACGGGGGTATTCGTAGAGCTTAATCTTATAAGTATTCTCGTTCTGCTTCCACCAGTTCCAGTCGTAGTATTTGCAGATGTTGTCGAGCGTCTGTTCCAAGGAATAGGGGCGAACACGAAAATCGGCGTAGGGCAGCATCACGCCGACAGTATCTACATTGCTGTCGAACTTCAGCTTCACGCCAAAGCGCTTACTGACATCCAGCATGATGTCGTGCACAGGACGGGCATAGCGGGTCTCGAAGGACTGCGATTTTGCGCTTACGCAAAATAATAATGAATAAAGTATAAAGGCAATTTCTCTCATCGTTGTTATTTCGTTATCTCGTTATTTCGTTATTACGTTATTTCGTTATTACGCCATTTCGCCATTTCGTCATTTCATCATAACTCTCTGCATTCCCTAAATAATATTTCTCACTCCATTGCATTGCGGATAGGCGGAGCAGCTCCAGAATTCCTTGCCGGCATTCACTCCTTTCTTAGCCACCCGCTTAATCATAGGCTTACCGCATAAGGGGCAGACAGGAGCATCATTTTGCTTGCTCACCTCTGTACGGTGGGCAAGACGCTCCGCTGTAAGTGCCTCAGTGAATCCGCCCTCCTCACGAAATATTGATAACTGGCTCTCAATCTGTTTGCCCAGCATCAGGATGAGGCGGTTGCAAAGCACCAACATACAGTTGGCCGCCATCATCGAATCGTCTGAAAGCAGCCAAACATCAAAAAGATGCTTCTGTCTCAGAATGTGTATGCTGCTTTGGTGAAGCACATCGTCTTGATAGTTAGGTTTCTCAAACCGCATATTGGCTACCTGCGCGTATTCTGCTGAGTGTATAGACCAAGGAATCTGTTCGTGTCGAAGCAGCCAGTTCGTGTAGTCATTGGCAAGTTCGGCCAGGGTGGCGCGGGCTACGTCGGTAAGTCTCATCTCTGTTTCCTTCGAGGTGGAGTGACGGGAGTTGCCCTCGGCGATATTGGCAGGAGCAGCCCGGGCGGCTATTGTCATCTGGTCAAACTGGCGTCCACAGGGGTCGTTGGTGCGGTTGAGGAACCGACCGCAGAAATCTTGCGTCGCCAATTGTATCACGTTGGCCATCACCCAGGTGTCAAGCCAGAAATATCCGAAATGTGAGATTTGCATGTTTTTCTTTTTATTGTCGTTATTTCGTTATTACGTTTTTTCGTCATCTCGTTGTTACGTTAATACGTTATAACGCTGTCACGGGATTTCGTTATAACGTTATCACGGGTTAACGTTATAACGCCTAAACCCTTTCTATTCGCCACAGGGTGGCCGTCGACGAGGAGGGTGAGGCCTACACCCTGATGGTAGTGCTGACCATCCTCGTCCCAGATGATGGTGAGAATGTGACCTCGGTAGCTGATGCCGTCGAGGCAGAAGTAAGGCCAGACAGCCTCACCCCCAGCCCCTCTCCTAAGGAGAGGGGAGTGGTTACCATTGACCGTGGCATTTTCAGTGGATGGGGACGGGCACGTTCCTATGAGTGGGTTAATGACGATGCTGCCGTCAATCTGGGGACGGAGGCCGCAGATGCCAGTGATGATGAGGTCGTTGTAAGTGGAGTGGTTATAATAACGGGAACGCTCGCGGTCACCCATCAGCCAGGCACCAGTCTTCTCGTCAAGGTACTCGCCGATGTAGGGGCGGCCACGGTGATGCTGGCTCTCGGTGTAGAGCTGCATCTGGCGGAAAAAAGCCTCACCCCCAGCCCCTCTCCCAAGGAGAGGGGAGTGGTTACCTTTGTTGGTAGAAATGTCAGCATCAGATGTGTATACTCCCCTCTCCTTGGGAGAGGGGTCGGGGGTGAGGCTGTTCAAATAGTTGGCTAGTGCCGTGAGCGTCTGGCTGGTGGCGAAAGGCCAGATAGCTCCGTCCCATTCGCACTTGCCTACGCCGTGCGAGCGGAACTCAGGATGGCGTCGCTCGGCTGTGGTCAGGCCATAGGGGGCGGAGAAACCTTGCTCGTCAAGGAGCTGTTGCCAAGCCACATCGTATTCCGGCCCGGTCCACATATTGAAATACCACGGCAGGTAGCCGATGGCCTCGCGGACTGCAGCCAGCGTGTCACCGTAGTAGGCCACGCTTCCTAGCGTGGCAGTAGACGTAGTGGCATGCTGGACGGCACGCTCGGAAGCGTGCCCTACTGCGTCGCCACGGAGGGTTTCGAAGAACTGGTCTTTCTCGTTCCAAAGGTGAGTAACAATAAGGTTGCGCAGCGTGTTTGCCTTCTTTTTGTAAAGGCGGGCTTTATCGACTTCGTACGTCAGGGTATTCATCCAGGCAAGAGCCTCGGCGTTGCCATACATATAGCTGTTGATGGTGGGACGGGCATATTGCTTCTTACGGCCACCGCTGATGCTCTCCTCCATGCCGTCCTGAACGTCGCCCTGCCAGTAAAGGCCCGAGGGCAGACGGTTGGTGCGCTCCCAGCGTTCGTACTCCTCTTCGAGACGGGGTTTTAAGGAGAGAAGGAAAGCGGTATCGCCCTCCACCTTGAAGAGTTCCTGCACAGCGTAGGGGTTCCAGGAGGAGAACTTGTTCATCTTCGTCATGGCCTGGCCCTCGTTCCCGAAGTACCAGGTGCGGAGAATCTGGTGGAGGTAGGTGGTGTCGCGCAGCCAACGGCTCTCCATGATGTGGTGGCCGATGGCGCAGGCGATAAGGTTGTACTTGTCCGCGTAGCTACGGTCGACAAGGAACTCGGTCATGCCATAGCCCACAGGCGTGCGCTTGATGTGCTTACGCAACGTCCACCAGCGGTAGTAGTACATCTCGCGCATCTGCTCGTCAGGGCAGTCAAAGAGGGGAATGTTCTCATGCATCCACTCAGCGGCCTGGGCGTTGGGGATGGTGGTGACGATGTTCTCATCCTCCATGGAGTTGAAGCGGGAGACGTAGTGGGAAATGAGAACCTCACCCCCACCCCCTCTCCCAAGGAGAGGGGCGTAGTTACCTTTATCTCCGTCTTGGCTACAGACATTGGCCAGAGAGAACCTGGCCAGGCGACCGATGGTGTCGGCAAGGGGCTGGTCGAAAAGCTGGTCGGCGGGGGTGTCGGTATTTGGTTCTTTAAAGAGCGGGCCAGTGCGGAAGACGAGGCGCGAGATGCTCTCCACAGGGGTGTCAAACTGGCGGGTGCATTTCCCGGCGGCAGAACCGCCGGGCACAGTAACAATATAGACGGCGCGGTGCAGCTCGCAGGAGAGCTTTGCGGTGATGTGATAGGTCACGCCCGGCTCGTACTTCTTGAGCAGAGTGCCGTAGCGGGCACCGCCTTTTACGCGGATGGCTCCCGTGCTATCGGCAACGATACGTGAACAGACGGTGCCGACATCATCGACGAACTCGATGTCAAGCTCACCATGGTCAGCTTGGTCAAAACGGAGGTCAAACTCTACCTGCAGCTCCTTCGTGTTGGGGATAATGCGCTCGACCTTAGCATAATCATAAGGGTCGCTGTCGCTGAGGGTAAGCCATTGTCCGTCGAGGGCGACGGGAGCGAGGAGGGGTGAATAGATGTTCCAGTCGGTCATGTCGGCGAGCTTCGCGTATTGCGTGAACGAGCCGCTGGCATGAGTAGTGGCATCGAGACGCACGGGCACGGGAATGTGGGAGACCCAGATATCCTCCTTGTTGTTGCTGTAGGTGACCCAGAAAGGAGCCCCCCCTTCGGCCCCCGAGGGGGCTTCAATTCCTCGCACATACTGCGGGCCGTAACTCTTGTACTGGCCTCCATGGCGTAGGGGTGTCACCTCACCGTTGATAAGCGAGAGGGTGGTATAGTCGAGACCGTCGGCAGAGAGGCTGATGGCCAAGGGCCAGCGGTACTCCGAGGGATTATAGACAGTGGCGTATGTGCCGTCGCTTAGGCGCTGCCCCCAGATCTTTGCATTGCTGTTGACGAAGCCGGGAGCACGGTCGCAGCCCAGTTTGCCGTCAACATTGGTCAGTCGCCAGGTGTTGCCACCGTCTGTGGAAAGACTCGTTACAGCGTGCTTCCACAGCGCCACCTTTCGCCCATCGGACAGGGTGTAGCCGCAGAAGGCTTTGTAGGGCTTGTCGAGGGGGATGAGCGGGTCGTTACGGTCGGCCTCCTCCACCCATTGCATGCGCTGCATGGGGTCGGCGAGCATCTGTTCGACAGCCTTCACCAAGGCTTTGTCCTTGCTTTTCTTATAGTAGGGGTAGATGGTATTCTTCTCGGAGAAGCCGTGGTTGTAGTAAATAAAGTAAATAGGGCCAAGGGTACCGTTTTCGAAGACACGACGCACCACGCGGCCGATACCGTTACCGTCGTTGGGATCATCCTTCATGGTAAGACAGATGCCGTAGTTGCCAGTAGCGAGAAGGATGCCAGAATCTCTAGAAGAGACATACCAGCCGACGCGCTGATGCATGACGGCCTTGAGGTTATGGGCAGGAGGGAAGTCTTTGCCCTCCTTCGTCCAGCCTTCAGGGACGGGATATTCGGGGAATAGTTCGGTGGGGGAAGACCAGGTGTAGCCGTCAGTCGATATCTGGAGCATGGTCTTGCCGGGAGCTTCATGTTCATGACGTGGGTCGGTGAGGTAATGCAGCCAGAAACGGCCCTGCCAGTAGGCAAGCATGGGCTGGTGGTTATAGGTCCAGTAGTTGGCAACGCCTCCGAGCGTTGCATCCTCGGAGCTGGCACGCTGGGAAGCGTGCCCTACTACGGTGCCGCCGCGCATGGTCTGGATGGTATGCACACCGACCACAGGCTTCAAACCTCCATCGTGACGCTCGGAGCGGGCAATGGTCTTGCCGCTGTAGTGAACGACATCGCGGTTATATTTGATAAGACCCCCCACTAGTTCTTCAGGAGCCATGAATACCGTACCGTGCTTATGACCCACGGGAAAGGATACGGCCCCAGTCTGGTCCTGGAAGGTTTTGAAATCCTTGGTGCGATGGGTACCATAGATTTTATGCTGATAGGAATCGTAATAGATATACCACCACTCCCCTACCCTAGCCGTCGATGGACCCTCAGTGAAGTTCTCCGTAAACGGTTCGGAGGCTTCGCTCCACGGACCGTAGGGCGACGAGGCGAAGGCCACCTTGATGTTGCGCATGGGGCGGGTGTTATCCTTGAGCACCATGACGTAGTAGGCCACGCTTCCCAGCGTGGCAACTTTGGTATCGACACGCTGGGAAGCGTTCCCTACTACTTTCACCAGGGTGGCGTCGATGACCGAGAAACCTGGGTCATAGAAGAGCTGCGTTTTCGAGAACTTCTGGAAGTCCTTCGTCGTCATGTAGTAGAGGCGGTGATTGTTCTTATGATCCTCCTGTCCGTCGGGAAAACGACCGGGGATGCAGGAGGCCCAAATGATGAGGAACTGCCGCTTCACGTCGTCGTAGAACAATTCCGGCGCCCAGGTGTTCACTGTCGTGGTGTCCATACCCGTAGGTATAAACCGCTGCTTGCTCCAATGGATGAGGTCTTTCGATGACGAGTAGCCGAACCCCCGGTCGCCCCTCCACGATGATGTCCACACGAGGTGGAACGTGCCGTCGGGGCCACGGACGATGCTGGGGTCACGCATCACCTTCTGCTGCCCCACTTCCGGCCGGAGGAAAACGCCCGTGATGCTGTCCCACCGAAGCCCGTCATGGCTGTAGATGAACCGCAGTCCCTCAGTAGCCGGCTCGTGGAAGGACGTGGAGACATAAATGTCTTTCGCCTCCATGGAAAGGCAGCTCCACGCAAGCAGCAGGAGCAGGAGGTAGCGTTTCAGGTAGTAGTTCATCGTTCAGTTTTAGGTTGGTATCCGATTTCTATTTGTCTGTAACCTCGGTGATTGCCTCGCCCGAACAGGCATTGGGCTGCTGAATGTGTAGCATCTGGCAGACAGTTGGGGCGATGTCATTGATATGCACCTCGCGGCTAGTAGCGCCATGACTGACCTTCCAGCCAAAGAAAAGCAGAGGTATGTGCGCGTCATAGGGGTTCCACTCGCCGTGGGTGGTATGCGTCGGTACCGTCTTTTCCCACCAGCTGTAGTGTTCTGGTTCGGGAATAAAGACGATGTCGCCAGAGCGACGCGGATGATAACCCATCAGGACGCGGTCGAGGAGCAGCTGGGGTATTGCTGTCGTGCGGGCAGACTCATAGTCCACCGCCGTGACAATACCGTCGTAGGCACGCAGATAATTTACTATGACATCCTTAACTTGCTGAAGGTTAAGGCCCTGCTCGCCGACACTCCTATGGTCGATAAATACCCGGTAGTCCATAATGTCCATGAGGATAGGCTTCGTGCTGCCCAGTTTTTCCTTGACACATTCCTCGATGGACTTCTTGAGATTTTCAATATAAAGCGGTCCACCGGGCAGCCTATGCTCGTTCATGAATTTCCAATTGTGAGCTGCTCCGTGGTCGGCAGAAAGGAAAAGCAGATAGTTTCCCTGTCCCACCTGCTGGTCAAGCGCCGTGAGCAGCCGTGCGAGGTCTTTATCCAGTTCCAGGTAGGCGGCATCGGTACGCTCGCCACGTGTGCCCCATTCATGACCGATGACATCGGTCTCAGAGTAGCTCACGCAGAGCATGTCCGTGGCCTCGCCACGTCCGAGGTTCTCACCCTGCAGGGCGGCAATAGCCATGTCGGTGGTCAACGTACCGCAGAGGGGAGTGTAACCAATGCGCTCACCAGCTTTCTGCGCCTCCTTGTTCTTCGCGATGGCAGCGTTCACCTCCTTGGCATAAGCAGGCAACTCCTGCATGTAATAGGTACTGCTGACGAAGCAGAGGTTCTTCGTGTCGAGCCAATAGGCCGCGTTGGCACTATGTCCGGCAGGCAGGATGGCGGCACGGTCCTTATAGCTCACACCTACAACCTTAGAACGGAAGTCGGTGTGCAGCCTCAGCTGGTCGCCAATGGTGGTGGAGAGCATGTTGTGAGGCGAGTGCATGCCGCGCTTACTCTGTGAGCCTACGGTCTGCACGGTACTATCGGTAGTACAATAAACCTTTTGTCCGTCAATGACGAAACTGTTGCCACAGATGCCATGGAAGGCTGGCGTGGTGCCAGTATAGATTGACGTGTGGCCGATGGCCGTAATCGTGGGGACATAGTTGATGAGGCAATTGTTACATGAATAGCCCTGGTCTATGAGACGACGGAAGCCACCATCGGTGAACTGCTCATAATAGCGCGAAAGATAGTCCCAGCGCATTTGGTCAACGACGACGCCCACGACAAGACGTGGACGCTCACCAAACTGTGGCTGTGCCTGCAAACAGAGCGACAGGGTTAGGAGACAGAGGATTGTAAAATACTTTTTCATTTTATTTGACATAAACCATATTATTCGACTGCAAAAGTACACAATTATCTTTAATCTCTACTCTTAATTTCCCATAATTTCTTTCAAAATAAGAAAAAAGGGGGCGATTACAAAGGCTATGTGTTGAAAAATGCGTAATTTTGCACCAAATTCGTAATTCATAATTCGTAAAAACCTTTGACCGCACCAGAATATATTCAGCTTAAAGCCTTCGCCCGCATCGACGGCGTATGGCTGTCTTTGTTGTGGATGGCCGCCTTTGGCCTCTACATTGTGGGCCTTCGTTCGCCGGGCTATGGCTTGGCGGCAATGATACTTGCCGTCATCACTCCGTTCTTCGTTGGTAGCCGCCTTCGTCATTTCCGCGATGAGGGGCTGGCGGGCACCATCTCGTTCCTGCGTGGTTGGGCCTACACGGTCTATGTATTCTTCTACGGCGGGTTGCTCTTCGCCCTGGCACAGTGGGCCTATCTCACCTATTTAGACCAAGGCTACCTGATGAGCACCATCACCGAAACCCTCTCAGTTCCAGAAACAGCCGAGGCCCTGCGGCAAATGGGCATGACGGAGACCCTTGATGAGAGCCTTGCCATGCTGGGACAGATGCGCCCCATAGACCTCTCGCTCAATATGCTTACCACTAACATCATGCTTGGCATGTTGTTGGGACTGCCCATAGCGGCGATGATTCGTAAGTCCCCTAAGTTAGGGGGAGGAGGGTCTGAAAGGACTTCAGCAAACGAATAGTATTTTTAATCAATAACGTGGGGAAAGAACATGCAAATCGTTCTGCCCCCCACCCCCTAACTTAGGGGTCATGACAAAATGGACATATCAGTAGTCATACCTTTATTTAATGAAGAGGAGTCCATCACCGAGCTGTTCGACTGGATAGAACGGGTGATGGACGAGCACCAATTCACCTACGAGGTTATCTTCATCAGCGACGGCTCGACTGACCGTTCTTGGGACATCATCGAGGAGCTACACCAGCGGTCAAGTCACGTAAAGGGCATCAAGTTCCGCCGTAACTACGGCAAGAGCCCAGCCCTTTATTGCGGTTTCAAGGAGGCGCAGGGCGACGTGGTCATCACCATGGATGCCGACCTGCAGGACTCGCCCGACGAGATTCCCGACCTTTACCGTATGATTAAGGAGGAAAAGTACGACCTCGTCTCAGGTTACAAGCAGAAACGCTACGACCCACTGTCGAAGACCCTACCCACAAAGCTCTTCAACGCCACGGCACGCAAGGTGAGCGGCATACAAAACCTTCACGACTTCAACTGCGGACTGAAGGCCTATCGTCGCGATGTGGTGAAGAACATCGAGGTCTATGGCGAGATGCACCGTTATATCCCCTACCTGGCCAAACAGGCGGGCTTCGCCAAGATTGGCGAGAAGGTGGTGCAGCACCAGGCTCGCAAATATGGCGAGTCGAAGTTCATGGGCTGGAACCGCTTCGTCAACGGCTACCTCGACCTGCTCACGCTGTGGTTCCTCTCGACGTTTGGTAAAAAGCCCATGCACGTGTTCGGTTTCCTCGGCTCGCTCATGTTCTTCATAGGCTTCGTGGCCACGCTCATCCTGGCCATCGGTAAGATACTGGGCTTGCTCTGGATTACGGACTCGCCTTATTTCTACCTAGCTTTGACCACTATGATTATCGGCACACAGTTCTTCCTTACGGGATTCCTGGGCGACCTCATCAGCCGCTCGTCACCAAACCGCAACGACTACCAAATAGAGGAAGTGATAGCATGAGAATTATACTATTGTTAGGCATATTATTTCTGGTTGCCTGTTCGAGCATCGATTGTCCGGTGAAGAACACGGTGGCGGTCTATTATGACGTGAAGCAATACGACGAGGAAGGCGAGCTAGTGACCGACACGCTGAAGGATACGCTGTGGGTGTGGTCCCGGCGCGTCGACGGCCAGGACACGCTGCTGAACCGCCTGGTTGGCAATACCCGCTTCTCGCTGCCCATCAGCTACCAGCAGCCTGAGGACACGTTAATATTTGCCATCAGGGACACATCGCTTGTGTTTACCCTCGACACGGTGTGGCTGAAGAAGGACGACATACCCCACTTCGAGTCGGTGGACTGCGCCGCACATTTCTTCCACGAGCTGACGGGCGTGCGCTGCACCCACAACGGCATCGACTCACTGGTGCTTCACACCACCTCCGTGACTTACGACGACGGGGTGACTAACTTACGGATATTCTTCAAGGACCGTCAGCAGGTGACACCTTATTACTAAACCAACGACACCCATGAGGATACTGAAGAATAGAATCGCCCTTTGGCTGCTCGCCCTCCTGCTACCAGCACTGCCATCCAAGGCCCAGAACCCTCTGGACCTGGAGCGCGATACGCTGCCCTTCTTCCGTGGCTTCGCCGTGTCAGGAGAGATTATTGGTGCCATGCAGATGATACTTGGCGACTATGGCCAGTATGAAGCTGCCTTGCGACTGAACCTCCGCAACCGCTACTTCCCTATCTTCGAGGTGGGCTACGGTAAGGCCAGCCATGAGGATGACGTCGTGACGGGCATCTCCTACCACACGAAAGCACCCTATTTCCGCGTGGGCTGCGACTTCAACGTGGCGAAGAACAAACGCTCGTCCAACCGTGTGTATGCCGGACTACGCTATGCCTATACAAACTATAAGGTGGACATCTCCTGCCAGACTTTCCCAGACCCTACGTGGAAGTGGCCCACCTCTTTCGATGTCAAGGACATTCCTTGCTGGCAGCACTGGGCAGAGGTGGTCTTCGGTGTCGATGCCCAGGTGTTCGGCCCACTGCATCTGGGGTGGAGCGTGCGCTACCGCCGCCGGCTATTCCACGAGGACGGCATCACAGGAAAGACATGGTACGTGCCGGGCTACGGGACACAGGACAGCTCCAACTTGGCCGCAACGTTTAATGTCATTGTGGACATCTAAAGGATTTACGATTTACGGATTTACGATTTACGGATTTACGATTTACGGATTTTCAGATTACGATTTTTCGATTTACGAACTATAAGGGAAAATGATTCCAAAGAAAATACTGCTCTGGCTGCTGCCACTTCTGGCCATCGTCGTATTCGTTCTGATTATGTCGAGGGGTCAGGTCGAGGGCAAGACTGACGCATGGCAGCACGATGAAGGCTTCGTCTTCGGCACCATCTATAACATCACCTACCAGTATGGAGTAGACTTGCAGACTGAGATAGAGACCGAGCTGAAAAAGGTAGACCAGGAGTTCTCCATGTTCAATGAAGAATCTACCGTGGCGCGTATCAACCGTGGCGATAGCCTTGTGGAACGTAGTGATATGTTCAACGAGGTCTACACCTTGGCCATGCAGGTAAATGCCGACACCCACGGTGCCTTCGACATCACCGTCGCCCCGCTGGTTAACGCCTGGGGCTTCGGTTTCAAGCACGAACAGATGCCCACGCCAGAACAGGTGGACAGCCTGCTACAGATACGTTCGCAAATGGACTTCGCTGCTATTGCCAAGGGCTACGGCTGCGACGTGGTGGCCCGGCTACTGGAGAGCCATGACATTGTCAACTACATGGTGGAGATAGGCGGTGAGGTGGCCATGCGCGGCATGAACCAACGGGAAGAGCCTTGGCGCATAGGCGTGAACAAGCCCGTGGACGATTCGCTGTCCGTAAACGGTGAACTACAGGCCGTGCTCAAGGCTACCGATATATGTCTAGCTACGAGCGGTAACTACCGTAACTTCTATTACAAAGGCGGGCGCAAATATGCCCACACCATCGACCCGCGTACCGGCTACCCCGTACAGCACGAGCTGCTCTCGGCAACGGTGCTGGCCAAGGAATGTGCCACTGCCGATGCCTACGCCACATCCTTCATGGTGTTGGGCCTCGACAGCGCACGCCTGCTCCTAGACCGTCATCCAGAAATGAAGGCCTATCTCATCTACTCCGACGAGGAAGGCGACTATAGCGTGTGGCACTCGCCGGGAATGGACATTGAGCCGTGAGGATTTACGACCATCTGCTTCAGTTTTCCCTGTTCCAGGGTCTCAGCCGTTCGGAGTTGCTCCAGATGGCTGGCAACACAAAGTTTGGTTTCCTGAAGTTGCCCGCTGGCAAGACAATCGTCAGCGACGGTGACCTGTGTACCCAGCTTTTTTTCCTCATCAGTGGTAGCCTGAAGCTCTCCACCAGCAGTGATGACCATGGTTACTCTGTCACCGAACAGCTGTCGGCACCGTGGCTGCTCCAGCCAGAGTCACTCTTTGGCCTTTCGCCACGTTACAGCTGTACGGCCATCGTTGTTAGTGGGGATTCGCAATCCCCGGCCGAGGCACATTTCATCACACTTTCGAAAGACGAGGTGCTACGCCTCACCGACGATTTCCTCATTATCCGTCTGAACTACCTGAACCTCATGGCCACGCTCACGCAGCGTCGTACACGTCAGGCCTGGCACCGCAGCCCTACAGACCTGCGCCAGCGCATAGCACGCTTTCTCACCGACCACTGCACCTATCCCGCTGGCCGCAAGACGATACACATTCTCATGGAGCGCCTCGCACAGGAGGTGAACGACAACCGCCTTCACGTGTCGCAAGCCTTGAAAGCCATGCAGACCGACGGACTGCTAACACTCCACCGGGGACGCATAGAGGTACCATCGCTGGAGCGACTATTTATGTAAAGCATCTTCAATCCTCAATTCTCAATTCTCAAATCTCAATTCTCAAATCTCAATCCTCAAATCTCAATCCTCAAATCTCAATTCTCAATTCCCCACAATGGACTGGAACAAGTTGATATCCAATTGCCGCCTCGGCCAGGAGCATCGCCATCCTGAGCGTCACGACGACCGCACGGAGTTCAAGCGCGACTACGACCGTCTGATATTCTCGGCACCCTTTCGCCGTCTTCAGAACAAGACGCAGGTGTTCCCCCTGCCGGGCAGCGTCTTTGTACACAACCGTCTAACGCACTCGCTAGAGGTGGCCAGTGTGGGCATGTCGCTGGGCAGCGACGTTGCTACGGCCATACGCCATCGGCCGGAGTTAGAAGGCAACCCGCTACTTCAGGAGCTGGGGCAGATAGTCGCGTCGGCATGTCTGGCCCACGACCTCGGCAACCCGCCGTTCGGACACTCTGGCGAGAAGGCCATCCAGACATTCTTCACCGAGGGCAAGGGCATGAGCCTCAAAGAGAAGGTGTCGCCGACATTCTGGGATGATATCACCCACTTCGAGGGCAATGCTAACGCCTTCCGCCTGCTCACTCACCAGTTCAAGGGCCGTCGGCCTGGAGGTTTTGTCATGACCTACTCCACACTGGCCAGCATTGTGAAATATCCCCATGCATCTTCGTTGGCGGGTAAGAAGGGGAAGTTCGGCTTTTTCAACAGCGAGGCTCCCATCTACGAGCGTATCGCTGAGGAAATGGGCATCCTACGTCTCTCGGAACCAGGACAGCCGCTGCGCTACGCCCGTCATCCGCTGGTCTACCTTGTTGAGGCCGCCGATGATATCTGTTACGAAATCATGGACTTGGAGGATGCCCACAAGTTGAAGATTCTCTCCTTTGCCGAGACGGCAGACCTCATGCTCGGCTTCTTCGACGAAGTGAACCGAGGCCGCATCATGCAGCGCATCATCGACGAACAGCTGACAGACCCGAATGAGAAGATCCAATATCTGCGTGCCTGTGTCATTGGCAAACTGGAGAACGAGTGTGTGGAGGTCTTCCTCCACCATGAGGAGGAGATTCTTGCAGGACAACTGGAGGGTTCACTCATTGACCACATCAGCGAGCTGCCGCGTAGTGCATATAAAGAATGTACGCGTGTGTCAAAGAAACGCATCTACAAAAGCCAGCCCGTACTCGACGTGGAACTGTCGGGTTATCGCATCATGGCCACGCTGATGGAGCTGATGGTAGAGGCCATTGAGCACCCCGAGCGTTACTATAGCCAGCAACTCATAGGCCGGGTAAGTAGTCAGTACGACATAGAGAATGACGACCTGGAGACTCGTCTCATGGCCGTCATAGACTATATCAGCGGCATGACAGATGTCTATGCCCTCGATGTCTACCAGAAGATTTGTGGCATTTCCCTACCGATAGTGTAGTCGTTAAGGGAAAATGACCGCATACTGTGAGCTTTGTTTTACGAAACTATCTGTATGTTAAACATATACATCAAGCATTCATCAAGAAACCAGATACAACAAATTGAGCGCCCTATTTCCGAAGGAACCGATTCTATACGATTATTTATCCAATACAAGTCTTACACTCATACGTACACCTATATCCGCGTCAAGGATTTTAGTGATTTTTTCTTTAACGCTGAACGCAAGTGCCGACCGATCATATCCCTCTGATGAAAAAGCATCTCCTATAAGGAGCCATATTGGATCCATTGTATGCTCTTTCATTGCTTCATTAACTTTATTTCCCATTTCTGTTTGATCAGAAGACCATATTGCCCCTTCTTCTGACTTTTTAATTAATTTGTTTGGTTCATCATACTGTGGGTAATATCCAGCAGCAGGAATAAAAATGGAGATACTTTTATCTGACTTGTGATAAAACCTATATCCATTAACCCCATTTTCTTGATCATATTTAGGATGACACTCTTTTTTCAATCTTTGGATTTCTTCATGCGTAGGCAATCTTCCTTTCTGAACATGTAAATCATTTGCTTCTTTCCATGTATAATAATTTCCTGCATCAGATGCATTCTTTGCTCCGACATTGCGTGTTGCCCATTTTACACCAGTTCCTAAATCCACCCATTCAACCTGCGGTTGCTGAACCGGCTGAGCTTTTTTCTTAAACATTATCTCAACTCTTGTGTCTTTTTTTATAAAGCCTAGCGATATAAAACACATTTCCTGATTGTTTCGAGGACTACTTGGAGGATACCTCTTGACGCTACTAGTCACGTCTGAATTATTAATAGTTAGTTTGGCAAGCTCATATCCTTCTCTAGCGATGGTTCTTAATATCCATGGCTTCCCATAAAACATAGAACCTTTTGCAGCTGAAGGTTCATAAAAAGTTGCTGCCTCGCCAGGATTTATAGTATATTCTGGGTCTGCATAATAAATAGATTTAATTGGGTCAGCAATATTTTCTGCACGATCCACACTTCCATTTTGTCCACAAACGATTGTCAACTTCGGGTCAGGTGCAAATGTCGCAACTATCTTATAGTCTTTTTCAACTATACTAATGTCAAAGCCATACGCAGGGCCACTGCCTGTAGTAATTGTATTTGAAGAAAACACCTTATTTGTTACATCTATGCCATTAACTATCAATTTCTCTAAATGACAATGCAATTTTGCAACAAAATTAATTATTCCACCTTTTCCTTTATCAATAATGAAGCAATTAGGAATTTCTGTTTTTTTATAAAAGTAAGGTGTTGTGTAACTGCCATATTCATTACAAATGATTTCCACGACATATCGCTGGGTAAATTCAACAATCGCACGGGTTTCATCATTCTTCGGATCATCATGGAGTACACCTACTGTGTATACTCCATTAGATGATTTAATTGTTTGAGTTAAGTCTTTACCTTTAACTATAAAGCTTTTTATATTACGGATAGGATCTAGCTTTAGGGTCACATCACTACCATTTGTAACATAAAATTCTTCTTTATTGTAACGCAAAGGATCCTTTGGGTCACCTGCCACCACCCCATTAATTTCTCCACTAAAGGTCGTATTCCCCGGACCAGAGACTTTCAACACGAACTTTGGCTTTCCTTCAACTGAATTATTTGGATTTGGAAACGAATTACTTGGATTTGCAGAGGGAGAAACAGAAAAAGTTGCTTTTACGATTGAATTTCTCTGTATTTCAAATGAATAAACGTTGTTAGACACATCTCTCAATATACCATTTACAGAAAGTTTTTCAAGTTCGAAGCCTTCTTGGGGATCACATTCAAGTCTTATTGTAGAACCTTTTTTACAATAGAATGTCTTTTTAGTATCAACTATTGATTCACCGTTATAATGCAACGTACCACCTGAGCTTGATACAATTGTCATTTTGACAGAATCGTCAATGGGGTCTCCATTCTCAAAAGTTGCGACAATAACAGTTTTCCGAGATATGCCCTTAAGAGTTAGCCGATTATTCTCAACATCCTGAATTCTGCTAATTCCGTTGATAGTGAACTTCGACAGTTTGTAGCCATCCTTTGGCGATAGACTCAGCCTCACGTCAGCATTATTCTTAAGAGTAAACTCTTTTCGTTCATCATAATCAACAAGGTATTCCTCATTACAAAGAATACTGCCCTGGCCTTTTGATACTATGGAAACATCGTAGACCTTATCCGTATTCTGGGTTTCGACCTGAGCATAAGAATCAATGTTCCTAAATACCACCATTGAAAGCAACAACAGGAATATGGTAAGATGATGCCTCATAATACTGAATGAAAAAAATATGACTTTACTCGATGTAGTTACTGGTCATTAATCTATAAGGCGGATTTTGCAAGATGCTTATCAATCCCCCTATTGCCTTAAACTTGACCTTTACTACAAAATGGTTAGATTTTTCCGGTCCTTCCACGAAGACATTTGTTGCAGGGCGTGCGCAACTGTTGTATGCGTGGTTGTTGAAGAAGGTCTGTATGGCCGACGAGTTGAGCTTGTCGGCATCCACCAATGGTTGCCCGCTATTAAAATGGTGTACGCCGCGTGTCATTATTGCCCTGAGCACGGTATAAACGGCATTCTCCCTGGCTTTGATCTCATTTCGTTCAAACTCGGTGGTGACAGCGAAGTAAGCAAACAGACCTTCCTGCTCCAGGAACGTCACATCGCCAGATTGAGTCTGTGTCTGCATGTTTGTAAAAAACATGCAGGCCAACACCAAAAACAATATTCTAAGATTTCTCATACACGTGTTAAAAGATTCCTCCTAATCCAAGACCTTTGGCAATGTTGCCTAATTTGTTGACATGTCCACGCGATACAACGATGATTCCCACGTCGGGGTCGCCGCTCTGAAGGATGGTGGCTATCTCCTCGCCACCGTCCTGTATGACCAGTATCGACGTGCCTTGCTCGGGGTCTTTCTTCACCTCGCCATGACCTATTGCCTCTCTGGAGTCTTCGCCTACCGAGAGTGTCTGCTTGAAGATGTCGAATTTCGTGTTCTTTTTCACGCCCATAGCGGCACCGATACTCAGCGAGGCCTCTTTGGCCTCATCGCCCTTTTTGTTGAACTTCGTCACCGTTTCCAGCCTGCTTTCAACAGGAAACACGTCGTCGAAGAATTTCCTTGCCGGCTTTTCTATTCGTTTAAACGCATTGGCAATAGCCTCACTTTCCGTCTTGCCGGTAGATGTTTCCGCAATGTTTCTCAGGTTTATGCCCGCCTGTGTTGCTACCTGTATGGCATACAGGCTAATGTTAACGGAGCCGTTATACACAGGTTCGCTACCATCCTTTGTCTTGACATCCTCGCCGCGAGTGGCCCTGACGTCGGTGACGGTAACATCGACCAGTGCGTCCCATCCCTCTGCGGCGGCCTCTTCCATTGTCTTGGCATTGGTCTGGCCCGTCTCTATGGTAGAGCAGGCGGTAAAGCTTTCGGCAAGAGCCTTGGCAAGGGCATCGCTGGCTTCGCTTGAGAGGTCTGAGACAGAATAGATATGGTTGATGGCAACTTTTGGTTTCTTAGTCCTGTTGATGTCACTTGGATACGAATCGCCCTTGTCTTCCTTACCCATACCAAACGACGTCAGCACGTCCTTACCCCATGCTGCCATACTGTTCAAGGCCCTTGACCTGGCAGTAATCACCGTGTTTTCATCTGCATTGTTCAAGGCGTCGAGCACCTTTCTCTCGCCGCCCTTCCTGCTGTAGATGTTCAGCCGGCTTGAGGTCTTGCCAAGTATCTGCTCTATGCGTGCCGTAGCCAAGTCTGTAGTCTGCGAGCCTTGAGTCTGCTGGATTACAAACATCATGCCCTTGCGCGCACCTGCTTCCGACCCCAGATTGATAATAGCCGTCTTTACCTTGTTGTCGTCGGCCTCTTCCACATTAATCTGCGTAGCAATAATAGGCAGGGCATCGTCGATCATTGCCAGGGCATCGTTGTGTAGCCCCGTCGTTGACTCGAAGCGGGCCACGCTTTCTACCGTGTTTGTGCTGTTGCCCGTTATCTCGCTGCTTACTAATTCTTTTCCTGTTGCCACAGCAATCAATTTATGGCCTACCACACATTCACCGGTAAACTGCTCTTCGTTTTTTGTCGAGAAGATTTCGCTCTTCTTCGTTGTGATGGCATTCACGTTCGCTTCGAGCAAATAGTTGTATCCCTTTTGTGCTGCTGCCTGCGTGTTCAGCCGCTCATGTCCGCACGTGATACTCACGTGCTTTGCCTTGCTTATGCCCATCAGATAGTTGTTGCTCGCACTCAGACACTCTGCCTGGGTGATATTGCTTCCATCTGAATAGGTAATAGGGTTAACATAGATCTTGGGCTTTGCCTGATTCTGGGCATTCACCGCGACGATGCCTAAAAGCATCAATAAAAATAAAACTGTTCTTTTCATAGTTGTAAAAATGATTAGTTAAACTATCTGTCTTCAACGAGTCTGAAACTGATTCTCTCAGAGGGGGCGTCGGGCTCCTGGTGCCATCGGTAGGTAGGTGCGTCGTACCACGGATTATTATCATAAAGGCTACCACCCCTTACCACTTTGACAAAACCCGTTTCTGGGCCAGTGGGGTTGCTGTTGTCGCTGCTCCTGTAGCGGGCAAACCAGTCGGCACACCATTCCATCGTATGCCCAATTTCCTCAATTCCAAGTTCTGAGGCATGAGTGGCCGCATATTCCCACTCTGCTTCTGTAGGAAGACGGAAATGTCTGTTCTGTCCCTGATTTAAAAGGGAAATAAAGTCTTGGCAATCCTCATAAATGATATTGACGACCTCACCATTCGGTCCAATATTACGTTCATGGTTCGTACCCATGACTTCGTTCCATAACGCCACAGGAACAGGTCGTTTACCTATAGCAAAAGGCCGAAGTGAAACAGTGTGAACAGGCGACTCATAATAGAATCGGTCAGAACCCATTTCAAAAGAACATGCATCTACATTTATGGTACCATAAGTAATTCCGTTTACACTAAGGGATCCGGCGGCATCCATATTGACTACAATCGTGCTAGTCTTGCCAAGTACCACATCTACCAGTCTTTCTGCATCCACATATCCTGCTGCTTTTAATACAACTTTATGTTGTCCTTCTGTCCCTTTAAACACATAAGGAGTGATACTGCTATGTTTCACGTCATCTATATAGATGTCTACATTCTTGACGTTACTTCGAATATTTATTTGTCCTGTTGGCAGGTCAGAGATAGGTTTAATGACCAACATGATGTAGGTACTCTTCGAGTTAAGTGGTTCGGGGAAATCATAACGCAAAGGAGCATAGTTCTTTGTCTTGATATTGAGCCATGTTGCACCCTCTATCAAATATACCCAGTATTCACCATTCTTAAAATCTGGCGTACCAATGATATCTCCTTCGAAGACGGCACCTGGTTCTGCCAATCCTACCTTGACCAATGCACAAATATTATGATTAAAGTCTTCTTTAGGGTATTGCACAGCATCGATGTCTGCTGCATCATGTTTGAAACTCTTCAGTTCCAACTGAGCGTATGCAGACGATGCGTTTATCAATATCGTTATCAACAACAGTAATTTCTTCATTGTTCAATAATTATTTGCCTTAAAATCAGTTACTTTGAATTCCTTCGGATCGTCTGGTGCCTGCCATACCCTGACATTTATCTGTGGATTTTCTGGATCCTTGAAATTCCATATCAT
>Ga0310696_10003534_pt1 | contig 19468 bp, 17 predicted proteins | sample AusTroGonzalo_MG_4_FD_203885 | JGI IMG/M metagenome (GOLD analysis project Ga0310696, IMG submission 203885) | Bovine rumen microbial communities from tropical cattle in Woodstock, Queensland, Australia - Gonzalo_02 (v2) (version 2) | ecosystem: Host-associated > Mammals > Digestive system >... | reverse complement strand
CCCCGCAGGGTCGCGGTGCCGTCGGCGACGAGTGAGTAGCCGATGTTGCCGCTGTTGCAGTGTTCCGCTCCGACGGTCAGGGCCAGGAGTTTGTCTGCGAACTCCGGTTCGGCCATGACTTCGGAGATGAGTTTGACCGTGTATTCGTAAAACGCCCGGTAGAGGACGCCGTTCTCCGGGAAATTGCGGGGGCGGCGCGCGTAATAAAATCCGTCCCCGTTGCGGAGAATGCTGCGGAGATTGTTTTTGAGCTGTTCCGCATCCTTCTGCGTCACCGTCCCGCTGCGGAACTTGTTCTCGAACGCGTTGTCGTAAAGGCCGTCCGTCGGCAGAAGCAGCAGTTGGCCGGGATAACGTTTTTTCAGTTCCGCGGCCAGTTGTTTGCGTTTCGCTTCCTGGTAGATGCCGTAGAACAGGATCGGCACCTTGCCGTTGATCTTCAGGACCGCCGGACTCTCCAGCGCCAGATGCACCGCGTCGGGGTGGGTGTAGAGATTCCACATGGGAACGAGTTTGCTTTCCGGAGCGAGCGAGGCGAAATCGTTCCATATTATCCGGCATTGGGGGATCTTGTTCCGGGAAGGCAGAAACGCGGAAAATCCGTCCATGCCGTAGTTTTTCACCGTTCTGCAGAGAAACAGATACTCCTGATCCGAGAGTCCCCGGTAGGATTTGCGTCCCGGGGAAGGACAGTTCAGGAACAGCGGCCAGTCGGTCCAGCGCGAGTAGTAACTGAATCCGTTCCGGCTCGTCTCCAGCGGATATTTCAACTGCGCCTGACTGATTACCACCGGGGCGGGCAGGACCCGCTTCCGGATCTTTTCCGCGCCGGAGACCGATACGGCCGCGGCGACTCCCAGAACGAGCAATATCTTTGATGTATTCATTGTTTTTCCCCTTGAGAAATATGTCGCTTGCAGAATATAATGCCCGGACCGCGTTTTATAAAGCGGAAAACGAAAATTTTTTCGGAACAGAGGATGACCGGCCGTCAACACGCGTCTGAGCCCCCCGCTCCCCAACATCATTCAGGGGGACGGGGAGGGCACTTATACATCGGGCATGAGACGGGATGGAGGCGGAGGGGAAGCACGAACCGGCATCCACAGGTGAGTGATGACCGTAGCCGGAATCAGTATCGAAATGCCCGAGGAAGACCGGGAGTGCGGGTGGATGTTGTTGCCGCGCGAAGACAGCGGAAACCACGTCCGAACGCCGGATAATCCCCCAAAAGCCGTACGAATAGAGGTGTGGGGTGAGCAGTCCCGTGGTGTAACGGTAGCACAAGTTATTCTAAATGAGCTTGCAAAAACGCCGAGATGATGCTATTTTGACGGTAGCTTACACGGTAGCTTATGACCCAGTTTTCATAGAAAAAAGGGTATGGCGATGCTTCAGACGGGCTTCTGAAAAAAATCGGCGTTGAAAGCGGGCGAATGGGTGAAGTTTGTTGAGGGGCAGCGGGTTGATGTTGAATTTGACTTGTTGATCAGGGCAAAAAAATGGCAGTCCCGCAAGGATTCGACGAGGAGCGCCGGAGGCGCGACGAAGAGCCGCCGGGCGTGCCCGGCGGCAACCTCCGCCCCGAAGACTTGCGAGGGAGAAGATTTTTCCTCCCCGTCCGGGGAGAAGCGGGAGGTGAGCCCAAAGGAAAACATCAGTTTTCGTTTGGGCTTGCCGACAGCGTGAAAGCGCGTCGGATGACGCGCGTGGAAAAATCGTTTTTTTTGCAAAAAAATGGCAGTCCCGCAAGGATTCGAACCTCGACAAAGTGAACCAGAATCACTTGTGCTACCGTTACACCACGGGACTGCGAACACCCTATAATATACCCGTCTTCCGCGGAAAAGCAAGCAGGGAAACGAAAAAAGTCGGAAAAACGGTGCGTCAGCCCCGGGGATGGAACTGACGATGGACCGAAATGAGCTTGCTGCGGTCCACGTGCGTGTAGATCTCCGTCGTGGCGATGTTGGCGTGGCCGAGCATCTCCTGGATGGCGCGCAGATCCGCCCCGTGGGCCAGCAGATGGCTGGCGAAGGAGTGCCGCAGGGTGTGGGGATGGATGTTTTTCGTGATCCCCGCCCGGGAGGCGGCCAGCTTCACCACCTGCCAGATGCGCTCGCGGTCCAGCGCGCGGCCGCGGTAGGAGAGGAAAAGCGCCGGATTGGCCGGATTCCGCGCGGAAAAGACCGGGCGGGAGAGCTCCAGGTAGCGCCGGAGCTGCCGCAGGGCGGGTTTCCCCACCGGCACGAGGCGCGTTTTGCTCCCCTTTCCCGTGACCCGGATCATCTCCTCCTCGAGGTCGATGGCCTTGAAGGTGAGATTCGCCGTTTCCGACACCCGGAGCCCCGAGGAGTACAGAAGTTCGAGGATCGTCCGGTTGCGCACCTCCAGGGGATCGTCGGACTCCTCGGGAAAGGCTTTCAGGATGTCGATGACCTCCTGCTCGGAGAGGAAGTCGGGGAGGATCTTCCACAGCCGGGGAGACTCCATCACCTCGGTGACATCGTCCTTGATGCGCTCTTCGTTCTTGAGGTACCGGAAGAGCATTTTCAGGGCGATGAGATGGTGGGCCGCGGTCGTGCTCTCCAATCCCCTGTCGCGCAGATCGTCCAGGTAGTCGAGGAGCATGTCCCGGGTCACCTGGCTCCAGGACGTGACCTTCTGGACGTCCCGGAGATAAGCCGCGGCGGACTCCAGATCGAAAACGTAGGCGGAACGGGTGTTGCCGGCCAGACCGCGCTCGAGGATGATGAATTCGCCGAACTCGGCGATCTCCCGGTCCAGAGGCAGGTCCATTACTTCACCGTTCCCCGGGGGCCGTAGCGGTGGCACTCGACGAGCCAGTCGACGGCCTCCTGACCGGAGTCCACGACCTTGAAAAGATTCAGATCGCCCGGATCGATCATGCCGCCCTCGGCGAGTTCCTTTTTCATCCAGTGGACGAGCCCGTTCCAGAACTCCTTGCCGACGAAAACGATCGGGATCATGTTGATTTTTTTCGTCTGGACCATGGTCAGCATCTCGCTCACTTCGTCCATGGTCCCGAAGCCGCCCGGATAGGCGATCAGCGCCGTGCTGTACTTGAGGAAACAGACCTTGCGGACGAAAAAGTAACGGAACGACAGGGAGTCGGTCTGGTAGGGGTTGGGCTGCTGCTCCATGGGCAGTTCGATGTTGAGCCCGATGGAGCGTCCGCCGGACTCGAAGGCGCCCCGGGCGGCGGCTTCCATGATCCCCGGTCCGCCGCCGGTGATGACGCCGTAGCCCGCCTCCGTCAGAAGTTTCCCCGCGTGCCGCGCATCGGCGTACATGGGATCGTCTTCCGGCGTGCGGGCCGAACCGAAGACCGACACCAGCATGTCGGGCATCCTGATCATGTAGTCGAAGGAGTCGACGAACTCCGCCATGATGCGCAGGATGCGCCACGAATCCGCGGGCATGAATTCCGTCTTGTTGGCGAAGACCCACGCTCCGTCCTTGATACTGGGATGATCGATCATTTTTTCTCTCCCTCCGTTGTGTGAGATTGCTGTTCCCCGGAAACGCCGGCCGCCTCCAGGCAGGCCGCCGCGGCCTGGAGCGCGGCGTCGCCCGTGCCGGAGGAAAGAAGCCGGGCCACCTCGGCCATTTCCTCTTCGACCTCCCGCCGGCGGCTGCCGCCGGGCAGGATCGCTTCCACAGGTCCCAGAAGCTCCTTCGCGCAGAAATGGTGCTGCAGGAACTCCTGAAAGACCGTCTTGTTCGCGATGATGTTCACCATGGTGAAATATCCGCGGTAGAGCCGGACCACGAGACTGGCCAGCAAAATGGTGATCCAGTTCATCCGGTAGCCCACCACGAGGGGCAGACCGGCGATGGCGGACTCCACCGTCACCGTGCCGCTGGCGGCGAGGCCCGTGCCCGCCCGCTGCTGCCAGAGCCCCGTGTCGCCGCAGCTGACGGGGATGTCGGGCAGGCCGTCGTGCTTTTTCCGGTAGATGCAGATCCTTTCCCGGCAGAGGACGGCGATCTTTTCCCGGGGGGCGGCCAGGTGGAAGCGCAGTTCGGGATGCCGCGCGGCGAGACAGGTCACCGTGTCCAGCATGGGGTCGAGCAGACGGTTGATCTCCATGACCCGGGAGCCGGGCAGAAGCAGGAACATGTCCCGCTCCCGGACGACGGCGGGATCCCGGCGTTCCGACACGATGTCGATCAGCGGATGGCCGACGAATTCCGCCCGCAGAGGCGTCCGGGCGAAGACCTCCACCTCGAAGGGAAAGATCACCAGCATCTTCGTGCAGATGCGGGCCAGCACGGGGAGCCGCCACTTGCCCCACACCCAGAGGTGCGGCGAAACGTACCAGACCACCTTGATCCGGCTGAAATACATGGCCAGCGCATACGCGAGATTGAATCCGGGGTAGTCGATGAGCACCACCGCGTCCGGACGCTCCCGGCGGGCGGCCTTCACCAGCTTGAAGTAGATGGCGATGTAGGTGAAGAGGAGTTTCATCACCTCGATCACACCCATGACGCCCAGCTCGGTCGAGTCCACCTTGACGGGGATGCCGGAGGAGATCATTTCGGGGCCGCCCATGCCGGAGAGTTCCAGCGGCACGCCCCGTTCGGCGGCCAGCTTGCGGAGCGCCTTGCCGAGGCGTGCCCCGTACAGGTCGCCCGAGGCTTCTCCCGCGAAGATCCAGATCTTTTTCATGCTTCCTGCCGGCAGGGCTGGACTGCCGGTTCGTTCCTCCGGGCATAAGATACAGCGTTTCCGGTCCGCTTTCAAGTCCGGAAAAAGAAAAAGCCCCCCGTTTCCGGAGGGCCGAAGGAAGCGTCGGGGGGAGATCACTTCCCGGAGAAAGCGAATTCCGACTTGAGGAAGCGCTTTATGTACGCCGCGGCCTCGGGGCACTTTTCGATCTCCCGGTCGCCGAGGATGACGATGTCCCGGATCTTCCCCGCGGCCAGGTGACGGCGGGCCTTTTCCAGGTGATAGCGCATCGTTTCCGCGGAGTTCGGCAGGCAGGCGGCACCGTAGTCGAACATGAAGATCCCCAGCATGATGGGTTTGCCGGGGAAGAGCGCGCGGCACTTTTCGACGGCCAGATCCAGCTCCATCAGGTCGGTCTTCCACCAGAACCACAGGATCACGTGGTCGATGCACGGGGAAACGGCTTTGAGTTCGCGGGTCATATCGAGCTCCCACGAGTAGACCACGCCGTAGAGCTCCAGCGCGGGGTTGTGCTTGTGCAGTGCCTCGTAGATGGCCTTGTACTCCCGCAGGGAGTAGTTGACACCGTAGTTGCCCGTCATGTCGTCCACGACGCCGCCCACCACGTTGGGGTAGGCGAGCGAGAGGCGGCTGAGCCGTTCGGCCTCCTCCGCGTCGGAAGCGGCGGCGGCGCCGGAGGTCCGGCAGTTGCGGCCCAGGTGGCAGATCACCTTTTTGCAGCAGCGGTGGAGATCGAGCATCTCCTCGTTGAGGGGGCCGTAGACGTACATCACGTTGTCGACGCCGAAGAACTCCTTGGCCTTGATTCCGGCGTCCTTGTCCATGGAGCCGCCCCAGCTGGGCGTGGGGCCGCCCCAGACGAAGACGTTCTCCTTCGAGAAGTGTTCGGGACCCTTCAGCGCGAGGTCCAGCTCGTACCAGCGTTTGAGCATCTCCTCGGACTCGGCGGTGGTCTTTTCGATGATGCGCAGGTATTCGGGCGAGGCGAATTTCTCCTGATAGGGGCGGATCTTGAGCTCCTGGGTCTCCTCCGCGATGCGGGTGAATTCCTTGCGCAGCTTTGCGCGCTGCTCCATCAATTCGGCGAACTCATTCATTTTCCGGTCCTCTCTTGTGTATGTGTCCTCATTTGACGGCGCATATAAGATACCACTCTTCCCGCCGAAAGGAAATGTAAACTTGCGGCTTTCTTGTGTCAAAAAACCGCATTCCGGAGGACGGCGGGGAGACGGTTCCTCACAGCGCCGCGGGATCGTCGCCGATCTCCAGCATGCCGTACTGGTCGATGAGATGGAAGTCGGGGATCTGGATCGGCGGCACGGTGGAGAGTTCCTTGAGGGGCAGACGCCGCGAGTAGTTCTGGCGGGCGATCAGGAAGGTCCAGGGTCGGCCCGGGGAAAACTTCGCGCCGTACTGCTCGAACTCGGAGATGGGGAACTTGAATTCGATCTTCCAGCCGCGGTCGGTGGTCCGCCAGTCGTTCATGACGCCGTCGACGCTGGCCGCCACTTCGAAATTGGGCACCTGGTCGGCGCTCCGGGGAACGAAGACGTAGGAGCGGGAGGGGTAGAAGAAGGTGGTCCGCAGACCGTTGGGCGTGCCGTACATCTCCCAGTAGTAGGTGTCGTCGGCGGGTTTCAGAAAAATCTCGATGGTGTCGCCCATGGTGTAGTGGTGCTGCTGGTCGGCCGTGCCCTGGGCGACGACGTCGGAGTCCTCCATATCCACGGCGACGTACCAGAAGCGGTCGCTGTGGAGCATTTTGACCGTTCCGGTCTCGTTGAGGGTCTCCCCCAGTTTCGAGTCGCGCTGTCCGATGCGCGAGAACGCCCAGTCGTCGGCCAGATCCCACTCTTTTGCCGAAATTTTGCCGTCGATGGCAAAGTCGGCGCACTTTTTGACGAGATAAGACATTTTTTTCTCCGTTTGCATTCTCTTTCTCCCGGCGGGACGCGTTCCGGGGGCTCCGGGACGTCCCGCCGGCCTATACTTTACCCCCGGTGAGTGAAAAAATCAAGATTTTTCCGACAGCAGGGCTTTGGCCGTGCGCAGTCCGTCGCAGGCGGCGGAGACGATCCCGCCCGCCGCGCCCGCGCCTTCTCCGGCGAGATAACAGCCCGGCAGGGAGCTGGCTCCCTTCTCATCCCTGAGGAAGCGCAGCGGCGACGAGACGCAGGGCTCCGCGCCGACGATCCGTCCGTTCCGGATGAATCCGGGCAGCTGGCGGTCGAAGAAGACGAGGGCCGACGAGAGCGCCTCCGCGACGGGAGCGGGCAGCAGGGCCCTGACGTTGCCGGGCACGACGCCCGCGGCGCAGGAACTCTCACGGCCGCGGAGGATCTTTTCGCCCCGCAGGAAGGCGGAAGCATCCTGTGCGGGGAGCGTGTAGTCCTCTCCGCCCAGAAGGAAGAGACCTTTTTCGATCCCCTCGATGAGACCGAAAGCCTCGGTCTGGCTCCGGGGGGCCAGCGTCGTGATGAGACAGGCGTTGGCGTATTTGCCGCTCCGGGCAAAGTCGCTCATGCCGTTGGTGGCGCAGCGGCCCCGCCACGCGGTGGCGTTGACCACGGTCCCCCCGGGGCACATGCAGAAACTGCTCACGGGCAGAACGCCTCCCGCCGGGCGGGAGACCAGGTGATACTCCGCCGCGCCCAGGAGTTCAGGACGCTTCCCGTGGTACTGCCGCCGGTCGATGAATTCCTGCGGATGCTCGATGCGGCAGCCGATCTGGAAGGGTTTGGGTTCCCATCTGACCGTCTCCGTCAGGCTCCGGGCCAGTTCCCGTCCGCCGAGGCCGCAGGCGATGACGACGGCGGGGGCGTCGACCGCGGTCCCGTCGGAGCAGACGACTCCGGAACACCTGCCGGCTTTTTCCGTCACGCCTGTGACGCATGTGTTGAAGAGGAAGCGTCCGCCGAGGGCTTCGATTTTTTTCCTGAGCCCCGCTGCGGCGGTCCTGAGGCGGTCCGTGCCGATGTGGGGGCGGGCGAGGACGAGGATCTCCTCAGGCGCGCCGGACTCCGCCAGCGTCGCAAGAACGAATGCGGCCAGTTTGTCGTGGGTCCCCGTGTAAAGTTTGCCGTCGGAGAAGGTGCCCGCGCCGCCTTCGCCGATGAGGAGATTGCAGTCTTCGTCCAGTTCCCGCGTTCGGAGAAAATCCTCCACGCCGGCGCAGCGCTCCTCGACTTTCGGACCACGGTCGATGATGAGGGGATCCGTTCCCGCCATGGCCAGCGCCAGCGCGCAGAAGATCCCGGCGGGCCCCGTGCCGACGACGACGGGATTTTTCAGACCGGGGTCCTCCGGCAGTTCCAGTCCGGGCGCGGGAGGCCGCTCCCAGGCGGGGAGGGGGCAGTCCTCCGGGACTTCGGCGGCGACGCGGAAACACAGCACGGGCTCCCGGCCCCGGGCGTCGATGCTCCGTCCGACGACGGTGATCTTTCCCAGTTCCCCCGAGGGGATCTCCAGCAGACCGGCCGCTTTGTCCCGCAGGCGTTTTTCCAGACCGGAGACCGTGCCGCGGGCGGCCAGACGGATACCGTTGAGCAAAACTTCTTTCATTCCAGCTCCTGTCACGCCTATAAGATACCTTGAAAAAACGCCGTTTTCAAGGCGGGAACGGTGCGGAATTTCTTGCAAAGAGACGGCCGACATGATATATTATTGTCGAAGGATCGGAAGGAAGGACGACATCGTGAGTTACTTCAGCAAGCTCAACAACGTCAACATCAGGAGCGTTTCCGCTCTGCCCAGCCCGGAGGAAGTCCGTCAGGAGAACCAGCTCTCCATCGCGGCCGGGGCGCGGGTGGTGGCGTCGCGCCGGGAGATGATGGACATCTTCGACGGCAAGTCCGGCCGTTTCATCGTCATCGTCGGTCCCTGTTCCATCCACAACCGGGATGCGGCCATCCGGTACGCCGAGAAGCTCAAGGCCCTCTCGGACCGGGTCTCCGACCGGCTGATGATCCTGATGCGCTGCTATTTCGAGAAGCCCCGCACCACCGTGGGCTGGAAGGGACTTCTCACTGACCCCAGGCTCGACGACTCCTGCGACATCGCTTACGGCATCCGGCTCTCCCGCGAGATCCTGACCAAGGTCGTGGAGCTGGGACTGCCCGCCGCCACGGAGATCCTGGATCCCGTTCTGGCCCAGTACATCGCCGACTGCATCACCTGGACGGCCATCGGCGCCCGGACCACCGAGGCCCAGACCCACCGCCAGCTGGCCAGCGGTCTCTCCATGCCCGTGGGATTCAAGAACGCCACCGACGGCAGCACCCAGATCGCCATCGACGCGGTCCTCGCCGCCCGCAGCCGTCACAGTTTCATCGGCGTCCTCGACGACGGGTCCGTGGGGGTTTTCCGCACCAAGGGCAACCCCTATGCGCACATCGTCATGCGGGGGGGCAGCGCCCATCCCAACTACGGTCCCGAATACGTCGCCTATCTGCGGGTGGTGCTGGAACGCGCCAAGCTGCCGACGGGCATCATCATCGACTGCAGCCACGCCAACTCGGGCAAGGACTTCCGCCGTCAGCGCATCGCCCTCGACGGTGTGCTGCAGCAGGTTTCCTCCGGCGAAAAGACCATCCGGGGCATCATGCTCGAGAGCAACCTCAAGCCCGGCTGTCAGAAACTGGAGCCGGGCCGGGAGCCCGATCCCGAGATCTCCATCACCGACGGCTGCATCGGCTGGGAGGAGACCGAGGAACTGGTCATGAAGACCTGGGAAGTCGTGAAAAAAACCGGCGGGAACTGACCGGGCCGCCGGACCCTGAAAGATGCTGTAACCCTAATACGGAAGGTGGAAGATATGAGCAGTTTTCTCGCATTTGATCTCGGAGCGTCCAGCGGACGTGCCATCGTCGGAAAAATCGAAAACGGCAGACTTGCCCTGACGGAGGTCCACCGCTTCCCCAACGCGCCGGTGGAAAAGGACGGCTCCCTCACTTGGGACTATCCACGGCTCTGCGAAGAACTCGTCAACGGACTCGGCAAGGCCCTGGCTTTCGACAGCGGCATTTCCGGCATCGGCATCGACACCTGGGGCGTGGATTACGTCCTCTTCGACCGGGATTCCAAAGAGATCCGCCGTCTGCCCTACAACTACCGCGACGAGCGCACCAACCGCTCCAGCGCCAAGGTCTGGGAGAAGATCCCCGCCTCCGAAATCTATGCCATGACCGGCATCCAGAAGATGACGCTCAACACCATCTACCAGCTCTGCGCCCACCGGGACGAGCATCCTCAGGATCTGGAGAACGCGGTGTTCCTGCCCATTCCGGACGCGCTGGCCTTCTCCCTGGGCGGCGACTTCACCGCCGAATACACCCACGCCTCCACCTCGAATCTGCTGGATCCCGCCACGCGGGACTGGCACTGGAGCCTCATCGACCGTCTGGGACTGCCCCGCTCCATCTTCCCCCGGATCGTCGGTCCGTGCACCAAGGGCGGCGTGCTCAAGCCCGAACTTCAGAAAAAGTTCAACTGCGGGCCCATTCCGATCTTCAAGGTGGGATCCCACGACACGGCCAGCGCCGTGGCCGCGGTCCCCGCGCCGGTCTCCGGCCAGTGGGCCTACCTCAGCGCCGGCACCTGGGCGTTGCTGGGCGCGGAGCTGGACAAGCCTTTCATCAGCAAATTCTCCGAGGCCGCCGGCTTCACCAACGAGGGCGGTCTCGACGGCAAGATCCGTTTCCTGACCAACATCATGGGCAGCTGGCTCTTCCAGGAGACCCGGCGGGTCTGGAACGAGGCCGGGCGCGACCTCGGCTTCTCCGACATGGAGGAGATGGCCAAGGGCGCCGTCCCCTGCCGGTTCCTCGTCAATCCCAACGATCCCGGGTTCTTCACGCCCGGCGACATGCCCCAGCGCATCCGCGATTTCTGCCGCAAGTCCGGGCAGGGGGATGAGCTCTCCGACGCACAGGTCGTCCGGGCGATCTACGACTCCCTCGCCCTCTACACCGCCGGAAAACTGGTGGGACTGGAAAAACTGCTGGGCGTCCGCTACGCCGCCTTCAACGTGGTGGGCGGGGGCACCAAGGACGGCTTCCTCATGCAGCTCATCGCCGATGCGGCGGGGATCCCGGTCGTCGCCGGTCCCGTCGAGGCGACGGCCACGGGCAACATCCTGGCTCAGGCCGTCGCGGCCGGGGAGATCGCCGATCTCGCCGCCGCCCGCGAGACCGTGCGGAGCTCCTTCGATCTCGTGACCTACGCGCCCGATGCGGCCTCCTCCAAGTTCTTCCGCAAGGCGGCGCTCGCCTTCGTGAAGATCGCCGGCAAGTGATGATTCGGTCCCGGGCGGCACTTCTTCTCGGCGGGTTTCTGCTGACGGCGGCGGCCTTCGCCGCGCCGCCGCGGGAGATCCGCACGTCTGCCGGAGGCCGGATCCGCACCCTGGACCCCGCCTTCGCCGACGATCTGGCCAGCCGCAACCTCGTCTGCGCCGTTTACGACACGCTCCTCGAGTACGACTACGACGCCCGGCCCTACCGGCTCAAGCCCGCCATGCTCAGGCGCATGCCCGAGGGGAAAAACGGCTTCAGGAGCTATCATTTCGAACTGCGGGACGATCTTTATTTCGCGGACGATCCCGTCTTCGGGGGGAAGAAGCGCAAGATCACCTCCCGGGACGTGCTCTTTTCCATCCTCCGTCTGGCTGACGCCCGGAACCACAGTCCGCTCTACTGGCTCTTCCGGGGACGCATCGTCGGCATCGACGCCTTCCGCGCCCGGAGCGCCGAATTCAAAAAAGGGGACATGAGCGTCTACGACGGGGGGGTCTCGGGATTCCGCATCCTCTCCGACACCGAGTTCGTCATCGATCTTGCGTCGCCGGATCCCCGCTTCCTTTACGCGCTGGCCATGCCCAACAGCGCGGTTGTCCCACGGGAGGCGGTGGCGCATTACGGGGAGTCCTTTGCCCGGCATCCCGTGGGCTCCGGCCCCTTCCTGCTCCGGGAGTGGATCAACGACTGCCGGATCGTGCTCGAACGCAACCCCGCCTACCGCAAAGAGACCTACCCCGGCGCGGCTTCCGAAAAGGACCGCACCCATTTTCTGCCGCTGGCGGACCGCATCGTCATTCTGCTCGTCCGGCAGTCCATGACCGCGTGGATGCTCTTTCTGCAGGGCAATCTCGACTGTCAGACCCTCGACAAGGACAACGCCGACCTGGCCGGCGGCGGCGATCTGCCTCCCGTGCTCAGGGAGCGCCGGATCCGTCTCCAGCGGGTCCCGGAGTTCGAGATCCGTTACATCGGCTTCAATTTCTCCGATCCGCGCTTTGCCGGGAACGAAAAGCTCCGGCAGGCGCTGAGTCTGGCCTTCAGCGTCCGGCGGCGGATCGAGCACTCGGGGGGCCAGCTGCTGGAGGCCCGCGGGCCCATCCCCCCCGGCGTGGCCGGGTACGACGAAAAGCTCGACAACCCCTGGATGCGCCACGACGTGGAAAAGGCGAAGAAACTGCTGGCCGAGGCGGGGTTCCCCCGGGGCGTCGATCCGGCGACGGGGAAGCGTCTCAAGTTCACCTTCGACCAGACCGGCCACACCTCGTCCCACCGCCAGTTCGGCGAGATCACCGCGGCGGAATTTGCGGAACTCGGGATCGAGCTCGTCCCGGTGCTGAACAACAATCCCCGCTTCTACGAAAAGCTCCGGGGCGGCAAGATGGAGCTCTTCCGCCTCTCGTGGATCGGGGACTACCCCGACGCGGAGAACTTTCTGCAGCTCTTCTATTCGGGCAACATCGGCGGCTGCAACCGGACGGGGTTTTCCGACCCCGTTTTCGACCGGATGTTCGAGGAGATCCTGCCCATGCCCGATTCTCCGGAGCGGACCGCGAAATACCGGAAGATGGCGGACTACATCGCCCGGCGCTGCGTATGGATCTGCGAAGGGTTCCCCGTCTCCTACCAGCTCAACCACGCGTGGCTCGAGAATTTCAGGCCCCACGACTTCGGTTTCGCCCGCTGGAAATACCTCTCGGTGGATACCGCTCTGCGGGATGAACTCAAAAAAAGCTTCACGCCCGTGAAGATGTCCGAACTCGTCGGCAGGTGAAAATCGTGAAGATCTCCGTCATCACCGTCGTCCGCAACGACGCCTCCCATATCGAGGAGACGCTGCGTTCCGTTCTGGAACAGGACTGGCCCGATCTGGAGTACATCGTGATCGACGGGGCCTCCACCGACGGCACGGCGGAGATCGTCGGGCGCTTCCGCGACCGGCTGGCCCTCTTCGTCAGCGAGCCCGACAAGGGCATCTACGACGCCATGAACAAGGGGATCCGTCGGGCGACGGGGGACATCATCGGCATGATCAACTCCGGGGACAGGTATTTCCCCGGCGCGCTGGCCAAAGTCGCCGCCGCTTTCGGAGAGACGCCCGGCCGGCGGATCTTCTGGGGCGACGTCCAGTACGAGCATCTGGGCCGGGTGCGGGGATTCCGCGAAAAGAACCGGTATCGGGGGGCCTTCGCCCCGCATCCCTCCATGTTCGTCCCCCGGGCCGTGTACGACGAGATCGGGCTTTACGACGACAGTTTCCGTCTCCTGGGCGATTACGACTTCATGTACCGGGCCGTCAACGTCGCCAAGGTGGGGGTCCTCTATTTGCCGGAGCTCATCGCGTTCTACCGCGAAGGCGGTCTTTCCGACCGGCGGATCGCCCGGTGTCTCGCCGACGAGCTGAAGGTGAAGATCCGCTACGGTCAGAATCCCGCGGCCGCCTTTTTCGTGTATCTTCTCAAACTTGTGAAGAATCTTCCCCGCATCGCACTTGCAAAATAGCGGACGGCGTGCTATATTATTCGATTGCTGAACGACTTTATCTTTTTTAAGCATGCAACAGGAGAATGTCTGAAATGTACGCGATCATTCAAACCGGCGGAAAGCAGTTCACCGTCAAGACCGGTGACATCATCGAAGTCGAAAAACTGGCCGTCGAGGCCGGGCAGGAAACCGTCTTCGGCGAAGTTCTCGCCATCGGCGGCGACGACGGCAAACTGACCACGGGCGCTCCCTTCGTCGCGGGCGCCGAGGTCAAGGGCAAGGTGCTGGATCAGTTCCGCGCCAAGAAGGTCATCGCCTTCAAGATGAAGCGCCGCAAGGGCTATCGCCGCACCCACGGTCACCGTCAGAACATGACCCGGGTCGAGATCGGCGAGATCAAGGGCTGAGACACGCCATGCGTTACGACGCCCATGGCGCTCTGGTCGGGACGGAACTGCCGGGGATCCCTCTGGTCAACCGCGGAAAGGTCCGCGACGTCTATGATCTGGGGGACGCTCTGCTTTTCGTCGCCACCGACCGGCTCAGCGCGTTCGATGTGGTCCTGCCCACGGGCATTCCCCGCAAGGGCGTGGTGCTGACGAGGATCTCCAGATTCTGGTTCGATTATTTCAAGGACGTCAGGAATCACTTCATCACCGATGACGTGACGACGCGGCCCGAGCTGGCGCCTTACGCGAAGGACCTGGCCGGGCGCTCCATGATCGTGCGCAAGGTGCGCATCTTCCCCGTGGAGTGCATCGTCCGCGGTTATCTCGTCGGCAGCGGCTGGAAGGACTATCAGAAGACCGGGCGCGTTTCGGGCATCACGCTCCGCGCCGGTTACAAACAGGCGTCGAAGCTGGACGAACCGCTCTTCACCCCCTCCACCAAGGCCGCGGCCGGGGAGCACGACGAAGCCATCGATTTCGACGGCGTCTGCGGGCTCATCGGCAAGGACAAGGCGTCGAAGATCCGCGATCTTGCGCTGGACATCTACACCCGGGCCCGGGATTATGCCCGGACGAAGGGCATCATCATCGCCGACACCAAGTTCGAGTTCGGCGAAGCCGACGGAGAGATCATCCTCGCCGACGAAGTGCTGACCCCCGACTCCAGCCGTTTCTGGCTGGCGGATCTCTACCGGGAGGGGACCAGCCCCGCCAGTCTGGACAAGCAGTTCGTCCGCGATTACCTCGAGACCCTCGACTGGGACAAAACCGCTCCCGGTCCCGAGCTGCCGGCGGACGTCGCGGAAAAGACCGCGCAGAAGTATTTCGACGCCTGCCGCATGCTCGCCGGATGCGAGCCCTAACACCGCGGGAAAGGCCATGACAGCACCGGAGGGACCCGCCAGAAGTTCCGATCCGTCTCCGGGCGTTTCGCCCGAGGAGGGGTCGGCCGATTTTCCGGCGGGGAGTCCGCTCCTCACGGTCATCGTTCCCAACCGGAAAACCCCGGAGCTGACGAAGATCTGTCTGCGTCTGCTCCGCAAGCACACCGATTTCGGCAAGGTGCGGATCATCGCCGTGGACAACGACTCCGGCGACGATTCCCTTGCCTATCTGCGGAAACTCCCCTGGATCACCCTGATCGAACGGAAAGTCCCCTCCGGCGAGAGCGGTCCCGACATGCACGCGAAAGCCCTGGACGAAGCTCTCGCCCGGGTGGACACCCCTTTCGTCATGGTCATGCACACCGACACCTTCGTCCTGCGGGACGGCTGGGCGGACTGCCTGCTGGACCGTTTCGACGCCGACGACGTGGCCGGGGTCGGCAGCTGGAAGCTGGAAAAGCCCCGTCCGCTGTTCCTGCGGGCGGCCCACCGTGCGGAGGAGATGCTCCGCCGCCTCATCGGCAGAAAGGTCGGGACGGAGGTCCGGTACCTGCGCAGTCACTGCGCCGTGTACCGGACGGAACTCCTGCGGCGGTACACGAAGGGCTTTTACGACGGGGAGTCCGCCGGAAAAGCCGCGCATCTCAAACTCGTTGCCGCCGGATTCAAAATGGTTTTCCTCCCCTCTGACGAACTGGGGAAATATATCAGTCACCTCAATCACGCGACCATGATCCTCAATCCCGCGCCCGGGGACCGCAAGACGGGCCGGGCAAGCGCCCGGGACCGCATCGACGGCAGAATAAGCTTCTTTGCGGACATCCTCGCCGCGGACGATCTGGATCTCTGAAGGAGAGGGACGCATGAAGATCGCTCTGGCCTGTTTCAAGTACAGTTCTGCCGCGGCCTACCCGCAGGATCTCATCCGTCTGGCGGAGGAGCTCCACCGGCGGGGGCATCAGGTGTCGCTTTACTGCCGGGTCATCGCCTCGGGGAGTTCCGTCCCCGCCTTTCTCGCCGTCCGGCGTCTCGAGGGCGCGTCGTGGGGCAACGCCCGCCGCGCCGCGAAGTTCATCCGCGGATTGCGGGAGGCCCTCCGGCAGGACCGGCCCGACGTGCTGGTGGCCTTCAACCGCATCCCCGGCGCGGACTTCTACTACGCCACCACCCGGTGCATCGCCGCAACGCCGCTCTCGGGCTTTTCGTGGTTCAAAAAGCTGCTGCCCCGGTACCGGTTCAATCTGGCGCTCGAGAAGCGCATCTTCCGGGCGAAGTCCGGAACGAGGATCCTCCACGTCTCGGATCTGCAGAAAAAGGAGTACCAGCGGGCCTACGGAACGGGCGACGACCGCTTCTTCAAGCTGCCGCCGGATATCCCCGCCCGCTGCGGACGGCCCGCCGACGCTTCTCTCCGCCGGGCCCGCCTCCGGGAGGAACTGGGACTGCGCGAAGACGACATCCTGCTGCTGACCGTCGGCAATTTCAGGATCGCCGGAGCCGACCGGGCCGTCGGCGCTCTGGCCTCCCTGCCGGACAAGTTCCAGGAGCGCTGTCAGCTCATCGTCGCCGGTTCCGGCAGCGTCTCCGCCATGCGCCGTCTGGCGCGGCATTTGGCCGTCGCCGACAGAGTCCGCTTCACGGCCGTGGACGAAGAGCTGAACGATCTCCTTCTGGCCGGCGATCTCCTGCTGCACCCCGCCCGGGGCGAGGCCGCCGGGACCGCTCCCCTGCAGGCCCTCTGCGCCGGGCTCCCCGTGCTGGCGACTTCTTCCGGCGGCTGGGCCCGGGAGATCGTGCGGGCCGACAGCGTCCTGCTGCCCGCGCCCTTCCATCAGGTGGAACTCAACCGGACGCTGCGGATGCTTCTTTCGACGCCCCAGAAACTGGAGGAGATGGCCCGGGAGGCCGTCTCCGCCGCGGGGAGTTTCGACCTCAAGCGGCGGTTCGAAGTCGCCGCCGACATCATTACGGGAAAGGGCCGATGATGTGCTGCTCCAGGGAGACCGTCGAACTGGATGAGACCTTTTCCGCCCTGTGGCGCGGACACGATCCCTTTGCCGAAGTGGAAAAGCTGGAGGGGGAGATCTTCCGCAACGTCAAGAACCGCCGGACCTTCCGCTTCGAGACCGGCGGAAAAGGTTACTTCGCCAAGGTCCACCGGGGCGTCGGCTGGCGGGAGATTTTCAAAAACTTCCTGCAGCTGAAACAGCCCGTCCTCGGCGCCGCCAACGAATTTCACGCCCTCGGCGCCCTGCGGGAGGCCGGCGTCGCCACCATGACGCCCGCCGCCTTCGGACGCCGCGGGAGAAACCCCGCCCGGCAGTTCTCCTTTCTCATCACCCGGGAACTCGAAAACACCGTGAGCCTCGAGGACGTCGCCCGGCAGGCCGTCCCGCCCGAGACCCGGCGTCTGCTGATAAAAAAGGTCGCCGAGAGCGCGGGCAGGATGCACCGCGCGGGGATCAACCACTGCGACTGCTACATCTGCCACTACCTGATCCCCGTCGGGGAGGTCACGGCGGAGACCCCCGTGTACGTCATCGATCTGCACCGGGCCCGGAAGAGAAAGAAGGTGCCCCGGCATTTTCACGTGAAGGATGTGGCGGGACTTGACTTTTCCAGCATGGACGCGGGGCTTTCCCGCCGCGACAGACTGCGTTTCGTCGCCGCCTACTGCCGTTTCATGCCTTCCTGCCGGAGAGACCGCGGTTTCTGGGAGAGCGTCGACCGCGCCGCAAGGAAACTTTACCTCAAGGAACACGGCCGCGCGGCCGGGAAGGAGAAAAACTTATGAGCGAAAAGAAAGACCGTTTCAACGTCACGGCGGCCAGCGTTGCCGCTGCCGCCGAGGCTTACGATATGCGGATCGTCATGCTGCCCATGCGGGACGGCGTGAAACTCCAGACGGTCATCGGCTTCCCGCCGGGCTTCCGGGGCAGGGCGGGGGTCTTGCTCATCCGCACGCCCTACACCCGCCGGACGGAACTGGTCTACCCCTACGCCGAAGCGTTGAAGCGGGGCGTCGTCGCCGTCCTTCAGGCCTGCCGCGGCACGGGCTGGAGCGAAGGCGTCTTCGACCCCGCCGAGCGGGAATACGAAAAGAATGACGCCGCCGATACTTTCGCGTGGCTGGAAACGCAGAGCTGGTACAACGGCCGCTGCGTCATGCTGGGGGCGAGCTATCCCGGCTGGACCCAGTGGTGCGCCCTCAAGACCGGGTATCCCGGGCTGGTGGGCGTCGGCCCCCACGTGGCCCCGTTCTACAGCTGCTGCGGCAGCGCCTGTCCCGGCGGCGGCGCGCGCCTGAGCTTCACGGACTCCTGGATGCTCTCCATGTACCACCGGTGCAAGTACGGTTACGAAAGCGTGCCCGACTTCGAGAAGCTGGGCGTCTTCGGGAGCCTTCCCGTCATCGACGCGGATAAATTCGCGGGCTACCCCGAGGTCCCCTCTTTCCGCAAGTTCCTCTCCACCGCGCTGGCCCCGGGCAAGTTCCTCCGCAAAGGTTTCGCGGATTTCCGGGACTTTGCCGCCCCCGCGTACATCTCCGGCGGCTGGTTCGACACCCTCAAGGAGGAGACGGTCGCAAGTTTCATGGCCATGAAAAACGGCGCCGCCGCCCGGCCCGAGTGCGCGGCCTTCACCCGGCTGGTCATCGGACCCTGGGTCCACGGCGGCCTGATCAATCCCGATCTCTTCGGCAAAAAATGCGACTACCGGCATCTGGATCCGACCCGGGAACGCTTCCTTTTCAATCTGCTCCGCCGTCCCCACAGCGATCCCCTGCCGGGCGAGCCCCCGGTGCGCTACTACATGCTCTGCGAAAACAAGTGGCACACCGCCGAGACCTGGCCACCCGCCGGAACGAAGGAGAAACGCTTTTATCTCCACAGCGGCGGCCGCGCCAACACCCTCCTCGGCGACGGCGTGATTTCCGCGCGCAAGCCCCAGAACGAACCCTGCGACGCCTACGTGAGCGATCCCCGCACGCCCGTCCTGAGCAACCGCGGGAGACACGAGGCCCTCGGGTGCTATGACCGGATCGACTCCCAGCAGCGCGCCGACGTCCTCGTCTACACCGGGAAAATCCAGACGGCCCCCCTGACGGTCACCGGCGAGGTCCGGCTCCGCTTTTCCGCCGCCGTCTCCACGCCCGATACGGACTTCTTCGCCATATTGAGCTGCGTCACGCCCGACGGACGGGCCATGTATCTCACTTCGGGCATGGTCCGGGCCCGCTTCCGGAACATCGATCGTGAGGAACTTCTCGAACCGGGGAAAATTTATGACTTCGCCGTCAGCCTCGGCCACATCGCCGTGCGCGTCATGCCGGGCTACGCCCTCCGGCTGGAACTCTGCGGCCAGTACTTCCCTGCCTACGAGCGCAACGCCAACTCCGGCGGCCCCCTGCTGAAAGACAAGGTGCTCTATCCCTCGCGCCACACGATCTTCCACGACAAGGACCACCCTGCCGAACTCCTCCTCCCCTGCGCCCCCGCCGAAGCGTAAGCGGGGCGGGTGTTTCCGGGGGAAGAAAAAAACTTCTTTTCCACGTGAAAAGAAGTTTTTTTCTTCCCCCGGGCCCCCATCTTTTTTCAAGAAAAGCGGTTTATTTTGAAGGGGGCGTTTTCAGACATACCG
>Ga0310696_10003532_pt1 | contig 19473 bp, 14 predicted proteins | sample AusTroGonzalo_MG_4_FD_203885 | JGI IMG/M metagenome (GOLD analysis project Ga0310696, IMG submission 203885) | Bovine rumen microbial communities from tropical cattle in Woodstock, Queensland, Australia - Gonzalo_02 (v2) (version 2) | ecosystem: Host-associated > Mammals > Digestive system >... | reverse complement strand
CGAACGATATCGCTATCATCTGCAGCGGCATAGCCAGAGATACCGCGGTAAAAGCGTCTTCGTTATAATTAGACACAAATATGCTGTCCACGATATTATACAGCGCCTGGATGAGCATGGAGAACATCGCCGGCAGCGACATCCCCAACACCAGAGGCAGCATAGGCTTTACGCCCATTTTGTTTTGTGCCATATCACTCATTGGTATTACCTTCCTTTTTGGTTTTCTCGCGTCTTTTTAAATACAATATCCCGGTCACTGTCAGAGCGGCGAAAATAACTGCGGAAAAGTCCAGCGCCATATCCGCGATCTCGCACGATCTGCCCTCGCTGCCCAGCTGTATCAGCTCGTCGCATATCGACACGATGAGCCCCAGCGGCAGAGCTATCGCAAGGGTCGGACGTATCCTGCGGACATAGGAGATAACGGTGATGGTGAGCAGGATACCGAGGATAGAATACTCGGTGAAATGCGCCGTCTTGCGGATGAAGTGGTCGGTGAGAGTTATGTTGATATTGAGAGAATGTAAAAAGCTGTTTATGCTGTCGAGCAGCGAGCCGCTCTGCGAGCTTGAATCGACCGCGCTCAGCGATGAATTATAGAATATCGCCGCTACAGCGGTCACGCTCAGAACGGTGAAAATTATCCTGATCGTCAAAACTCGTGGATTCTTCAAGATACACCCCGGAAATATTAGTGTTCAAGCTATATTCTAATCATTTATGCATAATATGTCAAATGCGTTAATATAGTTTTTAAGTATAACACAAATTAGTGTTGAAATGGTTTGTTTTTTCGGATATAATGCTAGTAGTCTGTATAAGATAAAGGAGCAAAGATATGTTCATCTATTATCTAATCACCTTTTTGTTTTCTATGATCCCGATATTTGAGCTGAGAGGCGCTATCCCCTACGCCGTGTTCGGTCACGGGATCCATCCCGCGGCGGCTTATGCGATATCTGTGGTCGGCAACTTTCTGCCGGCTCCGTTCATCTTCTTGTTCCTGAGAAAGATACTGCTATGGGGCAAGGACAAAAAGTTCATAGGCAAGTTCTTCTCCTTCTGTCTTAATAAAGGCGAGAAGGGCGGCCAAAAGCTCCAGAAGAACGGCGGCAAGGGACTGTTCCTCGCGCTTATACTGTTTGTAGGTATACCGCTGCCCGTGACAGGAGCGTGGACAGGAACTCTCGCCGCGTCTATACTCGATATGGACTTCAAAAAGGCTATGCTCGCCGTATTCTGCGGCATTCTGCTGGCAGGCGTTATCGTAACTCTGGTCGTGCTGGGTCCGCTCAGCTTCCTGGCAAACCTGTTCATCAAGAATGTATGAAGAACACAGATAAGGTATTTGCCGCTGTGATAGGCGGCGGCGCGTCGGGCATGATGTGTGCTCTGAGAGCCGCGCAGAAGCATCCGGATAAGCGTATCGTAATATTAGAGCGCGCCGACAGGATCGGCAAAAAGCTGATGGTCACCGGCAACGGACGGTGTAACCTCACGCACCTTAACGCGTCAGCCGAAAGCTATCACGGAGACGGCAGCGAGGCTCTGATAAATATTCTTTTCAAGAATTATAACACCAATGCGGTACTGGACTTTTTCAGCTCGATAGGCCTGTCGGTCAAGGCCGATCCCGAGGACAGAGTATATCCGCTCTCTAACGCCGCGGCGTCTGTACTGGATGTGCTCAGAGCCGCTCTGAGCCGTGCGAAGGTCGAGGTCATCTGCGACGCTGTTGTCAGCAATATCAAGCCTAATAATGGGCAGTATGTAATAATTACAAGCAGCGGAGCTATATATACCGATAAGCTGATCATAGCTGTCGGCGGCAGAGCCGATCACGCAGGGCGAGAAAGCTCGGCGTCGGATATCATCCGCATGCTGAAACTCCACACGGTCAAGACCGCCCCATCCCTATCTCCCGTCAAGGTGAACGGCGATACTATCCGCTCGCTGAAGGGCGTTCGTACATCGGCGAGAGTCAGCCTGATCAAGAACGGCGAAGTGATACGCTCCGAAGACGGCGAGCTGCAGTTCGCCGACGGCGCTCTGTCCGGCATATGTATATTCAACCTGTCGAGGATCGCCAATCGCGAGCAGAGATGTCAGATATCCGTCGCTCTTATGCCCCATATGACAGCCAAAGAGCTGTCGGACGAGCTCAGCCGCAGACGCGATATGTATCACGACTCAAAAGCCGGAGAACTGTTCACAGGACTGTTCCGCAGGGTGATCTCCGAAGCTCTGCTGAAAGCTGCAAGCATAAGCATATCCAAGTGCTGTTCCGAGTTGACCGATAATGAGCTGACATCGCTGGTAAAGATCATAAATGACTGGCGATTTGATACTAAAACTCGCGGAGATTTCAAAAACTCGCAGGTCACCGCCGGCGGCGTGAGCCTGAGTGAGATAGATCCCCATACTTTCGAATCCGTACGGCATAAAAATCTTTATATAATCGGCGAAGCTCTCGACATAGACGGTGACTGCGGCGGCTACAACCTGCAGTTCGCATGGGCGTCGGGAATGTGCGCAGGTGACAGCCTATGATCCGCATATCCAACCTGCGGCTGCCCATAGGCTATACCGATGATGATATCATAGCCGCGTGCTCACGCGAGCTGAGGATATCTGCCGAAGATATACACAAGGTATCGCTGTACAGGCGTTCGATAGACGCAAGGCGCAAAGACGACATACATTATGTCAGCAGTGTCGATGTATATCCGAACGCTGACGAAAAGCGTATCTTGTCACGCGCTCGCTGCAAGAACGCCGCTATAGCCGAAGAGTACCGCTATACACCGCTGATACCTAATAATCGAGATAAGCATCCTTTGATCGTAGGGACAGGCCCTGCAGGGATGTTCTGCGCGCTGACTCTGGCGCAAAGCGGTATACACCCCATAGTCGTCGAGCGCGGCTCACGGGTAGAGGAACGCGTAAAGCAGGTGAGCGGCTTTTGGGATACAGGCAGGCTGAACACCGAATGCAACGTGCAGTTCGGCGAGGGCGGAGCCGGTACCTTTTCTGACGGCAAGCTCACCACCGGTACAAAAGACACACGAGCGCGCAAGGTGCTCAGCGACTTTGTCGCTCACGGCGCTCCGGAGGATATACTGTATGAGGCTATGCCCCATATCGGCACGGACAAACTGCGCGATACCGTGCGCAATATGCGCGAAGAAACCATCAGGCTGGGAGCCGATGTGCGCTTCGACACCAAGCTCACGGATATACTCACACGTGACGGTGCTGTATACGCCGCAAAGGTAGAACACAACGGTCACAGCGAGATTATCGAGTGCTCCGAGATAGTTCTGGCGATCGGTCACAGCGCGCGCGACACCTTCGAGATGATACACGGCAAAGGTGTTATGACCGAGCCCAAACCGTTCTCGGTGGGTGTTCGCATAGAACACCTAAGAGAAGAGATAAACCGCTCTCAATACGGCAAATTTCATGCTAAGCTGCCTGCGGCGGCATATAAGCAGAGTGTTCACCTAAAGGACGGCAGAGGGGTATACACCTTCTGTATGTGCCCGGGCGGATCGGTTGTAGCCGCCCAGAGCGAACCTGACACTGTTGTGACCAATGGCATGAGCGAATATGCCAGAGATATGATCAACTCCAACTCCGCTCTGCTGGTATCGGTAACTTCGGATGACATAATAGGCGACGATGCGCTTAAGGGCATGTACTTCCAGCGTGAATTAGAGCACAAAGCGTTCATCGCCGGCGGTTCTTCATACCGCGCTCCGGTGCAGAGAGCCGCCGACTTCATCAATGGAGTTAGCTCGGATCGCTTCGGCAGTGTTGTGCCCAGCTATCGACCGGGTACTCAGTTCGCGGCGTTGGAGAGCTATCTTCCGGGCTTTGTCACAGACTCCATCAGGGAGGCTCTGCCGCTGATAGACAGGCGGCTGAGAGGCTTCAACGACTCCGACGCAGTAATGACCGGAGTAGAGAGCCGCAGTTCATCACCTATCCGCATAATCAGAGGCGACGATATGCAGAGCGTCAGCATAAGAGGACTTTATCCGTGCGGCGAAGGCGCAGGCTACGCCGGAGGGATAATCTCAGCGGCGGTCGACGGCATAAAGGTCGCGGAAAAAATAATCGCAGATTGATACATCACACAAATATGAATCTGACACTTTAAATAATGTCATTCTGAACGTCAGTGAAGAATCTTAAAGTACTCACTTCTTTGTAAGATCACATATGATGAGTGAAAAACAGTTTAACAAGCTGTACTGTAAGATCCTTCGCAAATGCTCAGGATGACACGATTCAGGGGCTATCGCATCGCGACAGCCCCTTGTTCATTGTATATGCTATTTCCGATAAACATCCACCTGCGCGCTATGATAGACCGAGTAGATCAGGCACTCCTTGACAGAGAGCTCAAGGCACTGTGTAAGCGCATCCTTATACAGCTCGAGCTGTACCGAATACAGGTCGAGGAGCTGTGACGGCTCCTTTACCCTGTCGGTCTTGTAGTCCACTATGACCAGCTCGCCATCTTCAACAAAAGCGAGGTCAACAGCTCCCTGCAGGATGACCGTCTCTTCATCCGTACGCGCATCGGGTTCGGCGCTGACAACAGACGCCGGGATCCTTACGTTGAAGCGATATTCCTTGTATACAGACGGCGAGTTCAAACACCGTGTGACGATATCGCTGTCGATGAAAGCCTGCGCACGCGCAATATCTATGCTCTGAGCCTGCACCTCGGTCAGATATCCGCCGTTCACCAGCCTCTCCAACTCAGCGCTGATATCCACACGCGCCGCTGCAAAGTCGGCGAACTGCATGAACTCGTGCAGAGCGGTGCCTTTCTCGGCTGAATTCAGCTTCTCTTCACTAAGGAACGCCGGGCGGTCAAGATACCTCTGCTGTGTGCGAACAGAATGCTTGTGGGCAAATGTTGATGCAGCAACCTTGACGGGGGTCTTACACACGCTCCCGTAGGGATAAGTGAAAGCCGCGTGCTTCATCAGCTCTGCTATGAGCTTTGTTTCGGCCGGCTCGGTCTCTATGCTGTCATCAGCTACCGACTCTTCATCCGGCTGATCCTCGCTGTAACTGTCGGATATGATATTGCACTCAAAGCTGAATCCTGAGTCGCGCTCGTAATCGACCTCTGTGGAGGCGTATTCTCTGAGCTTAGCGCCGTCGGGATGGAGCAGAGCGCACATGGTGATCCAGTCGGACATCGACGATGCGGTACGCACCAGATACGGCGGTATATCGCGCTGACCGGCGAGCTTATTGGATATCCCCGAGATATAGTTCTCCACAGCTCCGGACGGCGTAGACAGTAGGATTAGCTTCTGCTTAGCGCGAGTGAGAGCGACATACAGGATCCTTAGCTCCTCGCTCTTCTCACTGCGCGATATCTCTATCGCCAGAGCCTTGCGCGGAAATGTATTATAGCTCGCTGACAGTACAGGGTCATATCGCTTTTGCGCGTATCCGTACTTGGGATGGAGCAATACCGTGCCGGTGGAATCACTGACGAAGCGATGATATGTGTTAGCAAGTATCACCACAGGGAACTCCAGGCCCTTGCTGCCGTGGACGCTCATGAGCTTCACACCGAAGGCTGAGGCGCTCTCGTCGCGCTTTGCGGCAGCCAGATCCGAATCGTATTCTACCAGCTTATCCAGATATGTGACGAACGCCGACAGACCCTTGTGGGTATCCTGCTCGAACTTGCGCGCATAGTTCAACAGCATACGCAGATTGTTGCGGCAGATACCGGTGCTGTCGACCGCGCTCATGATATCTGGATACGATGAGCGCTGATATATGGTATTGATGAGCTTTGAGAGTGTGACCGTCGCGGACAGTCTGCGATAATATCCCAGCTCATCCAAAAAGGCGCGGCTCTTACTGTTGTCGTTCTCGGCGTCTACGATGATAGCTGAGTACAGCGAGCCTCTCGGCTTGCCGACTCTGATACGCGCCATATCATCCTCGGTGAATCCGAACACGGGACTCATAACGGTAGAAAGCATCTCGATATCCAGCGCAGGGTTATTGATCACGCGCAGGAAGTTGGTCATCACCATTATTTCTTCAGCGTCCAAAAAACCGCTGTCGCTGTCACTGCTGACAGGTATGCCGTATCGTGACAACACCTGAGAATACACCGGGGCGACAGATGAAAAGTTCCTGAGCAATATCGCAAAATCGCCGAATTCCGCCTCGCGATAGACATCTTTATCCTTGACCTGATAACCGTCAGCTATCATGGACAGGATCCGGCGCGCCGCAAAATCAGCCTCGGCCAGCACCGAGTTCTCTTCGCCTATCGACCGCTTGTCGATCAGATCATATTCCATGGCAGGCTCTGTCGGCGGAGCGAAATCGGCTCCGGGTCGGAGCATCTCCTCTTCGTTATAATCGATCTCGCCGACCGACTCGGACATCAGCTTGCGGAATATATAATTGACCGATCTCAACACTGAGGCTTCGCTTCTAAAATTCTTATCAAGAATTATTTTAGCAGGATAATCAGGATCCTCACGGTCATATGATTTAGCGTTATTTTTTCTTTTAAGGAACAATTCCGGCATAGCGTGGCGGAATCCGTATATGCTCTGCTTAACGTCGCCGACCACAAAAAGGTTCTTTTCATCATGCGACAGAGCGCGATAGATATACTCCTGGGTCTCATTAGCGTCCTGGTATTCGTCTACGAGTATATAGTCGAAGCGGCCAGAGACTTCTGCCGCTATAGCGGTGGGCTCCAGAGTGTGTTCATCGACCAACAGCTCTACTATCCAGTGCTCCAGATCGGCATAGTCGGCTACTCCGCGCTCACGTTTGAGCGCTGAGAAATTCTGATCGAACAGCGATACAGCGCGGAATATCTGCTCGGTATGATCCTTGACTATCTCGATATCATACAGGCACATCGCCTCTGAGTCGGAATAGATGCTCTTAAGCTCTTCGGCAATTCTCTTGAACACCTTTCGGGTCTCGGCCGCGGTGATCTTAGCCGGGTGATCCTTATACCCGGCAGGGCATGAGAACCGTCCGCTGACAAAGGCGCCGAGCGCGGAGTGTATATCGTCCCAGCGCTCGCGCTCCACGGCGGCTCTCAAACGCTCGAGGAACTCTCGGTCGCTTTCGAACAGCTTATCGTTCTTCTTGACCAGGTCATCGACCGTCATCAGAGCTTCATATCCGATGTAATGCAGACTCTCCATGAAACGCAGAGCGTCAGAGGTATAATCACGGATTATGCGTCCCCAGACCGACTCGGCTACATCGCCGAAATCGGTATAATAAGCGAGCTTTTCATCCAGCCATCGCTGAGGGAACGGATGAGAACGTATAAAGTCGTACAGTCCCTCGATATTGTTCTCGAGTCTTGAGTCACTGCGCGCGGAAGAGAAGATATCCGCAACGCGATAGAAAGATTCGTTCTTCTCCGCATACAGGGTGTCGAGGGTCAGCCTCATGGCGTCGGCCCTGATCACGCTGAGCTCGCCCGACTCGGCTATGCGAAAGTTCCTGTCAACGTCCAGTATGTAGAAATACTCCTTGACCAGCGATGAACAGAAGGAGTCAACAGTACAGATATGCGCCTTTGACAGCAGACGCTGCTGACGCACCAGATCGGCGCAGTCGGAAGATGATCCGATCATCTTATCCAGCTCATCCGCCAGACGGCCTTTCATCTCGGCAGCGGCGGCGCGTGTGAACGTGACTATCAGCAGGCGGTCGGCGTCAACTCTGCGCTGAGGATCGGGATCTGTGATCAGGCGCATACATCTCTCGACCAGCACAGCGGTCTTACCAGAGCCGGCGGCGGCGGATACGATTACGGAACCGTCGCGCGCAGTGATAGCGTCGAGCTGATTATCGGTCCAGTTACGCTTCATCATCCTTCGCCTCCTCGCTGATGTTACTATAGAACTCATCCTTGCTCATCGGCGCACCTTCACGGCAGGGATCCTCTTCCCTGCGGCGGCATACCGAGCGATAGCGGCAGTACTCGCAGCCGTCATAAGCCCCCTTGAGCGGTAGGGCGTCCACATCGCCGTCATACAGCGACTGCGCCATCTGACCCAGCAGTACATCCACTCTGCGGAATATGGATCCCAGCTCCTCGAGAGTAGCGAGATTATCGGCTCCTGCTCTGACAGTATCGCCCTTAAAGGCGACCGGGATATATATGCCGTTCCTGTCGTGCTCCATAGAAGTCAGCACATCTATATCATTGAGCAGAACGCCGCGCATGGTATACTCTTTCAAAAGCTCGGCGCGTATCTTATCTTCATCGGTATCGGCATCGACCGAAACAGACGCCGATACAGCCGGCATATACAGCACGCCGGCAGGCTGAATGCCCTCGCCGTAACGTTCCTCTGCTCCACTGCGGATAGCAGACATATACAGGAACATCTGCAGATTGATGCCGTAGATTATATCATATAGGTTGAATTTCTTTTTGCCGGTCTTGTAATCGACCACACGGATATACGGCACGCCGTCTTTTACACAGCGATCTACGCGATCCACGCTGCCCCTGACGGCTAAGCTCAGTCCGTCGGCGAGCTCGACGCGATACTCGGGGATATCCTCCCCCACTCCCAGCTCGAAGTCGACCGGGGTGAAGTCGCTCTGTCTGAGCTCTTCTATCAGGTGCATGACCAGCTTAACGGCGGTGCTCTTGATACGATAATAGAGGTACAAGAATCGGCTGGACTTGCCCCCAACTCCGCCGAAGTGGCGATCCATATACTCGTCCAGCAGGCGCGACACTTCTTCGGCTACGACAGGCTCGTCGAGCTGAGAGTAGCTGTCGCGGTCGTGTTCGCGGAAAAAGGTCTCGAATATGTAATGTATCAGTGTGCCGTACTCCAGAGCGTCAATGGTCGCCCTGCGGCGTTCGCGCGCTCTCAGGCCGTACTCGCAGAAGTACATGAACGGACACTTGTGATATACATCTATGCGCGTAGCTGAGAGCTGCATAGTTTCGCCGAACAGCGCGCGCGTGAGCTCGGAGCTGTTGACCCTGCGCCTGCCGCGCTGAGCGGCCTTGGTTATCGACCTGATGATCGCGCCGAAGTCCTCATCATCTGCAAAATAGCTCTTGAGCGCATTTATATCATCAGCCGAGCTCTTATATCGCCTTATAAGATAGTCAAATGCCGCGCGCTTGGACAGCAGACGTTCCTGCGGCGGAACAGTGATACTGTCGATCGTACGCAGCCGCGGAACTGTGCCGCTAAGCTCTGAGATCATGTCCGAGGGCCGCTGCTGCTCACCCTTGAGATCAGCGGAGCAATACGATAGATACAACATCTCTGACGGTGCGGTTACGGCGCTGTACGCATAATACAGCTCGGTTGAAAACAGCTCGCCGACCGAATCGGACAGCGGCAGCTGAAGTCCTTTTAAGATAACTCTCTCGCTGTCGGTGAACACTCCGGCCTCGACAGGAGTACGCGGAAATTCTCCGTCCAGAGCGCCGATCACGAACACTGCCTTCTTTGGTGACAGCATACCTCTGTCGGCAGAGGATACATCGACCTCATCAAGACCCCTAGGGATAGTCGCGACCTCGGTATTGGATATGTTGACATACAGCAGTTCGGCAAAGCGTCCCGGAGTTATCGCCCGATCGCCCAGAACAGCTACGGTCTTATCCAGTATACCGCACAGGACGTTCCACATGCGCACCAGCTCTTCAGAGAGAGCAACATCTCCCTGAGCCTCGAGCGCGTCGCACATCCTGACGATATTATCGTCGCACTTTAGGGCATAGAGCAGCTTCATCAGAGCCTTTGCGATATGTTTGCCGTCGGTATCACGTACACCAAACGCAAAGGCGCGCAGCTTAGTTATGATATCCGCGCGCAGAGCCTCTACCCTGTTCAACTGTTCGCGCTCGGTATCGCTGAACTCATCAGAGAATCCGGACGGGTTGGCTGTGAACTGCTCATAAAAGCCCTTGCCGCTGATATCCCAGACATAGAGATAGTTCTCAAAGTCGGCGATATCCTCCACGCTGTATGAGCACAACCCGGTCTTCAGCAAAGTCAGGACATCCTCACGCTGAAAGCCGCGCGTGACTACATCGAACGCGGAGCTGACCAGCCTGACCACCGGCACAGCGTCGATGTTCTGAGGCTCGTCCATAAAATAGCATATATCATATTTGTCGAGGGCTATATCCAGTATACCTGCATATTTTGAAGTATCGCGAGCTATTACCGCGATATCACGATAGCGATATCCATCTTCGGTCAGGCGGCGAATAGTGCGCGCGACAAAGTCGCATTCGTCATATATATCGGACGCTTTGTAAACACAGATATGTTCCGCGTCACCGTCAAAGACAGGCTTATCGAGCCTGTACAGGCCCTCTTCCGCCGCGGCGAGCTCGGGATATGTAAAGCGGTAAGGCTCGCCGAGCTCGATATACGGAGCTATATCGACGCTGTTGCGGCGAGCAAGCTCGCTGAGCCTCGAGCGCGTGCGCTGAGGCGTATAGAACAGCGAGGTATCTCCGCCGTCGGACATATCGTCGGTCAGCGCTATATAGATATCTTTACTCTGCGTCATCAGCCGCGCTATGACATCATACTCCTGAGCCGTAAAGCCGTAGAAAGCGTCCATAGCGACGGTATATCCTTCGAACACCGGATGATCGATGAGCAGCTCGCTGAGCTTAGTCAGCGAATCCAGAGGATCCATATAGCTCTGCGCCATAACGGCGTTATACGCGTCATACACCAGAGCGGTGTCGGCGAGCTTCTTAGCCAGCGTATCGTCCCCGACCATATCGGCTGTAGACAGAAGTATATCGGAGCTGATACCGCACTTCTTATACTCCTTGACCGCGGTGAGCATGATCTCGCACAGATCACGCGAGTTGCGGCGTTTTTCAAACACCTGAAGTTCTTCGGCGACCTTATCGATGGCGATACTCATGACCATGTTGCGTATGCCCTCGTCAGCGAACGACGCAAAGCGGCTGCCGGTGCGCTCAAAAACAAAGTCGCACATACGCGAGAATCCCAGCACCAGTATCCTGCCGGAATCCGCAGGACCTAACAGATCGAGGAACGCAGCCTCGGTCTCGAAGGTTATCTGATCGGGTACTATGCAGAGGAGCTTGTCATCCCCTCCCTTTGCGAGCTCGACGAACCTGCGGCGCAGATATTCACTTTTACCATATCCTGAACGTCCCAGAACGAATCGAAGCATAAGCGATCCTCCGATGTTATCATCTGTATTATCTGTACTTAATATATCATTTTCAGAGTCCGTTTAACGTCACTCTGTATTTATCTGAACCAATTGATAAAATCCTCGAACAGTTCAACAATCCTGAACCTGAAATCCAGCTGATCCGATGTGACGACCCTGTACTCACCATCGTTCAGGCTATCCTGCATTTTGTCGTCACACGCGGCTCCTACACACAGGGTGGGATACATCACGCACCACCAGTTATCGCCTTTACCTGATCCTATCGTGAGGCGCAGAGCGTCGTACCATCCGGCAGGCATGGTAAAGCTGTCATAGTATCGGGTGTTGAAATAGCTCTCGCTGACAACCGCGCTGACGGGATAATCAAAGCCTCTGCTGCGGATCTCGTCCCTCGCGATATCTTCTATCTCATGCAGATGAGCTCGTGTGATCCTCAGCGCACTGAGCTTATCGTCGCAATCGTCATAGTATGAGGCGCAGTCGTTGACTATCCTGTCACGCACGGCGAGCTTGAGGCTCTGATCCGCGGCAGAGTTGGAATCAGCTATGATATGCACCCTGAGTACATCATCACTTAATTCTCTGCAAGAATAATAAAACGGTATCAGACGGATCAGAACAGCGGCGACTATCGCCGCGGAAATAATGATAAAGAATCGTCTCAAAAAGAATACCTGCCTTTCTGATCGATCGCTGCCGCCGGACGGCAAAGCAGCGTCTGTCAGTAATGTTGGCAGGTAAAAAATGTTTATTCAACTGAACACCCGATTTTTATCGGTTTACATTTGAATACGCGATTATATTTCGATTTTAGAATATTAAAGCAATTATCGGCTTTCTTCTCGCTGTTGAATATGCCATATACCGCGGATCCCGAACCGCTCATAGAAGCTCCAAGAGCCTTACAGCTCAGCATCTCGCTTTTGATCGCGCTTATCTCATCCAGCTCCATGACCTGCTCGAACTCGTTGTATAAGCAATCGGAAAGTCCGCGTATGTCACGGCTATACAGACGCTTGATGAGTTCGTCGGTATATAAAAATCCCTTTGCCGGTCGGCTGTCACATCGCGCGTACGCCTCGGCAGTAGACACGGATATTTCCGGTTTGCATATGACTATACTGCACTTTGGCATGGATGGCAGCTTTTTGAGCGTTGTACCGGTATCGGTAGCGAGCATCGTGCCGCCCAGCAGGCTGAATGGTACGTCGGAGCCTATGCCGGCGCATATCTCAGCCATCTGAGCCATGCTCAAACGGGTATCATACAGCTTGTTGAGCGCCAGTATCACGGCGGCGCCGTCTGCAGAACCTCCGGCGAGACCTGCGCATGTAGGTATCTGCTTGTCGATACGGATCTTCAGCGGACGCGCCTGAACTCCGGTGTATTCACAGAAAGCTCGCGCAGCTTTGCACACGATATTGCTGTCATCCGCAGGCACATCAGGATACCCGGGGCAGGACACAGCTATGATGTCGCCCTCGCCGGGCAGAATATCCACGCTGAGCGTATCATACAGCGATACCGTCTGCATGACCATAGCCACGTTATGATATCCGTCGGGACGTTTGCCGACTATATCAAGAGTCAGATTGATCTTAGCAGGAGCTTTTACGATGGCCATCACAGCTCACCCAAGAACTCGCCTATCAGCTCAATAGCGCGGCGCAGATGGTCGATAGAATACGAGTAAGACAGACGGGCATATCCCTCGCCGCTCTCGCCGAAGGCGCTGCCGGGTACCAGCGCGACCTTCTTAGCCTGCAGCAGGCGAGTGCAGAACTCCTCACTGGAGAGGCCTGTAGAGCGAATACACGGAAAAGCATAGAAAGCTCCCTCGGGATTGAAGCAAGTCAGTCCCATATTGTTCAGCGAGCCTACCACGAACCTGCGGCGCATATCGTACTCTTCACGCATCATGCGGATATCATCATCGCCCTTGCGCAGAGCTTCGACAGCGGCATACTGCGCTGTGGTGGGAGCTGACATGATACAGAACTGGTGCAGCTTAGTCAGCATAGCTATGATCTCAGAGGGTCCCAGAGCATAGCCGAGACGCCATCCGGTCATAGCATAAGCCTTTGAAAAACCGTTGATAACTACGGTGCGCTCCTTCATACCGTCGATAGAAGCGATCGAAATATGCTTTTTGCCGCCGTATGTAAGCTCGGAGTATATCTCATCCGAGAGCACCATCAGGTCGTGCTTCTTTACGACCTCTGCGATAGCCTCAAGATCAGATCGCTCCATGATAGCTCCGGTGGGATTGTTGGGGTACGGGAGTATCAGCAGCTTTGTGCGGTCAGTGATCTTTTCCTCTATCTCTTCCGGAGTCAGGCGAAAGGCGTTCTCGACCTTAGTCTCGATGATCACCGGGACAGCTCCGGCCATGATGGTAAGAGGCTCATAGCACACGAACGACGGCTGAGGTATCAGCACCTCGTCGCCGGCTGAGGCCATACAGCGGATAGCTATATCTATGGCCTCGCTGCCGCCGACCGTGACAACAACGTCGTTCATCGGATCATATTCAACATTGTATTTTCTTCTATAGAATTTTGCTATCTCGGTCCTTAACTCCTTAAAGCCGCGGTTGGGCGTATACCAGGTGCGGCCGAGCTCTAGGCTCTTGATACCTGCCTGACGCACATGCCACGGGGTCTGGAAGTCCGGTTCGCCGACCGACAGAGATATGACGTCGTCCATCTCGTTAACGATATCGAAGAATCGGCGTATTCCGGAAGGCTTAACAGAGCGGATAGTATCGGTAAGCTTCTCGTTATAATCCATCAGAGAACCATTTCCCTTCCGTCCTTCTTCTCAACATCCACCAGCGACACGCCGTTCTCCTTATATCTCTTGAGCATAAAGTGTGTGGCGGTCGAGAGGATACCGTCCATAGCCGCAAGCTGACGCGCGACAAAGGAGGATATCTCCTGGATGCTGCGGCCCTTAACGGTGAGGAGCAGATCATACGCACCTGCCATCAGATATACTGACTCTACCTCTTTATACTTGAGTACGCGCTCGGCTATCTCGTCAAAGCCCTTCTGCAGCTGGGGAGCAACCTTGAGCTCGATCAGCGCCACTACGCCCGAATCGGGAACATCGTCCCAATTCACTACGGCTCTGTAGCCGCGGATGATACCGCTCTTTTCATACTCTTTGATCTGGGCGATGATATAATCCTCGGGTTCTCCGAGCATCATCGAAAGCTCGGCTGTGCTGAGCTTAGAGTTCTCGCTGAGTATCTGTAACAGCTTGTCCATAATTAGTCCTCCCTTATGTCATCTGCAGCGCGGGCGCGGCGTCGAGCTTGAGGTTGTCGATACAAGCCACCATCGCGATACAGAACAATTCTCTTTCTTCAGTATTTATAGTCAGGGTTATACAGCCCTTGGCGTAGTCTTTGCTGACCGCGCAAACCACGCTGTTGTCGGCGTCGATGATATCATAGCTGCCGGTACGCACGTCGCCGCGCACAGAGAAGCTGATGCTCCTGAAGCGTATTGATACTTTTCCTGCGCTGATAACGGTATGCAGATAGATACTCTCAGAGTCGATGCTGATCCGGTATGCCGACAGGGTGCTGAAGCCGATCCGTCTGACCTTGCCCACCACCTTGTTAGCGACATCTCTGATCCTGATGCTCTCGCCGGTGGGGTTCACCTTGCCTCTGATTCGGTATTTTAGCTCGCCTCTGTCGTCAGCAACTTCATAGCGCGCGCCGGCGTCAGAGATATTCCTCTGTAAAAACACTTTCATATCAATCACCAACATTATTATAAATCGGATATATATCAATCATTCTATATGATCGTGCGTCTGAACGGATGTCCTTTGATCATTCTGGGATTATCGGGGTCGTCCGGCTCATACTGCTCCAGGAAGCACGAGGCGTAGCCCAGTATCAGCCAGAAGAACACCACCATGAACCACACGTTGAACATCAGCGCTTCTTCAATGAACGCGTATACCAGATATGAACACAGGAACGCGAACATACACGGCAGCGAACTCTCCTTTAGGCTGTCGTCCCTGAACACATGGACGCACAGATGCTTGAAGAGTTTCAGCCCGAATATCAGGAACAGCAAGAAGCCTATCGCTCCGCTGCACACCAGGATCGTAATATATCCGTTGTGGAAGTCCGTCATGATCGGGGCGAACATACCGAAATTAGCCGAGAACTTGATCCCCTTGGGGAACATGGTCTTGCCGTAGTCATAGATATTGCCCTTGCCTACGCCCATCACGGGATCCTTGAGGAACATCTCTCCTGCCTGCTGCCATAGCTTCAATCTGCCCGAATCGATATTCTTGTTCTCATGGGTAAGGGTTATGATGCCTTCTTCCTGTATACTCAGGTCGCCCTCGATCACCACGATAGACTCAGTAGACATCATGAGCTGGACAAAGCCCTTCTGCACAACGCCTCTGACAAAGAACAGCGACATCACTATGACTACACCGGCCAGCAAGGATGATACGCTCTTGGTCAGTATCTGTTTGAAGCTGAGCTTGCGCTCCGAGCCGAACATCTTGTATATCAGGAAGAATATCGCGTAGCCTACCATAAGCAGCGCGGCTCCGTTAGAGTCGCACAGCAGCAGTGAGATAGCGTTCAGCGCGATACATGATCCCAGCCATATGTTGCTGACTCTTTCGCGGCCGGATATAGTTATAAAATCCTTCTTGAGCAGCATATGGCTGCAGAAGATCGCGACTACCGCCGAAAAGCCCAGTTGATTGGGGTTGCAGTACATACCGCAGAATCGATTCTCAAATACTATGAACTTAATGCCCCATATCTCGAACTGGATACCTGCCACCAGACACGCCAGACCGAAGATCCCCAAGACCGTGGTACAGCACACGATGAAGCTCGCGATAGAATATAGCTCCCTGCGGAAGTTGAGATTCTTCTCGGTATGTATGCCGTAGAAAATGAAGAAGCATATCGCCGCATGCAGCAGCATGATCAGGTTATGCAAGTCATAGAGGATATTGGGATTAAAATGTATCAGCGCGGTTATGAATCCTGCCGCCAGGAACAGCACCAGCCAGAAGCTGTAGCGAGTTTTGAGTATCGTGCGATGCTTGACCTCTCTGTATACCAGCAGAAAGACTCCCCACAGGAACAATATCGCCAGAGCCGCATACGCTATCAGCTGTACAAGCGTAATATTGCACATGAACGCACATATTATATACGCTCGCCTATACAGCGATGAGTTGACCATCGCTGCTTTGAATTTTTTCATACCCTTATCTCCTTCGTCGGCGACCATAAGTATGATAAAGACTTATGATCCGCTTACGAGATGACGTTCTTGACAGTAGAGAACATCAGCTTTATATCGCTCGCAGCGCCAAAGCTGCGGATATATTCCAGATTATACTTCATCTTATCCGGCAATATCTCATCCACATATACCCTATCGATCTCTTCGGGATCGGATACGCTGCCGATGATCCTGTCCTCATCCTTGTATCGTATAGATGCCAGAGAGGTCACACCTGCAGGCATGAGCAGGGTAGCCATCATCTCGGGGGTATAGCGGTCAACATAGCGCGGCACCTCCGGACGGGTGCCAACGAAGCTCATCTTACCAGACAGCACATGGAACACCTGCGGCAGTTCATCCAGACGATACTTGCGCAAGGTGGCTCCCACTCCGGTGATACGGCTGTCATGATCGGAGGTCACCAGAGCCCCCTGGCGATCCGCACCGACTGTCATGGTGCGGAACTTAAGTATCTTGAAGTGACGGTTATAGGTTGTGACACGTTCCTGACGATAGAACACCGGGCCCTTCGATCCGGCCTTGACTATCACGGCGATGACCGCGATAGGCAGGATCAGCAATATCGTCATCAGCAGAGCGATGATTATATCCAGCAGCCGCTTGATGAACAGAGCCGGACGCTTCTTGTCAAGGATATCGTAGTATTCCCTGACCTCGTCGGTCCTCATATCTTCAGGCAGCCTATCAAATGTTCTGAGTATCATAATCCTCCGGCAGCCGGGCCGTATAGACCCAGCCGCATGTATATATATTCTATTGTATTATACTATAAAAGGCAGAATATTTCAATATATTATCAAAAATTCTGACATCATAAAAATCTGCAATAGTTTCAATTTTTCTTATATGATTTTATAATATGCAGCAGGTATGATATAATGCTCTAAACAGATATCAATTATAAAAAGCGGAAACGAGGCAGCCATATGAAAATAGTATTGACCGATGCTCAGACAGTAGTAGACGACATAGTAAACGCCGACAAGATCCGTGAGCTGGGAGATGTGACCGAATACGGTCTGTTGAGATACGATGAGGTGGCCGAGGCTATCGCCGACGCCGATATGGTCATATGCAACAAGACCGTACTGGACTCCAACAGCCTGAGGCTCGCGCATGATCTCAAATACATCGGTATCTTCGCTACCGGATATAATAATATCGATACAGACTACTGCCGCGCCCACGGCATCACCGTGTGCAACGCCGGATCATATTCCACCGACGCCGTTGCTCAGCACACCTTTGCGCTGATACTGGAGCACTTCAACCGAGTTGCTCAGTATGACCGCTATGTGCAGGACGGCAGATGGAAGCGCAGCCCTACCTTCTCACCGTTCATCTATCCGCTCAACGAGATATCCGGCAAGACCTTTGGCATAGTCGGGCTCGGCACTATCGGCAGAACAGTAGCTAAGATCGCCAATGCTTTCAACATGAAGGTCATCGCCGTCAACCGCAGTCCTCGTGAGGTGGAAGGCGTAGAAATGGTGAGCTTTGATGAACTGCTCAGGCGCAGTGATATCATCAGCGTGCACTGTCCGCTCAACAGCGACTCACAGGAGATGTTCAACCGCGAGACCTTCTCGCGCATGAAGCCCGGAGCGCTGTTCGTCAACACCGCTCGGGGAGGTGTAATGGTGGAGCAGGATCTGCATGACGCGCTCGAGAGCGGTCATCTGGGCGGAGCCTGCATAGATGTGCTCAACGTAGAGCCTATGGAGGAGGACTGCGTGCTCATGCACACCAAGAACTGCATCATCACTCCTCATATAGCGTGGGCTCCGGCAGAGACTCGCCGCAGGCTGATGGATATAGTGGCCGATAATATCCGCAACTATCTTAACGGTACTCCGACTAATGTGGTCAGCAGCTGACCGATGGTGATGAGATGAAAAAGATCGTAGTAGGTATACTGGCTCATGTAGACTCGGGTAAGACGACCTTATCCGAGGCTTTGCTATACCTATCGGGCAGTATAAACAAGCTGGGCAGAGTCGATCACCGCGACTCATATCTCGACAACTTTGCTGTCGAGCGCGAGCGTGGGATAACGGTTTTCTCAAAGCAGGCGGTGCTGAGATATGAGGATACGATATACACTCTGCTGGACACCCCCGGGCACGCGGACTTTTCGGCAGAAGCCGAACGCACCCTGCAGGTGTTGGACTATGCTGTACTGGTAATCAGCGGAACCGAAGGAGTGCAGAGCCATACGCGCACTCTGTGGCAGCTGCTGAACAGATATAATGTTCCGTGCTTTATCTTTGTCAACAAGATGGATCTATACGGAGCCGACCGCGACAGGATCATGGCGCAGCTCAAGGATAAGCTGAGCGACAGCTGTGTGGATTTCTCTGTTGATAAACCTGCGTTAGACGAGAACATCGCCCTGTGTGACGAGGATCTTTTGACGGCATATGAAGATAATGAAAGCCTGACAACAGAAGAGATACAGTCAGCCGTCGCGCAGCGCAAGGTGTTCCCCGTCATGTTCGGCTCGGCTCTCAAGCTCGACGGAGTCGAGAACTACCTAAAAGCTCTGCACGAGTATACGCGTATGCCTGAATACAGCGATCGCTTCTCGGGCATCGTCTACAAGATATCTCAGGACTCTCACGCCAATCGACTGACCCATCTCAAGGTTACCGGCGGCATCCTGAGAGTCAAGGAGATACTCGAAAGCAGCCGCAACGAGGACGACGAAAAGGTCAACCAGATACGCATCTACTCCGGCGAAAAGTTCACCACAGCGGATGAAGCATCGCCCGGCACCATCTGCGCTGTCACCGGTATAAACTTCACCCGTCCGGGATACGGACTGGGCGATCGCAGCGACTCTTCACTGCCCCTGCTGGAGCCTGTGCTGACATACCGCGTAGAACTGCCGGACGATATAGACGCCCACACCGCCCTCGCCGAT
>Ga0310696_10003530_pt1 | contig 19480 bp, 20 predicted proteins | sample AusTroGonzalo_MG_4_FD_203885 | JGI IMG/M metagenome (GOLD analysis project Ga0310696, IMG submission 203885) | Bovine rumen microbial communities from tropical cattle in Woodstock, Queensland, Australia - Gonzalo_02 (v2) (version 2) | ecosystem: Host-associated > Mammals > Digestive system >... | reverse complement strand
GCCGCGAGCAGATTTGTCTGCAATGTTTCAATACCATCCTTTTCATAGGCGTTTCTGATGATCTCTCCAAATCGGGAAGCTCCCTTGATATCTGCTTCAGAAACACCTGCATCTGGCAACATCCAACTGGCTTTTTTCTTTCCAAACAACAGCCAACGCACAATGGTCAGTGCACTTACCAGGTTTTGTCCTCTATCCTGTAGTACGATATGTCCTACCAGATTTGCACCAATTTCCTTGATATCGCTTTTGATCTTTCGTCCTGTCATCAGCCACATGTTGCGACAGACATTGACAAAGATGACGTTTTTACCTCGTAGGTATTGGCGCACTCCCTCATCAGCAAGGAACGACTGAAGTGGGAGAGAAGGTGACAGAAACCAACTCTGTCCCACGATCATTATCAGATTAGCCTTCTCTATCTCTGTCAGATCTATAGGCTTGATGCCTGAAGGAGGCATGCCCAAACGAGTTTCTGGGAATGTATCGAAGAACTCGTCTTTATTCCATGGGAAGGGATAATCTTGCTGGGGGATGATCTGCTTGTAAATGACATTGCCCAATGGTTCACAGATGCTCTTAGCGACACTAAGTGCCTGACCACTCTGGGAGTAATAGAATGTGGCAATTGTCATCTGTTTAATTGGCTTTCTTCAGTTGGTTGAATATTTCTTCGTACGTCAGCACTTCCGAACAAGTCACCAAACTACCCGCCATCGTACCCATCATTCCGTGTAGGGTGATGCTCTGTCCAGTGAGCAGGAGATTAGGAATGCGCGTCTTACTGCTGATACTCAATGAACCTAAATCCTGAATATCTTTCAACATGCCATACATTGCTCCGTCAGGAGTACCTGTATAGTCAACGTAGGTCAATGGGGTTGATGTGTAATAACATTCTATGTTGTCACGCAATCCAGGCACTTCATGTTCAAGAGCCTCAATCACAGCTTCTGCTTTCTTCTGCTTAAACGTCTCATAACTCTCGCCACGATGACCAACATGGGTATCGCTCCATTGTCTCACTTCATCCATGCTCATATAGGTCATGATTTCACCTGTCTGGGCAAATTCAGGATGTTCCTCATGGCAAGCATGCATATAAAGCAGGCATTTGGGCCATGAAGCATCGTCATAGTTCTCACAACCCCATACAGAGTTTCCACGGTAATAGTAGAGGTTATGGTTCATATACCTCACACTGTTCTTTCGGAATTTAAGGTTGACCGTAAAGACTGAGGTCGTATTACGGATCTGTGAGATGCGATGACGATAGACGGGTCTGATGAGGTTGCTGTCTATCAGTTGCATGGTGTTGGCTGGATGGATACTGCTGATAACAAGATCTGCTGGAAAGCGTTCTCCCTCAGCGGTAACCACAGCTGTAGCCTGCGTCTCGTCACACTCTATTTTGATAGCCTTTCGTCTCGTCAGCACTTGGCCTCCCATGTTTCGTATTGATGTAGCCAAAGAGTCAGCTACCTTACCACTGCCTCCCACAATGCGGAATGCACTCTGGTCGTAGGAGTCGATAATCAAAGCGTGTGTGGAGAAAGGCGTATGGTCCTTTTCTCCGGCATAGAGCAGATTAGTACCTGCCAAAATCTGACGAAGAAGCGGATCGCTAATCACACTGTCTATCACATCACCAACGCTTCTTGTCTGATATTCCACATTCGTATTCAGATCAACCTGCTGATTAAGTGAGTGTATGCCCCATGATGAAGCCACGCGTTTCACCAGATCGTAATACTGCAAGAGTTCCTCACGGCTTTTGGGGAATTGTTCTGCCAGTGTGTTGATGAAGTTCTCCTTGCCATTGGCCATCTTGTAATGCTCACCCTGAAAGAATATCACGTCATAGCCCATAGGGTCGAGCCGAGAGAAACTGACATCAGAATCTATACCCATGTAATGCATCATCATGCGGAGCACTTGTCCTTCATCAGCCCCACCTATATAATGCATGCCTGTTTCGAAGACGGCATCTCCACGACGGAATGTCTGTAAGCATCCGCCTATCTGGAAACCTTGCTCTAGAACTGTCACTTCATAACCGTTCTTTGAGAGGATACAGCCACAGGCCAGACCTCCTAATCCACCACCTATGATGACACACTTCTTCATCCTTTCTTTTCCAGATATTTCTGATGCATCTTGCGGGTCATCTCTCTATAACCAAGGGTTTTCGTCTCACGAGGCATCACCTCTACCGACATGTGGCCTGGGTGCAGATGGAACGATGTCTTTGGAAGCACCTTTCCAAAACCGTCAATAAACACAGGCAGGATATCCAGATCAAGTTGTTCTGCCAGGTAGAAAGCTCCTCTGTGGAAACGTTGAATACGACAATCTTCAGAACGCGTGCCTTCAGGGAATATCATGACGGAATAGCCTTCTTCCACCTTGGTTTTCAGGTCGTTCATCATCTGGTCGGTATCAGTGATGGGGAAGAAATCTGCATATCGGATGATGATGCCATAAAAAGGATTATGCCACACCCAGTTTTTGGTTAAGATGATCAGTTTGGGCGTGAGCATCATAATAGCCATCAGATCGAGGTGCGACTGATGATTACTGATAATCATGGCTGGTTTCTCGAATGTCTCTCCGTGAGGATTACTATAAGAGAAAGTGGTGCCTGGCACGTGATTAATCACAAAACGCGATTTGCGCTGTAGGATTGTATGATATTTCAGTTTATGTTCCTTTGTGGCACCTCCCAGTGTGATGAGGAAAAATCCCCGTATCGTCATATCGATGGCAAAACCAAGGAAATAACAGAAGGAGAAGATTGTATAAGCCCATTGCTTGAGCCAGACAAAGAGGGCTGCAATACACAGGAACGTATTTAGAATGCTGATGCGCACAAAATCATATATGGGACGGAAATGACTCACGCGCTCTTCTGCTGGGGGGTAATATACCTTCACCGGCACGGATACGATCTGAGTACCAGCCCATGCGGCATACACCAGCAATTCGAGTTCTGCTTCATAGCGTGATGTAATCAGACTCAAGCCTCGTAGCGAAGAGAGGGTGTAGAGACGGTAACCACTCTGTGTATCTGATAAGTTAATCCCCGTCTGCAATCTGAACCAGAAGTTGGAGAAGCGATTGGCAAACGTGTTCTGTCTTGGCATATTCTTCTCTGTCAGATTACGGGTTCCAACAATGATAGCGTCTTTGTTATGATCCAACGCCTTTATGAGTTGGGGTATGTCGTCTGCAAAATGCTGGCCATCGGCATCGATAGTGATAGCATGGGTAAAGCCCATCTCAATGGCTTTCCTGAAACCTGTCACAAGTGCATGGCCCTTGCCTCGGTTACGCTCATAAGACACGATGGTGACGGAAGAAGGCACATCTTTCAATATTTCCGACGTGCTGTCTGTGCTGCCATCGTTGACAACAATAATCTGAGGACAGTATTTGAGCACATCGTCAATGACCTGTCTGACCGTTCCAGCGTTATTATACGTCGGAATAATCACACACAGCTTTCTGCCCCTTTCGTTTTCCATCAATCAGCTGTTTTATACTGCAGAGACATCTTAACGAATTGTCCCTGTTCGTCCTCAATGCTTACAATGGTTTTCAGTAAGCCGTCCTCGACGACAATCTTTGAGAATACAAACGATGGCTCGTCATGGGGAGCGACGAGTCTTTTGAACTTGATGTTGACTGCTGTCGATAACACCAATCTCTTCTCAAATTTTAGTTCGAGGATCTCTGTGACCATCTGCACCAGACAAACACCTGGAGTTACAGGATTTCCAGGGAAGTGCACACTATAGATGTTGTGTGCAGCATTCAGTTTTACCTTGCAAACGTATTTTCCCTCAGAGTCGTCGATAGCGACTATATGATAAAAATCATTGATCAGTTTCATGATCGGCTTTCATTGTAGTGAATGTATAGCTTATGTTGAATTTGTCGTTCCTCACAACGATATCACCTTCAGGGGTAAAGGTCATACTCCTTTTTTTCTGGACGACATCCTGTCCTCCATCTATGTTGGACAAGATAAAGCTAAAGTCTTTCCGTAATACCATCCGGATATACCATTTGTTGAGAGGACCTAACACATTGATCACTTTGGCCTTCCCATTGGCATACGTAAAGTCGAAAGCCTTCACCCCCATTTCGTTGACCACCGTACCAACCACACTACCATCATCCTCAATGTTCATCATACAGATGGCGGTGATCTCTTGGCCTCTGACATTCATCAGGAGGTTGTACTCTCTACTTTCCGTAGCACTGCAAGGTAGCAACAGGAATAGTAGTTCAATGAAGATCAAACATCTTTTCATTGATCGTGGCGTTGGGCTTGATATTAGTGAGTTTAACTACAGTCACGTCACCCGTTTTTTCTTCCATCTTCACCATGTTCACCATAGTCAGTTGGGGATTGAAATGAATCTCTATCAGATTGTAAATCTGCTTCAGTTCCTTCTTCTTCGGATATAGTTTGGCGAAGTATTCTTTGTTAGACTTATAAAGCTCTACCGTAAAGTCTGCAGAACTCTTCAGTCCGCCTCCTGTGATACTTCTCAAGATGATATTGGTAATCTGACGGAACACCTTATTACCTTGTACATCGATGTTTTTCGTCGATTTCTGAGATTTGATACGCACATTGTCACCATTGAGAATAAAGGTGTAATCGTAAGGCGAGGTGTATTGCCAGCGCAGTTTGTCGGGTTTCTTGAAATACATCAAACCTTCCGACTTCATTTCCCTGCTCAAGAGCTTCATGCTCTTGGTTTGTGAGAAGTCGCACTGCATGCTCGACATGGCCGATGCCGCCTTGTCCATTTTCTCAATAATCTGTTTCTGCTGTTCAGAGGTCAGCTTCGTTTGGCCATACATATAGCATGACAACAGTGAAGCAAACAGTATAATCGTTAATCTTTTCATTTCGCAATTAAGACGCAACCCGTCAAAATAAGGAATACTCCCACCCATCTGACGACGGGAATCTGTTCGTGAAAGAATATCATGGCAGCAAACATGCCCATTACATAACTCAGGCTTACCATAGGATATGCCATACTGAAAGGAAAATGCTTGATGATGTACATCCACAGGATGGAACCAGCACCATAGCACAGACCACAACAGATGAATTGCCAATTGGTAAAGAGTCTCAGGAAATACTGCCAAGTGAACGAGAAGTCACCAGCCTTTGTAAGTCCGTATTTCATCAGCACCTGTCCACCTGATAGGAGCATGCACTGTAGGATGGAAATCGGTAATAGTTTGAGTATCACGCTTTCTTTAATATAATCATGGAGACATTACCTTCTCTTGTCTGATTCAAAAAGAGGACGCTCTTTAGGGAACTGACATGCTGCTTAGAATCATAGAGGAATGAAGGAATCTCATTCCTTTTCAAGAGATGGGCACAGGCATAAAGACCTAAGGCAGAAACCGTATAGTTCTCGCCAAACAAATGCTTATAATGTAGTAGGGGCTTTTCCGGGAAAAGAGCCTGAACTGTATCATGATAGAGCCGGTCGTTCTCTGAATGACCATTTACCCCCGTCATCACAGCACTGATGTCGGCAAGTGTCATATCTGCTTCATCCAACATCTCAGTGAGTTGTTGCTGCAGTTTTTCACGAGAGGGGTGGAAACAGACTCTGAGACCAGCTAACTCACAGAGATGCTCTACAGCCTCACTGGTATTCAGCATCATTGACATGGCCACTTCCCCACAGGGTACCATACCATCAACATCCACATAGCCCACTTTTTGAAGCAGACCAAAGAATTGTTCTGTCATCTCATCATGACCACCAACAAGTGCAGTTGAGATCTTACCCAACTGCATCTGCATCCATGCATCCAGCAAGGTCAGGTCGAAACTCGTTCCACCATGCGAATAGGTGGTGTTGTAGCCATGTGTCTTGGTGTAGATGGCCAGGGCAGAACCAACCGTATTATGAGTAGATTGCATGAAGTACGTAGGACTGACTGTCTGCTCGTCATTTTCAATAATCGAGTCGAGGAAACGCTCAGTATAGTCGAGACTCCCCAAGCTGGTACCAGTGATGATGGCATCAGGATTCTCAATGCCCGTTTCACCCAACACTTTCAAAGTTGTGACGAGTGCCCGTTTCATAATATTGCCCATACGACGAGCTTCGTTAGCTGCCATATAGTCTCGGAAGGAAGGATTCTGTGCCTTGACCAAAGATGCCTCATCGTAGAATACAGGTTCCTCCATCCATTGCTCTGAAAGAGGTGATTGGATAGAGATCTGTTCTGCAGCTTGTATGTATATTTTCTTCTGTTTCATTTCAAGCTTCACATTTTGAGAGAATAATCGACGAGTCATTGCCTCCAAAACCAAAGGCGTTGCTCAGGATATGACGGATCTCTCCTTGAGGTTTTTGGTCGATCACTGGGATAATGCCTCCTTCAATGGGATTCTTCCAGTTAATGTTCTGAGGCAGGAACTGATGCTGGAGTGCTAGAATACAGAATACAGCCTCAATACTACCCGAGGCACTGGTGGTATGACCCGTGAACGATTTCGTGGAAGACACTGGTGGCAGATGGTTGCCAAACACCCTTTGAATGGCGTGACTCTCACTTTCGTCGTTATTAGGTGTACCCGTACCATGAGCATTGATATACTGGATATCTTCTGGTTTCATACCTGCTAACTGCAAGGCTTCCTGCATAGCCAAATATGCTCCCTCACCATCAGGCGAAGAAGCCGTCTGATGGAAAGCGTCGCAGGCATTGCCATAACCGCTCAGCACGCACAGAGGTTTTGCACCACGTTTCTTCATAGAGGCTTCAGTCTCCATAACAAGATAGGCAGCACCTTCCCCGAGGTTTAGTCCGGCTCTATCGCGATCAAAGGGCCTGCATTGCTGGGCATCGAGAATCATCAGGGCGTTAAAACCGTTTAGGTGAAACTTGGTAAGACATTCCGTACCTCCCACCACCACGATTTCTGCCAGACCGCAACGCAGCATATTAGCACCAGTGATGATGGCATTTGTAGCAGAGGAGCAGGCTGTGGATGCTGTTGATAACGATGCAAACTCACCAAAAGCTTCTGCAATCATCTCCGTACAGGTTCCACAATTATGGGTTGCAATGACGGCATAGTTGTGGTCGCAGGTCTTCTCTAGCTCATAATATGCCTCACGACGATCCATACCACCCACTGTCGTGGCTGAAATAAAATGGGCTTCTCTCAGAGCATCACCCTTCAGTCCTGCCTCATTCAGAGCCTCTCGCAAGGCCAGTCTCCCCATCAGGGCTGATCTGGTATGAAACATACTATCGGCAATACCCAGCTTCTGGGCCATCTCCTCATTGCTAAATGGCACTTCGCCGACAGGAAGGTCGTTGTGACAAGATGTGAGATATTTCATCTTGCCAATACCAGTCTTTCCTGCCAGAAGAGAAGTTAGTGTTTCCTCCTTTCCTCTACCAATGGCCGAAACGACACCTGCGCCAGTAATATAGATGGGCTCCATCTTTACTGTCAGGTTATTTCGTGCGGTTTTCAGCAATAAACCTTGCCATGATATTGACGGACATGAACACTTCTTTACTCTTGCTGGGATCCTTCAACTTGATACCATATTTCTTCTCAATGAGCACGATGAGCTCCAGAGCGTCAATAGAGTCAAGACCAAGGCCACTGCCAAACAAAGGAGCATCTGCATCAATATCCTCAGGAGTAACATCCTCCAAATTCAGTGCCTCAATAATCTCTTTCTTTAATTCTAATACTAAATCTTCCATTTTTATTGTTATTTATTTGTTAGTTCTGTGATATAGATGTCGGCTTCGAAATGACTATCGTCTTGATAATCAATCCACCCACCTACAATACTTTTCGTCTTTTTGTCTGCGAACGATGCGATGAGCGTCTGTTTGATCTGTTCGTCGTTCCGTTCGTCTGTGATATAAAATGAGGTCTCCCCATGATAGAGGTTCCTCATGGCAATCTCGCCCGTCACGATGTTCGGTAGTGTATATACAAATACCGAGGGACTGGGGAAATAGTCTTCTGGGTCGATAATCGAAGCAAGGTATTTCCGATCAGCCTGAATAGAAGAGGAACGGTTGAACAGGATGACGGCTCTGTCTTCTGAGGGTGTGTCCTTGCGCTCGCCTTCTGCTTTCAAAAGCAACTCCGTAGCCACAAAACCCAAGCGTGATAGGGGGTCCATCTTATAGAATTTCGGATAGTCATCCACATAACGCTTGTAGATTGCCGTCAAGAGCGACTTCCCCGTTCCTTCCAATGCTAATGGCTTGCCATCTACCACTATGGTAGAAGGTGATATCTGGACTCGGTGTTTTACCTCGATATTTCCGTTGGCATTCTCCTCAGTCTTCAGTTCAGGGGTTTTTGATGCCAGAATGGCTCCATTGCAACCTCCGAAACCAGATATCATCTTCACAAAACTGCATTTGTCTGTTGTGCTGTTTTGTGAAGATAGATGCACTCTCCCTGAGACCCCGATCTCTTCGAAACCTCTCGTTGCGAGTATGGTGTGGTCATCAGTTGCTGCCATCGATAATACGGTCTCCAAAATACCTGCAGCTCCCAACGTATGACCAAAATAGCCTTTGTACGCATTGACGGGAATCGTTCCCAAACCTGCTCCGGCAATGGCCACAGACTCCATCTGGTCGTTGAACATCGTAGCCGTTCCATGGGCATTGATAAATGCTAAACGCTCCTTATCAGAATCTCTCACAATGGCGTTCAGTGCCATTCTGGCACCATCACCGTTTTTCGAAGGCGAACTGATATGGAATGCATCATTTCTCACAGCACCACTCTCAATGGCCCATGCTTCAGCGATAGGTTGTCTTGATAGCACCAGCGTCGCTGCCGCTTCTCCGAGGTTCAGTCCCATGCGCTCCATGTCGAAAGGCTTACATTCGTTTTCCGAAATAGCTTTTAGTGACAGGAAACCAGAAACCGTAAACTTGTTCTGCACATCGGCACCACAGACAACGGCATAGTCATACAATCCTGCATCTAAGAGTCGAAGAGCCAGTACCAAGGCTGATACACCTGATATACAGGCATTGCAGATGGTGATGGGTTTGGTGTTGATGCCCAATCGTTCTGCGATATGCTTAGCAGCCGTTCCAGGATAAATAGTCGTATCATCCTGATTCTCGAATATCTGTTCGATATTACCCTTGGTGGTGCTCAGAATAAGCACCACATTGGCGATAGAAACATCTATCTTCGAAGCCTCGATGGCATTCTTGGCAGAGGTAAAGGCCAACGACTCAAACCTTGTAAGTCCTTGGATGGCCAAAGCCTCATTTTGTGCTTCCGTAAACAGCGAGGCTGTAAAAGGTTCGGGAATGTCCCACTGATGATCGTAGCGACGCAAAGCAGAGCGACCGTCTTTCACAGCCTGATAGTTCTGCGCTGTGGTCTCTCCTAAGGGCGAGATGATATTGTCGGCAATACGATAGATCATATATACCTTATAATATTATATAATGCCCCACCTTTTCTTCCAAGCCTCGAAGAAAGCAGGTGTTTCCCAAACCAGTTGATAATCCTTGTCCATAAATACCTGGACAGAATGGCCTGTAGCCATCACGGTGTCGTTCTCTGGATCGCGAATCTCATAGTCGAATACGATCTTGGCTGCCTCTGTAGGTCGATAGGTGATGGTCAGCTCTGGCTGCATCCCGTATTTCAGTGGTAGTTTGTACTGGAATGAGAGGTCAACGATGGGTGCGAAATAGCCATTCTGTTCTATCAATTCGTATCCCAGATCATATTGTTGTCCGAAGTATTCCCTGGCATCCTCGAAGTATTTGGCATACGCACCATGCCACACCACTCTCATGGCGTCAACCTCACTGAACCTGATTTTAAAGCTAATGGTTGATTCCAGCGTGTTCATCCGTCTAATCCGTCAAAGCAATCTTCATACGTGCTGAAGCGATAGTCTCGTCGGCTATCTTTGTTTCCACATTGGCCAGCGTCAGGTTGAACACCTCTTCAATCACTTCGACATGTGTTGTTAGGGTATCATGACAATCAGGCTGTCTCAGAATCGTACAATCACGAATGTCGCCAATAAAGCCAATCTTGATGGATTCACTGCCTAATCTGCTGATACAACCCATTCTGGCAGCACACGATTGCGCCATATTTTCGATGATGCCTGCAGGCGATAACTTCATGTCATCGAGGAAGATGTTGTCCTCGCGAACCACAAATTCTGTTACGGCATTGGTATTGTCGCAACTCAGCACTTTGTCCACCATAACGAATGGTGGACGTTGGGGAATCAGATCTGTAATGGGAATGTTCTGCCAATCCATGACTTAATCAGCCAACCTTCGACTCAATATAGTCATAGAACTGTGACAGCGTCTTCACCTTGGTCATTTCTTCGGGCTTGATCTTGAAACCGAAGTTCTTCTCAACGATGACAACGATATCCACATAGTCCAGGCTGTCGATACCCATGTCTTCCTTCAGTTTGGCCTCAGGGAAAATGTTTTCTTCCTCAATCTCGAGGTCGTCAATCAAAAATGCCTTTACTTTCTCTTCAATTTCTGTTCTTGTCATAATCTTAAAATATTTATTGATTCCAAAAATCAAAATAGTTATACCATTGCGTGGGGTACATGCCGATAATGCGCTCCAACTCCTTTACGTAGTTTCTTGCCAGTTCTTCTATCTGATGGGCGCGAGATGCCGTTTTGTCATAAGGCAATGGCGTTACATAGATCTTATAACGCTTCGAAGCCGTCTTCATCACGTTTACTGTTAGCGCTTCAACACCCCGTGTAGTCACCACTTGGAAAGGACCGACGGGGAGATGCGCCTCTCGTCCGAGGAATTCTACAGATACATATTTCTTCGATCCCCAGATGCGATCCGCAGGAATACTCACCGTCTCGCCATTGGCCAGGGCCGCATTGATCTCAAACAGATGACTCATGTCGGATTTGATAGGGATCATATTGATATTGGCATGGGCAAACAGTTTCTGGCGATTGTTCATCACCTCTTCCTTTTCACCGAAGAAGACGAGCGCATTAAAACGCTTATCTTCAGCTACCAGCGAATAGCCTGCAATCTCGTAATTACCCACATGTGAACTTAATTGCACAAATCCATCTGGTTGTTTGGCTAAATCTAAGAAGTGGTCATAGCCCTCCAGTTCAATGTCGAAATGATGTCCTGCATACATGGCGAACTTGTCGATCACAGCTTGGGCAAATAAGCAGTGGTTTTTATATGCCATCCATAGGGATCGGAGAGTGGAGTGGCCCAGTCTTTCGTGGAAGAAGTGGTACGCATGTTTGAAGCCAGGCTTAAACAGCGTGGGTGTAACGGCAACGATATAGGCCAGCACATAGACCATACGAATGTCTATGACGCTTAACAGTCTAATGAGCCAACGGTGCATCAGCCCATTACCGTATGTCGTTCCTTCCCACTTCTTGTCGGCCATCTTTACTTCTTAACTACGATAATCGAGTGCCCTTGTCCCAAATGATCGTGAATCTGCTCTGTTACCAATCCTGCCTCGCGAATGCAAGCCTCCATATCCTCGGTGTTGTACATCTTCGAGTTTCCATTGGCAAGAGCTGTAAAATACAGGCTCGTCATGGTAAGACACAGTGCTGCAGGCTCAAAACGCTGACGATCCCAGAGCGTCTCCATGATATAGATACGTGTCTCTGACGTCATGGCCTCCTTGGCACGCTTCAGGATACCTACAATCTCCTCCATGCTGAAACAATCGAGGAACTGACTCATCCAAATGGCGTCGAGCCCCCCTTCGCGCTTGGGGAAAAGAGCCTTCTCGTCGAGCAGGTTGATGCCATAGCCGGTGATTCGTTCTGCACCCTCCTTGTCCTTTACGTTCTCCTTCATCATACCAATCTGTTGAGGCAGGTCGAGAATGGTCACCTGCACATTAGGATCGTAACCCACGCATTGCAGGGCCCATTTACCTGTGTTTCCACCCACGTCGTAGAGCGACTTCACGTGATGCTCATCGAAGATAATCTTCAGAGCCTCAGGGAAAGAAGAATCACTATAGAAATGATCAAAACCAAACCAACTCTTCTGCACCTGAGGGGGCAATTGCGACAAACCCTCGTAGATAGTAGGCCAGTCGCCAAAGTGCTTCAGTCCTGCAGGGCGCCCTTCCTTGAGGGCTTCCTCCAGATGGAACCACCCCTCGTAGTTCACGTCGTGGTTGAAGTCGATATTCACTCGCGTGGCAGGATCGTTCAGCAAAAACCAGCCGGTCTTAGAGATGGTAAACTTATCAGTATCAGGGTCAACGAGCACTGTTCCGATACATAGTGAAGCCTCTAACAAGCACTTGACAGCATAATCGGAAAGTTTGGTTGCCTTCACGATCTCCTGTCGTGTCATGCCGTCTTTAGAATCCCGGATCATCTCCAGAATGCCGAATTTCACCATGAGTCTCGAAGCCTGAAAGACCACAGGTCCCCAAGCGATAAATTCTGCCAGCCTCTGTGCATCACGAGCAGACAACTGGTCTTTGGTATAAGCCTTTTGCAAGGCAGGTGATAAATTCATTGTTATGTATTACTTTGTAATGTCCGAAAATAAATCTTTGGCATAAGCCACAATGGCCACGTTCTACGAAACCCAGAGGTCTGAATAGTTAAACCACTGGTAGGGGTAGATGTCTAGCAGTCGCTCTATCTCGGCCGTATAAGCATTGGCCAATTGCTGTCGCTGTTCGCTCTTAGGCAGAGTCTTGTCGTAGGGTAGGGGCGTAAAGTAAGCAGTATATGAACCATCCTTCTCCTTCATCGTACTGGTCATAATCACATCGATGCCTCTTGTCGTGGCCAGCGAGAAGGGACCCTTGGCCAGATTCACCTTACATCCATGTAGGGTGGATACCACCACCTTGTTGATGTTCATGAGTCTATCGGCAAACACACTGAGTATCTCACCACGATCCAGTGCCTCAATGATCTCGTCGCTATGAGATGTCTCCATACCTACAGGAATCATGCGGATGTTCATATTGCCAAATGAAGCCTTGCGATAACTCATCAACGAGGCCTTTTCACCACCATACACCAACACGTTGCAGGGCTTATCCACATGGAGTGAATAACCCAGAATCTCGCTACATCCTATATGGGCGCTCAACTGAATGAAAGCCTCAGGGCGAGCCAACAACTGGTTGTAATCTTCTAATCCGTGGTAAGCTATCTTAAACTTATGCCCAGCATACATGGCAAATTTGTCGATCACAGTTTGTCCGAACAGACAATGGTTTTTGTAGGTGGCGCTTAATGATTTCCACCATCCATAGCCTCTGCGCTGGTGGAAATAACGGAAAGTGAGACGGGCTCCGGAACTGAACACCATCGTCACAGGAATCACACAGATGGCCATAAAGGCATAAAGCGCCTTGATGTTGATAGTCTTCAACATCGAGATCAGCGCTTTAAACATCCATGCACTCCCGAAGGTAATGCCCTTTGTCCCTTTGAGTAACCTCACTTTTCTTTATCCTTTTACATTTTCTTCAGCACCAATGCAGAGTTTGTACCTCCGAAGCCAAACGAGTTGCTCAAAACCACGTTCACCTCTGTGTCCACCGTCTTGGCGGTCAGGTTCAGTGGCTCTGAATATTCATCAGGATTCTCGAAGTTGATATTGGGTGCTACGAAATTGTTCTGCATCATGATGATCGAATACACGGCCTCGCTGGCACCGGCCATCCAGCACTCATGACCTGTCATCGACTTCGTGCTGCTGATAAGTGCGCGTTCTCCCTTAAAAAGTCGGGCTAAAGCCATTGCCTCATACATATCGCCCTGATGGGTAGAGGTGGCATGGGCATTCACATAGTCGATATCGCTTGGCTTCACACCAGCATCCTTCATTGCTCTTGACATGGCTACGAAACTGCCTTCGTCGCTAGGCTCAGAGATACCGCCGCCATTGCTTGAGAAACCATAGCCACAAACCTCTGCCAGGATCTTGGCCCCGCGAGCCACAGCGTGGTCATAGTCTTCCAGTATCAAGGCAGCAGCCCCACCACTGGGAACCAGTCCGTCTCTGTCGCGATCGAAAGGTCTTGAGGCCTTCGTGGGTTCGTCCATGCGTACCGAGAAGGCATTCAGCGCGTCGAACGACGACATGCTGTACTTATTTACCTCTTGCGCACCGCCACAAAGAATCATTTCCTGCAATCCCTGCTTAATCAATAGATAACCCAGACCGATGGAGTGAGAACCACTGGCACAGGCCGAACTCACTGAGAAATTCACGCCACGAAGGTGGAAGATGGTGTTCATGTTCATGTTGACGGTCGAATTCATGCCTTGGAATATCAAGCCTGATCCGATCATAGCCGAGTCGTGCTTTTCCATCATGATCTTGTCGGCTTCTACTACAGCCTTGGCCGACGAGTCATTACCAAAGATCACGCCCACCTCGTTGTCGAGCAGATACTGATCATCTATACCAGCCATCTCGAAAGCGTCTTTGCTGGCCATGAAGGCATATTCAGCCTCTTCTGACAAACCCATTCTCGTACGACGGTCCAGAATGCCCTTCAGTTGCGGACGCTTCACGATGCCCGTCAATCCGGAACGGAATCCATACTCCAAACGGTCCTGATCCAGTCCGATACCCGATTTTCCTGTATAGAGCGACTCTTTCACTTCTTCTATACTCGTTCCCAGACACGACCAGATGCCTATGCCCGTAATGACTACTCTCTTCATGATTATTCTTTTTGCTTATTTATACTTTTTCTCAATAAATGCCGTGGGGATGTAGGCAGTAGATATCAATCCCACCTTCGACAGCGTGACGATGACACGTTGCTGACCAGCCACTCTGGCCACTCTTCCCTCGACACCTTGGAATACACCATCGATCACTTTTACCTGTTCACCACCCTTGTAGTGCACCTGTTGAGGTTTTACAAACATGATATGCTCGTTCATGCTGATCGTAGCACGTATGAAGTTCTTCATCTCATGCTCAGGCACGATCAGAGGAGGATTCTTCTCGTCCTTATTCTGCACGAAGTGGTTGTAGTAGTATGTCAGGAAAGCCAGCTCGGGTGTTTGCTTCACATACGTTTCAGCCTTCTCTTTGGTGGTGTAGGCGAAAAGTAGGTTGGGTATCAGAGTTTCCTCTACGCGCTTTCTGCGTCCCTGCACGTATTTCCATGCATAGCGTTTGGCCACATAGGCATAGGTGCCGTCCTCTATCATATAGTCGGCCGCCTTGTCCTCTCTACCGTATGAGGCACGCAGTACGTACCATTGCTTATCAGGGTCTGGAGCATACTCTACCGACACCCCTGTTTTTGAACTTTTCGCTTCGGGGATGGCATCGGGGGTAAGCCCGATGCTTGGAGGATTTGTCTCGCCTCCACGAGTCTCCACACTAGACAATGTGATCAAAACGTATATATACGGAAACCTTACGTTTCCGTCAAAACGGCTGCAAAGTTACGACTTTTTTTCCAATCCCCTTTCAGTTTATCGGAAAAAATTTCGTTTAGGTGTAAAGACCACCATTGATGTTGATGACCTCACCAGTGATATAAGCGGCCTCGTCTGATGCCAGGAAAGCGGCCAGAGCAGCCACTTCTTCGGGCTTTCCGAATCGCCCTACGGGAATCAGTTTTGTCTGCTCTTCCACGGCCAGATCCTTTGTCATATCGGTCTCGATGAATCCAGGAGCGATGGCATTGACAGTGATTTTCCTCGGGCCAACCTCCTGTGCCAACGATTTCGTGGCGCCGATGATAGCGGCCTTGGCAGCACTATAGTTCGCCTGTCCGGGCAATCCCTTCACGCCCGAAAGTGAGGCCATGTTGATGATCCTGCCACCACGTTTGCGGGGCATCATGTGCTTCAGCAGATGGCGCGTAATGTAGAAATAGCCGTTCAGCGTGGTGTCAAGCACACTATGCCAGTCCTCGTCGCTCATCATAAACAGCACGTTATCCTTACGAATACCCGCATTGTTTACCAATACACCAATCCAGTCTTCAGGATGCTGTTCCTCCCACTGCTCGAGTGCCGTCTCAATGGCCTTAGGGTCAGAGGTGTCGAAGGGTAGCAACTCGGCCGTACCGCCATTGGCTGTAATCTCGTCGGCCACCTGCTGGGCAGCTTCTTTGTTACTCAGGAAATTAATGATGACGGGCCAGCCCTCTGCGGCCAGACGAATGGCTACAGCTTTCCCGATACCACGGGAGGCTCCTGTAACTAAAGCATATTTCATATCTTCTTCTTTGATTGTCATTTATTTAGGGCGCAAAAGTACAAATTTTCCCCCAATTATCCAAAAATTACTTATAAAACTTACTTTTTCATCTTAAAATGTGATGAATTACAAGAATAATTTGTACCTTTGCCAGAAATTATCTATCAAACTAAAACAAGCCATATGGAAGAACAGAAACGCTATGGTCATTTTGACGACCAGCATCGCGAGTATGTCATCACAGACCCGCAGACACCGTGGCCTTGGATTAACTATCTGGGCAACGAAGACTTTTTCTCTTTGATCTCCAATACCGCCGGAGGCTACAGTTTTTACAAAGATGCCAAGTTCCGCCGCATCACGCGCTATCGCTACAACAATGTACCGATGGACAATGGTGGTCGCTATTTCTACGTCAAGGATGGCGATACCGTGTGGAACCCCGGTTGGAAGCCCTGCAAGACACCGCTTGACTTCTACGAGTGCCGTCATGGCATGAGCTATACCCGCATCACAGGTCGTAAAAACGGCGTCGAGGCCAGTGTACTGTTCTTCGTGCCTCTGAAGAAGTGGTGTGAGGTCCAGAAGCTCACGCTCACCAACCAGTCGCAGGAGACCAAGTCGCTCAAACTCTTCTCGTTCGAGGAGTGGTGTCTTTGGAATGCGGCTACCGATATGGAGAATTTCCAGCGTAATTTCTCTACCGGTGAGGTTGAGATCGAGGGTAGCACCATCTACCACAAGACTGAGTATCGCGAGCGTCGCAACCACTATGCTTTCTATCATGTCAATGCACCTATTCAGGGCTTCGATACCGATCGTGAAACTTTCGTAGGTCTTTACAACGAGTTTGCCAATCCCGATGCTGTCATGGAGGGCAAGCCTCGCAATAGCCACGCCCATGGTTGGAGCCCCATCGCCTCTCACTATATTGAGGTCACACTGGCTCCGGGCGAGTCAAAGGACTTTGTCTTCCTCCTCGGCTATATCGAGAACGAGCAGGATGAGAAGTTCTCTGCGCCTCAGGTTATCAACAAAACGAAGGCCAAGGCTCTCATTGCTGAGCTCGACACCACTGAGAAGGTGGATCGCGCCTTCGATGTGCTCTGCACCTACTGGGATGCCCTCCTTAATATATATAAGGTGAAGACTGGCAACGATAAGCTCGACCGAATGGTCAACATCTGGAACCAGTATCAGTGCATGGTTACCTTCAATTTCTCTCGTTCGGCTTCGTTCTTTGAGAGTGGTGTAGGTCGAGGCATGGGCTTCCGCGATTCTAATCAGGACCTTGTGGGCTTCGTTCATCAGATCCCCCCTCGCGCCCGTCAGCGCATCATCGATATCGCCTCTACCCAGTTCCCCGACGGAGGTTGCTACCATCAGTATCAGCCCCTCACCAAGCGCGGTAACAATGACATTGGTGGAGGTTTCAACGACGATCCATGCTGGCTCATCTTCGGAACAGTGGCTTATATCAAGGAGACGGGCGATTTCTCGATTCTCGACGAGATGGTGCCGTTCGACAATCAGCCAGGTTCTGAGGTTACGCTCTTCGAGCACCTCAAGATATCGATGGATCATGTCATCAAGAACCTCGGTCCTCACATGCTACCGCTCATCGGTCGTGCCGACTGGAATGACTGCTTGAACCTCAACTGCTTCTCATGGGATCCTAACGAGTCGTTCCAGACCACAGAGAATGTCTCTGAGGGCACCAAGGCCGAATCGCTCATGATTGCCGGCCTCTTCGTGGTGACTGGTAAGGATTATGTAGCCCTTTGCAAAAAGATTGGCAAGGCCGACGAGGCTGAGCGCATGCAGAAGGCCGTTGATGCTATGATCGAAGCCGTGAAGAAGCACGGTTGGGATGGCGAGTGGTATCTGCGCGCTTACGATTTCTATGGTCGCAAGATCGGCTCTAACGAGTGTGAAGAGGCTAAGATCTTCATTGAGTCGCAAGGCTGGTGCACTATGGCTGAGATCGGCGCCGAAGAAGGTATGGTGGCCAAGTCGCTCGACTCCTGTAAGAAGTACCTTGAGTGCGAGCATGGTATGGTATTGAATAATCCCGCCTTCACCAGGTACATCTACGAGTATGGCGAAATCTCCAGCTATCCCGAGGGCTACAAGGAGAATGCCGGCATCTTCTGCCACAACAATCCTTGGGTCATCATCGGCGAGTGTATCGCAGGCCGAGGCAACGACGCCTGGAGCCATTATGCCAAGATCCTGCCCTCGTATGTCGAGGAGAAGTATCAGACGCTCCACAAGGTAGAGCCTTACGTCAATTGTCAGATGGTGGCTGGTAAAGATGCCTTCCGTCCTGGCGAGGGTAAGAACTCATGGCTCACTGGTACCGCTGCTTGGATGTGGTACACCGTCAGCGAGTTTATCCTCGGTATCAAGCCCGACTACGACGGCATCCGTATTGATCCCTGTCTCCCTGAGACGGCTAAGGATTACACCGTTACCCGTAAGTTCCGCGAGGCCGAGTACGTCATCAACATCCATCCCAATGGCCAGCAGAAGGGCGTGAAGCAGATCACCCTCGATGGCAATCCCGTTGATGGCACCGTCATCCCATATTCCAAGGGCAAACACACCGTGGACGTACAGATGTAAACAAGCGAAAATGCAATTAAAGAAGATGAGGTGTCGCCAAATTCGCGACACCTCTCTTTGGCTAAAAAAGAAAAAATATCGGAATAGTGGGGTAGTTTTTTTCTGCTTCAACCGTCTTATAGATAGAGATGAATCAGAAACGGACAGCTATAGAACAGCTCTTCAGACAACATTACGTCCGACTTCGTCAGATAGCTAATAGGCTTCTGCATGACGACGAAGAGGGTAAAGATGTTGTTAGCGATGTCTTTACCCGTCTGATGCAGGCCGATATCTTGCCTGAGCATGACAAGGCTGAAAGCTATCTGTCAGCCTCCGTCAGAAACCGTTGTCTGGACATGATAGCCCATCAGCAAATCAGACAGCGTGTTGAGAAGCTGATACCAACTGATAACATCGACGTTCTTTCAGAAACGGACGAAGAGAAACGATATGCGGAATTGCGGCATGTCGTCGATACGGAGTTGTCTGAGCAGACGCGTCAGGTATTCCTCTTGCGTTTTGACAAACGCATGAAGTATCAGGAGATTGCTGCCAAGTTGAGCATCAGTGAGAAAACAGTCTATATGCATCTCCATCAGGCTATTA
>Ga0310696_10003529_pt1 | contig 19482 bp, 7 predicted proteins | sample AusTroGonzalo_MG_4_FD_203885 | JGI IMG/M metagenome (GOLD analysis project Ga0310696, IMG submission 203885) | Bovine rumen microbial communities from tropical cattle in Woodstock, Queensland, Australia - Gonzalo_02 (v2) (version 2) | ecosystem: Host-associated > Mammals > Digestive system >... | reverse complement strand
GCCTTTCTCAAGGAGCGTCTTTTCGATCCGCTCGGCATGCAAAGCCCATGGTCCACGGTTTCGCCGACTGGCGTGGCATGTGGAGGGTGGGGCATGAACATGACGACGCGCGACATCGCGAAGTTCGGTCAGTTTCTCCTGCAGGAGGGACGCTGGAACGGACGTCAGCTGCTGTCGCGCGAGTGGATTCGCCTTGCGACGGCGCGTCAGACGTGGTCGGGCGGCATAGTGGTGCAGTCGCAGACGGTAGGCTCCGGCAGCGACTGGAATCAAGGCTATGGCTTTCAGTTCTGGCGTTGTCGGCACGATGCGTATCGGGCAGATGGCGCGGCCGGCCAGCTGACGATAGCCTTCCCCGGGCAGGACGCCGTTGTATCCGTGAATGCAGGACTTGGCGACATGCAGAGGGAGCTTGACCTGATATGGGAGCATCTGCTTCCGGCGTTCGGCCCGGAGTCGCTTTCGGAAGACGACGCCGCGCTTGCCGCGCTGCGGATGAAGTGTGCCGCACTTTCGCTTCCGATGGAAGACTCCAGAGAAGAGGAGTTTGAAGGCATGGGGGCGGCAATGGTCGAGCCGTCCAGCGAAGGCTGGGTGTTGGTCCTGGATAAACACAGGCTCAAAGTCGGAGACGGGAAGTGGGCAGTGACGGAATGGAAGTTCGACGACACGAACGTAGAGCCGCTCTTTCGCAACTGTGGCATCCGCAAGATCGCGGCAACAGGCAAGATTGACGACAAAGGGCGGCTTTGGGTGACATGGCAAATGCTCGGCGGCATCCGGCATGGTCGTTTCATGGTCGAGGGGAGGAAGGGGGCAGGAGGACCGCGCGGTGGCGCTGATGCGCCGCGTCGAGGAGGACATCATCGTCCTTGCTTGCTGATGGCCCCATGCGGCCGTCGACACTGCGCAAGGCGGTCGGCATCAGGAGCCGAATCCATTTCTCGCACTACTACCTGACGCCGTTGCTCGAGAGGGGACTCGTCGCAAGAACCGACCCGGATAATCCAATGTCGCCTATGCAGGAGTACAGGCTGGCATGAATTACTGTATCAATGCTACTGTATCAATAAGCTCTGACCCTTTTCCTCAAATGGGGACGCTTGCAGCCCAAGTTCGTTATGATGTATAATATGTATCGTAAACGAAGCTAAATAGGGTGAAATCTATGCAGAAGTCGATAGCGTACATGGTGCGCATTGTTTTTCCGGTTTGCGTCGTTGGCGTGGCTTATGCCCGTGACGCGGTGTTCGAGAATGCGCCGTACATGAATCCGTCGCTGAGCGTTGACGCCCGGCTGGACGACCTGGTCTCGAAGATGACGGTCGATGAGAAGATCGCGGCTGTATCCACGATGAAGGGGTTCGACGCATACGAGATACGCGACGGCGAGGTCTATCCGTCGAAGGAGCTGAAGGAGCGCTTTGCGAAGTACCCCGGATGCGGTCTCAACAGCCTCTTCCGTGCGGACTGGTGCTCGGGGCGCAACTGGAAGAACGGCCTTACGCCCGACCTTCTGATAAAGGCCTACAACGCCATGCAGCGTTATGCAGTTGAGAACACCCGTCTTGGCATCCCGCTGGAGCTGCTTGGCGTCCAGTTCCTCGGCGAGACGACAGTGCCCTCCGGACTCGGGTGTGCCGCGATGTTCGACCGCGAGGCCCTTGCTGCCGGAACGCGGATGCGCCTCCGGGAGCGGCGGACTTTTTCGCGAAACTGGTATGTGGGGCATCCTACGTGCGATCTGGCGCTCGATCCGCGCTGGAGCCGCGTCGAGCAGACTTTCGGCGAAGACCCGTATCTTGTTGCGGAATATGCCTACACCCGCTCCAGGACGGCGGCGGAGATGGATGCGACATTTTCGCTTTCCCATTTCCTCTGCCATGGTTTCGGCGAAGGCGGGCACATGTTCGGGTCGGTGCATGTCGGGATGAACGAACTCCTCAACATCCACATGCGCCCGTTCGAGTACGGCGTCAGGGGCGGAGGCGCGGCAAGCATCATGACCTGCTACAACCTCGTGGACGGTGTCCCCGGCGTGCTGCGCGGCGACCTGGTGAACGGATTCATCAGGGGGAAGCTCGGCTACAAGGGGACTTTCATAGCCGACGCTGGAGCAATCACGCTTCTCTCCTGCTGGGGATTCGCGGACGACCTCGGCGAGGCCGTGTCGCTTGCCATCAAGAACGGAAACGATCAATGCTGCTGGGAGGCGAAGAACTACACGAAGGGCTTTTCGCTTGCGTTCAGCCGCGGACTTGTGACAATGGAGGAGCTTGACACCTCGGTAAGACGGTGTCTCCGCAGTCGCTTTGAGCGAGGGCTCTTCGAAAATCCGTATATCGACCCTGCCGAGTGGGCGGCGAAGTACGGACGCCCCGAAGACGTCATTGGATGCCGCGCGCATCGCGACGTGGTGCTTGACATGGCCCGCAAGTCGATGACCCTTCTGGAGAACAAGAGCGGCGTTCTGCCTCTTGACGCAAAGAAGATCAGGAAACTGGCGGTAATCGGTCCGAACGCGGACAAGCCTGAGAACCAGCTCGGCGACTACACCGCGCCGCAGCGTCCGGGGCAGACCGTCACTCCGCGTATTGGCTTCGAGGCCCTTGGGAAGAAGCTTGGATTCGACGTATCGTATGCTCGCGGATGCAGGATCCGCTCCATGAACAAGGACGGCTTCGAGGAGGCGCTTGCGGCGGCCAAGGACGCCGATGCCGTCGTGGTCTGCATTGGCGGATGCTCCATGCCGGACCAGGCGGTGGCGATGAACTTTGCGGGAACTGCGCGGGCGGATCGCATCGCCAACCTTGAAATCGACAAGGACGCCGGCGAAGGCTACGACCGCGCCACGCTGCGGCTCGGCGGTGTGCAGCTGGAGCTTCTGAAGTCCGTCAAGGCTCTCGGCAAGCCTGTCGTGACCGTGCTCATAATGGGGCGGCCGATCGTGCTGGACGAGGTGGTGGAGAATTCCGACGCAGTCCTCCTTGCGTGGTATCCGGGCACGGAGGGCGGAACGGCGGTGGCGGAGACGGTCATGGGTCTCAACAACCCCGGCGGACGGCTGCCCGTCTCGTTCCCGCGCACGGAAGGCGCTATTCCGTGCTACTATCACGCGATGCCGAACGCGAGAGACAACTACGTGGACTGCGATGGAAGCGCGGCGTACACCTTCGGCTACGGGCTTTCGTACACTACGTTCGACGTGTCGCAGCCGAGGATGTCCGGCAACGTCGTTTCGGTCGATGTGACGAACACGGGCAAAGTGCTCGGCGACGACGTGGTGCAGATGTACCTCAACGACGCGAAGGTCTCGTTTGCGCGTCCGCTGTGGGAGCTGCGCGGGTTCAAGCGGGTCTCGCTCGATCCCGGCGAAACGAAGACCGTGTCGTTCGAGCTTACGGCAAAGGAGCTTGGAGTGTGGAAGAGCAACTTCGAGTATGTGGTGGAGCCTGGGGATTTCAACATTGCGGTCTGGGACAGGTTCGACTTCAAAACCTACGCTCCTGTCAAAGGCTCCCCCAGATGCGTCACATACACCGTCAGGTGAAATGTATGGCGAAAATTTCGTGACGAAATTTTCGCCATGACGTGTCGATTTATGATATAATCCCATGCGATGAAACTGAAGAACCCATTTCTGACGGCCGGTTATGCCGGAGAAGAGTACTTCTGCGATCGTCGGCGCGAGACGGCGAAGATGATAGCGGCGTTCGAGAACGACCGCAACCTCACGCTCATAGCGCCTAGGCGCTACGGCAAGACCGGCCTTATAAAGAATGCATTGGCCAAGATGCCTTCGGAATTCACCGGCATCTACCTCGACATATTCTCCATAGAAGACCTCGCGTCGTTTGCGGCGGCATTCGCCTCCGCCGTGACCGGGGCTCTTGATTCTCCTGTGGAAAAGACGCTGTCCGCCGTGGCGCGCTTCTTCAAGAGCTGCCGCCCCACGATTACGCCGCAGGAAGACGGGACGCCGCGCTTTTCCTTCGACATTGCCCCATCTGCGGCGGTGGCAACGCTTGACGATACGTTTGCATATCTCAAGGCCAAGGAACGACGCGCCGTCATCGCCATTGACGAATTCCAGCAGATAGCGGAGTTTCCGGAGAAGGGCGTCGAGGCGAGGCTGCGCAGCCACATACAGTTCGTGCCGTGGGTGCGGTTCGTGTTCGCCGGCTCGCGCCATCACGTCATGAGCGAGATGTTCGGCTCCGCCAAGCGCCCGTTCTACCAGTCAACTGAAATACTGTCCCTTGGGACCATCGACCCGTCGGAATACGAGAGCTTTGCGAGAAGGCATTTCGCGTCGCGGCGCAACCGCGTCGATTCAAAGGCGTTCCGCGCTCTCTACGACAGGTTCGAGGGGATAACCTGGTACGTCCAGGCGGTGCTGAACAAGGTGTGGGAGTCCGGGGAGGGGTTGACTTCCGCTGCGCAGATCGACGAGGCCGTGGATTCACTTGTCGAAGGCGGGGCAATCGTGTTCCACGACTTGTTCCGCAGCCAGAACGAGGCGTCGCGGGCTTTGCTGACGGCGGTGGCAAAAGATGGTTGCGTCGCCGCTCCGACGTCTGGCGACTTTCTGTCGCGACACGGCTTCTCTTCCCATTCGACGGTCCGCTCCGCGTTGAAGGATCTTGTTGGTAATGACCTTCTTTATCAGACAGATGACGGATATGTCGTGTACGACAGGCTGTTCGGCATTTGGATTTCGCGTAACTGCAACAACTAATGATAGTCAGGAAACTAAAAGAATCGAAAAGGAAAGAAGACACATGTCAATGAAAAGGGTGGTAGTAGGGCTGTTGGCGGCGGCGGTCTTGCCGCTTGTGCACGCGGCAGATGCGGAACCGTCGTTCAAGATAGATTTCGACGAAGGCGGCTGCCGTCCGACGAAGGAGTCCAACATCCAGTATGTTGACGGGATAGACGGCGTCGCCGCATACATTCCGACCAACGGCGTGCTTGAGTATGCGTACAAGGAGGGTAGCCTGCACGGCGAGCGCGGCACGGTCTCGCTGTGGTTCAAGCAGAACTGGACCCCGTGGGGCGGCAAGGGGTTCCGCGACAAGTCGAAGGACGACGAGGGCAACTGGCTTGCCGATCCCAAGATGCTGGGCAGGGGTGCGCTGGCGCGGACGCTGCTGGACATCCCCGGATCGTTCGGGATGGGCGGAGGTGCGTATTTTTCCTTTTCGGGCCGCCCTGGTTCGGGATCCGTCGCGTGGAACCGAAAGGTGTTCGCGGACGAATGGCATAACGTGGCTGTGTCATGGGACGTGGAGAAGGAGATTGTCTGGTACTTTGACGGGGTGCCATTCTGCCGCAAGAAGGTCGGTAACAAGAAGCCGATGGACTATCGCTCCAAGCGTGTCCGAATAGGATGCGGCGCCCCGCGCGGACTTGATGGAGCGGTTGACCGCGTTCGCTTTTGGCCACGGCAGCTGGCGGACAGGGAGGTGCTGGCGGAATTCTCCGCGCTTCGCCCGCACCACCTGGAACTCCTCGACTGGACCGTTCCCGCAGGGGGAAAGAAGGTTGTCCGCTTCCGCGAGCGAGACCTGAAAAGCGGGGCGCTCAGGGAATTCACCGAGGAGATTGCGGCACCCGCCACGCAGGGATGCTTCCGCGTGACGATGAAGAAGGGAACTCCCGAGCAGCAGACTTTCGAGCTGTACGCGCTCGGGAAAGAGGCCGACCTTGTCCGCAAGCCCGTCTCGACTGCCGTTGTCGCGGAATACGACTGCACGAAGGAATGTCCGACGAACCTCTACATCGACTGCGGATCGCACGTCGTCACGAACGGTGCGCTCGTGTACCGCGAGGCGGACGGCAACAAGACAGGCGAGGGCATGCTCTACCGCTTCCGCGTCGAAAAGACGGGGATCCCCTATCGGCTTGTGGTTGACTACCCGGACGATGCGCAGCGTGAGTACTCGGTGGGGGTGTATCCGTATTCCTTCAATCGCTTCTTCCTTAAATCGCTCGACTGCTTTGGGATACTCTCCGGATGGGACCATCCAATAACCGGGAAGATGCAGACGAAGGAGCTTGTGTTCTGGCCCGATTCGAAGGACTTCGCCGTAGGGATTCTCGGCTACCGCACGCTGAAGGAGTCGCGTCCGCCCGCCGTGGCGCGCCTGAGGCTGTACGAGGCGGATCTCGCGCCCGGCGCGGATGGACTGCGCGCGGACGGCATTGCCGCGCCGGGGAGGAGCGTGGGCATTTGGGAAGAGGATCCAACGATGGACTCCGGCCTCGCTTTCAACCAGGCCGTCAACTACAAGCAGTGCGACCTCGACTTCTGGCGGATAAAGTGGGAGCGCGTGATCGAATACATGCGCTACATGGGGATAAACTCCTGGGTCTTCAAATCGATGTCGTACGCCGGAGATGCGACCGACATGTGGGCGACCCTTGAGCGCATGTTCTGGACAACTTACTCCGAGGGGCGCGTACCCGGCTGGGCGGAGCTGGGGTCCGCCATGCTCGACCGCGCGGGGATGGACTTCTGGGCACGGCTCAACAACAAGCTCCATGAATGCGACTGGATGTCGCGTCTCTTGGGAATCGACAAGGAGGAACTCCAGTTCCGTGGGTCGGACGGTCTTCTTTCCTCCGGGTACAACGCCGAGTTCAACGCATTCCATCCGAAAGCGTTCGCGTACTTCAAGAGAATCATCGCCGCCTACCGCGACAAGTTCGGCGTGCATCCGCATTTCCGCGGAATCATGCTCAACGAGGCTCCCGGGTTCCACTTCGGCAAGATCAAGTGGGGATACGACGACACGACCGTGGGGATGTTCGAGCGCGAGACGGGCGTGAAGGTGCCGGGGAAGTCCTGCGCCGAGAGATACGCCTATCTTGCGGAGGGGCCGGGCTACGAAAAGTGGGTGGAATGGCGCTGCCGCAAGGTGGCGAGTTCGATGAAGGAGCTGATCTCCGTGCTGCGCGACGGAGATGGCTTTGGGCAACTTCGCCTCCAGTTCGTGATTCATTGCGATTTCACGAGGGCGAGCGGAGAACTCTGGCCCGACTATGACCCCGGAAAGCTCCTCCGGGAGGCCGGCATCGACATCGCCGCGCTGAAGGCGATAGACGGGCTTGACGTCATACCATCGTTCCATCCCAACATGACGCAATCGTCACGCAGATATCTGAACGACGAATACATCCCGTACGACCCGCGCACTGCGGAGGCGTACGGACACGACATGCCGAACATGTTCATCGAACGCCACTGCAATCTCGAGATATATCCCAGCATGACACGTGGACAGGGCAAGGATGCGTGGAAGGGCGAGTTCTGGTGGCCGTATGGATGCAACGTGCCGGGGAAGGTCGATTTCCAGAACTACGCGACGCCCCATCCCGACAACGCCTACGCGCTGTCCGCGATGGCGGCGATGGTCGCCGACTACGACGTACAGGACCTTCTGCACGGATTCTGGGGGATTCCGGAGTCCGGCGCGCACTCGGAGTTCCGCAGGTTCTACCATCAGCTGCGCTCGATACCGCGCGGCAGGTATTCCCTTGTCAAGGGATGGACGAACGATCCGGTGGCGATCCGCGCGAACGAAAAGGGGCATTACCTTGTCAACCGGCTATGGGCTCCGGTGTCGGTTTCCTACCGCGTCGGCGGCGAGGCGCGGCATGTCCAGCTCGCGGGCAACGAGCTGAGATACTTTGCCGGCGGCGGCGACGTGAGCGGCGTGAGATGCGAAGTGGACGCCGGATACCTCGCGGAGTTCAATGCGACGCTCGACAAGATGCGCACCATCCTCAACGCCAATCCGGGGCGCGCCGACCTTAAGTCGCTCATGGCGAAGATAGATGCGGCGCTTGCGGAAGGACGACTCTTCCAGGCGCGTGCGCTCACGACAACGCGCGTTGGGCGCGAGGCAAGAAACGCACGCACGATCGCGGCAACCCCGTGGTTCGACTGGAAGACGGGCGAACTCGTGTTCAGGGCCAGGAACTACGGACGCAAGCCGTTCAAGGGCGGCGTCAAGGCAAAGTTGCCAGCCCACGACTGGAAGCCGCTCAGGGAGTTCACCCCTCTTGAGATACCAGTGAACGGAGTTGGGGAATGCCGCATTCCATACGACTGCGGCAAGAACGGAGCCGGCGTGGCTGCTCGCGACCACCAGTTCCGCATTTCGCTCGTGGAGGGGACGAGCGAAGAGGACATGTCGTATCAGTTCAACGGGCTTTTTGCACAGCGTGACGGACTTGAGCCTTCGGGATGGAGCGGCTTCCTGCGCCAGCGCTGGTGCTACGGCAAGGACGAAAGGATGCTCGCCCGCCTCGGAACGAACGACAACGTGACAACGTTCCGCTATCTCTTCGACCCCGAGGGCCGCTACCTGAAGTTCCACGCCGAGGTGAAGGAGCAGGACTTCATTCCGCCGACCAGGTCCGACGCCATGTACACGCACGACTGCCTGCAGCTGTACTTCGACCAGCTGAACAATGCGAGGTTCGACACAGGGACGGGATACGACGAGGACGACGTCGTCTTCCAGGTCGGCCTAGTGGACGGAAAGAAGCCGACGGTGTTCCAGGAGTATCCGCTGCCGAAGATCATGGACATTCCGGTTTCCGTGGTCCGCCGCGCCGACGGCAAGACCGTGTACGACGTGACTTTCCCGAAGGAGGTCCTGACGTTTGCCGATCTCCGTCCAAGGCACGGCAACGTGATTGGCGCAGGGCTGCTCGTGAACGACCTTGTCAAGGACGCCGAGGGAGAGTTCGCCGCCGGCTATCAGAGCGGCCAGCAGTATCGCACGCCGAAGAACTGGAAGGACCTTTACATATCATACGACCGGCCGGGCTGCAATGTCCAGGCTCGCCTTGCGAACCGCGAGCCGGTCAAGGCGCCGGTTTCGGCAGGGTCTGTCGGCGACGAATATGTTCCCAGTGCGAACGGCGAGACGACCTTCGTTATCCAGCCGGAGTGGGGGAGCATCCTCACGCTGGAGGATGTCGCGGTGGACGGGGCGGAAGTCGTGGACAGGCCGGCATTGCCGGCGGTACTTGCATGGCCGAAGTCCGTCAAGCTCAAGCTCAAGGTGAAGGCAGGCGTGAAAGTCAAGGCGTCCGCACATGTGAGAATTACAGATGGAGAGTAAATTTCACATGAAAAGACTGATGACAATGGCGATGAGATTTTCATGAAATCATAACGAAAGGAACAAGAATGGCAATGACGAAACGAGCGAAAGTGAATCTTGAATTTCTGCTTGTGAAAGCGGAAGTTAAGGGCGTGCCCGAAAAGGCCCTGCTGAAGAGCCGCAACATCGGACAGGTCGATCTGATCTGGCCGAGAACGGGCGTTGCGAAGAAGTCGGGTGCGAGGGAGTTTGTCTTCAAGCATGGCGTGTGCGACTTCACTGGCGAGCCGTGGGCGAAGCGAGTCGTGTTCCGCGAGGAGATCGAGGATCATTGCGGCCTTGCCGTCTCGATCACCGAGCCTGTGAGCGTCCAGAAGGTACGGCGGTTTCTGCGCCTTACGGCCAAGTACGCTCTCAAGATGGGTGCGGACTTCATGGAAAAGGCGATGGTGGGCTATGCCGACATTGCTTCGTCGCCCATCGACGCTCTTGCCGCGATGATCGGTGAGAAGGACATTCCGAAGGTGATAGCGCAGGGCGTTCTCGACGTCGCCGATCTACCAGCCGATGGCGAGGAACGCACCATCACGGTGCCACTCATCCGTCCGCTCACCGGCAAATCCATCGGCTCGCTCACCATCTGTCTCAGGGCGTGAACCTCTGCTTGTTTTTCGAAGGTACTGGGCAGGGTGTCGAGGGGAAGATCACCAACGTTACGCGGCTCCACGACATTTGCGTGGACGATGCGCGGCAAAAGCTCCACCTTGAAGCTGGCCCAGGGACTCGTTTCGGGTCATATCTTCGCGGCAAGATAGCCGGTTCCGACTGGCGAGCCATCTTCCGCGACGCCCGGCGGTGGTTCGAGACGAACTACGAGACGTTGCCGAAGGATGGTGTTGCGACGAAAGTGCATCTCTTCGGCTTCTCGCGCGGCGCCCTGATCGCACGGCACTTCGCGGAATGGCTCGACAAGCTTGGCGTTGCGGTTGCCTATTTGGGGTTGTGGGATACCGTCGATTCGACAATCGGGCTTGACGTTTCCGAGTCATGCCCGTCCAATGTGGCGAGCGCGCGCCATGCCGTGGCGCGTGACGAGACGCGGAAGTTCTTCCAGTATGTTCCGCTCAAGGGCGGCAAAGGGCAGGTCGTCGAAATGCTGTTCCCCGGCAGCCACAGCGACGTCGGCGGACTCTACGACGACAATCATCTCGTCGCCGACCTTGCGCTTGCATGGATTGCGGCGGGGGCGAAACGGGAGGGGCTGCGCCTCAGGCGCGCCGTCCGCCTCTCGCAAAAGCTCGACACCTCAGCCGTCGTCCTCCACGACCCCCACGGTGAATCCTCAAATCTCTGGGGCGCATTCGACCGTGTCCGCCGCAATCTCACTGGAATCCGTCTCCACTTCAAATGCAAGGGATTGTGAAGACAACCGTGTGCGATCTTCCCGACGGCGGATTTGTCGCGACGCACGTTCCTCTGCATCGAGATCGCCCATGTGCATCGGCAATGCCGGTTGCCCTGCCGCGTCTTGCAGCACTCTTGCGCAAAAGGCACGGATTTGGTATAGTAAACGCGTTGAATCTTTTAGACGCACAAGGCGCGCTAGAAATCGGAAATAGGAAGGCAAGCATGATAAGCAAAATATTGTCGGACGCACGTACTGTGCGTTCCAGTCGTTTCATTGCCGAGATTGCGATGTTCGCCGCGCTCGTTGCCGCGGCGCTGTCGCCGGTCTCGGCCTTCGGCGGCAATACATGCATCTGGAGCGGAGCCGTCGGTGACGGGAGGCTCGACACTGCCGGCAACTGGGATGTCGCGCCTGTGTCGGGCAATGGCGACACGCTCGTGATCGACATCGGCGGAACGGCTGCCACGATCGTGAACGGGACGCCCGATTTCTCCGTCTCTTGCCTCAAGCTGCTTGGCCAGAACGACGTTCCTCTTACGCTTGACGGCGAGCGCATCGTGATCGCGCCGCCGGCCAATTCATCGGATCGGACGCAGGGCTGGACGAATCATTGTTCCGTCACAGTGAATACGCCGATCAGGATAGACGGCAAATGCCTCTTCGGCCTGGGAGGTCTTACAACGGTCTTCAACGGCGACATCTCATTGACCGGGGCTATCTCTTGGCGCGTCCGCGGGCGGCCGCTCGGTTTCGTGGAAGGGCTTGATCTAGCCCAGGGCACGGCAACCATCGAGTTCAATGGTGCCATCTACGGCCCCCAGGCAGAAGTCCATATGGCGACGGGGCTCAACGGCACCGGCACACGGCCGAAGTTCTACGGCAAGGTGACGGTCGATTCCTGGTACAATGCGGAGGACACGTGCCCATGCCAATCCACGTTCCTGCATTCAGGCAACGAGATATCGAAGATTGTGTTCACCGCCAACCAGATCTGGTGCGGCGTGGACAACGTCTTCACGGAAGACACGGTAATTCAGCTTGGCCGCACCACAAGTTACTATTTCTGGGACAACGCTGCCGTGGTCTTTCTGAGCGGGGCCCAGCAGGTGGCGAACAGGCTGGGCGACGGCGTTGATTGTTCCACATCCAATCCCAACTCGATGCGCATCTGCGCACGCACGGTCCTGAACAACATCTCCTCTGCGAGCGCTGACGCCACGCTCACGCTCAAGGGCACTGCGGACGCCGTCACGTATCTCAAGCTGGAGGACGCCGTTTCTGTGGTCTGGGATCCGGCAGGCGACTTCACTCAGGATTTCCGGAATCGCGAACACACCACCAGGGGCAGCCTCGTCGTGAAGGGGGGGACGATGCGTGTTTCAGGGAATAACGCTTTTCTCAATGTGCCGGCGGTGGATGTGATTTCGGGGGCGTTCGACGTGTCGTCCACGAACTCGTCTCATGCCGCGCTCCCTTCGCTTGAATGGCTCAAGATCGGAGCGGCCGGCAAGTTCATCGTGACGAACGACGCGGTCGTCGCCCTCTCTGCGGGCAGCACAATCGCCCGCGTCGCCTCCGGCGGCAAGTTCGTGCTGGAAGGGAGCGTCGCGCTTGATCTCGCCGCGCTTCTCCTTGACGGCGTCCCCGTCGCTGCCGACACCTACACCGCGGCTAACTGCGGCTGGATAGAAGGCGGCGGCAGCGTGGTTGTGCGTTCTGCGAGCCCGACCGGATACTCGTTCTGGAACTCTGCCACGTCCGGTTCCTGGAATGATGCCGGCAAGTGGAACGGCGGCGTGCCCGGCGCCTCGACCAAGGCGTATGTGTTGGCTGACGGCGCGGAGTATACGATTGCGGTGGACTCTTCGGCAGGTCTGCCCGCAGGCCTGGAGGTCGCCCCTGAGTTCGGCCGGGCCACGATTGACGTCTCCGCACCTCTCACGGATCCGGGGATGACGATGAAGATTTCGACGAACGGCGTGTTCAAGATCTCGGCCGGCGGCAGTTTCACCTCTACGGGCAAGTCGTCGACCATAACTGTAGAGGACGGCGGACAATGGCTGGTGGACGGCGGGAACGTGGTGATTACGAACTTCAGTGGATCCTTTTTCGTCTCAGGTACGGGGACCGACACGGGCCGCATCACGGTCGCGTCGGGCCTGTTCCGCCATTGCACGAAAACGGCGAACAGTAGACTGTCTCTTCGCACGGGAGGCCTTTTCGAGGCGACGAGCGGCAGAGTGGAGTTCCCCTACGATTCGGTGAATCCCTTGAATGTCAAGGGCGGACGCCTGGCGGTCGCCGGAAATGCGGAGTTCACCTTGCAGGGCATTGCGGTGCCTGTCCCGGATTTCGGGACCGGCGAGACGGTGTTCTCCGGATCGTCGAGATTTCTGATCGAGGAAACAGGGGCGAGTCTGACCGTAAAGCCTGGCGCCGCGAACGAGACGGCGCATGTGATTTTTCGCGAAAATGCCTGGTTTCAGAACTACATGTTCGCCTTGCGCATAGGCGGGACGCAAGGGGGAATAGGGCGTGTCGATTTCGCCGGCCCCCAGTGGCAGGGACGCCACGAATGGAAGAACTGGGACATCGCGGTATGGTTCACCGTCGGATGCAATGCCGGCTACGGAGAGATGAACGTTTCAGATGGTCTCCTCCCTGTAGGCGCATGTGGACTTTCAATAGCCGGCCTTTCGAGTAGCGACAACGTGCCGTCCGGGGTGGTGAAGGGGCGCGTCAACGTCTCTGGGGGATGCATGCGCGTGCTGGGAGTGGAGGTCGGAGAGTGGCTCCAAGGCCCACATGCGCTTGTGGTGGGAGACGGAATGTACTGCCGCAGCGTGCTGGACGGACATCCTTTTGAGGGCGAACTGCATGTGTCGGGCGGTTCGCTGACGAATGTCCAGTGCAATCTCATAGTCGGCGGTGGATACGGAAAGGGCTACTTCGAGATGACGGGCGGCGAGACGGTGATGGCATCGGCCGCCAACGAGCTGATGGTGGGATTCGCTGGCGGATTGGGCACATGCGCGATCAAGGGTGGATCCATCACGGGCGGGGGCAACGTTTATGTGGGCGGGTCGTTCACGAACGTGATCGGCCAGGGTGAGCGGTTCGTGAACTTCGGATGTCCCGTGGACAGGCACGACGCGGAGGGGTCCCTTGTCGTCTCCGGCGGCATCATGCAGTTCGGCGGCACGTGCTACGTGGGGGCGAACGGCGCGGGAACGGTCGAGATGTCAGGCACTGGAGGCACGCTTTCGCTTGGCGGTCTCGTAACCTCGAACACCGCCGCCATCGCCACATCCTCGGCGCTCAAGTTCACGCTCGGCGCGGACGGCGTGAGCCCGATAGCTGTCTCCGGCGGCACGAAGCTTACTGACGGCACGAAGATCGGAGTAGATTTCACGGAATACACCAACTCCCGCTCCGCCGTCAAGCTGATAGGATGCTCCGACATCACGGCCGACCTTGACTCGCTCAACGTTGCCTTCACAGGGGTCCGTCCGGGGCTCGCAAAGCTGCGGCTTCGTTCAGATGGCCTCTATGCCTGCCTTCTGCGCGGCACGCTCATCATGGTAAAGTGACCAGAACGCCAAGGGAACCTTGTAAAATGTAGATGGTGGATTGCACCATCCATGCGACGCCAGCGGTGGGTTTCAGCACGAAGGAAAATCGGAAAAGGAGACAATATGGTAAAGTCGCAAATGCGAAAGGCTATTGCGACGTGGCGATGGGCGGCGCTGGTCGTTTCCATCGCGGCGGCGGGGCTTTGCCAGGAAGTTCAGATTCCGTTTGACGGTGAACAATCCAGATATGTGACGTTTTACAAAGCGCCAGCAGAAAGCGGATTGACTCGCTTTTCCAAGGAAGACGGCAGGGTTCTCCTGGAATGGCTTGGGAAGACCGAAAAGTCAAAAGCCGTCTTCAACGCTCCGCTGTTCGAGGGAATCCTGGCGGATTTGCGGAAAGGCAATCTCGCACCGGTGGAATTCGTCGTTGGCATCCGCTATGACGGGGCAGACCTGCCAAGGCTCGAGACATATCTGTATTCCAGTCGGCTGACGCAGCTCAAGCCGTTTTACTTCCGCCTGAAACAGGGATATGCGGAATATTCGACCGGGTATGACGATCTGGCAAACCTCGAGCAATACCAGATCAGGGGCGGGGCAAGAAAATTCACGGTGGAAAAGATCGCCTTCAAGGTGTCGCCGAAGAAGGAGACTTTCAGGAAACTACAGTTGAAGGCAATGAGAAAGACTTTTGAAGTCCTGCCCGATGGAGGCGTCCTGGAAGATTTCGTCCGCAGCCCGGCGACGGCGGGTTCGGATTCGGACGTGAAGCTGAGCGTCCAGATTGCAGATGGCGTATTGAAAATCCATTCCGAGACGGCCATGCCGGAAAAGCCGAAAGCCGACGCCAGGAAACGTGACGATGCGGTTTTCTGGGACGACGCGCTCGAGCTGTTTCTTTCGCCGCAGTTGGACAACCGCTCGTACGCGCAGATTTCCATCAATGCCGCGAACGTGGTTTACGACGCAGAGTACGGCTATGACCCAGTGGCGGCTGGATGGGGACATCGCAAGGAAGTTGACTATGATTTTCGCAGTTCAACAAGGCACGAAGATGGAATCCTGAAAATCGACGCCGAACTGCCGCTGGCGATGTTGAAATTCAATCCGAACAAGAGTCCGCTGCTCGCGTTCCAGGCGGGATTCAATCGCAATTCCCCGAAGGTCTATTATTCGTGGAAGCCGACAATTGGGAATCTAAAGACGAAAACGTATGGGATGCTCTATTTCAATGCCGAACCGTTCGGCCCTGGCGAGTTGAAGTTCACGGACGGCACAATGGCCGAATCAAGCCGTCGAATGTCGATTGATGCTGAGGGAGCAAATTTCACGGAACCGGCCTACGATGTGGAAATGATCGTCACCGCGCCGGACTTCTCGGTGGCGCGCCAGACGCTGAAGCAAGTTCCGCTGAATGGAAAGGTTCGCCTTGAATTTCCCGGCGTAAAGGACTTCAATGGCGACTACAGCGTTATCCTTGCCGTGAAAAACCGACGCAAGGCGATTCGTCCTTTTGTGGCGAATTTCACGAACGTCAAGGCGGTCAGCTATCCGTATGGCCAGAAGAAGATATTCCCCTATCCGAAACAGCTGAAGTGGCTGACAGGCTATTTCCATGCGGGAGAGCATTCCACCCTTGATTTGCCTTCCGGGGCCACTGCACGGACACGGCGGACGGCCGAACTGTTGCAGGAAAAGCTGAAGGGCCGCGGGCTGGATTACCGTCTAACCGAAAACACCGGCGCTGGAATCGTGCTGAGGATTCAGCCGGAGGGCTTGAAGCCGGAAGGCTACCGGCTTGAGGTTTCGCCGGAAAGAATCACGCTGACAGGAGCGGACGAACGCGGCCTTTATTACGCCACGGTCACTTTGCACCAGATCATGAACATGGAGATGAATCCCCGGAACTCCGTCCCGGTGCCCTGCGTGGAAATAGTTGACGCCCCTGATTTGAAATATCGCATGGCGCCGTTCTGGTTCCCCGACCAGGTCGGAATGCCGATCAAGGAACGGGCCTCAATGGATTTCTTCCTCGACCACATTGACCGTTTCGTGGCGGGAGGCAAGCTGAACATCCTGAAAGTGCGCGGAATCGAAACCCTGATCCGGTATGACGAGGAAAACATTCCCGCCATCAGCTACAACTCAAACGCCCGTTTTCTCACTTGGGCGGATCTGGAACGGCTGGCGAAATTCTGCGACGACCGATTCATCGACCTGATGATCTCATTGCCAGCCGGCGGCCATGACTACTGGATAAGCCTATACGGATTCAGGGAAAAAGGGTGGGACACCGGCGATGTTTCCAATCCGGAATACGAGAAGATTTATTTTGACATCGCCGACAAGATGATCCGGCATACCGGGTGTCGTTATTTTTCGCCGGAATCCGATGAATGGTGGCATAAGCGTTCCAGCCGCGAAGAGGCGGACGACACGGTGCGTGGTCGCCCAAGGTCGCAGGTGTTCCTGGATTTCCACCTGAAACTCCATTCCTTCCTGAAAGAGCGCGGCGTGCGGATGGCCATGTGCGAAGACATGATCAACCCCGCCCACAACGGGCCGAGATACGACACGTGGAAGATCGTTGACTCCCTGCCTCGGGACATCATCATCCTTGTCTGGGCGGACATCGGCGATGCCGTGGGGTATTTCGGGGAGAAGGGATTCGAGTGCTGGGGGTTCACCACCGGCTGGATTACCTTCAAACGACCTTCGCGGAAACATGTGACTGGGTACGGAGCCTCCCTATATGGTTTCGGATCGGAATACAAGTTCCGCATAGCTCTATCATTTTCCTTCCATTCCAGCCTGCTCATGGGCGCGAACTACGCATGGAACTTCAACAACGGGTCGCTGGACTGGAATTATGCCGACTGGATGAATTCCGGGGAATTGGCTGCGGCGGAAGCGGTTTTCGCTGTGAACGACAATCCTTACGGTGATGAAAAATGCGTGGCGCTGGACATCGGCAAGTGCTTCAATGCGTCCGCGTCCGCATTCGCCGACGGCTCGCAGACGGTCTGCAACATCCCGATGCGGCTTGACGGCAACTCCGGGAGAAACTGCGTTGAAACGCGAAAAGGCGCTCCGCAGACGATTCCGATTCATCAGAAATGCTCGTCGCTGATTTTCCTGCACACCTCCATTCCGGGCGAATCCTACAAATCGTACAACGGCAATGAAAACCGCAGTTGGCAACGTGGATATCCGGCTGTGGAGTACACGGTGGTTTACGATGACGGCACGCAAAGCGTCCATCCGGCTCGTATCAATCAGGAGATATACTTTGAAGACTGGCAGCCGCAGGCGGGTGGAACGGTGTTTTGCCGAGGCATGAAAATCGGGTATGACGCCGATCGCCTGCCGCACTTTGCCTACCAGTGGGAGCTTGTCAATCCGCATCCGGAAAAGGAGATTGCGGAAATCCGGATTGCAATCCCGAACAACAAATGGGATTTCACGCACAGGTTGCTGGCGCTGACCCTTCGGGAGGTCGGGAAGAACTACGGACTCATGATTGGCAAAAGGTTGCGTCAGAAAACAACTGCGCACCACTTGAAAACGCGAAGGGCCATGCCCGGTGAGAAGACGGTAGGCGGCATTGCCCGCTCGTTTCGCGGCGTATGGATCGCGACGGTTTACGACACGCGATTCTCGGAAGACCTCTCGAAGAAGACGATAGACGAAATCAAATGCTACTGGCGCTCGATTCTTGACGCGGCGGAGCGCGTCAACGTCAACGCCGTGTTCTTCCAGGTGCGTCCGTGCGCGGACGGCTGGTACAGAGGTTCGCTCGAGCCTTGGAGCATGGATCTTCGCGGCGAGCAGGGCAAGGAGCCCGAGGATGGGTTCGACCCGCTACAGTTCATGATCGACGAGTGCCATTCGCGTGGAATGCAGTTGCACGCCTGGTTCAATCCGTTCCGCGTTACCTACAACGAAGGCGACGAAAAGCGTCTGGCGGCGGACCACAACTACTTCAAGCATCCCGATTGGTTCGTCAAATACGGCAAGAGCGTCTATTACGACCCCGGCATTCCGGAATGCCGCGAGTGGACGCTCCGCGTCGTAATGGACGTTGCGTCGCGCTATGAAATTGACGGAATACACATCGACGACTATTTCTACCCCTATCCCGTCCTGAAGGAAGGCAAGAACGTCCCGTTCCCCGACGAGAAGTCATTTGCAAAGTACGGCAGGGGATTTGCCAGTTTGGACGACTGGCGCGCCAGCAACGTCGATTCGCTGATTTCCGCGATTGCGCATCGCCTTCGCGAGCTAAAGCCGGACATTCCCTTCGGTGTTTCACCATTTCACAGCCATGCATACTGCGTCAAGCATCTATATGCGGATACGCTCAAGTGGGCAAGAAGCGGCTGGATAGACTACGTCATACCGCAGCTTTACTATGGCGACGGCACTTACGATGCATCGTTCTGGTGGGACGCCCATGTTGACGGATGTCCGTTCTTCGCGGGACGTCAGGTCGCCGCCTTGAACAAGACGGTCGAGAAGGGGCCGCGAATGGGAACGCCAGAACTCGAGAACATGCTCCAGATGCATTCCCAGATGACCAACCTCAACGGAGTCTGCTGGTGGTCGGGGCATGTTCTCGGACGCAATCCCTCGAACGTCGTTGGCCGCATTGCTCCGCATTACGCGAAAAAGGCGCTCGTTCCTCTGTATCGAGATCGGCCCAGTGCATCGGCAATGCCAGTCGCTGACGTCAGTGCCAGCGCCTGCGACAGTCGCGTGACCATCACGTGGCGGCATCCTGTGCCAGGCAAGGGACAGCCAAAGACCGTGTTCACGGCCATCTTCCGCGGCGACGAGTCGCATCCAGAGATCGTCACGGACAAGACGACGGCGACGCTCGACGGGCACGCGGGAGAGACATTCAGGCTTGTAGCGCTTGATCGGCTTCAAAATGCCTCCAAGTCAACATGCGTCCAATGGATTACACTGGTGGCGAAATGACCATTCCATTTGCGGCGAAATGATGGTACAATATGTCGCCGGAGGAGAGAATAGATGAAGGTCAGCAGCATTTGCCAGGCGATTGACGAGCAGACGGCCGAGCGGAAACGGCGGCTGGGCATGCCGCGCGATGTCTTGCCGCAGCTGCCGTCTGTCCGCAACTTTGCGACGGTCGTGACAGGGGTAAGACGGTCGGGAAAGTCCACCCTGCTTGATCAATGGACGTCAAAGAACGGAAGGAATGTTGTTTCCGTCCATTTCGACGACTTGCGCATGGCGTCATTCGCGCCCGGCGATTTTATGCTGTTGTACGAGATTGCCAAGGAGCGCAAGGCGGACACTTTGGTCTTGGACGAAGTACAGGACATTCTGGGATGGGAGAAGTTTGTCGTCGGTTGCC
>Ga0310696_10003526_pt1 | contig 19488 bp, 15 predicted proteins | sample AusTroGonzalo_MG_4_FD_203885 | JGI IMG/M metagenome (GOLD analysis project Ga0310696, IMG submission 203885) | Bovine rumen microbial communities from tropical cattle in Woodstock, Queensland, Australia - Gonzalo_02 (v2) (version 2) | ecosystem: Host-associated > Mammals > Digestive system >... | reverse complement strand
GTAGGGTTATCAAGGATGGGTTCGATGCTCTTGGCGACTTCCTGGGAAGCCGGGGTGTCCAGACGGCCAACGAAACGGGCGGTGGTCACATTGTTTTCGTTTTCAATAAATACTTCCATATAGCTAGATTTTTTTGATCATTGTTAAAATATTCTTTCCGTTTTCATACCGATAGGACACTGTGTCCATGATATTCCTTACCAAGTAGATTCCCAAACCGCCGATGCTGCGCTCATCCACCCCCAGGGTAATGTCTGCGTCGGGTGCGGCCGTCGGGTCGAAGGGTTTACCACTATCGCTGAGGATAAATTCCAGACAGTCTTCCCGGATGAAGGCCTCGATATCGACCAGTCCGTCAATCCCGTTTGGATAGGCGTACAGGATGACGTTGGTCACCGCCTCCTCCAGAGCCAGGTTCAAGCTCATGGCCAAAGCCTGATCCAGATTTTTCTCCTCGGCAATAGTCTCAACAAACTCCGCCAACTGCGGAATCTGCTGGATGTCGTTGTGTAAAATCAAGTGACGTGCCATATTATTGTTTTGTGTGTTATCATTCAGATAGTGGATGAAGAGCATGGTGATGTCGTCGCTCTGGGGGGCGTCTTCCACAAAGTCTGCGATGGCGGCTTTCATGGCATCCAGATGCTCCATAGCCGTGCGCCTTTCGTGCAAGACCGCCTCCATACGCTCCAGGCCAAACAGTTCATGTCTGGGATTTTCCGCCTCGGAGATACCGTCTGTATAAAGGTACAGGGCATCATCCAGGAGAAGGTTAATCTGCTGCTCCTGGAAAACCATGGAGCCTTCTACTCCCAAAGGGAGGTTGGGAACTACATCCAGCAACTGGACGTGGTCCGTAAACAGAAGAGGCGCATTGTGACCGGCGTTACAATAGCGCAGCCGGCCAGTATGCATCTCCAGAACGCCGCAGAAGAAGGTAACGAACATGCCCGTCTCGTCATTGGTATCCATGGAGCGGTTGATGCCCTCTACAATCTTGGCGGGGCTGTCTTCCTGGGCCGATATATTCCGGAACAGGCTGCGCGTAACTGCCATGAGCAGGGAGGCGGGAACGCCCTTGCCGGAAACGTCACCTATGCAGAAGAACAGCTTTTCGTCCCGGATATAGAAATCGTACAGGTCACCGCCCACCATCTTGGCCGGGACGATGGTAGCGGCTATGTCTATGTCATTGCGTTCCGGGAAAGGCGGGAACACCTTGGGAACCATGGACATCTGGATTTCACGGCCGATTTCCAATTCCCGTTCCAAATGGATCTCCACATCCTTGGTCTTCTGATATTCAATCCAGCTCCGGGCTACCGAAAGCAGGATGAAGATAAGCATGAGAACGCCCAGGATCTGGAGGAGCATACACAAGAAGCCCATCCTGCGGACTTCCTTGAACACCTCTCTCTCAGGGATCAACACAGCCATGGACCAGCCGGTTCGGGGAACAGGGGCATAATACACGGAACTGGAACCCTCCTCGGCAGTTTGGACGGTCACCATTCCACTCTTCCCGGACAGCATTCCGTCAATGAGCTCGGAAAAACCTTTCTCGCTCTTCAGCCTCTCGGCCATCTCCTGCAGGGTTATCTGCATGGCCAGGCTGTCGCTGGGGCTCATCATCAACACACCCTTGCGGCTCACCAGGACGCTGTATGCATCGGGATAAATATCTACTCTTCCCACGTGCTTGGAAAGCCATTCCAGGGAAATATCGACCGTAATTACAGCCCCCGTCTTTCCCAGGGGATCCAAAACAGGCCTGGAGTAGGTTGTCATTTTGATATTTCCCCCATTCGTGTCCAGGTAAGGCTCCGACCAGTATCCCATTCCCATTTCCAAAGGCTCGATGAACCACTCATGGGCCGGATAATTGTACTCCGCCGTAGCCAGGGAAGTAAACACTATTTCCCCGTCCTTAACGTATGTATAAGGGGCATAAAAAGGAAGCTTCTTGTTATAACCCGGCACCAGGGCCACCGTAGATCCCACCACCGCCGTGTACTCCTCCACTATGCGGCGGGTCACATTGATGAGGCTGTCTGGATTGTCCAGACACCACTGGGCGATCCACATATTGTCCCGGATGGCCTGCTCGGCCTGTTCCACCACATCCATAATCTCATAGCGGGTGGTACTCAGTACACTCTCAGCCTTGATCATAGCCTCCCGACGGGTACTCCGGGCCAGAAAGCGCTGTTGCATAAAAGAAGTCGCCTCCAGGATGATAGCAGCCATCAAGACCAAGGTCAGGCGGCCCCAGGTCTCCATGCTCTTTCCTTCCTTGAAGAACTCAATGATCTTTTTCATGTCGTCAGTCGTCCGTTTCACCCATCATGATAAGCAAATGGTCCTTGACCTCCAACTTCATACTGCCGTGCGGCACCAGGAAACGCTCTCCGCGTTTGACCATAATCACACGGATACCATGCGGAAGATGCAGGTCCCGCAGGGTCTGTCCTGCGGACAGTTCGTCCTCTCCTACGATGTGGTCTCTCATCATGCCCATTTCCTCGGGCAGGTCCAGGCCGAAAGTCTCCACCTCCGGATCCTCGTCTATGCTCAGATTGAGCCACCGGGCCACTATGGGCAGGGACATGCCCTGGAACAGCAGCGACAGCAGCGTAATCACCAACACTATATTGAATATCTCCGTGGAACCGCCCACCTCATGCACCACCGTATAGAGGGCAAAGAGAATGGGACCGGCACCCTTGAGGCCCACCCAGGAAACAAAGAGCTTGGCCCGGGCCGGAAGTTTGCGGTAAGGCAGCAGCGTAAGGAAAACGGCCGCCGGACGCGCCACGAAAATAAGGAAGATGCCGATGAGAAGAGCCGGCAGAAGCACGGGAGGGATGTGCGAAGGACGGGCCATGACACCCAGCAGGAGCACCATGATGAGCTGCGAGAGCCAGGACATGCCGTCGAAGAACTTCAAGACTTCCCGCTTCTGGGGCAGAGTAGGCGAATTGCCGATGACGATAGCCGCCACATACAGGGACAACAGGCCGTTGCCTCCCACCAGGGAGCCGAAGCCGTTGGCGAAGAAGGCCATGCTCAGCACCAGGATGCTGATGAGCGGGCTGGAATTCAGGTTGAGCTTCGGGAAAAGCCACTTGGCGAATCGGCCCACCAGGTAACCCACCAGGAAGCCCATGGCCAACTGATAAACCAGGATCAGGACCACCGCCAGGCCTGTAGCCCATTGGGGCAAGTGAAAGAAAGTAAGGTCAACGCCGTTGACAATCTTTACCAGAATGATGGTACTGGCATAAGCCATCGGGTCGTTACTACCGGATTCCAGCTCCAGCATGGGGCCCAGATGCTCCCGCAATTGCAGGCGCTTGCTGCGCAGGATGGAGAACACGGCCGTGGAATCCGTGGAAGACAATACGGCCGCCACCAGCATGGCGCTTACTACGGTAGAAGCCACTCCGCCGATGGATTTTCCCACCACAAAGTAAATGAATGAGCCCGTGATGCCTATAGTAAGGAGCACGCCCACGGTCGATAGAAGCGCTCCCTGCCGCAGCACCGGGCGGGTTTCATGCATTTCCGTTTCCAGACCGCCCTGCAGCAAAATCACCGTCATGCCCATATGGCAGACAAATTCCGCCAGGTGGAGGTTGGCAAACTTAAGACCCAGACCGTCCTGCCCGGCCAGCATTCCTATGAGAAGGAACACCAGCATGGAAGGCACGCCGAACTTGGTGCCGATCTTATTGGAAAGGACGGCGATGAAAACCAGTACGGAGAGCAGCAACAGCAGGTTGCCGGCAGTGAGGTCTATCGAAAACATTTACTCGAGAATGGATTTAAGGCCGACTCTAAGTTCCGGCATCGGGCGTTTGGTATCACGTTCAACGATAAGGGTCTTGATGCCCGCGAAAGGCAGGATAAGGTCTTCGGCCTCCTTCAGGGAAAGCTGAGGGCCGAAGTATTCCGGCACAAAGGCATCCCAGAATTGCATGGCCACCGGCTTGGACATATGGAAGGCTTCCTGGATGAAAGCTTCGTCCGAAAGGTAGGCGCAAAGATAAACCATACCCACATCAAAGAGATGGTTACCGTAGCAGAAGTCTCCCAAGTCAATGAAATAGCGCTTGTCTCCCGCAAAGATGGCGTTTCCATACTGAAGGTCTCCGTGAATGGCAGTATCCTCGTCCGGGACGCCGGTAATGAAGCGGGCTATTTTCTCTTTCTCTTCCCCCGTAAAGAAGGGGTTATCCGCGAGGAGACGGAAGTAGCGGTCCTTCACGTTCTCAAACTCGGAGGGATTCACGTGAGTGGCGTGGAGATTCCGGCACATGGCGGCGAACTCAGCCGCATACTTCTTGACATTCTCCGGATGGTCACCCGTGGCACGGGCATAAGATACCTTGCCCGGAATGCGATGGAAACGGATGCCGTATCGGCCATCGTCCGTCACCACGTATTCTCCGGGTTCCGGAGTAGGAATGCCCAATTCATAAACTTTGCGGGCCAGCATCATCTCGTCCAGCGGCTGCTGGATCTTGCCCGGGAAATAGAGCTTGAGCATAAGGCTGGGGTCGGAGATGCAGTCGAAACTCTCTCCGTTGGCACCGCCGCCGAACTGCACGTAGTCCTCGAGGGATATCTTAATGGGCTTAATCATTTCTTAACGTTCATAAAAGGAAGATCCTTGGCCTGCTCCAGCAGATACTCGGCCATCATTTCGTTGCTTTCGGATTCTCCGTTGAGGAGGTTGAACATCTGGGTAAGGCCTCCGGTACCGCCGCCCTTCTTGAGGATATACACTATACAGAGGTTCTGGGGCGCCAAGGAAGAGGAGATGATATCCAGGTCCGTGAGGCTCAGCTGGAAGGAAGCCAGCTGGAATGCGGCGTCGGAATTCTCCTTGATGAGGCGCTCCAAATCTCCCAGGGTACGGAAGCCCAACCACTGGAAAACTTCCAGGTAAGGCATCAGGGAAACTTCCTGGATCTCAGCCTGGTTGATGGAGGCGATGTTGCGGACAAGTCTTCCAAAAGGATTGATATTCAAATAGCTGCGATAAGTCTCGGTATCCAGCGGAGCATCGTCCAGGTTGCCGGAAGCCACCAGGGCCTGAACCCGGCGGCGATAATCGGACAGTTCCACCCGGATGCGGCTGAACTCTTCATCCACCAGTTCCAGCAGTCCGGCCATGCGGCTGAGGCTGCGACGGTAATAGACGGGAATTTCCACTCCGCTCTTATAACCGGTATCGTGGTTCATATTGGCCCAGGCATGCTGGAGGATGGTCCTCATCTGGACTTCGAAACGGTAAGGGAAGCCCTCCTTGGAACAGATATAATGCAGGGAAAGATAACCGAAACTGTCTATTTCCAGCAGTTTGCGCTTGTCAACGGAATTGTCCCAGTCAATCTCGAACAGGCGGTCCACGGCCGATGCCACCTTGTCCACGTCTTCGCTGTAATAGGTAATGACACGCAGGCCGATGATATCCGTGATATCCGCCAGAGTTTTGTACTTGGCACCCTTGAGTTCCAGCTTGCCGGCGAGGGAATCCTCGGACTTGACACGATACTCGATGCTGGCCACGATCAGCCCCACTTTATCCAGGGTCTCCTTGATGGCCACATAAATCTGCATGGCCTGTTTCCGGAACTCCGGAAGGTTGTCCAGATATTCCTGAAGGATCTGCTCGGAGTGGGCATCCAGCAATCTGTTACTGTGGTTACTCATAGTGTAGGTATATACCTACAAATATAAGAATTTTTTAACAATTTATTTATCTTTGCAGCAAGATGAAAAAGAAGTTAGTAGTTTCAGCCGCCTTTCTCCTGCTGTTCACCCTGGCCCAGGGGCAGGTTAAGAGCCTGCAGGATTCCCTGGAAGCCTCCCGCATCACCGCCGTGAGGGAGAAGATGCGCAATACCACCCAAACCGGTCTCATGAGGCTGGACGCCAAGGAGTTGAAGAGTGGAGTTTCGGTATTTGGAAGCCCCGATGTCATCAAGAAACTGCAACTGCTCCCGGGCGTTGCCGCGGGTAACGAACTCATGAGCGGACTCTATGTGCACGGAGGAGACGGCAATGACAATCTCTTCCTGCTGGACGGCATTCCCCTGTACAACATCAGCCATTTCGGCGGCCTGTTCTCCAGCTTCAACACGGACGTCATAGACAACCTGGACTTCTACAAGAGCGGTTTCCCGGCGCGTTACGGCAGCCGCCTGTCCTCGGTGGTGGACGTGGAGACCCGCGAGGGAGACATGCAGCGCTACCATGGTTCGTTCTCCCTGGGCCTCATCGACGGCCGGCTGCAGCTGGAAGGCCCCATCGTGAAAGGAAAGACCTCTTTCAACCTGGGATTGCGCCGCTCCTGGATGGACCTCGTAACCACCCCTGCCATCTGGTACGCCAACCGGAGGAACGGGGCCGATGAGACCGTAAACGGAGGTTATGCCATGAGCGATTTCAACGCCCGCCTCACCCACCGTTTCGCCCCCGGGAACACCCTCAACCTGTGCTTTTACACCGGCTTGGACAACCTGCACGCCGGCCTGACGGAACAGGTTCACGAGAGCGGTCACAGCGGTGAAAACCTCATGAAGTTTGGTGTTAAATGGGGAAGCTTAACCGCTTCTGCATCCCATCAATACGAATTCTCGAAAAAACTCAAAGCCAAGAACGTCCTCTATTACTCGCAGAGTACCTCCAACACCGGCTACGAGTTCAGTTTCTGGACCTGGGCCGAGGGCGACAGCGTCACCTCCATGGACGACACCAACAAGGGATACGTGAAAGAGGTGGGCCTCAAGAGCGACTGGGACTGGTACCCCGATCCCTTCCACCATGTGCGCTACGGTCTTTCGCTCCAGGAGCACTGGTACCACTCCGGCCGGAGTTTCATCTCCTCCTCGCCCGGCTCCGACGGCCAGCCCAGCATCCTGGAAGACAGCGACGCCCTGGGCTACCGCTCCTTCGAACCGGCCATCTATGCCGAGGACGAGATTTTCCTGCGCTACAACCTCACCCTGAACCTGGGGGTCCGCTATGCCCTTTTCAAAACCGGCAAGAAGGTCTATCATTCCCCCGAACCCCGCGTAGCCCTCAAATGGATGCTTTCCAACACCCTGTCGGCCAAACTCTCCTACACCCGCATGAGCCAGTTCGCACACCTGGTGGCGGCCCTGTACATGGACCTTCCTTCCAACAGTTGGATGCCCTCGACCGACAGCGCCCGCCCCATGCTGAGTGACCAGGTTGCAGGAGGACTTTATTTCACGCCGCACAAACACGTAAAAATCAACTTGGAAGGCTGGTATAAAACCATGAATCACCTGCTGGTGTATAACGGCAGCAACACCTTCACTCCCCCGCTCACCGAGTGGGAAAAATCCTTTGCCGAAGGCGAGGGAAAATCCTACGGCCTGGAATGGGAGAGCACCTACGACAACGGGAAAGTGGCCCTTAGCGCCTACTACACCCTTTCCTGGTCCCTGCGCCGCTTCGATGCCCTGTACGGAGACTGGTTCCCGGACCGCAACGACAACCGGCACAAGATCAACCTGGTGGCCTCCTGGCACTTTGCCAAGAACTGGAACGTCTTTGCCAACTGGAACTACCATAGCGGCAACCGCATCACCTTCCCGAGCCATTTCATTGAAAAAGACGGGAGCAGGACTTATATCTACGACGCCCCCTACAACACCCAGCTGCCCGCCTATCACCGGCTGGACGTGGGACTGGACTGGGCCAAGACCTTCGGCAACGGCCATAGCCTGAGCATCAACCTGAGCGTGTACAACGCCTACAACCACCTCAACGCCTCCCTGGCTTTCCTGGAATCCCACGAAGACGGAACCTTCAGCGGTATGGCCTATGGCCTTATTCCCATCATTCCCACCCTTTCTGCCACTTACAAGTTCTAGATGAAAAGGATACTAACCCTATCGGCCCTGGGCCTTCTGCTGTCGGCCTGCGAGATTCCCTTTGAGATTGAACAGAAGGGAGAGCCGCAGATCTATGTCCAGTGCATCGCAGGAAACGGCAGCATTTACGTGACGCCCCAGTACGCCGCACCCATCGGCCAGCCCATGCGGGACAACATTTCCTTCGACGTGGACCTGCAGGTGAACGGAGAGGACGTCGCCACCTTCAGCGAGGACGGCAAAACCTTCTATAACCACACGCTCCTCAGGGAAGGAGACGAGGTCTCCGTAAAGGTAAAGGCCGATGGCGTCCAGCCCGCCTCCGGCCACACGCAATACGTGGCCGACCCCTTTATCACGGACCTCAGCCTGGAGATGGTGCCGACGGATGAAGAGGACGGAATCAGCAACACCGTCAAGGTGGGCATCAAGCTGGACGAAGAGCCCTCCCCGGACGAGCATTACGGTCTCCAGATCATCTGCCGCACCCAGAGCATTTATTCCGACCGGAGCGTGGAGGAGAACACTTTTTACATCATTCCCAGTTACATCCGGGATGAATCCGAGACCTGGGGAATAGACCTGGAAGACTACATCCAAGTCAATTTCGACGGTCAACGGCTGGGAGGAAACACTGAATATAAGCCCCTTACGCTCTTACCCCCCAAACGTTTCCAGGGAAAATCCTACTATTTCTACCTGGGCGGTTACGACGAAGAAATGCTGAATGAGATCCGGAACAACATGCCCGAGGGAGACACCGGCATGGCGGGCGGCGGCATCATCAGCGGCGACGTGGGAGAAGGCGGTCCGACGGAAGGCGGTGGGGAAGGCGGCGAGGAAGGCGGCGATGAACGTATTCTCGTAGTTCAGAGGGCCCAGTACAAGTTTATCCTGTACCGGATGTCGGACGAATTCTTTTACTTCTTCAAAGCCCTTTACCAGAGCAATTTCGACTTCCTGTCCAACATGGGCCTCACCCCTGCCAACTTCACTTACAGCAATGTCTCCGGCGGCCTGGGAATGGTAGGCGCCGCAGGCAGTTGTACAGCGGAAACGGATTGGGTGATTACCTTTATTTCAGGACAAGTCGTTGGATAAAGCTTACCGTCCGGTTATCTTCCGTAAATAGCTCGTCTTTGGACAGATAAGCATTCATCTTTTCTATGAGTTCCTCCCTCTGGAAATAGAGTTGGTTGCGGATGACCGACGAACCCAGGGTTATATAGAGCGTACCTCCGCGGAAGAAGCGGCGAAGGGTGAAAGGGCCGGCGCCGGAACAGGCGTCCCAGGCGGCGAAAATGCGCTGGGTATTAAGGCCGGCGGCCAGCTTCATGGACTTGATGTACTGCTGTACCAGCTGGTCCATGCTCACGGCTTCCTTGCGGTGTATGCGGATGGGGTCTGCCATGCTACTCTACGCGGGTGAACTCCCCCTTTTCCGTCACGAAATAGGCCCGGTCTTCCGTAATGCGGTCCACGATGCCGCTCAGGCGGGCACGGTCCGTATCCGTGATAAAGATTTGGCCGAAATCGGCCCCGGCCACCATGGAGATGAGGTTGGAGATGCGGCCCAGATCCAACTTGTCAAAGACATCGTCCAGCAGCAGCATGGGAGCGAAGCCGTAGGAACGCTTCATAATCTCGTACTGGGCGAATTTGAGCGCCACCAGGAAACTCTTCTGCTGGCCCTGGCTTCCGGCGCGGCGGATGGGATGACCGTCCATGGTGAAGAGGAAATCGTCCCTCTGTACCCCTGAAGAGGTGTAACGCAATATCAAGTCCCGCTCCCGGTGAGCTGCGAAAAGATCTGTAAGAGAAGCCTTTTCCAAATCCGACTTATACTCGATGGCGACCGACTCGCCGCCGCCTGAAATGAGGCGGTAATACTCTACCACCACCGGCTGAAGATCCTGGGCGAAGCGCTTGCGGCTGGCATAAATCCTGGCGGCCAGAGGAGACATCCTCTCGTCCAGGACATCCAGCAGGGAGCCATCGGCCCCCATCTCCTTGAGCACTTTGTTACGCTGCTGCAGGAGGCGGGTATAGCCCTGCACGGCGGCCAGATACTCGGCATCCATCTGGGAAAGGACGGCATTGGACAGGCGGCGCCGCTCTTCGCCGGACTCGCTCACCAGGGCAGTGTCGCCGGGCGAGACCATGACCACGGGCAGCACACCGATGTGCTCACCCAGGCGGCCATACGGCTTGTCATCCCTCACCAGTTTCTTCTCTCCCTCCTTCACCTGGATGGAAAAACGGGATTCCAGGCCGTTTTCCATGCCATAAGTTCCACCGATGGTAAAACCGTCCGTTCCATAGCGGAAATTATACTTGTCGGGGGCCGGGAAAGCGCTCTTGGTCATGGACAGATAATAGATGGCATCCAGCAGATTGGTCTTTCCTTCCCCGTTGTTGCCGCTGATGCAATTGACGTTGGGAGAGAAGGCCAGTTCCTGAAACTCGATGTTCCGGAAATCACGGACTACTATTTTCTTGAGATTAGGCATGACAGAGCGTATAATACAATTGCAAATATATAATATTTTTCGTAAATTTGCGGGCTCAAAAAGTCAATAAAAACAATTACAAATATGGCAAAAATTACTAAGACTGAAGAGGAAGTGCGTCAGCAGAATGTTGCTGAGGCTGTTTCCAAGACCGAACAGTTCTTCAAAGAGAACGGAAAAATCATTTACGGCGTTGTTATCGGCATCCTCGTGATCGCCATTATCGCCCTGGCTTACAACCGCTTCATCCTGCAGCCCAAGAAGGCGCAGGCCACGGATCAGATGGTCCGCGCAGAGCAGTGGTTCCAGGCCGGCGAATATGAGCTGGCCCTCACCGGAGACGACAACGACCTCGGCTTCGAAGACATCATCAAGCAGTACGGTTCCAAGGCCGGTGAGGCCGTTTACCTATATGCCGGTATCGCCAAGCTTCAGACCGGTGCCCCCGAAGAGGCCATCCAGTACCTGAAGAAGTACGACGGTAAAGATCCCATCCTGCTGGCCAAAGCCCAGGCCTGCATCGGCGACGCCTATGCCGATCTGGAGAACTACTCCGAGGCCATCAAGTGGTTCCAGAAAGCCGCCAAGACCTCTGACAACGCTCTCTCCGCCGGTTATCTCCTGAAGGCCGGCATCGCTGCCGAAGCCAATGGTAACGATGCCCAGGCCCTTTCCTTCTACAAGGAGATCAAGGATCAGTACACCAGCGCCCCCGAGGCCCTCGAAATTGACAAGTACATCACCCGCATCGAAACCAAGTAATTTATGGGAAGAGCATTTGAGTTCCGCAAAGAGCGGAAGATGAAGCGTTGGGGCCACATGGCCAAGACCTTCACCAAACTGGGCAAGGAAATCACCATCGCCGTCAAGCAGGGCGGTGCCGAGGTTACCGGCAACCCCCGTCTCCGCGCCCTCATCGCCGAGGCCAAGAGCGAGCAGATGCCCAAGGAAAACATCGAGCGCGCCATCAAGAAGGCCACCGAGGCCAAGTCCGGCGACTTCAAGGAAATCGTTTACGAAGGCTTCGGTCCTTTCGGCATCGCTTATCTTGTAGAGGCCGCCACGGACAACAACACCCGTACCGTGGCCAACGTCCGCAGCTATTTCACCAAGTGCGGCGGTTCCCTCCAGACCAGCGGTTCCGTGGCTTTCATGTTCGACCACAAGTGCGTTTTCCGTATCAAGGAAGATCCTTCCAAGCCCATCGACGTGGAAGAGCTGGAACTGGACCTCATTGACTTCGGTGCCGAAGAAGTGTTCAAGCAGGAAGTGGAAGACGAGGACGAGAATGTCACTGTGGAAATTACCATCTACGGAGACTACAGCGCCTACGGCCAAATCCAGAAGTACATTGAGGAAAAGGGCTACGAGCTCATTTCCGGTGGCTTCGAACAGATCCCTAACGTGGACCTCAAGGAAGTGAACGCCGAACAGCGCGCCACCCTTGAAAAACTCATCGGACTCCTGGAAGACGATGAAGACGTCACCAACGTCTATACCACCATGGCCCCTGAGGCCGAATAAAGAAGAGTGAGGAGACTATTCCCCATACTCATTGTCATTCTTCTGAGCTCCTCGTGCGGCATCGTCCGCATGAAGAGCTCAGAAAGTTATTTACCCGGCCCCGCCATAAGGGCCGATTATACCCCGAAAGGCATTGTAGAAGAGGTAGTTCAGCCCTGCAGCGTTCCCGGACCCGAAAACCGCAGGATCATTGTATATCTCCCGGCCGATTATTACGAAACGGGCCAGCGTTACCCGGTGCTCTATCTCCTGCATGGGGCCCGAGGCTACGAAACATCCTGGATCCGCAAGGGAAAAGTCTATCAAACCGCTGACAGCCTCTGGGCGGCCGGCAAGGCCAATCCCTGCATCATCGTAATGCCCAACGTAAACCAGTATAACGACGAGGCCGATTATGAAGGCGGCCGATACAAAGATGCTTACGAGAGCATCCTGGAGGTGGACGGCGTCGTGGAATCGGCCTTCATGCAGGACGTCGTGGAACTGATCGACAGCCGCTACCGTACCATCCCGGATCAGGCCCACCGGGCCATTGCAGGCCTTTCCATCGGCGGCTATCAAAGCATCTATTTCGGGGCCAACTATCCCGAATCCTTCGGTTATATTGCGGCCATGTCCCCTTACATGTGGGGCATAGGCCATCCCAGTGCGACCCGCTGGAAATTCTACGGCAAGCTGCACGGGAAAATGAAAAGACAGTTTACTGAGAATCCGCCCAAAGGCTATTACCTCTATGCGGGAACCAAGGACATGATGCGTCCCGCCACACACAGCCTGCACAAATACATGGAGAAGAACGGATTTCCCCACACCTACGCCAAATATCCTGCATCCCACTCCTGGGCCAACGGTTGGATTGAGGAGCTCAAAGACGTAATGCAGCGGATATTCAAGGAAGAATAAACTATGAAGATTCTTTTAGTAATCAATAACTTCCATATGATGGGCAACGGCATGGCCGCCAGCGCCCGCCGTACGGCCAAATACCTGGAAGAGGCTGGCCATGAAGTACGTGTGCTGGCCGGTCCCAACAAGAACGCCCCGGAACCCCAGCCCTATTACCAGCTCAAGGAATTCATCTTTCCATTTTTCCAACCCGTCATCGAAGCCCAGGGCTTCAGTTATGCTTCCAGTGACCCCCGCGTCATCGAGGAAGCCGTCCGCTGGGCCGATGTGGTACACCTGGAAGAAGCCTTTGTACTGGAAATCAGAACCATTAAGATAGCCAGGAAGCTCGGGAAGCCCATCACAGCCACCTATCACCTGCACCCGGAAAACATTACCAATTCCCTGGGCCCTCTCCGTTACTGGGGAGGGCTGAACCGCACCATTCTCCGCTGCATGAGGAATTGGGTATTCAACCACTGCGCCTGCGTCCAGTGCCCCACGGAAAACGTTCTGGACCGTCTCCGCCGCTATCATTTCAAGTCCAACCTGGCCTTGATTTCCAACGGCCTAATAACCGATGAATGCATCCGCCAGGCAGAAATGCCCGAAGCATATGAAGATGCCGACCGCCCCCTCAAAGTGGTGTATATCGGCCGGCTCTCCAAAGAAAAAGACCAGTCCACCCTGCTGGAGGCCATGCGCTACAGTACTTATGCCAAGCGCATCCAGCTCATCTTTGCCGGCATAGGTCCCGACGCGAAACGCATTAAACGCATGGCTCACAAGCTTTATGAAAACGGTATCGTCGGTTATGAGCCCCAGTTCGTATTCCTGGACCGCGACGGATTGAGGAAACTGGCGGCCGAAGCGGACCTGTGCGTCCACTGCGCCACCATCGAGGTGGAAGGCCTTTCCATCATGGAATCCATGCAGCAGGGTGCCGTTCCCGTGATTGCCGTCGGCCCTTATTCCGGAACCGCCCAGTTCGCCCTGGACCGCCGCAGCCGCTTCCCGGAGAAGAACCCCGAGGCCCTGGCCAACCGCATCGACTACTGGCTGGCCAACCCGGAAGAACGCTGGGAAATGGGACACATCTATGCAAAAGAAATCCAGAAGTACGACATCCGGCGCTCTGTAGCCGCACTTCTGGACATGTTCCAAAAGGCCATAGACCTCAATAAGAAGGCCTAGCTATTTATAATCGTACTCGATTTTCTTGACATCGTGGGAATTTCCTCCATAGAGGAGTTCCCACTTTCCTTTTGCAGGGGCCATGTTCTGCTTCTCCTCGTTCCAGCTCAGGAAGGTCTCTTCCGTGAGGGGGATGCACACTTCCACCGTCTGTCCGGCGACCAGGCTGGCACGCTTGAAGCCGCGCAGGCTCTTGATGGGGCCTTCCGCATCATCGGCCTTGCGTACATAGAGCTGAACAACCTCCGTAGCCTCGCAGGAGCCAGTATTGGTAACGGGAATGACCAGATTATTCCCTTCCACACGGGCCTCTCCGTATTCGAAAGTGGTATAGCTGAGGCCATAGCCGAAGGGATAGAGGGGCTCGCCCTCAAAGTAACGGTAGGTGCGGCCTTTCATGTTGTAATCCTCGAAGTCGGGGAGCTGATCTACATTCTTGTAGAAAGTAACAGGCAATTTGCCGGAAGGAACCACCTGGCCGTAAAGGACATCGGCCAATACGGAACCGCCTTCCTCGCCGGGATACCAGGCCTGCACAATGGCGTCGCAGGTCTCGGTTTCAGGGACCAGTCCCATGGCGCTGCCGGAGAAATTGACCAACACCACTTTCTTTCCGGCATCATGCAGGGCTTTCAGCAGTTCCCGCTGGACGGCCGGGAGCTCGATGCTGGTCCGGTCACCACCCCGGAAACCGGGAGCGTCCACGTCCATCTCCTCGCCTTCATAGCTGGGGGAAATGCCACCGGCAAAGACCACGATATCCTTGCCTTCCAGCTGCTTCAGGATCGCTTTGACGTCTTCCTTCTCCCCTACTATACCGCAACCCTTCACGGTCACCAGGTCCGGAACGCGGTTCTTCAGGCCTTCCTGAAGGGTAATGGTCTGCTCGGGGATAGGGTTGTAGTTGCCCCACATCATCTCGCGGTCATTGGCATTGGGGCCGACCAGAGCTACGCGGGCATTCGCCTGCAACGGGAGGATATTGCCTTTATTCTGCAAGAGGACGATGGTCTCTTCCGCCATTTTGCGGGACAGGGCCCGGTGCTCGGGACCTTCTACGATATCATCGGACAAATAATCCCAGGGGGCAGTGTAGTGCACCATCTCTCCCAGGCGGATGCGCTCGGAGATGAGGCGCACCAGGGAGCGGTCCACATCGGCCTCATCCAGGAGGCCCTGCTGGACGGCTTCCGGAATATGGACATAGGTATTGCCGCAGTTAAGGTCCGTACCGGCATGGACGGCCGCTGCAACGGCGTGCTGTACATCCTCGCTGTACCCGTGACGGCCGGGCTCATAGAAATTATGGATGGCCCAGCAGTCCGACACGATGAGACCCTTGTACCCCCACTCGCCCCGGAGGACGGTATTGATCAGGTAGTCGTTGGCACCGCAGGGAACGCCCCGGAAGGCGTTGTAGGCAATCATTACTTCCTGCACATCGGCCTTGGTCACCAGGTCCTTGAAGGCAGGCAGGTAGGTTTCGCGAAGGTCGCGCTCGCTCACCACGGCATTGTAGCTGTGGCGGCTCCATTCGGGACCGGAGTGCACGGCAAAGTGCTTGGCGCAGGCATGTGCCTTGCGGACCTCGGCGTCGGACGGGCCCTGTAGGCCGCGCACCACCGCCATGCCCAACTGACCGGTCAGATACGGGTCTTCGCCGTAAGTCTCCATACCGCGGCCCCAGCGGGGATCACGGAAAATGTTGATATTGGGGGTCCAGAAAGTAAGCCCCTGATACTGACCAACATGGCCAGACTGAACGGCCCAACGGTTCTTTACGCGAGCTTCGTCGCTCACGGCCGTGAACACTTCATTCACCAAAGGCTCGTCAAAAGAGGCGGCCATGGCGATAGGCATGGGAAAAACGGTAGCCTTGCCATTACGGGCTACGCCGTGGAGGGCTTCGTTCCACCAGTCATAGGCGGGAATGCCCAGGGCCTCGATGGGGGCCGACGGGTGCATCATCAGGGAAGCCTTCTCCTCCAGCGTCATCTTGGAAATGAGGTCTTTGGCCTGCTGCTCCGGCGAAGGAGTCTGAGCACAGGACAGGACCAACAGGGAAGTCAGTCCTGCAACAATCAATTTACGCATAGGGTATGTGATTAGTTGGTTGAAAACTTATTAGTCCAGGCTGGTCAGTTCTACACCGGGGATGTCGTGGAGAATGGTCATGAGGCCCACAGGATAATCCCTTTTGCTGACGAGCAGGGTGAATGCGGCCTTGTAAGCGTCTCCATCCTTGGTCCAGCTGCAATGGTTCACCCGCTTTCCCAGGGACTTGATAGCCTCCTCAATAGCCTCCTGGGACTGGGACCGCATGGTCACGCTCACCTGGCGGTCACCAAAGCGGAAGGTATAGAAGTGCATGGCTTCCATGCAAAGTATGAGAATAACCACACAGAGGATGGCCATTCCGTACAAACCGGAGCCCAGTGCCAATCCGATGGCACCGGTGACCCAGATACCGGCCGCGGTAGTAAGGCCGCTCACATGGTTGCTGGTCTTCATGATGATGCCGCCACCCAGGAAACCCAGGCCGCCTACCACACCGGCGGCGACGCGGGCCGCGTCAAATTTGACGGCATCCGGGAAGCCATACTGGGAGATAATCATGAACAAACAGGCTCCCAAGGCTACCAGCAAGTGGGTACGGACCCCGGCTCCCTTGCCACGGAATTCCCGTTCATAACCGATAACTGCGCCAATAATGCCTGCAGAAAACAGGCGGATGAAAAGTTCTAATTCTAGTGTCATAACGTACAAATATACTTTTTCCCTTTGAAAAATGAAAACCTTTTTTCCTTTCCATGTTCAATAGTTTTTCATTATCGCCAAATTGCCTGGCGTCATCTTCCTTTTTAACTTTTATCCCTTATCTTTGCAGGAACTGCAAAGGCTACAATAATCTATACACTAATAATCTTATGAGAAAAACCATCCTGATTTCCGCCGCCGTCCTGGCCCTCGCAGGCTGCCAAAGCGGCGACCCTCAACTGGGCAAGGATTCCGTGGACAAGGTCCTCAAGGCCATGACCCTGGAAGAAAAAGTACACCTGGTCATCGGCATGGGCATGGCCGGTTCTGACGGCAGCTCCGCCGTCGTAGGCGCCACCCAGGACATCGTTCCCGGAGCAGCCGGCACCACCTACCCCATCCCCCGCCTGGGCGTTCCCTCCATCGTACTGGCCGACGGTCCTGCCGGCCTGCGCATCAACCCCACCCGCGAGAACGATCCCAACACCTACTACTGCACCCACTTCCCTATCGGCACCCTCCTCGCCAGCACCTGGAACCAGGAACTGGTGGAGAGCGTAGGCCAGGCCATGGGTGAAGAGGTCCACGAATACGGGGCCGATGTTTACCTGGCTCCCGCCCTCAACATTCACCGCCATCCCCTGAACGGCCGCAACTTCGAGTATTATTCCGAGGATCCCGTGGTGGCCGGCAAGACCGCTGCCGCCTATGTGCGGGGCGTCCAGAAGAATGACGTGGGCACTTCCGTGAAGCATTTCGCCTACAACAACCAGGAGACTAACCGCACCGGCAACAACGCCATCATCAGCCCCCGCGCCCAGCGCGAGATTTACCTGAAAGGCTTTGAAATCACCGTCAAGGAAGCCGATCCCTGGACCATCATGAGCTCCTACAACAAGATCAACGGCACCTATACCTCTCAGAGCAGGGACCTGATCACCACCGTTCTGCGCGACGAATGGGGTTTCAAGGGCCTGGTCATGACCGACTGGTACGGCGGTGACAACGGCGCCGAGCAGATTGCCGCCGGCAACGACATGCTCCAGCCCGGCACAGCCCTCCAGTATGAGCAGATCATGAGCGCCCTCAAGGACGGTTCCCTCACCGAGGAACAGCTGGACGTGTGCGTGAAGCGCTGCCTGGAACTGGTCAAGCGCAGTCCCAAGGTGAAGGGCTACGAATACAGCAACCAGCCTGACCTGAAGGCCCACGCCACCGTTACGCGCCAGAGCGCCCTGGAAGGCATGGTCCTGCTCAAGAATGACGGCGTCCTTCCCATGAAGGAAGTCAAGGACGTGGCCGTGTACGGGTGCACCTCCTTCGATTTCATCGCCGGCGGCACCGGTTCCGGCAATGTGAACCGCGCCTACACCGTTTCCCTGCTGGACGGCCTCAAGAACGCCGGCCTCAATGTGGACGAGAGCAAAAAGGAAACTTACCTGAAACACATCGCGGATGAAAAGGCCGCCTTCCAGGCCACCCTGGATCCCAATGACATGTTGGCTGCTTTCTACCCGGTTCCCCGTCCCACCGAACTGGTTCCCAACAGCCTGGAACTGGCTGCATCGGCCCAGAAGAACGACATCGCCATCATCACCTTCGGCCGCAATTCCGGTGAATTCTTCGACCGCAGCGCCGCCGACTTCGTCCTCAGCCCCAGCGAGCGCAAGCTTCTGGAAGCGGTCACTTCCGCCTTCCACAAGGCCGGCAAGAAGGTAGTCGTAGTGCTGAACGTGGGCGGCGTCATCGAGACCAACTCCTGGAAGAACATGCCCGACGCCATTCTCCTGGCCTGGCAGGCCGGACAGGAAGGCGGCAACTCCGTCACCGATATCCTCACCGGTGTGGAAAGCCCCTCCGGCAAGCTCCCCATGACCTTCCCCGTGAACCTCATGGACGCCGCTTCCTCCCAGAACTTCCCCATCGACGCTCTCAAGGATGTCTATTTCATGAACCGCCGCGAGAACGTCGGCCTCAAGGATGTGGATCAGACCGATTATTCCGAAGGCATCTATGTAGGTTACCGCTGGTTCGACAAGCAGAATATCACCGTATCCTATCCTTTCGGTTACGGCCTCAGCTACACCAGTTTCGAGTACAGCGAGCCCACCGTGCAGAACGACGGCAAGACCGTTACCGCCACCATCCAGGTGAAGAACACGGGTGAAGTGGCCGGCAAGGAAGTGGTCCAGCTGTATGTGAGCGCTCCCGAAAGCACCCTGGACAAGCCTGTCAAGGAGCTCAAGGCCTTCGCCAAGACCGGCAAGCTGGCCCCCGGCGAGTCCCAGGTACTCACCCTCACCTTCCCCACCTCCGAACTGGCCTCCTTCGATGAGGAAGCCTCGGCCTGGAAGGTGGACGCCGGAACCTACAAGTTCCTGTTCGGTGCCTCTTCCCGCGACATCCGCTGCACGGCCACGGCCGATGCGGAAGCCTCCGAAGTCCCCGCTCACCGCGTACTTCTGAAAGAGTAAACTTGTGGAGGGAAGCGCCTCACACACAAATACTTATAGAATTGGCTCCCCATCAGTGCGGTGGGGAGCCAATCATTTATAGTGTTGTTTACTAGAGTTTTACCTCCACGCAGCCCTTCACAGGGACTTCTCTTCCATTCCAAACGAGCATGCCTTCCACGCCTTCCGGAAGCTCTATCCGAGCATGGAGTCTCTTCCCTTTCACCTTGTAATGGACGGTGACGGAACCGGAAG